>Ga0308156_1000332_pt1 | contig 112458 bp, 96 predicted proteins | sample PhyAR2_FD_201041 | JGI IMG/M metagenome (GOLD analysis project Ga0308156, IMG submission 201041) | Phyllosphere microbial communities from UC Gill Tract Community Farm, Albany, California, United States - DLSL A.R2 | ecosystem: Host-associated > Plants > Phyllosphere > Unclassified | place... | reverse complement strand
GTAAAAAGTGACTGAATAAGGAGCATTTTATCGGCAAATAAAAGAAAGATCAGCTCGCTGAACTTTCTGTCAGTAAAAAGTGACTGAATAAGGAGCATTTTATCGGCAAATAAAAGAAAGATCAGCTCGCTGAACTTTCTGTCAGTAAAAAGTGACTGAATAAGGAGCATTTTATCGGCAAATAAAAGAAAGATCAGCTCGCTGAACTTTCTGTCAGTAAAAAGTGACTGAATAAGGAGCATTTTATCGGCAAATAAAAGAAAGATCAGCTTGCTGAACTTTCTGTCAGTAAAAAGTGAGGAAAAAAATGAGAGCAGGAGATTCATTTACAATGCTTAATCGAGGAAAGACCAGCTTTGACGCTGAGGCTTTTCGTCTGCTCTATTTACCAATCATTGGCACGGATGCCTTTGCGCTTTATCAATTAATGCTAAGCTTCTCTACTGGAAGAATTTCTCACTTTTTGGAATATCTAAATCTCGGTCTCAATCCTTTTATTGAAGCATTAGATAAATTATCTGGCTTATCATTAGTTCGTGTTTATGATGATCATACCAGTCTTTATTTTGAAGTAAAAAGTCCGCTAAATTTTGAAAATTTCCTTGCAGATGATTTTTATAGACAACTTTTGATTTCAAGAATTGGTGAAAATCGAGTAGCTGCTTTAGCTAAAAGAATGGAACCAAAAGGAAAAGAAATTTCCAAGAAATTTCATGAAGTTTATAAAGTTAGTTTTGACTCACAAGCTCAACAAAACCCTTCAAATACAAATGAACGTTTTGATATGGGGGCCTTTAAAAGTATTATGGAACGTCAAGGCTATCATTTAAACAATGAAAATCAAGACTCCTTAACGCTCTATTCACTAGCAGAAAAATTTGAACTCAATTGGTACGAATTATTCAAGCAAGCAGAAAAAACAGCCAATGCTGATAAAACTTTGAACATGAATAATTTGATGAGAAGTCTTTCAGGAGCTAGCCAACCGCAACCAGCACTTTCAGCTTTTCCTAAAGCATTTGCCGATTTGATTGTCATCAGTAAATCTCATGAACCAGATGATTTCATCCGACAGATAAAAGCGCAAGCTGGAGGCTTTGTCAGTTCGGAAGAACATAAGCTTTTAACTAATTTAAGTCGCCAAAATTTGCCAGCAGAAGTCCAAAATATTTTGATTCACTATGTTTTAGTACAGCAAAAAAATGCGTCGTTAAATCCAAATTTTGTAAATGCATTAGCCAACGACTGGATGAGAAATGAAGTATTTACAGCTGAAACAGCGGTAAAACGAATTTTGGAACGAGAAGAATTAGCTGCTGCTAAAGCAAAAACTGGAGCTGAAAAAAGACCAATGAAAATCAAAAAAGAAGCACCAAAATGGTCAAATCCAGATTATGAAAATAAGACAAGCCAAGAAGAACTTGCAAAACTTGAGAAAATAAGGCTTGACTCTCTCAAAAAACTGAAAGGAGAGCAAAATTAATGGAATCTATCGGAGACATCTTAGGAAAACGTCAAGACATCCGTGAAAATTTTGAAAAATTAGTCGCAGAAGTATTAAAAAATGCTGATGTGCAAGCTTTTATTGCCCAACATCAAATGACTTCTGACGAAATTCAACGCTCTTACTCCAAGTTTTATGAATACGTTCGTGAGCATGAAAAATTTGAAAAAGGTGAAAAACGGGCAGCTGATGGTTATGAACCTGTTTTAATCATGAATCACGGCTATGCTGATGTTTCATATCAAACGACAAATGAATTGGCGCAGCAACAAGCAGCTCAAAACCTTTTGCGACGTGTGAATATTATTGGACTTCCAAAAGATTTAAAACAAGTCACTTTGGCAGATATTGCCCTTGATGATGTTCAAAGAATCAAACCATACCAAGCCCTAGTTGATTTTATTACTAATTTTCCCAAGAAAAAAGGACTTTATCTTTATGGAGATTTTGGGGTTGGGAAATCTTTCATGCTTGCGGCAATGGCAAACGAATTAGCCAAAAAAGGAATTTCAACAACTTTACTTCATTATCCCACTTTCATTTCTGATTTAGATTTTGACAATGCCAAAGTCTGGGTCAATGAAATAAAAGCCAGCCAAGTTTTAGTTTTGGATGATATTGGGGCAGAGCAAAACAACGCTTGGGTTCGTGACAGTATTTTACAAGTCATTTTACAACATCGCATGCAAGAAAATCTCCCGACTTTCTTCACTTCAAATTTAAGAATGGAAGAATTAGAACAGCATTTAGCCGAAACCAAGCGAGCTGATGAAATTTGGCCAGCAAAACGTGTTATGGAACGCGTGAAATATTTGGCAGAAGAAATGCGATTAGAGGGGACGAATAGGCGTCATGACTGAAACAAATGAAACGATTGATTTAATGATGAATCACACTTCGGTCAGAAATTTTACAGAAGAAGCAATTGAGCCTAAAGATTTGGAAAAAATCTTAAAAGCTGCTCAAATGGCATCAACATGGAAAAATTTCCAATCATATTCTGTGATTGTTGTAGAATCACAAGCTCAAAAAGATGCGATTTATGAATTTCAACCACAAAAATCAATCAAAAATTGTGCAGCATATTTAGTTTTTGTTGGCGATTTAAATCGTGCTCAAAAGGCAGTCGAATTGCATCAAGGCAATTTCCAACCGCAAGGAATTGAAAGCTTATTGATTACATCAGTTGATGCCGCAACAGCTGGACAAAATGCGCTTCTTGCAGCGGAATCTTTAGGCTACAACGGGGTGATGGTTGGCTTAATTCGAGACCAATCCTCAGAAATTTCTAAAGTCTTGAACTTGCCAGATTATACTTATCCTATTTTTGGCATTGCACTCGGTAAAGCCGCACGTTTGAATAAAGTAAAACCACGTCTTCCTTTGGAAGCAACAGCTTTTAAAGAAAAATATGTTGAGCAAACGTCTGAAACCATTGAAAAATATGACCAAGTTCAAGAAGAATATGCTGGAAATAGACGCTTAAACAAATGGTCTGAACGGATTGTTGACCAGTGGGGCCAACCAGAAATTTCAGCTTCAACAGAAAATTTAAAGGCGAAAAAATTACTGTGAAATTAAAGAAAATCTTAGAACCAAAACTTCCAGCCACCTATCAAGTAGCCACAAGTCAAGATTTTATTGATGGAGAAATTTATCAAGCAGAATTTATAGATAAAACTTTGACAATCAATCAAAGAACTATTTTTTCAGGTTGTTCTTTCAAAAACACAACCTTTGAATTTACTGACAATACGATCAGTGAATTTACAGATTGCCTTTTTGAAAAATGTGATTTTTCCAATTTAAACTTCAATAAAATTGGCATTTATCGCTCAATCTTTAAATCCTGCAAATTGCTAGGAACTGATTTTACTGAAAGTCACTTACAAGACCTTCAGTTTACAGAAAATCTAATGACTTATGCAAATTTTTCAGGTTCTACCTTAAAGTCAGTCCGCTTTTTAGAAAATGAAGCTAGAGAAACCTTCTTTACTGCCTGTAATTTTAAGAATGTGGAGCTGTTAAAAAATCAATTAGAAGCAGCAAATTTTTGGGAAACAGCACTTGCAGGAATTGATTTTTCTACGAATCAATTTGAACACATGGAAGTTACACCTCAACTCGCTAAAAATATGAAGATAAGTCTTAGTCAAGCCCCATTTTTTACTAGCCTGTTTGGCATTGAAATTATCTAAAATGAACCTCGAAACCCAAGCCTAAAATTATATAGTCTATGGATTACAACCTCCTTCACTATTATAATTTTTTATCCAATAAGTAAACAAAGAAAGAAATAAAAATATGAGCTTACCTACAGTAGCCATCGTTGGCCGTCCAAATGTCGGAAAATCAACGATATTCAACCGTATTGCAGGAGAACGCATCTCAATTGTCGAAGACATTCCAGGTGTAACTCGTGACCGTATCTATGCCACAGGAGAATGGTTAACCCGTAAATTCAATATCATCGATACAGGTGGGATTGAACTTTCAGACGAACCTTTCATGACTGAAATTCGTGCGCAAGCTGAAATTGCCATGACCGAAGCAGATGTTATCATCGCTGTTGTTGACGGAGAAACAGGTATTACAGATGCCGATGAAGCCGTTGCTAATATTCTTTATCGTACAGACAAACCAGTTATTCTTGTTGTCAATAAAGTCGATAACCCAGAACGTCGAATGGAAATCTTTGATTTCTACTCACTTGGACTTGGCGATCCTTATCCTGTTTCAGCCGTTCACGGGATTGGGACAGGGGATGTCCTGGATGCAATCGTTCAAAATCTTCCTAATGAAATTGAAGAAGAAAATGAGAATGTCATCAAGTTCAGCTTGATTGGCCGCCCAAACGTTGGGAAATCATCTCTTATTAATGCTATTCTTGGCGAAGACCGCGTAATTGCAAGTCCAATTGCAGGAACAACTCGTGATGCGATTGACACACACTTTGTCGATTCTGAAGACCAAGAATTTGTCATGATTGATACCGCCGGAATGCGTAAATCAGGAAAAATTTACGAAAATACTGAAAAATACTCAGTCATGCGTGCCATGCGTGCCATTGACCGTTCAGATATCGTTTTGATGGTGATTAACGCTGAGGAAGGAATTCGCGAATATGATATGCGTATCGCTGGATTTGCTCACGAAGCTGGTAAAGGAATTTTGATTGTTGTCAATAAATGGGATACCCTTGAAAAAGATAACGATACAATGAAAAACTTTGAATTAGAAATTCGGACAAAGTTCAAATTCCTTGATTATGCACCAATCGTTTATGTATCTGCTAAGACAGGACAACGTCTGAATAAACTCCCAGATATGATTAAAGAAATTCATCATGCACAAAACTTACGTATTTCAAGTTCTGTTTTGAATGATGTCATTATGGATGCTGTAGCGATTAATCCAACTCCGACGGACAAAGGAAAACGTTTGAAGATTTTCTATGCAACACAAGTAGCGATTAAACCACCAACTTTTGTTGTTTTTGTCAATGAAGAAGAACTCATGCACTTCTCATATCTTCGTTTCCTTGAAAATCAAATCCGTAAAGCCTTTGTTTTTGAAGGAACACCAGTTCATTTGATTGCACGTAAACGTAAATAAAAAAATTCACTGATTTTATCAGTGTTTTTTTATGCAAAATAATTGAAAAAATTTTAAATTTGAAATATACTATTAAAAAAATTAATTTAATTGAAAGAAGATTAAATGGTATATTTTAAATACGGGAAAGCCTTCCATGACCTTAGAATTCAACATGGGTTTTCGCTTTCAGCCTTTGAAGAACTGGGGATTGCAAAGTCAACCCTCTCCAATTTTGAAAATGGTAAAAGCATGCTCTCTTTTGACCGACTTGATTTTGCACTTCAAAAAATGAATGTTTCTCCATTAGACTATAGTTTAATGATTAATAATGGCGAGCAGGATAATTATATTTCGATTTTTGATGAAATTGAGCATGCTTATTATCAAAGAAATATTAAACAACTTCAATATATATACGAAATCAATAAAGAAGGCTCAAACGAGCAAAAGTTAATCGCATTTTCTGCAAGAGGACTATATCGACGGTTGACTATTGAGGAGCTTAACGAAATAGAATTTTATCTAAAAGGAGTTCAATTTTGGGGATTTTTCGAGCTTTCTATTCTGGCAAATATAGGAGATAAGCTCGACAATTCCATAATTAATAATATCATAGAGGACCTCCGCTATGATAAAGCCTACTATGAAAATAATCTCTATTATCGTGTACTGATCTATCGTTTTTTTTATAAAATAATTTTTAAATTTATTGATAGCGAAAAAAAGAAAAGGCTCAAGAAATTCCGATGATTTCCAAACAATTTTTTATGCCTGGTGATGTGATGAGTCATGTCATTATAAATTTTGCTGAATCTTTTTATTGTTATTATTATACGGATAAAAAACAGGGGAAAATGCAGCTTCAGGAAACACTAAAGTTTCTAAAAAAAATAGGAGCAGAAGATTTTCGAAAAACCTTAAAGCTACAGTATGATAAAAGAATACTAAGAGAAAATCGTTCTGAAAAATGAACTTTTTATTTAAATATTTATTAAAGCAAAAATTTAATACAAATAATAATAGCACTAAAATCATAATGTACTTATAAAAAATAATTATCTAAAAAAATATAGTTAAAGTAATATTACGAAAAGATTACTCGCGAAAAAGACATATAAAAACCGTTCTTTTAAATGAACGGTTTTTATTTTATTTTTAAAGTCTATGGAATACGTGATTTACAAGCTATTGATTTACAAAGAGTCAGAGGATAATTTAAATTTAGTTCTAAAAAAAAACAATATTACATTGCAAGAAAGTTTTTAATTACATTAAGAAGCTTGCTTCTGTTTTACTTGATGAAATAAAAGTGCAATGTTAAAATGAGGTCAAGACAAAAAGAAATGAGATGTTTTCTCAGTAAAAAAAGAAATTCTACTCAGTAAGAGATGAATAACTAGAAAGTGAGGTATAAAGCATGTATCGTTCTAAGCATCAAAAAGGTTATACAACCAGTCATGAAGTAAAAACAACTCGCTTTCGTACTTGGAAATCAGGGAAAAAATGGCTATATGGTGCCACCGTTTTGACTCTCACAGCTTCAACTCTACTTCCTATTGGAAACCTAGCTTTCCAACCTAAAACAGAGAAAGCGCAAGCAGCATCTGTTTCATCCGGAACACTTGTTCCAGGAAATACAAGTTATGACACAGGAGGACATACCTACTCTGGAACTGAATTTGCTAATTCTTCAAACTATGCTTTATATGGTAAAGCAGTTGTAGCAAGTAATTGGATTAATCTTGTTTCATCAACAGCTAATAGTGTTGGTTTAGGAATATTTAATGGATCAGTTTCAGCTATTTCAGCAACAACAGGTTTTACCTTGAAGTCAACAATTAAAGTTGATTCAGGAAGTTCTCTGACTGATTTCACAAAATCAGGAGATGCCATCGGGGTTATTTTAACAGGGGCATCAAAGGCACAGTTAGCAGCAAATGCTCAATCTTCTCAGGCGACAAATGATGGGCTTGGAATTAGAGGTCTGCCTAACACAGTTTTCCTCGGCCGCGATCTTTATTCTAACTTATCCAACGTCTCAACCGGTTCGTTGACAGGAATTGACGGATCTGCAACTGTAAATGGTTGGACAGATGGTCCAGGAGTTGTAATGGCAATTCGCAATACGGATAGTAGTGGAACTTTACAAGCTGCTAATTATCCTTCATTAGGTAGTGCTGCTCCCTATAGTCCCGTGACCAACACTCAAAATGGGACAGCCTACACCTTTGCAACCGACACAAGCTATGCATTAGGTGTCGCCTCTCCTATTACATCGTCCGTACAAGAACCTATTACAGTCACTTGGACTCCTGATGCAACAAATACTGCAAGCACAGGCTATACTTCAGGGACTTTAACATTTAATTTGATTGCTCAAACAACAAGTAATGGCGCATTAATTGGAGCAAGTGCTGTCAATGGAGGAACGGGTGGTTATACCTTAACAACTCATACTAATCTACAAAATTCATTAACAGTTGGTTTTGTTGGCGGGACAGGAGGGAATTATGGTAATCTTTCTGTTTCTTTAAATGGAGCAACGATTACTGGATCAAAAGGAACAGAACCTGTACCTATAAACTATCTCAATAAAGTTACAGGGCAGCCGATTCCATCTATGGCACAAAGTTCAATTACGGCAAATGTCAATGATACGATTGGTGCGGCTTTAACTGCTCCAAGTTCAACAAACCCAGATAATAATACTTATACCTACGTTGTTCCAGCAGCTCCAACAGGTTATCAAGCTAATTCTGCAACAACAACGACAGTTCTTGCGGCAAACCCAGCATCCACAACGAATACTTCAGCCACAACTGTTTCTAACTTTATTGTAGGAACAACCAACCCCAATGCCTTAAATGTAAGGTATACACCAAGTCAGCAAACTGTTTTATTCAACTGGGCGAAGGCAAGTGGAACAACCCTTGCAAATCTCCCAAATCAGATTGCTTACGGAGCAACTGGTATAACAGACGCATCAGTTGTAACCGACAACCCTTTTTCAAACACCACTTTGTTATCTAGCTATGCAACAGCTCTTTCAAATGCTGTTCCTACAGGCTACAACATTACGCAAATATCAAATGGGACAACAACAGTTTCCGGTGCTATAACGGCAGCGACCCTAGCTGCTTTTACAAGCCAAAATCCGACTGTTGGTGCTACAAGTACCCTGAATACTTATACAGTTACTTTGACTGCAGTATCACAAACCGCAACTTACACCTATGGATACACTAGTACAGCATTAAATACTCCGGCAATTCCCGCAATTTTAACTTCAACTGGAACAACAGGAGGAAGTGTTACTACACCGACAGGATATAACACTAGCCCACAAATTCCTTCAGGTTATTACATCTCAGCTATTTATGCCGGAACATCTGCATCAGGTACATTAATTAGTAGCTCAACAACTAATGGAACAAATGCCGCTTGGCCAAGTGGACAAGTCTATGCACCTACTGGTAACCAGTATTATATTCAATTGGCACCTAACACTGTAAATGTAACCTGGTTTATTTCGATTGACCCTAATCCTGATAATGATCCTCTAAATGTTGCACAAGGAGGTTTTACTCCAACTGTAGGTTCAATTTTGGGAGGTTCGACAACAACTAATTATCAGAGTCAAGTCATTGATAATATGAATTCTCTTACTGGTAATACTTTGAGTACAACAGATAATGTCACATATACTGATGGTGCAACAGGTATTAAATATATCGTTACCGGCTATCAGTATCAAGAGGGGACAACAACTACAGCCACAAATTCAGCTCCAACAACAACTTATAAAACCTTTTCTGATTTATTAGCTGCTCATCCTTATGTTTTAGCTGGGACAAAGAGTAATAGAACACAATTGGTTCATTTGTTGATGACAGTTGACCAGACTACAATTACAAGCAATTCCACTTCAGGTCAGCATGTTAATCCTGCAACAAATTATATTCCAAGTAGTGAAATTACATCAAGTACCGATATAGATGGTGCGGACGATGATGGCTTAAGTTATGCAATCAATGGCTATAACGCGATTGTAAATATCACTGGAGGACAAACAGACTATTGGGGAGATGCGACAAATTCACTGCAACTTTCAATTGGAACTTATACCGAGAATTACTATGCTCTCAATTACCTTGGTGTTCAAGCCTATACTAACTGGCTTTCTAGTCATTCTGGTGGGACAGTATCACAGTTTTTGCAAACATTAGATGCGACAAGTTTGGCAAATGATACAGTAACAAGTCAGACTACTCTAGAAGTGCAAGATGCAACAGCAATTACAACAAATAATCATCATATCATTCCACGCGCCGCTTCTTACAATCCATCTTCTGATCTAGTAGGGGCCAGTAATGCTGATGGAAGCTCAGTAGAAAATATTGGAACAAATCCAATAGTTAACGGAGATGCAATCGGTGTTCTTATCACTGATAGCTCGGGGAACATACTTTGGGTAAATAATTCTGATATCAGCCTACCGACAAATAAACTTCAAGAAGGAGCCTATATAGAAAATTATTATGCTTTAACTGCCCAAGGTTTAGTTGATTATACAAATTGGCAAACAACTACAGCTTCAGGTGGACATACAGTTGGCGATTTTATAAATTCTGGCCAAGCGACCACAAGCGACTATGTTAAATCAACAACAGAGTTGACAGTTACTAATTTTGTACTTCCTTTTGCAGGTGGAGCTGGTAATCAATTCCTGTATTTGATGATAGGATTGGCGGCCTTTGGGGCACTTGGATTCTACTTTAGTCAACGACGTAAAGCAGAAATGGATCTTGAAGTTATTAACAAGGAGATTTTAGGAAAAAATAATAATAAACGATCAAATATTTACCTAACTTCTAGACACACTCGTCCTTACGCAAAAATATTCCATACAAAAAATCGGACTCATTTAGCACAAGCACAGCGAAAGGGGACTAACGAATGATAAAAAAAATAAGAGGAAATTCTAGTTAAGAAATCCCTATTTCACATAAAATAAAAGACCGTTCCAAAAGCTTGAGTATATTTTTAATTTAATTACTCACAACTCAATCAAATAAAAATGGAGATAAACAAATGAAACTTAACTCACTTAATAAAAACTTTGCTTTGGCAAGCGTTAGCTTACTTGCTTTGAGTACTCTTGCAGGATTTAGTGGACTTGCAACAGTCAATGCGAAAACAACTAATGTAGCGGACCAAGTCTCAAATGGCGAAGTGGCTATCTATGCTCAATCAGCAGCTGGGAATCAAAATCCTACGCAAAATAACGGACTTGTAGATTCCGATGGCAATCCTGTTAATGATAGTGGGATTGCTAATAATCAAACAGGAGGACAAGCAGGAAATACTGGAAGCACCAAAAATGATGGTAGCCAACAAACAACTCTTGAAGGTTCAACTCCAAGCACAATGGCAAATGTGACTTTTTCAGCAACAAAATATGTAGGGACGGGTGTTCCGACTGGTGTGACTGATCCTTCATTTACAGATACAACTTCTGTAGCTCCAGTCACTACAGATGCATCTGGTCTTGCTGATTTCACTGGCTTGACCGATGGTTATTATCTGTTTCATCAAGTGACAACAGTCAATGGGATTACAACTGTTGGAGATTTTATCGTCCAAGTCAGCCACGAAGACAGCCAAGCGGGTATTGTTAACATTTATCCAAAACTAGATATGTCAAGTTCAGCAGGTTTAGGAACAAGTGCGACAACAAATGCGGATGATAATTTCAATGGTCAAACACCAAATCAAATTGCTAATCCAAATGCGACGGGAAATTCTGACCAAACGCTCACAAATACGGACAACAATGCCGGAAATGAAAATCTGGCTAATGGAACATGGACAAATGGGTCTGATAATCAAAATACGACAACTGCGGCAGCTGGAAATACAGTGAATTGGAATGTGAATACAGTTTTTGATTCTTCACAAACAAACAACGGAAACGGGACTACAGGGGGCACAGGTACATATATTGTTACCGACCAATTGCCTAATAATCTGGTCAACAGCTCAACAGTAACAGTAAGTACGGTGATTGTAAATGTTACAAATGGAAGTGGAACAAAAGTGGGTACTTTGACTCCGACAACTGACTATACAATCACAAACGATGGCAATGGAAAAATCGTGGTTACTTTGACAACGGCTGGTCAACAACACGCAGCAAGCTTGCTTGGCAACGCAGATGGTGCTTTGAATATTATCATTCCATCAACGGTTAAAAGCGCCATTGGTAGTGCGACAGATTCAGCCACTACGACAATCACTAACGCTTATGGAGCAGATCTTTCAACGACGACTGCAGTTAAATCAACACTTAATGTGGGTGGTCTTGAAATGACTAAAACAGATGCTTCAACTAATGCAGCTTTGGCAGGAGCAACTTTTACCGTTGTACGTGCTGATAATAAAGAGGATGCCCAAGATTTTGTTGAAGCGAATGCAGCTTATTTTAATAACTCAGCCTCAGGTGGAACAGTAACAAATCTAACTTCAAGTAAAGCGGCTTTTGTCACTGGGGATACTTCAGGAAATGCAAATACAAGTGCAACTGCACCAGTCACATTCACTACGGGTAAAGATGGGATTGCAACCTTTAACGGCTTGAACTTGGTTGATAATAACACAGATGGCAGTAACACAACGAATTACTATCTTGTCGAAGTTGCCGCTCCAACAGGTTATCAACTTCCTAGTGTTACTACAGCAGCTAACCTGACTGGTGCCGTCACCGCAAGCACAGCACCAGCTGCTACTGATACTACAATTACCAATAATAAACCATTTGCATTACCATTTACAGGTGGACAAGGTTTAGCGGGAATCATTGCTATTGCAACTGTTTCAGGGGTGATTGCTTTTGCTATTAAACGTCGTAAAGATAACGAAGAAGAAGTTGTGAAATAAAAAACTTTATCTTTAATGGAAGTGGTAAACTAGCCAAATTGATATTGTAGATTAGGAGGGGATGATGGCAAAGAAAAAACCAAAAACCTCCCGTAAAAAGGGCTTCAGTTTCCGAAATTTACTGAGTATTATTCTTGGGATAATTGCTATTGGATTGTTGTTCTACCCGATTGTTGTTAACTATTTGGCAGGACAGCAAAATATCAAATCTGTTCAGAAATACGATGAAAATCTTTCAAATATAGGAAGTGCTAAAGTAAAGGAATTGCTTAGTCAAGCACAGCTTTATAACGCGCAACTTTACAATGAATATATCTATGATGCAAGTCAGCATATTGCTTGGAATAAGCCAATTCCTAACTATAACAATGTCTTAAAAATTGATACTACGGGAATGATGGGTTTCATCACGATTCCTCAGATTAAAGTCAATGATATTCCAATCTATCATGGAGATTCTGAAAAAATTTTGGGACTAGGGGTTGGACATGTGCCTCAATCCTCTTTGCCAATTGGAGGAATCAATAGTCATACTGTCTTACCTGCTCATTCTGGGCGAGTGAATGATACTTTATTTACTAATCTAGATAAACTCAAAAATGGTGATATCTTTTATCTTCATGTTTTGAATCTCACTCTAAAATACAAGATTAATGATATTCGCATCGTTGCTCCCAATCAAGTTTCATCTTTGAGTATTGAAAAAGGACGAGATTTGGTGACTTTAGTCACTTGTTATCCAACAGGTATTAATAACAAAAGATTACTAGTTACTGGTGAAAGAACAGCATTATCAAAGGTTACGCCACAAGAAGATATTCAACGCAATCAGTTTGGTTATAATTTTTGGGTGATGTTTGGGTCTGCTTTCTTAATGTTTCTTGGATTAGTCTATCTTTTATGGTTACTCTTTGGGAGAAAGCGGAACTTATACCATGTTGCTGCTAGAAAAATTGAAAAACCTGTTCTTTCTGATGGACAATTGGTAGGAGATTTTGGTGAAGGTTTTTATTTAACTGATTCTAAGAAACTAGCGTTTCAGTGGTTAGATGAATTTGCTCAAAAAGAAAAGCTGAACTCAGAAGAGCTTTTCTTAAATGTTTATCGATTAAAAAGAATTAAAAAGTTGTCCCGCTGGATATTTAAAGATAAAACGGAAAACTGGCAAAATTATATTAATGAGAAACAAGGTTATGGGGATGAAAAACATGCGCTTGTCGTAGGCCCTGCTTTTACTAGTGATAAGAAAATAATGCAGTATGTTTTGAAAACAGAAGAAGCATTGGGATATATAAAGTATATTAAATGTTTGAATATTAATAAATTAAAGAAAGGGGGAGGGATAATTGACAAAAAGTAGCAAGTTAATGGGGGTCTTAATAGTCACTTTGCTTTTGTTTTTGGGACTTGTCAGTCAAAAAGCTTTTGCTGATAGTCGCTTAATTATTGTAAAATATGGCCTAAGCCCTGGAGCGACAGGTTTTAGCGAGAATCAGACGACAAATGATGGACTACAGATTAATAACCTCCCCTTGGATAATTTAGGAAACGAACTGTCAGTTCTTTCTGGAATTCATTATTTAGTTTATGAAATTTCACCTACTGGGGATGGTTCAGAACTTAAGGCAACAAATCCACCGCCATCAAGTTATACAGTTTTAAAAGAGGTTGCTGATTTGGCGACTGACTCTAATGGAGTAGCTAGTTTATCTGTGTCTGATGGTTATTATTTGATTGAAGAACAAACTAACCCTCAGAAAGGTTTGCTGAAAGCAGCTTTACCCTTGGTAATCAAGGCTCCAGTTTCAGGATTAAATGAAGTTTATATTTATCCTAAATCTAGTGTTGATAAGGAAAAAACCGGACCTCCAAACAAACCTAAGCCTGCTCCTAAACCAATTGAAGTTCCTAAAGCTCCTAAAAGTAAGGATGATTCATCAAAAAAAGTTTTTGGATTATTACCAAAAACTGGTGTAGCTAGTTCTCTTTTATTAACTTCTTATGGTTTTGTCTTATTTCTGATTATTATCTGCTTAAAAAAACGCAGAAAAAAAGAAGAAGAAGTTAAATAAAATGATTAAATTTAGCTAAATAAATAAGGTTGGACAATTAAATGTTCAACCTTATTTATTTATATAGGAGTTTTTTAATAGCCAAGAATGATTTTGGCAATGATTGGAGCAAATATCACATACATAATACCAGTCACTCCGATACTAAGAGCTGCCATTGCACCTTGGGTTTTTCCAAGTTCAATCGCTGTTCCGGTTCCGACAGCATGTCCAGTTCCTCCGAGGGCAATCCCTTGTGCAACTGGGTCAGTAATTCTAAAGAGTTTTAAGAGAGGGCCGCCCAGCACGCTTGTGAGGATTCCTGTAGCAACAACGACAACAACGGTAATTTGTTCAACACCATGCATTTTATCTGAAATTCCCATAGCCATTGCAGTGGTTACTGATTTAGGGAAAATTGAAAGAGAAGCGAGTTTACTAAGGCTGAAAAACTTAGCACAAAGGGCGGTAAAAATACAGTTGACTAGAGCCGCAATAGCAATTGAGCTAACAATTGAGCGCGCGTGATGTTTCATCAAGTGGAAAGTTTTATAGAGAGGAATTCCAAGAGCAACGGTACTAGGTCCAATAAGGTCATTGATAATTGAACCCCCGATATAATAGTTTTTATAAGGGATATGAGCTAGTGAGAGAATTAGGATTATTACGACAGTCGCAAAAAGAAGTGGGTTTGTCCAAGGCTTACGAAAGTTTTCATTAATTCGTACTCCAATCATAAAGACAAGAACGGTAAGGACAAAGCCAAAGAGAGGGTCGGTAGTGATAATATTCATGATTTTATATGCTCCAAATTATTGGTCTTCAGTGGAAGAAGTGACGGTAGTATCTGGTTTTAAAGCGACATAATCGCCTTCAAATTTAACTTTAATCCATTCAACTAATTTTCCTAAGATGAGCATATTTATAACGAGTGCTCCAACAACAATCAAGAGGATTTGTGCCCAAAAGTGGCTAATCAAATTCCATTTGGCCATAATTCCAACACCGGCTGGCAAAAATAAAATGGTCATATTATTGATAAGAAAGCTGCCGGCTTCATCAACATGACGAAATTCAAGAATTTTGAATTGTAATGCGAGGAAAAGTAGTATCATTCCTAGAATAGAGCCTGGAACTGGTAAACGAAAGACGTTTGAAATGACATTTCCAATAAAAGAAAAGCCAAAAATGATTAATAATTGCAGGTAAATTTTCATATTTGTTAACTCCCTAAGTTAATTACGGATAATTTTTACAACAATTTTTATTGTACTCTTCGAGATAGGCTTTTTCAAGGATAAACTGGCTTTAGAATAATGAAAATGGCTTAATAAAAAATTTAAAATGTGTGCTTGACTTTTACTTGAAACGTGTTATAATAAATATAAATAAACTATTAGAAAGGAGCGTTCGTAAGGGCGCTCCTTCTCTTGTGTTTTTAAAATAGAAGTTGACTTTAACTTTGTATTTTATGAAAGGAGAATTGCCTATGAATGATGTTGTTAAAATTGTAGAAGATTTCATTAGACCTCATATTCCTCAACCTTTTGAACTGTTTGCAGTTGAATGGGAAAAATTTGGTGGAGATATGATGCTTTCAATTCTGGTGGATAAAGAAGGCGGAATCGAAATTGATGAGACGGCTGAGTTGAGTGAAATCATTTCACCTTTGCTTGATACCATTAGTCCAGACCCGTTTCCAACAGAAGGTTATCTACTAGAGGTTGCAAGTCCAGGAGCTGAACGTCCTTTGCGTAAAGCTGAGCATTTTGCGGGTGCAGTTGGTGAGTATATTTTCGTTAAACTTTATCAAAAAATCAATAATGAAAAAGAAATTACTGGTGATTTGGTAAGCTTTGATGGAGAAACTTTAGTGGTAGATGTCTTGGATAAGACCCGTCATAAAAATATTGAAATTCCTTTATCTGCTGTTGCAAAAGCACAAACGATGGTTAAATTTTAAAGATATGACAGGATTTATTGATTTTTCTAAAGAGAGTCAATAATTAGAAGCTGAGTTCGATTTCCTTGAGTTAGGCGAAAATGTAAAACTTCCTTGATTCAAGGTAGTCGAACTTAGCTTATATTAAAAATGAAATTTTCTTATAAAAAGAAAGAGAGAAAAAAATGAGCAAAGAAATGCTGAACGCCTTTGCAATGTTAGAAGAGCAAAAAGGAATCAAATCTGAGATTGTTATTGAAGCGATTGAGCAAGCTATCACAGCAGCTTACAAGCGTCAATATGGTCAAGCACAAAATGTTAAAGTTATCTTTGATGAAAAGAAAGGAAACTTCAATGTTTACTCGACTCGTGAAGTCGTGGATGAAGTTTTCGACAGTCGTCTTGAAATTTCACTTGAGGATGCGCATGAATTAAATCCTCACTATGAAATTGGCGACAAAATTATGTTTGAAGAAAAACCAAAAGATTTTGCTCGTACTGCTGCTGGAGCTGCTAAACAAGTTATCATGCAAAAAATGCGTGAAGAAGAACGCACAATTATTTATAACGAATATAGCCGTTACAAAGATGAAATCATCCAAGGAACTGTTGAAAAAGTTGATGCTCGTGCCGTTTATGTAAATCTTGGCCGTGTTGATGCTCTTTTGACTAAGAAAGACCAAATTCCACAAGAAAACTTCCATGTGGGAGACCGTGTAAAAGTTTATGTTACTGATGTTGTCTTGACTCCAAAAGGAACTCGTGTCTTCATTTCACGTACTGCGCCTGATATGCTCAAACGTATGTTTGAAAAAGAAATTCCTGAAGTTTTTGATGGAACTGTTGAAATCAAATCAATTGCTCGTGATGCTGGAGACCGTGCTAAAGTCATCGTTCAAAGTCATGATGAAAATGTTGATGCAATTGGTACAATGGTTGGGGCTAAAGGTTCACGTATCCAAGGAATCATTCGCGAACTTGCGGGTGAAAAAATGGATATCATTGAATGGTCAGAAGATAAAGCGACACTTGTTGCCAATGCTTTAAAACCTGCTCGTATTGAACAAGTTTTGATTACTGCTGATGGTTCAAGTTTAGCAGTTGTTGCGCGCGACCAATTGTCACTTGCCATTGGTAAACGTGGTCAAAATGTTCGTCTTGCTGCACACGTTACAAACAGTAAAATTGATATTAAAGCGGCTGATGAATTCAATATGGATGATTATGAATTCGTGGGTGAAGATGGGGAAGAAATTCCAACAACTGAAGTTGACGAAACTCTTGTAGTTGAAGAAGTTGTTGAAACACCTGAAGTTAGCGAAAGTAAAGAATAAATTTTAAAAGCTTGAAAATTTACTGACAGAAAATAATATTTTAGAAAAAGCACAAAGGTGCTGAAAATTTCTTTTTTATAGGTCCGTCAGTAAAATGGCTGATATTCTAGTGGTCAAGAAATTGGCTGTCAGTCATTTTTTCAACAGAAATTTTGAGGATTTTCGATGAAACAGAAAAAAACTCCAATGAGAAAATCTTTAGTCTCGAATGAACAATTTCCCAAAAAGGATTTGTTACGGATTGCTTATAATAAAGAGGGAGAAATTTCAATTGACCCTTCTGGTAAAGCACATGGACGCGGAGCTTATATTGCTATTTTGAATAAAGAAGCAAGAGAAGCTAAGAAAAAACGTGTTTTTGACCGAGCTTTTCAAACTAAAATTGCTGATGAGTTCTATGATGAGTTAATCACTTATGTTGAACACCTTGTTGCTCGACGAGAACTTGAATCTGCAACCTATTCCGCTGATTTAGCGCCGGACTACGACTAAAGATGGATAAAAAACAACAAATTTCAAATTTACTAGGAATTGCAAAACGAGCTGGAAAAATTATTAGTGGTGAAGAATTGGTGATTAAATCAATTCAAAGCAGTAAAGCTACATTAGTTTTTCTTGCCAATGATGCCGCAGCAAATTTGAGTAAAAGAATTACTGATAAATCAAATTATTATGAGATTGCTGTCTCAACACTCTTTACAGAAATAGAATTATCGCACGCCATAGGACAAAATCGCAAGGTTATTGCACTTGTGGACGATGGATTTGCAAAGAAAATGGAGAGCCTCATGAACAATTGATGATATAAGGAGGACAAAGATTGTCTGATAAAAAACGTATAAACCAAATTGCTAAGGAAACTGGATTAACAAATGCTGAACTTGTTTCGGCAGCACAAACTCTCGGTTTTGAAGTGAAATCACATTCAAGTTCTGTAACAGCAGAACAAGCAGAAAAAATCATTCAAAGTGCAAAAACAGGCACTGACCAAACTGCTAAAGTTGCTGAAAAACCTGTTAAAAAAAGTCAACCAAAAGCTGCTGAGTCAGCAAAGAAAAACAAGGAAGACCATCCACGCACATTTGCTGGAAAAGCAGTTGTTGAGGACCCAGCAATTTTAGCAAGAATTAAAGCTAAAGAAGAAGCTGAAAAAGCAGCAAAAGTAGAAGTTGCATCAACTGAACATCCTGTTGTTACAGAAAAACCTAAAGCTAGTGAACCAGTTAAAAAAGCTGAACCAAAAGTTGAAGCTAAATCTGAGCCAAAAGTTGAAAAAGTAGAAACAAAAGATAACACAGCAACGTCAAAAGCTGAAGTAAAACCAGAGAATGTTGCTGATAAAAAAGAACCAGTTGTTACTGAAGAAAAGAAAAAATCATTGACTCAAAAACCAAGAATTCAAATCAAAGTTATTAAACGTGCCGAAGATATCAAAAAAGAACAAGCGGCAGCTCGTCCTGAAAAGAAAAAATTCGACAAAAATCGTAATGACCGAAATAATCGTAATGATAATCGCCGTCCTAACCAAAATGGGAATGGTCAAGGTGGAAACCATTATGATAAGAACCGTTCATCTGGTCAAGGACAAAATCAAGGTCAAAAACGTGACAAATTCGCTTCATCAGGTAGTGCACCAGCAACAGATTCGTTTACACCAGCTACTTCTGGTAAAACAAACCGTCGTGACCGTGACCGTAAAAAATCTGATAATAACCGCGATAATACAAAAGATGGTAACCGTAAAGGTGGTCCACTTCGCGTAAATGATAATCGTAATCAAGTTCGTAATGCGCGTAACTCAAACTGGAATCAAAAAGGTGGTCGTGGTCGTCACCAAAACAACCAATCTTCAAGTGTTCCAGCAACTCAACGTAAATTCCATGAATTACCAGAAAGTCTTGAATATGAAGTAGGAATGAATGTTCAAGATATTGCTAAATCAATCAAACGCGAACCAGCTGAAATTATCAAAAAACTCTTCATGATGGGAACAATGGTCAATCAAAACCAATCACTTGATGAAGATACAATTGAGTTGATTCTCATGGATTATGGTGTAACACCAGTCAAAAAAGTTGAAGAAGATAAATCAGATATTGAACGTTTGTTTGTTGAAGATGGTTATCTTAAAGAAGAAAACATGGTTGAACGCCCAGCTGTTGTTACAATTATGGGACACGTTGACCATGGTAAAACAACTTTGCTTGACCGTTTCCGTGAATCTCGTGTGACTGAGGGTGAAGCAGGTGGTATCACTCAACATATTGGGGCTTACCAAATCAAATCGAATGGTAAGAAAATTACTTTCCTTGATACGCCAGGTCACGAAGCCTTCACTTCTATGCGTGCTCGTGGTGCTTCTGTCACAGATATTACAATCCTTGTAGTTGCTGCTGATGATGGTGTAATGCCACAAACAATTGAAGCAATCAATCACTCTAAAGCTGCTGGTGTGCCAATTATTGTTGCAATCAACAAAATTGACAAACCAGGTGCCAATCCACAACGTGTAACACAAGAATTGACTGAACATGGTGTGTTCCCAGTCGCTTGGGATCCAGAAAATGGTTCAGAATTCGTTGAAATTTCGGCTAAATTTAACCAAAATCTTGATGAATTGTTAGATACAGTTCTTCTGGTGGCAGAAGTGCAAGAACTTAAGGCTGACCCAACTGTTCGTGCCATTGGTACTGTTGTTGAAGCCCGTCTTGACCAAGGTAAAGGGGCAATTGCAACTCTCTTGGTACAACAAGGAACACTTCATGTTCAAGATCCAATTGTTGTCGGAAACACATATGGTCGTGTTCGTACAATGACAAATGACCTCGGACGTCGGATTAAAGAAGCTGGTCCGTCAACTCCAATTGAATTAACTGGTCTTTCTGACGTACCACAAGCTGGTGATCACTTCGCAGTATTTGAAGATGAAAAAGCAGCTCGTGCGGCTGGGGAAGAACGTGCTAAACGTGCTCAATTGATCAAACGTCAAAATACACGCCGTGTTAACTTGGACAATCTCTTTGATACTCTTAAAGAAGGTCAAACTAAATCTGTTAACATTATCATCAAAGCGGATGTTCAAGGTTCTGCAGAAGCGCTTGCTGCTTCACTTCAAAAAATTGAAGTTGAAGGTGTGAAAGTAGATATCGTCCATTCAGCTGTTGGGGCAATTTCAGAGTCTGATATTTCACTTGCAGCAGCATCAAATGCGATTATCATTGGTTTCAATGTTCGTCCAACTGGTCTTGCACGTGAACAAGCGGCTCAAGAAGAAGTTGATATTCGTTTGCACAGCATCATTTATAAAGTAATTGAAGAAGTTGAAACAGCAATGCGTGGAATGCTTGATCCTGAGTTCAAAGAAGAAATCATTGGTGAAGCAATTGTTCGCGAAACATTCAACGTTTCTAAAGTTGGTACAATTGCCGGATTTATGGTTATTCGTGGTAAAGTTGCCCGTGATGCTTCTGTCCGTGTCATTCGTGAAGGTGTCGTGATTCATGATGGAGCTATTGCCAGTCTTAAACATTTCAAAGATGACGTTAAAGAAGTCGGAAATGCTCAAGAAGGTGGTTTGATGGTTGAAGACTTCAACGATGTTGAAATTGACGATACATTTGAAGTTTACAAAATGGTTGAAATCGAACGTAAATAATAAGGTGTGAGCTCGACTGTCCAGAAGTTATGATAATTGTTACTTCGACTAACTGGTTTAGCAGTTTAGCGAGAAGGGACAGCGTAGATAGAGAAATATGGTTATACGCGTAGCGTAGGTTCCACTTTGTCTATTTTCACGGACTTCTAAGAGGGTGAACTCAGTTAAATAAAAGGTGAGGGCGACTGGTTAAAAATGATGAATTTTATTTAAGTTTATTGTTTCTGGGAGCTTTTACTCATTTTAAATGGAGGTGTGGAAAAGTGATTTAAAAATCATTTATCTACATTTTAAACGAAAAAATAGGAGGAGAAAATGGGAAATTCTTTTCGTAGCGACCGTGTCGCTGTAGAAATTCAACGCGAAATCAATGATATTTTACGAAATAAAGTACGTGATCCACGTGTTCAAGATGTAAATATCACTGATGTTCAATTGACTGGTGATTTGAGTCAAGCGACTGTTTATTATAGCCTCTTGTCAAATCTTGCCTCTGATAATGAAAAAGCCGCAACTGCTTTGAAAAAAGCAACCGGACTTTTCAAAAGTGAATTGGCAAAACGCATGACCATTTTCAAAATTCCAGATTTAACTTTTGCAAAAGATGAATCTGTTGAATATGGTTCAAAAATTGATGAGCTTCTTCGTGGGCTTAACAATAAATCAGAATATTAATTAAAAAAGTTACTGACGAAAAAATTGAGTGTATTCTTTAGGTTGAATACATTCTGACAGTTCTGTCAGTAACTTTTTTTGTCATAAAAATACTGACAGAATTGTTCTAGATAAATTTTGTGATATAATAGACATTGTGAAATGAAAGCGAATAAAATCTGCTCATTTGGAGGAAATTATGAAAGAACCATTGTTTTTGAACTCAGTTTTGCAAGAAAAAATCTGGGGCGGCGACCATTTGAAAGAGTTTGGCTATGATTTGCCATCAGACAAAGTTGGTGAATATTGGGCTATTTCTGCTCATCCACATGGTGTGTCAACAATTGCTAATGGCGAATTTAAAGGTCAAAAACTTGACCAATTATACGCAAGTCACCGCGAATTGTTTGGTGATAGTAAAAAAGAAGTTTTTCCCTTACTAACTAAAATTTTAGATGCCAATGACTGGCTTTCTGTGCAAGTTCATCCAGATGATGAATATGGACAAAAACATGAAGGTGAACTTGGAAAAACTGAATGTTGGTACATTATTTCAGCTGAACCAGGCGCTGAGATTATCTATGGACATAATGCTAAATCACGTGAAGAATTAGCAGAAATGATTAAATCTGGTGATTGGGATCATTTGTTACGTAAGGTAAAAGTGAAAACAGGGGATTTCTTCCATGTTCCGTCAGGAACAATGCACGCAATCGGTGCTGGAATTGTTATTCTTGAAACACAACAATCTTCTGATACAACTTACCGTGTTTATGATTTCGACCGTAAAGATGACCAAGGAAATCTACGTGAATTACATATTCAACAATCAATTGATGTATTGAATATTCCGGGCGACAAAGTTCCTGAAAATCAAGTTAAAACTGAAAAATTTGCTGATGCAGAAATTACAACTCTTGTGAAATCAGATTTCTTTGACGTTTATAAATGGCAAATTCATGGTGACCATGAATTTACCAAAGTTGCTGATTACACTTTAGTTTCTGTACTTGATGGTCAAGGAAAATTAACAGTTGATGGAAATGAATATCCAGTTGAAAAAGGAGCTCATTTCATCTTACCAAGCAACATTGAAAAATGGAATTTGTCTGGTCAATTAGAAATTATTGCCAGCAATCCTGCCTAATGAATTCAAAAGTTACTGATGAAAACTTTAAATTTTCTGTCAGTAACTTTTTTTGTTGAAATTATTTCTGTCAGTAGTTTGGGAAGGCAAATTTTACTGACAGAAACTAATATTTTTTATAAAAATTGAGCAATGATGACGTTTTCTAAAAATTATTACTTGCAAATCATTCTAAAAAATAATATAATTTGATACAGAAAACCATTTGCAATATAAAAACAAATTGAGTTCATCTTGCGAGAAAGAAAAAATAGAATAATAAATCAGGGGGTAAGTTGATGATGTTTTTTTGCATCAGTTTATCCCCTATCTAAATGTAATAATAAAATTTCATAAGGGGGTTTTATTGATTTCAATTTCTTTTTTTTCGTAATGTCTAAAGTCGGACTCACATCTAAATAATGAAGAGGATGACAGATGAAAACAGATTTTGATAAGGTGAATGAATGGCTGATTCAACTCTTTCATGATTTTATGATATTAGAGGAGCAATTTTTAAAGGACTCAGCTTATTCAGATGTAACAGTAAAAGAATTACAAATTTTGACACTGGTTCATACGCTAGGAACTTGTCGTGCGACAGATATTGCCAAAAATCAAAAATTGGCCTTGTCAACAATTACAATTACCCTCAATCGATTAGAAGATAAGGGATATATTGAACGCAAGCGTTCTACAGCGGACAGACGAGTGACTCACATTATACTGACATCGAAGGGTGATGAGCTTTGTGCAACTCACCGTGAATTTTTCCATACGATTACAGATAATCTATTTGATAGCGTTTATGGAACTACTGAAAATAAATTGGCTGGTGAACTTGCAACCTTACACGATTCTTTGGAGAATATGAAATAATGACTTTTGCGAAAATTACGCAAGTGGCACACTATGTGCCTGAAAATGTGGTATCTAATGATGACTTGTCCAAAATAATGGATACTAATGATGAATGGATTTACAGTCGGACAGGGATTAAAAATCGCCATATTTCAACTGGAGAGAACACCTCAGACTTAGCAGCTAAAGTTGCTAAGCAGTTGATTAGCGATTCAAATTTAAGCCCAGAAACGATTGACTTCATCATTGTTGCTACAGTAACTCCGGACTCATTGATGCCTTCAACCGCGGCACGGGTTCAAGCTCAAGTAGGAGCAGTTAATGCTTTTGCTTACGATTTGACTGCGGCTTGTTCAGGCTTTGTCTTTGCTCTATCAACAGCGGAAAAATTAATTTCCTCAGGAGCATATCAACGAGGGCTTGTCATTGGCGCAGAAGTCTTTTCAAAAGTAATTGATTGGTCAGACCGATCAACTGCTGTTCTTTTCGGAGATGGAGCTGCTGGTGTGCTTATTGAAGCTGGCGCGAGTCAACCTCTGATTATTGCTGAAAAAATGCAAACAGATGGAAGTCGTGGGAACAGTTTACTTTCTAGTTATGCTGACATCCAAACTCCATTTGCCTCTGTTTCATACGAAAGTTCAAACTTGAGTATGGAAGGGCGAGCAATTTTTGATTTTGCCGTACGTGATGTTCCTAAAAATATCCAGGCAACTTTAGAAAAAGCTAATTTGTCTGCTGAAGAAGTAGATTATTATCTCCTTCATCAAGCGAATTCAAGAATCCTTGATAAAATGGCTAAAAAGCTTGGTGTGACGCGCCAAAAGTTCCTTCAAAATATGCAAGAATATGGTAACACATCGGCAGCAAGTATCCCTATATTGTTGTCAGAATCCGTAAAAAATGGTATATTTAGTTTGGACGGTCAAACAAAAGTCGTCTTGACAGGATTTGGCGGTGGCCTCACTTGGGGTACAGCAATTATTAATTTATAAGAGCTTCAAAGTTTAGCAAGTTTTTCTTAAGTTGTCTATATAAGAAAACATTATCAGCTAACTTTGACTCACAAGAAGATTTTAAAAAATCTTCACTAACTAATGGTTATAAACCGCTTTGCGGATATAATATAAATATTTTCACTCAATTAAAGGAGAAAAAATTATGGCAGTATTTGAAAAAGTACAAGATATTATCGTTGACGAACTCGGTAAAGAAAAAGAAGAAGTAACACTCGAAACTTCATTTGAAGAGCTCGACGCTGATTCACTTGACCTTTTCCAAATCATCAATGACATCGAAGACGAATTCGACGTTGAAGTTGATACAGAAGCAGATATGAAAACAGTTGCTGACCTCGTTAAATACGTAGAAAACAACAAATAATTCGGGATGGGGGTGAAGCGAGCAAAGGAGTTGATTCTTTTGCGAATTTCGCCCCTTCTTTTCGTTGGACTAGTTCTATTTTCAAAATAGAATTCTAGTATAGGGGGCTCAGTAATGATATACTGAGCTTGTCCTATAATTTTCATATTGAAGAATGTCATTTTTTTTAAGATAAAAAACATTTTACAATACTAATAATTAACTTTATAAAAGAAAATACGAGGAATTCTAATTGACTGATTTTGAATCATTGATTCAAAAGGTTGATTACTATATATTATGACTAAAACAGCATTTTTATTCTCAGGTCAAGGGGCACAAAAGCTTGGAATGGCACGTGACTTATATGACCAATATGAAACAGTTAAAGCAACTTTTGATGAAGCAAGTCAAGCTTTAGGATATGATTTGCGAGCTTTGATTGATAATGATGAAGAAAAACTAAATGAAACAAAGTACACTCAACCTGCAATTTTAACAACCTCTGTTGCTATTTTACGTTTGTTAAGTGAGAATGGGATTAAACCTGACCTTGTTGCTGGTCTTAGTCTTGGTGAATATTCTGCCTTGGTAGCATCAGGAATCATTGATTTTCAAGAAGCAGTTAAGCTTGTAGCTAAACGTGGTCAATATATGACAGAAGCTGCACCGACTGGTTCTGGTAAAATGGTCGCTGTAATGAACACAGACCCAGCCTTGATTGAAGAAATTTGCCAGAAAGCGGCCGAATTTAAAGGCGGTATTGTGAGTCCAGCAAATTATAACACGCCCGCACAAATTGTTATTGGTGGTGAAGTTGAGGCGGTTGATTATGCTGTTGAGTTGCTAAAAGAAGCCGGAGTTCGTAAACTTATTGAATTAAAAGTTTCAGGACCTTTCCATACAGCAATTTTAAAACCAGCATCTGAAAAATTGGCTTTGGAGCTTGATAAAATTGATTTTAGACCTTTTGAATTGCCATTAATCTCAAATACGAGTGCTAAAGTAATGGAAAATGATGAAGTCAAAGGACTTTTGACGCGTCAAGTCATGGAACCAGTTCGTTTTTATGAATCGGTTGAAACAATGCAAAAACTAGGGGCGACTCGCTTTATTGAAGTTGGTCCTGGGAGAGTACTTTCAGGATTCATTAAAAAAATTGATAAAAATGCAGAAATTGCTAATGTTGAAAATTTAGCTTCATTTGAAGCTTTGATTAATCAGTAAAATTGAAGAAAGGAATTGAGTTTGTCCTTTTGAAATCTTAGTACTAAAGTGCTAAAACTTCTTAGGCAGGCTCATATCTTAAATAATGGAAATTAAAAATAAAAATGTCTTTGTGACTGGTTCAACACGTGGAATTGGTAAAGCAATTGCGCTTCAATTTGCTAAAGCGGGTTCTAATCTAATTATTAATGGTCGTTCAGCAATTTCAGAAGAATTATTAGCTGAATTTACAGCCTATGGTGTTAAAGCAATTGGTATTTCTGGTGATATTTCAAAATCAGAAGATGCAAAACGAATGGTTGCAGAAGCGATTGAAACTCTTGGTTCAGTAGATATTTTGGTAAACAATGCAGGAATTACTCGTGATGGTTTATCTTTGAAAATGTCAGAAGAAGATTTTGAGTCTGTTCTTAAAATCAACTTGACTGGGGCTTTCAATATGACACAGGCTGTTTTGAAACCGATGACCAGAGCTCGTTCTGGAGCAATTATTAATATCTCATCAGTTGTTGGACTTATGGGAAATGCTGGGCAAGCAAATTATGCCGCTTCAAAAGCAGGACTTATTGGTTTGACAAAATCAATTGCTAGAGAAGTTGCGGCACGAAATGTTCGTGTCAATGCTGTGGCTCCAGGATTTATTGAATCAGATATGACTGAAGTTCTTTCTGATAAAGTTAAAGATGCAATGAAGGGGCAAATTCCAATGAAACGTTTTGGAATGCCTGAAGAAATTGCAACAGCAACTCAATTCTTGGCTGAACAAGAATATATGACTGGACAAGTACTTACCATTGATGGTGGAGTTTCAATGTAAATTATTCATTGATAAATTTTAAAATTAAGAGGATAAAAATATGACAAATAGAGTTGTTATCACTGGTTATGGTGTAGTTAGTGCAATTGGAAATAGCCCAGAAGAATTTTGGAACAATCTTAAAGCTGGTAAAACTGGAATTGGTCCAATCACTCACTTTGATGCTGAAGCAACAGGGATTTCTGTTGCAGCAGAAGTAAAAGAATTTCCATTTGATAAATATTTCCAGAAAAAAGATGCACGACGCATGGATACTTTCTCACTTTATGCGATTTATGCAGCACTTGATGCAATGGAAATGTCTGGTATTACAGAAGAAAATACTAATTTTGACCGTTTGGGCTGTATCATGGCTTCTGGGATTGGTGGACTTGAACAATCACAAAAAAATTCACAAGCCATTGTCGCTAAAGGCCCTCGTAAAGGGGTAGCACCACTCTACGTTCCACTTGCTATTGCTAATATGGCAACTGGTAACGTTGCTTTACGTACAGGTGCTCGTGGGGTTTCGCGTGCTGAAGTAACGGCTTGTGCGGCTGGTGCTAATTCAATTGGTTCAGCTTTCCGTGAAATCAAACATGGTTACGCTGATGCAATGATTGCTGGTGGTGCTGAAGCGGCTATTTGTGAACTTGGAATTGCAGGTTTTGCTAATTTGACTGCTTTGACTAAAGAAACTGACCCTGAAAAAGCATGTATTCCATTTGATAAAAATCGTTCTGGATTTGTAATGGGTGAAGGTTCTGGTGTATTGATTTTGGAAAGCCTTGAACATGCACAAGCTCGTGGCGCTAATATCTTGGCTGAGATTGTTGGATACGGAAATACAAATGATGCTTTCCATATGACAACTCCTTCAGGAGTGGGTGCTGAAAATGCGATTAAATTGGCTTTGGAAGAAGCTGGTGCAAGTCCAGCTGATGTTGATTACGTTAATGCACACGGAACTTCAACACATGCCAATGAAGAAACTGAAAGCAAAGCAATTCACAATGTAATTGGCGATAAAGCTTATGTTTCATCTACAAAAGCATTGCACGGTCATGCACTTGGTGCAACAGGTGCAATTGAGGCAGTGGCAACTGTTCAAGCACTTTTGAATCAATATGCACCAGTAAATGCTGGAACAACTGAACTTGATGAAGGAATGACAATTAATGTTGTTCTTGGTGAAGGTAAACCTGCTGATATTAATCTTGCATTGTCGCAAGACTTTGGTTTCGGTGGACACAATGCTGTATTGGCATTCAAGAAATGGACTGGAGAGTAAATAAAAATGAACATTTCAGAAGTAAAAGATTTGATGAACCAATTCAATGGTTCTACTTTACGTGAATTTTCTTGGAAAAATGCCGATGGTGAATTATCATTTTCTAAAAATGAAGGTCAAGCCCTTGTTGGAGCTCAAAGTGCTGCACCTACTGCACCTGCATTTACAGCTCAACAAGCAACGCCAGTTGCAGAAAGTACAGAAGCGCCCGTAGCAAGTGAAGCGGCTGTTGAAGCTGAGGGTGAAGCAGTTACTTCTCCATTAGTGGGTGTGGCCTATCTTAAACCTTCACCAGATAAGGCTGAATTTGCCAAAGTTGGTGATTCAGTTAAAAAAGGTCAAACTTTGCTTATTATTGAAGCAATGAAAGTAATGAATGAAATTCCTGCACCAAAAGATGGAGTTATCACGGAAATTATGGTTTCTGGAGAAGATGTCGTTGAGTTTGGTCAAGATTTGATGAGAATCAAATAAAAAAATTACTGACAAAGCTCTGTCAGCTTATCTTTGATGTAAAAGTTACTGACAGCTCTGGTTTAGGTGCCAGAGAATTTACTGACAAGTTCTGTCAGTGAATCTCTAAAAGAAAAGTGAGAATAAATGACTGAAGTAAACATTAATGTAACTGAAATTATGGAGGCTTTGCCTCATCGTTATCCATTTCTATTAGTCGATCGTGTGATTGATATTGCTGAGGATGAAATTACAGCAATTAAAAATGTGACGATTAATGAAGAATTTTTCCAAGGACATTTTCCACAATATCCAGTAATGCCAGGGGTTTTGATTATGGAAGCTCTCGCACAAGCGGCTGGTGTTTTAGAATTATCTAAACCTGAAAACAAAGGAAAACTTGTTTTTTATGCGGGAATGGACAATGTTAAGTACAAAAAACAAGTCACTCCCGGAGATCAATTGGTCTTGCATGCTAAATTTATCAAACGTCGTGGTCCAATTGCGGTTGTTGAAGCAGAAGCAACTGTTGATGGAAAATTGGCGGCTAAAGGAACTTTGACTTTTGCCTTAGGGCGTTAGCGCTTTAGTACTTGCCTTTTTATCACTTGCTTTAGCAAGTAGAGAAAACAGACAGCGAAACGAAGTGGAGATAGGCTTATAACCATTACGACTAATCGCTTTAGCGATGTAGCGAGTATGGATTAAAGACGGTCAAGGTGACCTGATATCGAAGATGTCAGGTTGTGTCCTGCCTTAGGTAAATAGCTCATCTTCATTTAAAAATAATCATATTTTTTATGATTAAGAAACAAAAATTTATTTTAACCATAAGATTTTTTACTTATGGTAAATTCGGACTTATTTTTATTTATCAAAAAATTGTTTTGTTGGGAATGACTTTCTTTTTTATCATTCCTTTCAAAACACCCATTGAGCAAAAGCTCGGGGTATTTTCCCATATGGAGAACATCTATGTTTAATAAAATTTTGATTGCCAATCGTGGCGAAATTGCTGTAAGAATTATTCGTGCAGCTCGTGAATTAGGAGTGGGTACAGTTGCCATTTATTCAACTGCAGACCGCGATGCTTTACATGTTCATTTAGCTGACGAAGCAATTTGTGTGGGCCCAGCTAGAAGTACTGAGTCTTATCTTAATATGAATAACATTCTGTCAGCTGCTGTGGCAACAGGCGCACAAGCGATTCACCCAGGTTTTGGATTCCTTTCTGAGAATTCAAAATTTGCTCGTCTTTGTGAAGAAATGAATATTAAATTTATCGGTCCGTCAGCAAAAGTTATGGATATGATGGGTGATAAAATCAATGCTCGTGCAGAAATGATTAAAGCTGGTGTTCCTGTAACACCGGGTTCTGAGGGCGAAGTTCATACCACTGATGAAGCAGTAAAAATTGCTGAAGAAATTGGCTATCCAATCATGCTTAAAGCATCAGCTGGTGGTGGTGGTAAAGGAATTCGTAAGGTTAATAATGTTGAGGAACTTGTTCCAGCATTTGAGGCAGCACAAGCGGAAGCACAAGCTGCTTTCGGTAATGGAGCCATGTTCATCGAACGAATGATTTTCCCAGCGCGTCATATTGAGGTTCAAATCTTAGGAGATAGTCAAGGAAATGTGATTCATCTTGGTGAACGTGATTGTTCATTGCAAAGAAATAATCAAAAAGTTCTTGAAGAATCTCCGTCAGTCGCAATTGGACACACTTTACGAAATGAAATAACAGCTGCGGCTGTTAAAGCAGCTCAGCATGTTTCTTATGAAAATGCGGGAACCATTGAGTTCTTACTTGATGAATCTTCTGGTAAGTTTTATTTCATGGAAATGAACACACGTGTTCAAGTTGAACATCCGGTCACAGAGTTTGTATCAGGTGTTGATATTGTAAAAGAACAGATTCGTGTAGCCAATGGCAATGAATTGTCTGTCAAGCAAGAAGATGTGACTTTTAGTGGACATGCGATTGAATGTCGAATTAATGCTGAAAATCCTAAATTTAATTTTGCACCAAGTCCAGGAAAAATTACTAATCTTTTCTTGCCAAGTGGTGGAGTTGGTTTGCGGGTTGATAGCGCTATGTACAGTGGTTACAGCATTCCGCCATATTATGATAGTATGATTGCTAAAGTCATTGTTCATGGTGAAAATCGTTTTGAAGCACTGATGAAAATGCAACGCGCCCTTCTTGAATTTGACGTTGAAGGGGTCATTACAAATGTTGATTTCCAACTAGAATTAATTTCTGACCCACATGTTGTGGCAGGAGATTATGATACAAGCTTCTTAGGAAATGTTTTCTTACCAGAATATCAAAAAGAAGATTAATCAATAGATTAGTGACAGAATTGTCAGATGGCTTACAATTCATCTGTCAGTAAAATTTATAAAAAAATGAGAAAAGGATGCAAAGATGGCTCTTTTCCAAAAGAAAAAATACATTAAAATTAATCCAAATCGTTCCATTATTGAAAAGCAAGCCGAGCAGCCAGAAGTTCCTGATGAACTTTTTGCCAAATGTCCTGCTTGTAAACATACGATTTATCAAAAAGATTTAGGAAAAAATAAAGTTTGTCCTAATTGTGATTACAATTTCCGAATTACAGCCAAAGAACGGTTAGCAATTGTTGCTGACAAAGATTCTTTTGTTGAAATGTTCACTGGAATCGAAAGCAAAAATCCCTTGGATTTTCCAGGTTATCCTGAAAAATTGGCGGCAACAAAAGCACGGACTGGTCTTGATGAGGCAGTTATGACTGGGACGGCCACAATTAAAGGGCAAAAAACGGCTTTGGCAATTATGGATTCGACTTTTATCATGGCTTCAATGGGAACTGTTGTTGGTGAAAAATTGACACGCTTATTTGAATATGCAACTATCGAAAAATTGCCGATTATTGTTTTTACGGCATCAGGTGGTGCAAGAATGCAAGAAGGAATTATGTCATTGATGCAAATGGCCAAAACTTCGGCTGCTGTGAAACGACATTCAAATGCAGGACTTTTTTATATTACAGTTTTAACTGACCCAACAACTGGAGGAGTGACAGCTTCATTCGCCAGTCTGGGAGATATTATTTTAGCTGAACCCCAATCTTTAATTGGTTTTGCTGGACGTCGTGTCATCGAACAAACCGTCCGTCAAACTTTACCTGATGATTTCCAAAAAGCTGAATTTCTTTTGAATCATGGTTTTGTTGATGCAATTGTTAAGCGGACTGAATTACGTCAAAAATTGGCACTTCTTTTAGAACTTCATACGGAGGTGGAAAATGTCTGAAACAATTGATTCACTGACAGGTGAAGTTTCACAAAAAAATATTGCTGACATTATTAATGAAGCACGAGCGGCTGACAGAATTTCGGCAAGAGATATTATTGACAAAGTTTTCACTGATTTCTTTGAATTACACGGCGACCGTCAGTTAACAGATGATGAAGCGATTGTCGGCGGAATTGCTCGCTTCAATAATCAAGCTGTGACCGTTATTGGAATTCAAAAAGGACGTAACCTTGCTGAAAATTTAGCTACTAATTTTGGACAACCAAGTCCGAATGGCTATCGTAAAGCGTTAAGACTGATGAAGCAAGCTGAAAAATTTGGTCGTCCAGTCATTACGTTTATCAATACAGCTGGTGCTTATCCAGGAATTGAAGCAGAAGAACGTGGACAAGGTGAAGCAATTGCTAGAAACCTTTTGGAAATGTCTGACCTTAAAGTTCCAATTATTGCTTTCATCACAGGTGAAGGTGGTTCAGGAGGAGCATTAGCTCTTGCGCTTGCCAATAAAGTATATATTTTAGAAAATGCTGTTTATTCAGTACTTTCTCCAGAAGGTTTTGCGACGATTCTCTGGAAAGATGGTTCACGTCGTGATGAAGCGGCTGAATTGATGAAAATTACAGCGCCACATCTTTTAGAAATGGGTCTTGTTGATGCTATTATTTCTGAGGAAAATCTGATTGAAAATCTGAAAAGACAACTGACAGAATCACTTGGTGACTTGTCATTACTGACAGAAACAGAATTGGCAGAACAACGCTACGAAAGATTTAGAAAATATTAAAAAACGAAGGATGTCCTTCGTTTTTTTATACATAAAAAAAGTTAATTCTGCTATAAAAAAATCTTATAGCACTGGGCACACTTTCGTGATATCTTTATATTAGATTGAAAATAGAAAGAAAAGGGCCAATGACAAGTATAAAAACGAAAGTAATTCATGGTGGTATTTCAACAGACAAGACAACAGGAGCAGTATCTGTTCCGATTTATCAAACGTCAACTTATAAACAAAACGGACTTGGACAACCTAAAGAATACGAATATTCACGTTCTGGAAATCCAACGCGTCATGCCTTGGAAGAATTAATTGCAGATTTAGAAGGTGGTGTTCAAGGATTTGCATTTAGTTCAGGACTTGCTGGAATTCATGCGGTTCTTTCGCTATTTTCTGCAGGAGATCATATCATTTTAGCTGATGATGTTTATGGTGGAACTTTCCGTTTGATGGATAAAGTGCTGACAAAGACAGGGATTATTTATGATTTAGTTGATTTGAGTAATCTTGATGACTTGAAAGCGGCTTTTAAAGAAGAAACGAAAGCTATTTATTTTGAAACTCCTTCAAATCCTTTATTAAAAGTTTTGGACATTAAGGAAATTTCAGCAATTGCTAAAGCTCATGATGCCTTAACACTGGTGGATAATACCTTTGCGACACCGTATTTACAACAACCAATTGCTTTAGGAGCTGATATTGTTTTGCATTCCGCAACGAAATATTTAGGTGGACATTCAGATGTAGTGGCAGGACTAGTTACAACCAATTCAAAAGAACTCGCCAGCGAAATTGGCTTTTTACAAAATTCAATTGGGGCGGTTCTTGGACCACAAGACAGCTGGTTAGTGCAAAGAGGTATTAAAACACTTGCGCTTCGGATGGAGGCTCATTCGGCAAATGCTCAAAAAATTGCTGAGTTTTTAGAAACTTCTAAAGCCGTCTCAAAAGTTTATTATCCAGGTCTTAATAGCCATCCGGGGCATGAAATTGCTAAAAAACAAATGTCTGCCTTTGGAGGGATGATTTCATTTGAATTAACGGACGAAAATGCCGTCAAAGATTTTGTTGAAAACTTGAGCTATTTTACGTTGGCTGAATCACTAGGTGGCGTTGAATCTTTAATTGAAGTGCCAGCAGTGATGACTCATGCTTCTATTCCAAAAGAACTTCGTGAAGAAATTGGGATTAAGGATGGCCTAATTCGTCTATCAGTAGGGGTTGAAGCAATTGAAGATTTACTGACAGATATCAAAGAAGCACTTGAAAAAAAATAATTTTACTGACAGACTTGTAAGCAAAGCTTACGACTCCTTTCTCCCTCACTTTAACAGCTCACATTGGTCCTGTTGAACTGACAGAAAAATTAGACAGTAGAAATTGAAAGTAATTTACTGACAGAAGTGCATACAATTCATCTATCTCCCGCCTCAAGCGCTTATTTGGTTGACTTGAACTGACACAAAGCTGTCAGTAATTTAGGAATTAATTATGGTAAAAATTGTTGAAAATATTACTGAATTAGTTGGAAATACTCCAATTATCAAACTAAAAAATGGTCCAGAAAATGGAGCAGAAATTTATTTAAAACTTGAATATTTTAATCCTGGAGGTTCAGTTAAAGACCGGATTGCTTTACAAATGATTCGGCAAGCCGAAGCAGATGGTCGCTTAAAAAAGGAAGGAACGATTGTTGAACCTACCTCTGGGAACACAGGAATTGGACTTGCCATGGCTGGTGCAGCTTTAGGCTATAATGTGGTTATTATCATGCCTGATAGTTACTCAAAAGAGCGTCGTCAGCTTATTCAAGCTTATGGAGCAGAATTGATTTTGACTCCAGCAGCTGATGGCATCAAAGCTGCCATTGATTTAGGTCAAAAATTAGTTGAAGAAAATGGTTGGTTTATGCCAATGCAATTTGAAAATCCAGCTAATTTAAAAGCCCATGAATTAACGACTGGTCCAGAAATAATTGAAGCATTTGGTGAAAATGGCCTGGACGCATTTGTTGCTTGTGCAGGCACTGGGGGTACAATTTCTGGTGTTTCTCACTATCTTAAAAGTCAAAATTCTAAAATCAAAACTTTTGTTGTCGAACCGGCAGAATCACCAATTTTAACAGGAGGTGAGAGTGGTCCACACCGCATTCAAGGAATTGGTATTCCATTTATGTCACCAAATTTAGATACGAGAGCTTATGATGGTGTAATTGATGTAACAAGTGATGATGCTTTAGAGACCGCACGAAAAATTGGCAAAAGCGAAGGATTTTTAGTAGGTATATCTTCTGGCGCAGCAATTTGGGCAGCTTATGAATTGGCAAAAAAACTTGGCAAAGGTCAAAAAGTTCTCGCACTTTGTGCTGACAATGGTGAGCGCTATCTTTCAACAGAACTCTATGATTATTAAAACTTGGAATTTTCCAAGTTTTTTTTGTCTTATGAGCAGTTTTCTGTACTTTTTGAGCTACGGATGTTAGAATGAGAATAGATTAAGAAGATTAAAGGAGGGGAAATCGTAAATTATTGGTTGTCAGTCAATGATTGACAAATTTAACTGATTTAGTTTTTCTAACAAATTATTATGAAACTTTCATGATAATAAAAGAAAAAATCGCAATTACTAGGAGGATTTAAAATGGCTTTAAATGACAAACTTGATGCAACAAAAGATAAAGTAAGTGGAAAAGTTAAAGAAACCACAGGTAAAGTAACTGGTGATGAAAAACTAGAAGCTAAAGGTAAAACAGAAGGACTTATGGGAAAAGCTAAAGAAGGCTTGGAAAATATCAAAGACAAAGCTTCTGACCTAGCTGAAGATGTTGCAGAAAAATTTAATGATACGGTTGACTCTGTCAAACATAAAAACGAGAAATAATTGAATTTCTCAAAATTAAGCAAAACCTAAGTTATTTAAAACTTAGGTTTTTTCATTTGGAAATATTAAACTTGACTTATATACCCTCTGGGGTATATAATTATTATAAATCAAATAATCAAGAGGTGAAAAATGCAAACAGTTGACATAAGTGAATTAGAATTACTGACAGAAAGTGAAAATCCAGTAATTGTAGATGTAAGAGAAGATTTTGAGTATAACAGTGGTCATGTTCCTAATGCCAAAAATATTCCATTGAGTCAACTAGAAGAAAGATATGCAGAAATTACTGACGGAACTTATCTTATCTGTCAGTCAGGTGCTCGTTCAGCTAGGGCCTGTCAGTATCTTTCGTCAAAAGGAATTAATACTATAAATATTTCAGGCGGTACCATCGCTTGGAATGGCCCCTTAGAATTTACTGACAGACTTTAGAGAGAGAACGATGTTTGAATTATTTAAGAAAATAAAAAGTATCAGTCCAGCAGAAGTAAGTACTGAATTAAAAAAAGGAACACAATTAATTGATGTAAGAGAAGCTCATGAATTTCAAAATGGACATATAAAAGGCGCTCGAAATATCCCTTTAAGTAAATTGAGAGAACATGTTCTAGCCAAAAACAAAAAGTATTTATTAATTTGTCAGTCGGGAATGCGGTCAAAAAAAGCCTACAAAATATTAAACAAAGCTAATTATGATGTGACAAACGTAAATGGAGGAATGCGAGCTTGGAGAGGAAAAATTAAAAAATGACAGAAAAAATATTAATTGTTGGCGGAGTTGCGGGTGGAATGTCAGCTGCAACCCGTTTGCGACGTCTTAACGAAAATGCAGAAATCATCGTTTTTGAAAAAGGCCCTTACGTTTCGTTTGCCAATTGTGGCTTACCTTACTATGTGGGGGGAGAAATTGCAGAGCGAGAAAAGTTAATTGTTCAATCTGCTAAAGCTCTAAAAAACCGTTTTAACCTAGAGGTGCGCGAAAATTCTGAAGTTATTGCGATTGATAGTGAAGGAAAGAAAGTGACTGTAGTTTCAAACGGCGAAAGCTATGTTGAAAGCTATGATAAATTGATTCTTTCACCAGGGGCTAAACCCTTAATTCCACAAATCAAAGGTTTGAACCAAGCGACAAATGTTTTTAGCTTACGAAATATTCCTGATGTGGATAAAATAATGACCTATTTGAAAGCCAAAGCTCCTAAAAGTGCAACAATTATTGGTGCTGGTTTTATCGGCTTAGAAATGGCTGAAAATCTTGCTAAACGAGGGTTAAGTGTCACAATCGTCGAAAAAGCACCACATGTTTTACCAACCATTGATCGCGAAATGGCAGCTTTTGTCAATGAAGAATTAATTAAAAATAATCTTTCAGTAATGACAAATAGAGGAGCTGTCGAATTTAAAAACGACGAAATTTTGCTAGATAATGGTGAAAGTCTGCAATCGGATTTAACGATTCTTTCTGTGGGAATTCAGCCAGAAACGAGTCTAGCTAAAAGTGCGGGCATCAAATTAGGACTAAGAAATGCAATTCTTGTTGACGAACATTATGAAACATCGGTTAAGGATATTTACGCAGTAGGCGATGCCATTGTTGTCAAAAATCAATTAGGGCAGGATGCTTTAATTTCATTGGCTTCTCCAGCTAATCGTCAAGGGCGTCAGGTAGCTGATATCATTAGTGGATTACCAGTTAAAAATCGCGGTTCACTTGGAACGGCCATTGTCCGTGTTTTTGATTTGCAAGTGGCAAGTACAGGCCTTTCTGAGTTTCAGCTTAGAGGTTTAAAGATTAATCATAAAATTGTTCATGTCACGGCAAATAATCACGCGGGATATTATCCAGATGCGACTTCAATTGTTTTGAAATTAATTTTTGAACCAGAAAGTGGACAAATATTTGGTGCGCAAGCAATTGGTAAAGAAGGAGTAGATAAAAGAATTGATATTTTATCTACGGCTATCAAAGCAAAACTAACCGTTTTTGATTTACCAGAATTGGAATTGACCTATGCCCCTCCTTTTGGTTCAGCCAAAGACCCAGTAAATATGGCTGGCTATGCCGCAATAAACCTTCTCTTGGGGCAATCAGAAAATATTCAGTGGCATGAACTTGCGGCTGAATTAGCAAAAGGGAAAGTCTTACTTGATGTGAGAAATCCAAATGAGTTGGCAAAAGGGAAATTTAAAAATTCTCAAAATATTCCGCTTGATGACTTACGTGAGCGGCTAAATGAACTCGATAAAAAGACTGAATATATTGTTAGCTGCCAGTCAGGACTTCGCTCTTACAATGCAGAACGTATTCTAAAACAAGAGGGCTACAAAGTGAAAAATTTGGATGGTGCCTTTGGATTATACAGCAAAGTTACCAAGGAATTACTTGATTAGGGAGCGAAACAAGAAAAGGATGACTGATGAAAAAATATGACAAAAAAATGGAAAATCGCTTGAAACGAGCGACAGGACAACTCACAGGAATACTTAAGATGATGGAATCTGGAGAGGAATGTATTGATGTTGTGACTCAATTAACTGCTGTTCGCTCTAGCTTAGATAGCCTGATTGGTCTAATCGTAGCTGAGAATCTCAAAGAACTTTTACTGGATAAAGAAGTGACTGACAAGGAAGAAAAACTCGAACAAGCTATAAAATTAATCATTAAAAAATAGATTTTTCATAGAAAATTGGACCAAAAAATCCCTTTTTAATATGCTATAATAAAATTAAAGCATAAGGAGGATAAGATGTACGATTTTTATTGGTATCCAAAGTGTTCAACTTGTAGAAAAGCTAAAGCAAAGTTAGATGAACTTGGAATAGATTATCAAGCGATTGATTTGAAGGAAACCCCACCGAGTCAAAAAAACTTTGAGAAATGGTTTAAAGAAGCAGATTTTCCCATCAAAAAGTTTTTCAATACAAGTGGTTTAGTTTATCGTGACTTAAATCTTAAAGATAAGTTAGCAACATTATCTGAAAAAGAAATGGCAGAACTTCTTTCGTCAAATGGAATGCTTATCAAACGTCCATTACTAGTGAAAAATGGTCAAGTTCAACAGATTGGTTTTAAAGAATCATCTTATGAAAAAATATAAAAAAATGAGTTGGTTAGACTCATTTTTTTATGTAATAATATTTAAATCTTAGGAGATTCCAAAAAAAGCAAAACTTTCAAACGAAAGTATAATTCTTTCTTATGAAGAAAATATATCATATTTTAGAAAATCTGTCAATAAAAAAATGGACATTGTCCATTTTTAATTAGATAGTAGTAACCTTTATTTTTTTCAAATCGAGAATTTTTTGACTTTCTGCATTGATTGACTTGTCAGTAAAAACTTGGGAAATTTCAGGGAATGAAAAACAGGTGACAGTTCCATTTTGGTTGAATTTAGAAGCATCAGTTAAAATAATCACTTCCTTAGCCGCAGCAGCCATGACATGAATGGCTTCACTACGAGCGAGATCATTACTTCTAAAACCGCGGACGGGGTCAAAACCATCAATACCGATAAATAATTTATCAACGTAAAATTCATCAACCACCTTTTTTATCAGAGGTCCAACGTTGACCTGTGAATTATTTTGATATTCTCCTCCTAATAAAATTACCTTTACCGAGTCGGATTTACGAATATAATTGGCAATAAAAACAGAGTTAGTGATGATAGTGACATTTTTTCGATTAAAGGCTAACTCTTCGGCAAGCAAAGCGCAAGTAGAACCAGATTCAATCATTACTGTATCCCCATCAAGAATATTTTCAGCAGCTTTGACAGCAATTTTTCGCTTTAAATCATAGTTTTTAGCTAAACGAAAATTGATATCATCTGTATTATTAATCAAAGCAAAACCGTGCTGGCGATTAATAATTCCTTTCTCTTCAAGTTTATCAAGGTCTTTTCTAATCGTTACGTTTGAAACATTAAGGAGTTGTGAAAGTTGATTGACTTCAATTTTTTTATAATCACTCACAATGCGAATGATTTCGTCAGAACGGGACATTTAGTAGCCTTTCGTCATCTTTTTTTATATTTTAAGACTACCACAAAAATCTAAAAAAATAAACCTTTTTATTAGAAAACCTTTCGTTCGTAAGTCAATGAAGTAAGTCATACTCATCTCTAGTAATTGCCCAATAGTCTGTAAGAAGAGGATTTTCAAACTTAGGAAAGTAAGAATAAACCTTTCCTAAGTGTTTCATTCCTAACTTCTCCATGACCCGTCCAGACTTTGCATTTTCTGTAAAATGTTTAGCTTGAATAACTTTAACTTCTAATTTATCGAAAGAAAGCGCCAAAAGACATTCAGCAGCTTCTGGCATAATCCCTTTTCCCCAATGGTCTTGATTTAAAATCCAACCCAGTTCGACTGTTTTTTCATTGATAGGATTAAGAAAAATTTCACCAATGAGCTGACATGAAGTTTTTTCAACAATCCCCCAATGATAGAGGCTGTTAGGCAGAAAAAACTTGGCAATTGTGGCTCTAGTTGTTTCTAGAGAATCATGTGGTTCAAAGCTAGTAAAACGAGCAACTTCAGGATTAGAAGCATAGTTAAACATTTCTGGGGCATCCTCAAGTTGTAATTTTCTAAGAATCAAGCGTTCAGTTTGTAAGGTCTGATGCTCTGCTAAAACTAAATTTATATTAACCATAAACATGTTCTCCTCAACTATTTTTACTCAATTATAGTCTCTATTTGTTTTATTGACAATAAAAAAGAACCTTTAAGGTTCTTTTATTTTAGAGTTCAAATTCTAAGAGAATGGGGACGTGGTCTAAACGTTCACCAGAATCAAGGGGTTCAGAAACTTTAACTGCTTGGGCAAGACGATTGGAAACCAGCCAGTAGTCAATTCTCCAACCTGAATTATTTAGTTTTGAAGTTTTTGCACGTTGGGCAAACCAAGTATAAATACTACGTCCTTCTTCATAAAATTTCTCAACTTGACCATGGAGTTGACGAAAGGTATCAGTAAATCCAGCCTCTAAAAGTTGACCAAATTTTTCACGTTCTTGGTCAGTAAATCCAGCTGAGTTGTGATTACCACGGGGATTGGCTAAGTCAATTTCTGTATAGGCCGCATTGAAATCTCCACAAGCAAAGACAGGTTTTTGAGCATCAAGGCTTGTGAGATAGTTACGATAGTTATCATCCCAAATTCCACGTAAATCAAGTCGTGTCAGGCCTTCTTGCGCATTTGGTGTATAAACCGTAGTGACAAAGAAATCAGGAAATTCAAGGGTGATGATTCGACCTTCGGCATCCATAGGTTCAGGAGCATCAATTTCAGGAAAAGTGATGACTGGTTCTGGTAGAGTTTCTTTATAAAGAATCATTGTTCCAGAATATCCTTTTCGAGCAGGTTCTACTGATGAACGCCAGACGATTTTATAACCTTTAAACAGTTCTTCCAAAACTTCCAAATGAGCTTTTTTAGGGCCAGTAGAAGGAAGTTTGGTTTCTTGAATGGCTAAAACGTCTGGTTGTGCTTGAGCGAGATTTTTAACAACAGCAAGAGAAAGGGCAGCACGTTCTGAGGTTCCAGTCAATGCAGCATTGAGTGAGTCAATATTCCATGAGATAAATTTATAGTTCATAATCGTTCCTTTATTTTTTAAAAGAATTTCCAAAGAGCTGTGACTTAAAGAAATTCTTAACTTTTCTATGATAATTATAACAAACTTAATCAGACAATGCGATTTTAGAGGTTTTTTGGTATAATATTTAGATGAGAATCTTCTCAAATATCGAGCCTCATTTGCTCGGAAAGAGGAAAATATGACAGAAAACAAAACTTTTTACATTACAACCCCAATTTATTATCCATCAGGTAAGTTGCATCTTGGTAGTTCTTACACAACTATTGCTTGCGACGTGCTTGCTCGTTACAAACGTTTGATGGGCTTTGATACTTTTTATTTAACAGGGCTTGATGAACACGGAATGAAAATTCAACGAAAAGCCGAAGAATTGGGAATGACTCCTAAAGAATACTTGGACCCAATGGCGGCTGATGTTCAAGAATTATGGAAAAAATTGGATATTTCTTATGATAAATTTATCCGTACTACAGACACTTATCATGAAGAAGCCGTTCAAAAAATCTTTGAAAAATTACTTGAACAAGATGATATTTACTTGGGTAAATATGCGGGTTGGTATTCTGTTTCTGATGAAGAATTTTTCACTGAAACACAATTGGAAGAAGTTTTTAAAGATGAAGCGGGTAATGTGACTGGTGGGATTGCTCCCTCTGGTCATGAAGTGGAATGGGTTGAAGAAGAATCTTATTTCTTCCGTATGGGCAAATATGCAGATTGGCTTCTTGAGTTTTATGAAGCTAACCCTACATTTATTGAGCCGGCAATTCGTAAAAATGAAATGATTAATAATTTCATCAAACCAGGATTGGAAGATTTGGCAGTTTCTCGGACAACTTTCACTTGGGGTATTCCAGTAAAATCAAATCCAAAACATGTGGTTTATGTTTGGTTGGATGCGCTCTTTAACTACGTGACAGCTCTAGGATTTTATGGTGATGACGACTCACTTTATAAAAAATTCTGGCCTGGGGTAAATATGGTCGGAAAAGAAATTGTTCGTTTCCACACGATTTATTGGCCAATTTTCTGTAAAGCATTAGGAATTGAACCACCAAAACAAGTTTTCGCTCATGGATGGCTCTTGATGAAAGACGGAAAAATGTCTAAATCAAAAGGGAATGTTGTTTATCCTGAGATGTTGATTGAACGTTATGGCCTTGATGCGGTTCGTTATTATTTGATGCGTGCGATTTCTTTTGGACAAGATGGAATTTTCACTCCAGAAGACTTTGTTGGACGTATTAATTTTGATTTGGCCAATGATTTGGGGAATTTGTTGAATCGTACTGTTTCAATGATTAACAAATATAATGACGGAAAAATCGAAGCAACTGGAGTTTCGACTGAATTTGATGCAAGTTTGGAAGAAGTGGTTGAAGAAACAATCAGTCATTTCCATAAAGCAATGGATAAATTTGAATTCAACGTAGCTTTGGCTGATGTTTGGACATTGATTTCAAGAACAAATAAATATATTGATGAAACAGCACCTTGGGTCCTTGCAAAATCAGAAGACGACAAAGCAAAATTGAATAATGTTTTGTATCATTTGGCAGAAAATTTACGGATTGCAGGTGCACTTTTACAACCATTTATGCGTGCAACATCAGGTAAAATCTTTGAGCAATTGGGAATGGATGAAAGATCATTTTCACTTGAAAATCTTTCTTTTGGCTATTCATTTACTCATCCTGTAGTAGCAAAAGGTCAACCTATTTTCCCACGTCTTGATGTGGAAGAAGAGGTTGCTTATATTAAATTACAAATGGCTGGTGGCGTATTGCCAGAAAAAGAGTGGGTCCCTGAAGAAGTTGAATTGAATTTAACTTTACCACAAATTAAATTTGATGATTTTGAAAAAATTGAACTAAAAGTTGCCGAAGTGCTTGAAGTAGAACCTGTTGAAGGTTCTGATAAATTGTTGAGATTTAAATTGGATGCTGGTGATTCTGAACCACGTCAAATCTTGTCAGGAATTGCACAATTCTATCCAAATGAACAAGAATTAGTAGGTAAAAAATTACAAATCGTAGCCAATTTGAAACCACGTAAAATGATGAAAAAATACGTTTCACAAGGAATGATTTTGTCAGCCGAATTTGATGGAAAATTGCGTGTCTTGACCGTTGATGATGATGTTCCTGCTGGTTCATTGATTGGGTAAAATTAATTAGACAATAAAAAATGTGAAAGATTTGTTATCTTTCACGTTTTTTTACGTATAGTATATCAGGAGAGAAAGCTCTTAGTGTTCACTTGGTTTCATGCGCCCTGACAAATTCTAGATGGAGAAGGTGCCTATGAAGACAAAGTGTTTCCTTGGTTATGGAGAGGATTTCGTGCTAGCGGAACTTGGGATGATTATCGAAGTTTTGAACTTCGTAATTAATCTAGTCAGGCTCTGGCTTGAAATTAAAAAAACTAATCGCAATTAGCAATTAGTCCCACCATAACCAAGTTTGAACACGCGGTCTGTTAGAGCAGACCGTTTTTTTCGCGTGTTGCACTTTGTTGAACTTATTATAGCACAAGATTTTAAAGGGAACAAATAGAGTATAATTTTTGAGGACTATTTATTAGTTGAATCTATCGGATAGTTAAAACTGGTTTTCATTTATCAAAAACCTCTCGAACTTTGTTATAATAAATTCAGTATGTTTTAAACAATATGGAGGAAAAAATGACTTTTGAAGAAGCATTAGCTTTACTTAAAGCTGGGAAAAAAGTAGTCAGAACACAAGGCTGGTCTGGTGCCGAAAATTATGTTAAACTCTATGATTCGATTGTTTTAGAATCTGGTGAGAAGTTGGAAGTTACCCCTTATTTCTTGATTAATGTCTCGGGAGAGGGTGAAGGTTTTTCAATGTGGGCCCCAACGCCTTGCGACGTTTTGGCCGATGATTGGGCCTTGGTTGAATAGATAGATAGGCTACAAAATGAAATTTTCTGGGAAAAAAGTGCTAATTACAGGTGCTGCCAGTGGTATTGGCTTGGCTCAAACAAAAGTATTTTTAGCCGAAGGCGCAGAGGTTGTTGCTGTGGACTTACAAGAATTTACTGACGAATCTATCATTAATTCAAAAAATCTGTCAGTAAAAATTCTTGATGTTTCCGATGCTCAATCAGTTGAAAAATTAGCTGACGAAGTGGGAAGTATTGATGTTTTACTCAATACAGCGGGCGTTTTGGATGCTTATAAAACTTTGGAAGAAACTGACTTTGCAGAATGGCAACGAATTTTATCAACGAATCTCAATTCGATGTATTTGATGATTTCAGCATTCTTGCCAAAAATGAAAGCTCAAAAATCAGGAGTAATTATCAATATGGCTTCGGTTGCTGGCTTGATTGCCGGTGGTGGTGGCGTCGCTTATACGGCCAGTAAACATGCCATTGTTGGGTTGACAAAACAGTTAGCTTTGGATGAAGCGCAACACGGGATTCAAGTAGCAGCCATCGCTCCAGGTGCCATCAATACACCGATGAATGCGGCTGATTTCACTGAAAATAATGGTCAGATGGCCCAATGGGTAGCTGATGAGACACCAGCTAAACGATGGGCTAGTCCTCGCGAAGTGGCTGATTTGACCCTCTTTTTAGCAAGTCCACAAGCCTCTTATATGTCAGGAGCAATTGTCCCGATTGATGGTGGCTGGACAATCAAATAAAAGATATTGAAAGACTTATCAGCATGTTGGTAAGTCTTTTATTTATTGTGGGAAAGTCTGTATTAACTACAAAAGTACTGACAGACTTGTTGATTTTACTGACAAGTTGTTCAATTGCATGTTTTCTGTGAAAAAATTTCTGTCAGTAATTTTTTGCCTTTTTGTTGGCAGGATATTCCGATGCTCCTGTTAGAATTTCTATCGAGTACAAAGAATGATTCCTTCGTTAGCGAAAATAATGCCCAAATAATAATTAGATGAAAGCAAATATTTGTCAATCCTTTTCATTTCGCAAAAAATCTGCTAAAATAAAAACGTTGCTCAATAGTGAGTTAACCCTTGAGCCTTCATCCCTTTGCTCAAGCATATTATAGGCGAATTTTGTCGCCAAAGGAGAACCTTTTGAAAAAATCAAAAACTTATGATATTGTTACAATCGCAATTGTTGCGGCCCTGTATGTTATTCTAACGATGACACCAGGTTTGAGCGCAATTTCTTACGGACCTATTCAATTTCGAGTGTCAGAAATGTTGAATTTTACAGCCTTCTTCAATAAAAAATATATTATTGCGGTGACAATTGGTTGTATGATTTCAAACTTTTTATCTTTCACTTGGGTAGATGTGATTGTCGGTGGTTTGTCAACTTTAGTATTCTTAAGTCTTGGTGTCCTTTTGTTTGACCGCTTTAAAAAAGATTATTTTTGGAATGGTCAGTTAAATAAAGCATTTTTCTTTTTTGCAATTTTCTTTTCGATAAGTATGTTCACCATTGCTCTTGAATTAAAATTTGTCGCAGGAACACCATTTTTGCTGACCTGGGGGACATTAGCTCTAGGTGAATTTGCCAGCTTATTTATCGGGGCATTTGTCATTGATAAATTAGGTAAAAGAGTTGATTTGAGTCGTTAAATAAATGAAAAGCAGCTCAGGCTGTTTTTTTTTTGAACCATTTTTAGAAGTCAGAATTACTTAATTTGTTATAATTAAAATAAATAAGAGATTGGAGAGCTTTTTATGAAAAAAATCGCTGTAATTGCTGCTTCTGGTAAGGCAGGAAGTTTAATCGCTCAAAAAGCATTTGGGCGCGGTCATGAAGTGACTGCCATTGTTAGAAATAAAGCACGATTAAAAGTTGAAGTGACTACTATTCTTGAAAAAGATATTTTTGAATTAACTTCTGAAGACTTAGCAGGATTCGATGCAATCGTTTTAGCGCATCGGGCACCGGCAGGTCATGAGGAAGATTATTCAAAAGTAGCCCATGTGATGATAAAACTTCTTGAAAATATAGATAGTCGTTTAATTGTTGTTGGGGGAGCAAGCTCTCTCTATCTTGATGAAAGTCACGAAAAACGCTTGCTTGATGTGACACCAACAGATTTACCTTACTATCCAACTCTTTTAGAGATGGCAAAAGCAAGCTTGATTTATGAAGCTTCAAAACTTAATGTGACCTTCTTCTCTCCTGCAGAATTTTTTGACCCAGAAGGAGCACAAACAAATAATTATACAATTACCGGCGATGTTTTAGAACATAATAAAGCGGGTAAAAGTCGAATTTCATATGCTGATTATGCCAAGGCTGTGCTTAATATGATTGAAGATGGTAGCCATCAACATGAGCATATCGGAATTTATGAAAACTAAAAATTAATGAATTATCAAAGAGAAAGAAATTAATTTCTTTCTCTTTTTTTGTTTAAAAAAGTATAATAATACATAAAATTCTTGACAAATAAAAAATAGAGTAGTATAGTGTATAAAAATACATAGAAAGTGTGTAAATATGAAAAAAGTAGCAATTGTCGGAATTAGAGGTTATAGCGGCTTAGAACTGTTCCGAATTTTCTATTATCATCCAGAAGTAGAAGTAACAAAAATATATGCAACAAGTCATTATGGAGAAAAATTATCAGAGTGCTTTCCGCAACTTGAAGGCTTGACTGACTTGACTATCAGTGAATTTAATGAAGAAGAAATTATGGCAGAATGTGATGTGGTTTTCTTTGCAACCTCAGCGGGTGTTAGTCAAAAATTAGCTTTAACTTTTATTGATAATAATTTTCCTGTCATTGATTTATCAGGAGATTTTCGATTAGCTGATTTAGAAATATACAACAAATGGTATAAAAATACAAATTTAAAAAATGAATATTTATTAAGCGCTCAATATAATCTGGCAGACATTGGTCAAGCAAAAGCAAACTATATCGCGAATCCAGGTTGCTATGCAACAGCCACACTACTTGCACTTTATCCGTTAGTTAAAAATAAGATGATTGATTTAGACTCAATCATTGTGGATGCCAAGTCAGGACTTTCTGGAGCCGGAAAAGGTCTGTCTGACGCGAGCCATTTTGTGAATGTTGTCGATAATATGTCCATGTATAAAATCAATAGTCATCAACATATTCCAGAAATTGCTCAAAAATTGAAGATTTGGAATTCAAATTTTCAAGCCTTGCAATTTTCAACTTCTTTAATTCCTGTGAGTCGAGGGATTTTTGTTAGTAGCTATGCAAAAGTTGCAGCTGATTTTGATTTTGAAACGATAAAAAATGCTTATGAACAGGTCTATGCGACAAAAAACTTTGTCAGAATTCGACGACAAATGCCCCAACTCTCAGATGTGATTGGGACCAATTTTTGCGATATTGGATTAGCTTATAATCCAGTGACAAATGTTTTGTCAGTTGTTTCGGTGATTGACAATCTTATGAAAGGTGCTGCCGGACAAGCAGTACAAAATTTTAATCAGTTATTTGGCTACGATGAAAGTTTAGGCTTGAAATTTATGCCAAGTCTTTAGAAGAGGAAGAAATGAAAGAAATAAAAGGGACAATTGCAAGTCCAAAGGGATTTTTGGCAGATGCTGTTCATGCACAATTAAAATATAAAAACTTAGATTTAGGGTTAATACTAAGTCAAGTTCCAGCTGCGATTGCTGGCGTTTTTACAACCAATAAAGTTTGTGCAGCGCCAGTATTGATTGACCGTCAAATTGTCAAAAAAGGACAAGCACGGGCCATTATTTGTAATTCGGCGGTTGCCAATGCAGTAACAGGCGAGCAGGGTTATGCAAATGCTTTAAAAACACAAAAATTGCTTGCTGAAAAATTTGAACTCAAAGCTGAGGAAGTGGCGGTTTGCTCAACAGGGGTCATTGGAGTACAGCTTCCGATGGAAAAAATTGCCACAGGGATTTCAAAGTTATCCAAAAATGAAGGGACAGCAGCATATTTTGCCAAAGCCATTTTAACAACAGATACCCAAACTAAAACAATTAACTTTGAAGCTGAAATTGGGGGTCAAATCGTGAATATGGCCGGGGTTTGTAAGGGATCGGGGATGATTCATCCAAATATGGCAACCATGCTTGCTTTTATTACGACGGATGCAAAAATTGCTCAAGCTTTACTACAAAAAACATTATCAGAAATTATTGAAACGACATTTAATCAGATTACAGTGGATGGAGATACTTCAACGAACGATACTGTTTTGTTGATGGCAAATGGCCAAGCTAAAAATAATGAAATTTTAGAAGGAAGTTCAGACTATCTTTTGTTTAAAGAAATGCTGGCAAAGGTTTGTCAGTCCTTAGCCAAACAAATCGCCGCTGATGGTGAAGGTGCAACTAAACTGATTGAAGTGACCGTCAAAGGAGCGCCAAATAATTTAGCAGCGCGATTTATTGCCAAAAAAATTGTGGGTTCAAGTTTAGTTAAAACGGCAATTTTTGGTGCAGACCCTAACTGGGGGCGGATTATTTCGTCAATTGGTCAGGTGGCTAATTTTGAAGTTTCTGATATTGAATTAAAACTCCAAGATGAACTTGTGCTTTATCATTCAACACCAGTTGACTTTGATGCAGCTTTTCTTTCTGAGAAATTAAAAGAAGATAAAATTGAAATTATTGCTGACTTGAATGCTGGAAGTGGCTTGGGTCAGGCTTGGGGCTGTGATTTGACTTATAAATATGTCGAAATTAATGCTTTATATACAAGTTAAGAAGGAGAAAAAATGACAAATTTATTTGAAAATTATGGTCGCTTACCGTTTAGCTTAATCAAAGGAGAAAATCAATATTTATTTGATGACAGGGGAAATAAGTATTTAGATTTCACAAGTGGGATTGGGGTCATGAATTTAGGATATAGTTTTGAAAAGGGAAAAGTGGCGGTGAAAGCTCAATTAGACAGCCTGTCTCATCTTTCAAATCTTTATCAAAATCCCTTGCAAGAAGAAGTGGCTAAAAAGTTAAGTCAAAATCATTCTTATAAAGCTTTTTTTTGTAATTCTGGGACTGAAGCTAATGAAGCAGCTTTAAAATTAACTCATCTCATCAAAAAAGATCAGAAAATTTTGGCGTTTACAGATGGCTTTCATGGTCGTACTTTTGGCGCTATGAGTGCAACCATGCAAGAAAAAATCCAAGCAGGATTTTCACCTTTATTACCAAATTTTGTGGCTAGTCCTTTTAATGATGTGGTAGCACTTGAGCAAATCCTTGAAAAAGAAAAAATTGGCGCGATTATTTTTGAAATTATTCAGGGTGAGGGTGGCGTTTTACCAATTTCTCCAGATTTTGTTGAAGCTCTAAAAACTTGTCAGCAAAAAGGAATTTTACTGATTATTGATGAAGTTCAAACTGGAATTGGTCGAACTGGAAAATTATTTTCTTTTGAACATTTTGATTTTGAGCCGGATATTTTTACTTTGGCAAAAGCATTGGCGAATGGGATTCCTACAGGTGCGATGCTCGCTAAGAATAAATATGCCAGTTATTTTTCAGCAGGAAAGCATGGCTCAACATTTGGTGGGAATCCTTTAGCCATGGCTTCGGCTAATGAAGTTTTAAAAGAAATTGACAGTGACTTTTTAGAAAAAGTGACTGACAAAGGTATTTTTTTCTTAAAATTACTGACAGAAAAGCTGTCAGTAAAAGCGACGGTTAAGTCCATCAGAGGTTTGGGATTGATGATTGGAATTCAATTAACTGACGAGAAAAAAGTTCCAGAAGTTCTTGCTTTACTGCGTGAAAATGGTCTCTTAGCCTTGTCAGCTGGTCATGATGTCATTCGCTTACTCCCACCGCTTGTCATGACGAAAGAAGAACTGCAAAAAGGAGCAGAGCTATTGGAGAAAATTTTATGAGAGATTCACAAAACACAGCTCAGACTTTGACCGAAAGTCTCAAATATTTTCTGAAATATCGTGACCAAACGGTTGTCATTAAATATGGTGGGAATGCGATGATTGATGAAAAAGTGAAAGAAAGTATTCTAAAAGATATTTTATTACTTAAAACGGTGGGAATTAAAGTAGTTTTGGTTCATGGCGGTGGACCTGCGATTGGAGAATTACTTGAAAAATATGAGCAAAAAAGCCAATTTGTTCAAGGTTTGCGCGTGACAGATAAGAAAACAGCTCAATTAGCACTGACAGCTTTAGCTGGAAAAGTAAATAAAAGTTTGGTTCAAGATATCATTCGTTTAGGTGGCAATGCGATTGGCGTTTCAGGAATTGATGGTAAATTGATAGAAGCCAAACCTATTTCTGAAGATTTAGGCTATGTTGGAGAAATTACAGCGATTCATCCGGAAATCATTGAGCGTATCAATCAAACGGATGCTGTTCCCGTCATTGCTTCGGCCGGCATTGGTCTTGATGGTGAAATTTATAATGTTAATGCTGATACCGCAGCCAGTCGAATTGCCGGTGCATTGAGTGCTGAACAATTTATTTTATTAAGCGATGTTTGTGGCTTATATGGCAATTTTCCTGACGAGGAGTCATTTATTGATGAAATCAATCTGACCAATCTAGAAAAGTTAGTCAAAGAGAAAAAAATTACTGACGGAATGATTCCAAAGATTGAAGCCATTAAATATGCCATGTTTGAAGGATTGGGTCAGGCTGTTTTATTAGACGGTCGTGTTCCTCACGCCTTGTTATTGGAATTATTTACTGACAAAGGGCAAGGGACAATGATAAATCATTGATAATTTAAGTAAATAAGAGGAGAGAGAATGTTTCAAGGAAGAAGTTTTTTAAAAGAGATAGATTTTAGTAAAGATGAATTGTTATATCTGATTGATTTTGCAATTCATCTTAAAAAGTTAAAAAAAGAACATATTCAACATAAATATTTATTAGATAAAAATATTGCCCTTATTTTTGAAAAAACCTCTACAAGAACAAGAGCAGCTTTTACAACGGCCGCTGTAGATTTGGGAGCACATCCTGAATTTTTAGGGCCAAATGATATTCAGTTGGGCAAAAAAGAATCTATTTCAGATACGGCGAAAGTTTTGGGTTCAATGTTTGATGGCATTGAGTTTCGTGGGTTTAAGCAAAGTGATGTGGAAATTCTAGCCAAGGATTCAGGTAGACCCGTTTGGAATGGATTGACTGATGATTGGCATCCGACACAGATGCTGGCAGATTTTATGACAATCAAGGAGCATTTTGGCCATTTACAAGATTTAACCCTCGCTTATGTTGGTGATGGACGAAATAATGTGGCAAATTCTCTATTAGTGACTGGAGCAATTTTAGGCGTAAATATCACAATTATTTCGCCCGAGTCCTTGCAACCCGCTTTAGAAATACAAAAACTGGCACGTAAATATGCCATGAAAAGTCGCTGTAAAGTAAGTATCCGAACAGATTTAAATGGACTTGAAAATGCTGATATTGTTTATACTGATGTTTGGGTCAGTATGGGTGAGGAAGCTCAAACAGCCAAGCGAATTAAATTATTGAAATCCTATCAAATTAATCAAAAAGTTGTTGAAAAAATTATTAATAAAAACTTTATTTTTATGCATTGTTTACCCAGCTTTCATGATTTAAACACGGAAGTGATGAAAGAAATTAAGGAAAATTATAACCTTAATGAATTAGAGGTTACTGATGAAGTTTTTAATTCAAAGAATTCGGTCGTTTTTGAACAAGCTGAAAATCGAATGCATACCATAAAAGCAGTCATGGCGGCTACTTTAGGGGATTTATTTATTCCTAAAATATAAAAAAGAGAAAAAACGTTAATTAAGGGGTAATAGCCCAGATTTAATGTTTTTTCTCTTTTTTATGGCGCAAAAGTCCCGTTCCACAGGGAAAGGCATACAAAAAACGTTTTTTTTGGTATAATAAGGGATAAAACTAAAAATTAAGAGAAGTTTTAAGTGAAGGAGATTTTTATGCTCAAGCTTCAAAAAAAATTAAAAAATGATTACGGATTAGTCTTCAATGATGAAGATTTATTAAAAACAGCTTTTACACACTCTTCATTTACAAATGAAGAACGGCTCCCAAAGATTGCAAACAATGAACGTTTGGAATTTTTGGGAGACGTTGCCCTATCTTTGGTTATTTCTGATTATCTTTATCGGACTTATCCTGAGAAATTAGAGGGAGAACTTTCCAAAATGCGCTCAAGCATTGTTCGGACAGAATCACTTGCTAATTTTTCACGCTCATGCGGTTTTGGTGAGTTCTTGCGATTAGGTCATGGTGAAGAAAAAATGGGCGGTCGTGACCGCGAAACAACACTAGAGAACCTTTTTGAGGCTTTTTTAGGTGCGCTTTTTATTGACCAAGGAATGGATGAAGTTCGTAAATTTATCCAACATGTAGTCATTCCTCACGTTAAAAATGATGATTATGTTAAAGTGATTGACTATAAAACTGAACTTCAAGAAGTGTTACAAATTGGTGGAGAAACAACGATTAGCTACAAGATTCTGAAAGAAGAAGGGCCAGCTCATGACCGTTCCTTTGTGGCCGCGATTTTTAACAATGGTAAAGAACTCGGACGAGGGCTTGGAAAATCTAAAAAAGTTGCAGAACAAAAAGCAGCAGAAAATGCAATAAAAGGGCAAAACCATGTATCTTAAAAAAATGGAAATTGTCGGCTTCAAATCTTTTGCCGATAAGACTAAAGTTGAATTTGATAAAGGGATAACCGCAGTTGTCGGTCCAAATGGTTCTGGGAAATCAAATATTGTTGAAGCATTGCGCTGGGTTTTGGGCGAGCAATCGGCTAAAGCACTTCGTGGTGGAAAAATGCCCGATGTTATTTTTGCTGGAACTGAAAAAAGACGTGCTCTTAATTATGCTGAGGTTATTGCTCATTTTGACAACTCTGATCATTACCTGCAAGGACAAGATGAGAATGAAGAAGTTGTTATTACCCGACGTTTATATCGAAATGGTGATTCCGAATTTTTAATGAATGGTCGTAAATGTCGTTTGCGTGATATTCATGATTTATTCACAGATACTGGGCTTGGTCGTGACTCTTTATCGATTATTTCCCAAGGACGAATTGAATCTGTTTTTAATTCTAAACCGGAAGAAAGACGTGCCATTTTTGAAGAAGCGGCAGGTGTTTTAAAATACAAAAATCGACGAAATGAAACTGAATCAAAATTAAATTCAACCCAAGATAATCTTGACCGTTTAGAAGATATCATTTTTGAATTAAATAGTCAGCTCGTGCCCTTACAATCGCAAAGAGATACTGCACTCCGTTTTCAAGAACTAGAAGCAGAACGTTCAGACTTGTCACTTTCTGTACTGGTTGGTCAGTTGGAATCTAAAAAAGCCAAATATGATCAAACAGAACTTGGTTTGGCGCAAGTGGCACAGGAATTAGCGAGTTTATCAACTCGTAAAAAAGTTTACGATGAGCAAGTCAGTCAATTACGTACAGAACGCCAAAAAGTAGAAGCCGAGCAAGAAAAATTGCAAGCTGACCAACTTAATTTTTCTAATCTAAAATCAGATTTAACAAGAAAAATTGAATTATTTGATGTTCAAAAAGATTCATCAGAAAAATCAGCTGCGGAACGCGAAGAACGTTTAGAAAACTTAAAAAGTCGTTTAGAAATCACTCAACAAAATTTGACAGAAGTTCAAAAAAAATCAGAACTTTTACTGACAGAAAAAAATGACTTAGATAAATTACTGACAGAGCTGTCAGCAGATTTAGCGACCTTATCTGAATCACCAGAAGTGGTCATGGAACGGTTACGTGATGAATTTGTTCAATTAGTTGAAGAAGAAGCCCAAATCTCAAATGAAATCGTTAGAAATAAAGCTGAAATTACAGATTTGAGCCGTAGGCAATCTGAACAGGATGAGTCTGTCAGAGAAAATTTGACTAAATTTGAAAAAATCAGTCAAGATTTATCTGAAGCACAGGAAAATTTAAATACTGTTAAAAAAGAAATCGAGACCCTTTTAGCGAAATTTGAAGAAGGAAATCAAGCAGAGAAAAAACAGGCAGAATTAGAACGTTTAGCCCAAAATAAAATGTATGATTATCTGCAAGAACTTAACCAACATAAGGCCCGTTTGACTTCCTTGCAAAACATCCGTGAGAGTCATAGTAATTTATTTGCTGGTGTCCGTGCCGTGATGCAAAATGCTGCACAAATTGGTGGCGTGATTGGGGTTGTTTCTGATTTATTGACCTTCGATCCTAAATATACAACAGCCATTGATATTGCTCTAGGTGGCGGGAGCCAAAATGTAGTCACAGAAGACGAAAATGCGGCTAAAAGAGCAATTGCTTTTCTACGTGAAAAAAGATTAGGACGGGCGACTTTTCTACCGTTGACAACGATTAAAGGACGAGACTTTAATGGTTTAAATCGTATTCAAAATATGACAGGATTTGTTGATTTAGCAATCAATCTTGTAAGCTTTGAAAGTCGGTTGCATAAGGCGATGAGCTCACTTTTAGGAACAACGGTGATTGTTGATTCTGGAGAAAATGCAACTGCTATCGCTCGAGCAATGAATTATAATGTTCGGATTGTTACGCTTGACGGAACACAGATTAACCCTGGTGGTTCTTATGCAGGGGGAGCTGGGAAACGTAATTCAACAACTTTTACTTCTGTTGAAATAAGTAATTTAGAAAAACAAATTAAGTCATCAGAAGAGCAGTTAAAAATTTCAGAAAAAGAAGTTCAAAAAGCCCAAAGTGCTCGTCAAGAATTGCTAAAAGAAATTGAACTTTTGAAAACTCAAGGGGAAGAAAAACGTTTTGTTGAACAATCTTTGAATTTGAAAATTGAACAATTAACAGAACAAATAGTTGCGCTAGAACAATTAACTAATCTGTCAGCAAATCAAGAAGCAACAGGTAATTTGCTTGAATTAACTAAAGAAAATGAACATAAAGTAGAAGTTCTTGCAAAAATTACAGAGCGAAAAGCTGAAATTGAAAAGCAACTTGAAGAAGTTAAAACGAATAGTCAAGCGCATAAAGCCTTGCAATCAGAGAAAACAAGTGCTTTAAATCAGGCTCAACTTCGTCAATCAGAAGTGGCCAGTGAATTGAAATTCACCAAAGCAGATGAAAAACGTTTACTGACAGACTTGTCAGCCTTGACAGAAGAAAAAAATCAACTGACAGCACTTTTAAACCCTGTCCAATTTGATGAAACAGAAAGAAATAATTTCTCAAAACAACTGACAGAAGTAGAAGAACGCTTGAGTCAAATTAATGTCCGAATGGTTAGTTTAAAATTTGAACGTGAAGATTTAGCAGCTCAAATGGAAGATTTAGAACAGCACAATCAAGATTTTATCCAGCAAACACAAGAACTTAACACGAAAAAAACGCGTTATGAAATGCAATTGGAACAAATCGAAGGACAATTGATGACACTTCAAGAAACGTTGAATAGTGAACATCAAATCAGTTTTGAAGAGGCGCAAGCCACTGCAAAAATAGTGGATGATTTAGCGGAGGCTGAGCAAAAACTCAAAAATCTAGAACGTCAAATCAAGGCATTAGGACCAATTAACTTGGATGCCATTGCTCAATTTGATGAAGTCAATGAACGCTTTACTTTCCTTTCAAGTCAAAAAGATGATTTATTAGAAGCTAAAAATCTTTTATTGAGTACAATCGATGACATGAATGATGAAGTTAAAATTCGGTTTAAAACAAGTTTTGATGCGATTCGTGAAAGTTTCAAAACGACCTTTGCTCAAATGTTTGTTGGTGGGCTTGCTGATTTAGAATTAACAAGCGACAACCTTTTAGAAGCTGGGGTTGAAATTAAAGTACAACCGCCAGGTAAAAAATTATCAAGTTTAAATTTGATGAGTGGTGGAGAAAAAGCGCTGACAGCTTTAGCTTTAATTTTTGCAATCTTAAGAGTACGAACAGTACCTTTCGTGGTTCTTGATGAGGTTGAAGCGGCACTTGATGAAGCCAATGTTAAACGTTTTGGTGATTACATGAATCACTTTGATAATAGTAATCAATTTATTGTTGTAACACACCGTCGTGGAACTATGGCGGCAGCAGGTTCAATGTATGGCGTTACAATGGCTGATGCTGGGGTTTCTAAGATGATTTCGGTGAAACTTGATTCGGCTATTAATTGAAATTTAAGATAGTTTTAATCTATAAATGCTACACTATAAATTGATTTTTGAAGGACTGCCTAATTTATGGCTTGGTATATGATTTGCCTAAAAATAAGGAAAGTCGTATAATTTAAGCAACAAAAACATGAATTTAAAAAATTTCATTAATTAAAAAAATAATGAAATTGGCGTTTTTCGTATTCATTAATAAGTTTTATATTAATGAATTGACTGCAGTTTTTCTTTAAATTAAGGAAGAATGAGTATATTTTCTGGGGATAATAAATTGAAAAAATTACTATCTGCTTTCAACACACGTGTTGGTTTGCTTAGTTTTATTGTATTTTTTGTATGGGTAAAATCGATGATTGCCTACTTTGGAGTTTTTAATCTTCGCGGAGTTGGTCCAGCAGAATTATTGCTGATGATTATTAACCCAATTGGTTTTACAGCTATTTGTTTTGCTGTTTTACTCTTTATTAGAAGAACTTCGCTTTTCTATTTAGCGACACTGGTCTTAACGATAGCTGCAAACTTTTTGCTCTATCTTAATATTCTCTATTATCGAGAATTCACCGATTTCATCACGATTGATACGATGACTGGTGGGGCCGGAATGTTCCAACATGGTTTTGATTTTGGCTCGGTGCCTGTTCATTTGATGGACTGGGTTTATTGGATTGACCTTGTAGTCATTATTGTTTTATTGATTGCTAAAAAAATGAAATTCGACCAACGACCGGTTGGTGCGAAAAGAGCATTTACTTATCTTTCAATGGGCTTGGCTTTGTTCGGTTTGAATTTCTGGTTTGGAGATTTTAATAAACACCAATTGATTTTGCGTAAGGCCCAATCAGATAAAACTTATATTGTTCGATATCTTGGCTTAGGCCCATGGATGTTAACAGACGGTTATTATACGAATTTAGCAAATACGCAACGGAAAGATGCCAGCAAAGAAAGCTTGCAAGAAATTCAAAAATACATTGCTTCAAATCGTTATTTAGCACCGAACTTGAAAATGTATGGAATTGCTAAAAACCGCAATGTTATTGAGATTCATTTGGAATCTTTCCAACAAGCATTGATTGATTTGAAAATTAAAGGAACAGACGGAAAAGAACATGTAGTTACGCCTTTCCTAAATTCAATCTATCATTCAAATTCGACTTACTCATTCAGTAATTTCTTCAATCAGGTTGGACAAGGAAAAACTTCTGATGCCGAAAATCTATTGGAAACATCAACATTTGGTTTACCAGCTGGCTCACTTTTTGCCAAATATGGTTCAACCCAAACTTTCCAAGCAATGCCGGCTATCTTGAATCAAACCGATGGTTATAGTTCAGCTGTGGTTCATGGGAACGTTGGTGCTTTCTATAATCGATTGAATACATACAAACAAATGGGTTACCAAAACTTCTTTGACCAAAGTTTCTTTGATAATTCCGCATCAAATATGAGCCCTTGGGGAATTAAAGATAAATTACTCTTCCGTGATTCTGTACCATTGCTTGAACAAATGCAACAACCTTTCTATGTTAAGTATTTGACAGTTACAAATCACTTAACATATACAATGGATGATGAAGACAAAGATCCGAACTTTGCAACTGTTGATTCAGGAAATAAATTAGTTGACGGTTACTTTGAAACGGCTCATTACTTAGACCAAGCAGTTCAACAATTTTATGATTATTTGAAGAAATCTGGCTTATACGATAAATCAATTATTGTGTTATATGGTGACCACTACGGAATTTCTGGTAGTGATAATAAGGCATTTGCGCCTTATGTTGGCTATAATGCTGATACTTTCAATAGTTACGATAGTACAATGTTACAAAGAACACCATTCATGGTAGATATTCCTGGACAAACAAATGGTCATATTATCAATACTTATGTTGGTCAACTTGATGTTATGCCAACGCTTGAGCATTTACTTGGGATTGACAGTAAAAAATATGTACAGTTTGGTCAAGATATGTTTGCTTCTGGTCGTCAAGATTTTGTTGCTCTAAGAAATGGTGGATTTGTTACTCCAACCATTACTCAACCAAGTTTGAATGGAAACTATTATGATACTCAAACGGGCTTGCAGATTGAAAAACTTAATGCTCAGCAAGAACAATATGTTAAAGAAACCAAGCAAAAAGTTTCTGATCTCTTAAAAGCATCTGATAAATTAAATAATCAAAATCTCCTCAGGTTCTATACGCCAGAAGGCTTTAAAGCTGTTGACCCTAAAGATTACAACTATACGGTCAAGGCAACCGAGAAGAGATTGAAGAAAGAAAATGAAGATTTAGCAGCTAGATCAAATAGTTTACTTAGTCAAAATCAAGGAAAATCAACTTTACCAGATTATTCGGTTGAAATTCCAGAAGTTGAAAAAGGACAAGATTCACCAAAGGTGAAAGATTAATAAAAATAAGATAAGTTACTGACAAAATGCTTCAAAATGAGTTAATCTAATTTTGAGGCTGGTCAGCACTTTATATTAAGAGAGGAACCAATGAAAACAGGATATTTTCTGCCAGTGTCACTTAATCATCGATTAGTTTTGCTCTGGGGCATCATCATTTTAAGCTTTGAGCGAACACTTTTTTATGAATTTAATAAAGAAGGCAACTGGTTTTTGACTATTTTGGCGATTGTTTCATATATTATCTTTATCACTTTGATTTGGCCACACCGTTTCTTCATTGCTGATGACGAGCTTCACTTTACAACTTTCCCCCGAGTGCGAATGAAAACAATTGAATTGAAATATATCACAGCCGTAAAAACAACTAAATTTGGTTTTGGATTTTCTTATGCTGGCAAACGTTATCAATTCTTCACTTTTGGAAAGTCTAAAGAAGCTTTAGCAACTTTGCATGATACGATAGAACATTCTGATAAAGTCAGTGATTTAAAAGCCTAATAAAAAAGACGGCAGTTTTGTCGTCTTTTGATTTGTCATAAAAAAATAGGACTAAAATTCATTATTTTAGTCGATGAAAAAAGGAAAGTTATGAATATAAAATGGATATTCAAGAAAATGCTACTTCCCATAATCTTTGCTATTGTTGCATTTTTTCTTGTGAGTCATGACCAATTTTTGTACGAGGCGCCAGTTGGCAAAATTACGGTTGCCAAAATGATAAGTAGTCACGAAGTGAGTGATGATTTTCAAAATAAAGACCGTCAAGTCACGCAAGAATTGTCAATAAAAGTCCTCAATGCAAAAGGAGCAGAGCCTGGGAATTTAAATTTAAAAAACACAACAACTCTCTCTCAAACAACAGGACAAATTTATCGTGTTGGTCAGCAAGTAATTTTAAAGAAAATATCGGGAAATTATCAAATTGTGACCTTAAAAAGGGATGCACTAATTGTTGGACTACTCGTTTTATTTATTGGTTTTGTCATTAGTTTTGAACGATTTAGGGCTTCAATTTTTCTTTTCTTATCTCTGGTCTTAAACCTTCTTTACTTTGTGATTGTCATCGCCCTTAATGTTGAATTTAATCCGCCTGTCATTTTGCTATTTGGGCTTCTGTCAGTAATTTTTGCAGCTTCCTCCCTTTTATTTGTCTTGGGACCGACAAAACAGATGCTCTATACTTTTATAACTACCGTATTAACCACTGCTTTAACTTTTTCAATTGTTTTATTCGTTCTAAAAATGACAGGGAATTCGGGTATTCATTTTGAATATTTGGACTATGTCACCCAAAATCCATCAGAGTTTTTCTTTGTTGGGACAATGATTTCAGTTTTAGGGGCAATCATGGATGGTACAGGTGATATTGTTGCAGGCCTTTTTGGTATGGCTAGACAAAATAAATTGAACAAAATAAATATGGTCAGAAAAGATTACATTAAATCAGGAATTTCAATTGGGCAAGAGCTCATTGGAACTTTGACAAATGTTTTGTTCATGATTTTCATGGCGGAAACTTTGCCGATGACGCTTTTATTATTGAGAAATGGAAATTCTTGGTCTTATATTGCAACGGTTGGTCTTAATCTTGGGTTATTACAAACAATTATTTCGGCCATTGGAATCGTGTTAGCTGTGCCAATTACCGCTGTTTTCACAAGTTTTGCTTTGACTAGAAGTCATCAAGGAAAGGAGAGTTCTTTATGAATGCACTCTTGATCCTATTAATTTTACTGATTGTATTGATGCTTATCGTTGCCAAAAAAGATGGCTTACGAAATTTAATTGGTCTGACCTTTAATTTTATTGCTATTTTTGTGTTAATTACTTTAATTTCTTGGGGATTCAATGCAATAGCAGTTCTGATAGTTCTGTCAGTAATTATTTTGGCAATAGCTATCTTTATGTCTGCTGATGAAAGTGAAGTCACGTTGATTGCTTTTAAAACGAGTATCATTGTTGTTTTATCTTTGCTCATTCTTGCTTTAATCATTCAACATTTTGGTCAATTTCAGGGATTTGCTACAGAAGATGTTGATGAATTGGAAAATCTGTCATTAAATGTGGGGCTTAATTTTTCAAATGTAGCCATTGTAGTCATGGTTATTTCCATGCTTGGAGCGGTAGCAGAATCAGCAATGGCTTTAGCAGCTAGCCTTTCGGAAGTTGTTGAGCAGGACGAAAACATGAGTCTTGACCAATTTAAAAATCAAAGAGAAATTATATCTCAACAAATTTTGGGAACAGCTGTCAATACCCTCTTTTTTGGAGTTTTGGGGGCAACTGTCGGTCTAATTCTCTGGTTTGTACGTTTAAACTATCGCTTGGCGGATATTTTTAATTCAAAATTACTGATGGCCGAAGTTGCCACCATGCTTTTAGGAATGTTAGGAATTCTATTTGCAATTTGGCTTTCTGGTTATTTTGTTCAAAAATCTTTTGAGCAAAAAAATACTGACAGATAATTCTGTCAGTAAAAACAAAAAGACTTGATTAATTATCAAGTCTTTTTTATTAGTTTAAATTACTGACAGAATCATTCTTTTTTCGATAACTGATAAAGATGATGAAATAAAGAATTGCTGTGAAGACAGTCACACCAATTGGATTAGTAAATAAAATACCAATCAGAATGAGAAAGAGAGCAATCAGTGCTAAGAGACTCATTGTTCTACCGGATAATGATTTTGTTTTAAGAGAGAGACCAAAACCAGCGAGACTAATTAAAATCCAAACGGCTAAAACAGTGTAAGAAAGGGAACCAGCCAAGTAATTAAACAAACGATCACCGACAAAATAAGAAAGAACAACACCGATATAAAGTGTACCTGAACAGAAAATAACTGCTCTTTGAGGAACGTGATGTTTATTTAAATGAGCCATTCTTTGAGCCATTTTACCTTGACGATTTTTTAAACGGAAATACAAAAGGCGAGATGAAGCATAGATTCCAGAATTAATTGATGAGAAGAGGGCAAGAATGATAATCAAGTTGACAATATCGCCAGCAAAAGGAATATGCATTTTATTAAAGACCATCACAAAAGGGCTCATTGAAGAAGTAGCCAACGTTTGCCAATTATAAATTACAAGAAGTAAGAACATCGGAATAATATAAAATGAAATAATTCGACCGATTACACCGCGGATGGCTTTAGGAATGGCTCTTTTAGGATCTTCTGTTTCACTAACTGTAATAGCAATTAATTCAGAACCACCATATGAATAGATAACAATTAGTAAAGAATTAATGACCCCTTTAAAGCCATGAGGAGCAAAGCCACCATGAGCGGTCATTCCAGAGAAAGTAGTCACTAGATTAGTATCAAAAATTTGTTTTGCCACAAGAAAAACACCAAAAATAATCAACAAAATAACAACACTAATTTTAATAAATGCCAACCAGTATTCTGTCTCAGCAAAGAGAGCAACTGAGAATAAGTTAATAAGGGAAGTTAAAAGGGCAATAATCAAGACAAAAACCCAAGTGGGAACATTAGCAAACCAGAGTTGCAAAAAACTTGCAGCAGCAACAGCCTCAGCAATGATGTTAATCATCCACATTGACCAATAAACCCAGTCCGTAAAATCAGCCGTATGATTACCCAGATAAGGCTGAACAAGTCCGGACAAGCCGTGTGGATCTTTTGAACTTAGAACAAGCTTTTCTAAACTCTTCATTACAAAATAAAGAACGATTCCTCCGATAAAATAAGCGATTAAGACAGAGGGACCAGCGGCAGCAATGGCTGATGAGCTTCCTTTGAAAAGACCAGCACCAATTGCTCCACCAAGAGCAATCATAGTAATATGGCGTGCGGCCATTTTTTTCTTTAAGGATTGATTAGTTTCCAACGATAATTCCTAGCTTTCTAAATCAATAAGCAGAGACGTCTCTCTTTTATTGACTAATAAATTGATAATAAAACATTAAAAAAAAGACGTCCTGAGGACGTCTCTTCGTCCTCGTTAATGACAAACGTCAAAGAGGACTCACACATTTAGCTTAAACTAGCTAGTGTGAGCCCTCCTTCAACAACAAGTTAAGAGAAGCTTGTAAATAAGTCATTTATTGGACCTCGTTTTTTTAATTATTCTAAGTGTAATCAAAAGATTTAGATTTGTCAAACATTTTTATGAATAATCTAAAAATATTAGTAAATGTTTAATTCTCAATCCGACCTTAGTGAGCATTATTGAACCTGACTGATACAGTGTGCTATAATTAAACAATGAATAAAGAAATTAAACTCATTGCCCTAGATTTGGATGGAACCTTACTCAACTCTTCAAAAGAAATTTCAAAAGAAAATCGTCTGGCTATTAATGCAGCAAGACAAAAAGGGGTCCATGTTGTTTTAACAACGGGGCGTCCTTTGATTGCAATTCAACCCTTTCTCAAAACCTTAGAAATGCTTGATTTTGAAGATTTTTCAATTACCTTTAATGGTGGTCTGGTCCAAAGAAATACGGGTCAAATCTTATCTAAAAAAAGTTTTTCACATGATGAAATTTTAGAAATTAAAGAATTGACTTCAAATCTTGGCATTCCTTGCGATGTTTTGAGTGAAGAAAAAGTTTATATGACGAAAAGTAAAATTGACTCGCAATATGACACTTTAAATAAGCTTTTAACTTTTATCAAAGTTGATTTTGATCAAGTTCCACTTGATGTGGTTTATAATAAGATTGTTTCTTGTACAGAAAAAGAATTGTTGGACGCTAGTCTCGATAAAATTCCTGAATCATATTTTGACCAATTTGAGATTTTTAAAACTCAAGCGAAGCTTTTAGAATTTATGCCAAAAGGAATTAATAAAGCTTATGGTTTGACACAATTGATTAATCAGTTAAACTTAAAACCAGAAAATGTAATGGCCATGGGAGATGAAGCAAACGATTTATCAATGATTTCTTGGGCAGGATATGGTGTTGCTATGGCGAATGCTGTCCCAGCAGTTAAAGAAGAAGCAAGAATTATTTCTGATTTAACTAATGACCAACACGCTGTTGCTCATATTATTGAAAAATATGTACTCTAAGGACTAATAATGAAAGATGAAGTTCAACTAAAAAAGTATTTGCCGAGTTTAATTTTTGCGATTATTTTACCAGTTATCGCCTATTTGTTTTTAAAAATGCTTGGGAATTCAGACACTTTAGCTTTAGGAATTGCAACAGCCTTTCCAGTTGTTCATATGCTCTGGTCTTTAATTAGAAAAAAAGAGTTAAATCCTGTTTCTTTAGTGGCAATTATTGGTTTTTTAATTTCACTCTTAGCTGTTTATCTGACGCATGGAAATAATCTTGCTTTCAAGCTCTGGCACCCGATTTTAACGGCTGCTATTGGAACGATTTTTTTACTGTCAGTCCTTCTAAAGCGACCGCTTTTAGAGCTTGCTAGCGAGGGTGAAAATCACAGAAAAATGTTAATAATGACTCTTTTTATGGGCTTGGTTTTTATTTTTCATGCTTTGTCAGTCATTTTATTAGCCTTTTTTGTAGAGACCACGGCTTTCGTTTTGCTTTCAAAGGTAATCGATTTTTCAGCCGTTGGTGTCCTTGTTTTAGGGCTTGCATTTTTAAGAAAAAAATTAAATTAAAATCTTTCATTATATGAATGAACTTTATCATCAAAAGGAGAAAAAATGGGACTTTTTGACCGACTCTTCGGAAAGAAGAAACAAGAGGAAACTAATCATGATGTGCCTGTCAGTGAAAATCACTCTAGTGAAATCACTGAAGCAGTCAAGAATGAAAAAGAAAATGAAACTGCTAAACGGCCTGAGGTAACTGAAAAGCCAGTAAAAGTAGAAAAAGTTACTGACGAAAAAATTGTTAAACCAGAAAATGATGAAAAATTAGAAAAAATTACTGACGAAAAAGTAATCTCTGAAACTACAGAAGTGACTGAGAAAAAAGTTACTGACGAAGATGAGGAAGAAGAGATTGTCATTGATATTGATGCTCTGGCTAATATTTTCACTCAATCACGTGAAGAAACTGAGAAAAAATATGAACAGTCATTAACTTTAACTCGTAAGACTTTTTCTGACGGCTTTAATGAACTTTTTGCTAACTTCCGGACAGTTGATGAAGAATTCTTTGAAGAACTTGAAGAAACTTTAATTATGTCAGATGTCGGTGTGGATTTGGCAATGGAAGTGACTGAAGAATTGCGCAAGGAAGCAAAATTAGTTAATGCTAAATCAACAGATGACTTGCGTCAATTGATTATTGAAAAAATTGTTGATAAGTTTGACGGTGAAAAATTACCGACAAAATTGGATATCCAATCGGATGGATTAAGTGTTTTCCTTTTTGTTGGGGTAAATGGTGTTGGTAAAACAACGACCATTGGTAAATTAGCTGCTCGTTATAAAAATGAAGGCAAAAAAGTACTCTTAGCAGCTGCGGATACTTTCCGGGCAGGTGCTATTGACCAATTAGTTGAATGGGGAAATCGTTCAGGCGTTGAAGTAGTCACAAAACCAGCTGGTTCAGATCCAGCGGCAGTCGTTTTTGACGCTCTTGCAAAAGCTAAAGCTGAAAATTATGATATTTTACTTGTGGATACTGCAGGACGTTTGCAAAATAAAGATAATTTGATGAAAGAGCTGGAAAAAATTGGTAAAGTGATTAAACGAGAAATTCCAGATGCTCCGCATGAAACGATTTTGGCACTTGATGCAACAACAGGCCAAAATGCCATTCAACAAGCCAAAGAATTTTCAGCAGTTACTCCAATTACAGGAATTGCTCTGACTAAACTTGACGGTTCGGCAAAAGGTGGGATTGTCTTGTCAATCGTTCAAAGTCTTAAAATTCCAGTTAAATTGATTGGTTTAGGTGAAAAGCTTAATGATTTACAAGATTTTGATGAAGAATTTTTCGTCAGAGGGCTTTTCAAAGAGCTTTTATAAAATATAAAATAAGAAGTAAAAAAGTTTTGTTCAGTTTGGGCAATGCTTTTTTACTTGTCAACGGTTCCATTAAAATAAAGCCGATGAGCGTTTGAAAAAATTGAGAATTTAATGTAAAATAGAATTACATAAAATAGAACTGCTATGTTCTGTAGGAATTAAAGAAAGGCTCTTCATGTCGTATTCAAATTTGAAGTTGTTTTCGCTCTCTTCTAACCACGAATTAGCCCAAAAAGTGGCTAAAGAAATTGGAATTGAGCTTGGAAAAGTAAGTGTTGGTGCACATTCGGATGGCGAAACTGTCGTTCATATTGACGAATCAGTTCGTGGTGATCATGTGTTTATCCTTCAATCAACAAGTGACCCTGTCAATGATAACTTGATGGAACTCTTGATTATGATGGATGCATTGCGTCGTGCCTCTGCTGCATCAATTAACATTGTCTTACCTTACTATGGTTATGCTCGTCAAGACCGTAAAGCTCGTGCTCGTGAACCAATCACATCAAAACTCGTAGCAAACATGCTTCAAATTGCTGGTGCCGACCGTTTAATTACTTTCGACCTTCACGCACCACAAATTCAAGGATTCTTCAACATTCCAGTTGACCACCTTATGGGTTCACCATTGATTGCTGAATATTTCCGTCGTCAATTGGTTTCTGCTGGTGATGATATCGTTGTCGTTTCGCCTGACCATGGTGGAGTAGGACGTGCGCGCAAGTTAGCAAACTTCTTGAAAGCACCACTTGCTATCATTGATAAACGTCGTCCTCGTGCCAATGTGGCAGAAATTATGAATATCATCGGTGATGTTCAAGGGAAAAAATGTATCTTGATTGATGACATGATTGATACGGCTGGAACAATTACTTTAGCGGCCAATGCCCTTAAAGAACTTGGTGCAACAGAAGTCTACGCTTCATGTACTCATGCCGTACTTTCAGGACCAGCTATCGAGAGAATTAATAATTCAGCAATTACTAAACTCGTTGTTTTGGATACTATTGAAATGCCAGAAGAACGTCAAAGTGAAAAAATTGTTCAACTTTCAATTGCTCACTTGCTTGCTGATGCGATTATTCGTATTCACGAACGCCGTCCATTGTCACCACTCTTTGAATTACATCTTCCTTCAGAACAAATCTAAACTAGTAATTGTTGGAATTCAAAGTGGATTTAGGATAAGACTTCAAGCGACCAGAGGTCGCTTTTTTAAAAAATGGAACTAGAAAAAATTAGAAAACTTTACGAGAAAGTTGACCCCAGTCAACTGACAGAGCGAGAAAAGTTACTGACAGAATTGATTTTTACTGACAGAAAATTGAAGACTGATAAACTTCCTAATGGGCGCTATCGTATTTTACAATTTTCAGGAAATAATTTTGAAGAATTGGAAAATACTTTAAAGCTACTTTTACCTGATTTTGTAAAAAGCATTGGGGAAGAAAAAATTGTGATAGAAGCATTTTCAACTGATAGTCCCACAAACTCAGAACTTTTTGATATTTTTCAAACGCTTTCGCAAGATATGGGTGAAGAGGTGACGGCTTATGTTGGCCGTTTTGTCGAGAAAAATAAACTCTCTGAAGTATATTCTGAAGAATACAAAATTTTTGAAAGTCAGCAAACTTTTAGTGAATACATTTTATCAGAAAGTCTAAATCTATCAGAAAATAGAATTTTACAAGAAATCCGTAAAGAATTATTAGAAAATCCTGAAGACCAAAAACTAGTTGAAGCAATGTATAAAGCAAGTAGCAATCAAACGAAAGCAGCAAAAATACTTTATGTTCATCGAAATACGCTGATTAATAAAATCAAAAAATATGAGCAAAAATATGGCTTACAACTTTCGGGAAGTGACCTAACTCTCGCTTATAATTTATTATAAAAGACAATTTACATTAGCAATATTATGAGAAAGGAACTGAGTTTAATAAAATTGAACTCAAATCTTTAATATGGAATACAATCATCAAGAAATAGAAGCCAAATGGCAAAAATACTGGGCGGATAACAAAACTTTCCGTACAGGAACAGATAAAAATAAACCAAAATTTTATGCTCTAGACATGTTCCCTTATCCATCTGGTGCAGGACTTCACGTTGGACACCCCGAAGGTTATACCGCAACTGATATTTTGAGCCGTTACAAACGCGCTCAAGGGTTCAATGTTCTTCATCCAATGGGCTGGGATGCCTTTGGTTTACCTGCTGAACAATATGCAATGGATACAGGAAATGACCCAGCAGAATTTACAGCTGAAAATATTGCTAACTTTAAACGTCAAATCAATAGCTTAGGTTTTAGTTATGACTGGGAACGTGAAGTTAATACAACTGACCCTAATTTTTATAAATGGACACAGTGGATTTTTACTAAACTTTATGAAAAAGGGTTAGCTTATGAAGCAGAAGTAGCTGTTAACTGGGTTGAAGAACTCGGAACGGCTATTGCTAATGAAGAAGTGCTTCCAGACGGAACTTCTGAACGCGGGGGTTATCCTGTTGTTCGTAAACCAATGCGCCAATGGATGCTTAAAATTACAGCTTATGCGGAACGTTTACTTGAAGACCTTGAAGAAGTCGATTGGCCTGAATCAATCAAAGAAATGCAACGGAATTGGATTGGGAAATCAGTAGGAGCAGATGTGACTTTTGAAGTTGCAGGAACCGACAAATCATTTGAAGTCTTTACGACTCGTCCTGATACCCTTTTTGGGGCAACTTATGCTGTGCTTGCACCTGAACATGATTTAGTTGATGCTATTACGACACCTGAGCAAAAAGAAGCTGTTGCTGAATACCGTCGCAAAGCGAGCTTGAAATCTGATTTAGCCCGTACAGACCTTTCTAAAGAAAAAACTGGAGCATTTACCGGAGCTTACGCGATTAACCCAATTAATGGCCGTAAAATGCCAATTTGGGTTGCAGATTATGTTCTCGCTTCTTATGGACATGGTGCTGTTATGGCAGTTCCTGCTCACGACGAACGTGACTGGGAATTTGCTAAGGTCTATGGACTTGAAATTTTGCCTGTTGTTGAAGGTGGAAATGTAGAAGAAGCTGTTTATACAGAAGATGGCCCTCATATTAATTCAGAATTTTTGAATGGACTTGACAAAGCACAAGCGATTGAAAAAGCCATTGAATTTTTAGAAGAAAAGAAAATTGGGAAAAAGAAAATCACTTACCGCTTGCGCGACTGGCTCTTTAGCCGTCAACGCTATTGGGGTGAACCAATTCCAATTATTCATTGGGAAGATGGCACATCAACAGCGCTCTCAGAAGATGAACTTCCTCTTGTTTTACCAGTAACCTCTGATATCAAACCGTCAGGAACTGGTGAGTCTCCTTTGGCTAACTTGACAGATTGGTTGGAAGTCACACGCGCAGATGGCCTAAAAGGTCGCCGTGAAACTAATACAATGCCACAATGGGCAGGTTCAAGTTGGTATTACCTTCGCTATATTGACCCAAATAATAGCGAAGCTTTGGCAGACCCAGAACTTCTCAAAGAATGGTTGCCAGTTGATATCTATGTGGGAGGGGCTGAACATGCTGTTCTTCACTTACTTTACGCTCGTTTCTGGCATAAAGTGCTTTATGATTTAGGAGTTGTTCCAACTAAAGAACCTTTCCAAAAACTCTTTAACCAAGGAATGATTCTCGGAACCTCTTATCGTGATCATCGTGGGGCCTTAGTTGCAACTGATAAGGTTGAAAAACGTGATAGTGGCTTTTACCATATGGAAACAGGTGAAGCCCTTGAACAAGCTCCAGCTAAAATGTCTAAATCTCTTAAAAATGTTGTTAATCCTGATGATGTTGTTGAACATTATGGAGCTGATACTTTACGTGTTTATGAAATGTTCATGGGTCCACTTGATGCAAGTATTCCATGGTCAGAAGAAGGCCTTGAAGGGGCTCGTAAATTCCTAGACCGAGCTGTTCGAATGATTGAAAATTCAGAGATTAAAGCTGAAAATAATGGAGAGTTGGACAAAGTTTACAATGAAACAGTGAAAAATGTTACTGAGCGTTTGGACTTGATGTACTTTAACACTGCAATTTCCCAATTAATGATTTTTGTTAATGCAGTTAATAAAGCAAAAGCTTTACCGTTAGAATACGCTAATGGCTTTGTCCAACTTTTGGCGCCATTTGCACCACATATTGCTGAAGAACTTTGGGTAAAATTAGGTAATGAAGCTGGAATTTCTTATGTTGCTTGGCCAACATTTGACGAAAGCAAATTAATTGAATCAGAAGTTGAAATTGTTGTTCAAATTAATGGTAAATTAAAAGCAAAAATTAAAATTGCTAAAGATTTAGCGCGTGAAGAACTTGAAAAAATTGGTCGTGAATCAGTTGCTGAGGCTCTTGAAGGTAAAAACGTGGTCAAAGTAATTGCTGTTCCAAATAAATTAGTTAATATTGTTGTAAAATAAAGATGACAATCTGAACATTTATCAGTTAAATCTTATAATAATTAGCTGTCAGTAAAAAAATGAGAGCTAAAGAATAAAAAGTAAAATAAGCTGGTTGACAATTTGTCGACTAGCTTATTTTATTTTGGAAGTCACAGAAGAGTTTAGAGTTGACCCTCAAAATTCTGTCAGTAATTTATTTATTAAATAAAAATCGATACTGATGAGTTCGCTCAGGATAACAAATAAATAATCAACAACATAAGAAAGGTTGGGTCAGTAAAAATGATTGATTTCTTGCCCGAACAAGTTCGAACGCTCAATGAACTAGAAACTGCGACATTTAATTTTATCTTATCTAATTTATCAAGTATTGATAAAATGTCAGTCAGACAGCTTGCACAAGCTGTCCATGTTTCCACAGCAACAGTTATGCGCATGACCAGAAAACTTGGTTTTGAGGGCTGGGTAGAACTAAAATATTATCTTAAAAACCAAAATCAACTGACAGAAATTCCAGTTAATTACTATGAAAATTTATTACAACTCGACCTATTTTTACGAAAAATAACCTCTAAGGAAGCGGGAAGAAAATTAGAAGAAGCTGTCAAATTAATTCGAGAAGCTCGTTATATTATTTTTATTGGAGTAGGTTCTTCAGGAGCTTTAGCTGAATATGGTGCCCGCTATTTTACAAATATTGGCTTAGAATCTTATGCCATTTCTGATCCCTATCAGGCCGTTAAGGGTAAAGGTGCACCAGACGTTTTAAGCGTTGTCTTATCCGCTTCGGGTGAAACAGATAAGATTATTGAACGAGTTGTCAAGCTAAGAGAGGAAGCGCCAGCAAAGATTATTTCAATTACAAATCATCCAGAAACGACCTTATCCAAACTTTCAAATATAAATTTAACTTATGGATTCCAAACGGAATATTCCGCCTATGACCCACTTGAAAATTTGACTTCTCAGCTCCCAGTCATTGCTTTTATTGAAATACTAGCTCATCAGGCAATGGAAAAAGCTGATAAATGTAACTAATCCTGTAACAGGTAACAAAGATAGAAAAGCCCCTTGCAAAAAAAATTGTAAGGGGTATTATTATATTGTAAGCGGTTTAATTAAAAGAGTATAGTCTTCAAAGTATCTGAACTGTCTTAACAAATTGAGTTCGACCTTCTTGAAATAAGTGAAAATGCGATTCGCTTGCAACTTTGCCTTTTTATCACTTGCTTTAGCAAGTAGAGAAAACGGACAGCGTAGCTGATAAAATCAGCAAAGATAGTCGCTTAGAGCGAATGGATTGTGTAGCAGCTTGCTGCGTAGATAGATAAAATACGTTGAGCATTCCAGCTAAGTGTTAAAGCACTTGTTGGTGGGGCAAAACGCCAGCACAAAAGACAATTTTCCTCATTTCAGAACCGTCGGGCTCACATCTTAAAGGAGGTTTATTTATGAACGGCTTCATAAATAATAAAGTCTTACCGCCAATTATGAAATTCGTGAATACACGAGCGATGACTGCTTTGAAAAATGGAATGCTTTTTGCCATGCCATTTATCATTGTTGGGTCAATTTTCTTAATTCTGGCGAATATTCCAATTCCACCTGTGGCAAAATGGTTATCAGACAATGGCTGGTCAGCAATTTTTACCCAAGCATTTAACGTATCATTCGGTATTTTAGCGATTTGGGCAGCAGTCGGTATTGGCTATTCTTATGTCAAAGAAGCTGGATTTGGTGATGTTGCTTTACAAGGAGGATTAACTTCTCTCTCTGCATTTTTCATTGTTCAATCTCTAAGTATTGCAAATCCAATCACAGCGGCACTAGCTACTGGGAAAGAAGCCTCAGGCATTGGGAATCTCACAGGAACACAAGCAACGGCTGCTTTTGAAAAGCTTCCTCATGCCATGCAAGTCTTTCTAAATAATCCAGTGACAGGAGTGCTCAATTTAACTTGGAACGGTGGTCAAGGGATGATTGCGGCCATTATTATTGGTATTCTATCAGGCTGGGCTTATTCAGCAATGATGAAAGCAGGCTGGAAGATTACACTTCCTGAACAAGTCCCATCAAATGTTGCTAATCAATTCACTTCAATGATTCCAACAGGAGTAATTGTCGTCGCTGCTACGGTTGTCTATGCTTTATTTGATAAAATTGGTCATACCGATGCAGTAACCTTTATTTATCATTGGTTATCTGTCCCTCTACAAGGTTTAGGCGGCTCATTTGGTGGAATTATTATTATCTCACTCTTAGTTCCATTCTTCTGGTTCTTTGGGGTTCATGGTGGAATTATTATGGGAGCAATTACCTCTGCCTTTCTGATTCCAAATACCTTTGCCAATGCATCCCTTTATCAATCTCACAAATTGAGTTTAGCTAATGGTGCTCATATTGTGACCAATGAATTCTATAATAACTTTATTAATCTTTCGGGGTCAGGAATTACTTTTGGATTAATTATCTTTACGATTTTCTTTGCTCGTTCAGAACAGATGAAGTCAATTGGTAAAGTAGAGTTAGTCCCAGGTTTATTTAATATCAATGAACCTTTCTTATTTGGATTGCCACTTGTTTTAAATCCAGTTCTTGCTCTGCCATTCTTTCTTGTTCCAGTAGTCGTTTCGGCTACGGTTTACGGAGCGATTTATTTTCACATTGTTCCGCCAATGAATGGTGTTGCCGCGCCTTGGACCACTCCACCAATTATTTCTGGCTTTTTAATCGGAGGCTGGCAATATGCAGTGCTGCAAGTTATTGCGCTTTTAGAATCAATTTTGATTTATCTTCCATTTGCTAAAAAATATGACAAAATGTTGTTAGAACAAGAAGCAAATGCTGAAGTTGAAGAAGTTATTGCTTAGTAATTGAATAAGGAGATTAGAAACTCCGGAGAAACTTTTTCTTTGGGATTTCTTTTTATAAAATTAAAGATAAAAGGGGACAAAATGGAAAATAAAATGCCAAAAGATTTTTTCTGGGGGAATTCAACTTCGTCAATGCAAACCGAAGGCGGCTGGAATGAAGGAGGAAAAGGGCCCTCTGTCTATGATGTGAATACCGCTGGACGTTCTGCCAAAGATTGGCAAGTAACAAATGATAATTATCATCATTATTCCCAAGATCTAGATCTTATGAAAGAAATGAATATGAATATGTATCGTTTCCAAATTTCTTGGTCACGAATTGTTCCTGACGGCGATGGTGAATTTAATGAGGAAGGAATTGCCTTTTATAATCGTCTGATTGATGATTTGCTTGCTCGTGGAATTGAGCCTATGATATGTCTCTATCATTTCGATATGCCATTAAATCTGGCTGAAAAGTACAATGGTTTTTTGAGTCGAAAAGTGAAAGAAGCATTTGTAAGATTTGGGCAAGAAATGATGAAAAGATTTGCTGACAAAGTCAAATATTGGATTGTTTTTAATGAGCATAATCTTTATTTTGCTGACGGTTTTGAGCATTATTCGGGAGTTTTGAAAAAAGAGCTGACACTCTCTGATATGTATACTGTTTTTCATCACACCATGCTTGCTCATTGCGAATTAACCCAATTTTTGCATGAAAATTTTGAAGCAAAAATAGGAGGAATGTTGGCGACTACGGAAATATATCCCGCAACTTTTTCACCAAAAGATAATCTATATCTTAGAAAATTTGATGAATTTTATAATCGAAATCTCTGTGATGTTTATGCTTTTGGTCATTATTCGCATGAGGTTATGACCTATGTTAAAAATCAGAACATCCAAATGGATTTTCAAAAAGGAGATGAAGAAATTTTAAAAAATGGAATTTCTGACTTTATTTCTTTTTCTTATTATCGCTCAATTTTACTTGATGCAAGTCAGCTGACAGAAAATGATGCACCAAATTCTTATTTGACTAAAGGAATGAAATTAAATCCGTTGCTTGAACATAATCAATGGGATTGGTCCATTGACCCAGAAGGCTTTAGAAGAATTCTAAGTAGATTATATAATGAATTTGGATTGCCTGTTTTTCCTATTGAAAATGGCATTGGTCAGTCAGAAATCTGGGATGGGAAAACAAAAATTGCTGATGACTTGAGAATTTCTTATCATCAGAAACATCTTGAAGCCATGAAAAAGGCAATATTTACTGACGGGGTAGAAGTTATGGGTTATCTTGGTTGGGGATTGATTGATATTCCTGCTTCATCTGGTGCTATTGATAAACGTTACGGTGCTGTTTATGTGGATCCAAAAAGTCATAAACGTATTCCAAAAAAATCATTTCATTGGTTTAAAAATGTTTTTGCTTCAAATGGTGATCATCTGGATTAGAATAATCAGTGATAAAAATGAAATAATGATAGAAAAATTATGATTTACTCATATCTCTTAATTAAACTGATAGCTAGGCTGTCAGTTTTTAAATTCATCATTAAAAAATTTTACTGACAGAATTTTTTTACTTATTGTCAGTATTTTTATCTGGCTGAAGAATAATCAATTACTAGAAATCATAATTGGTCAGTGCTGACAGAATTTTTGTTACAATGAAAACATTGGAAAAAGCTTGAGAGGAAACAAAAATGTCTTTTTTTACAACAAATGATTTAGTAAAAATAAATTTTCATGATTATGGCAATCAGTTAAATCAACCTCTGATTCTAATTGGTGGCTATTCGTCCAGTGAAGTTACATGGTTTGCCCAAATAGAAACTTTTGTAAATGCTGGTTATCGGGTGATTACTTATGATCATCGCTCACATGGAGATTCACAACAAGTTGATTATGGCTTGACTTTACACCGTTTGGCAATGGACCTAAAAGAATTAATTGACTATTTACAATTAAAAAATGTTGTCTTAATTGGCCATTCGATGGGTGCGGCAACAATTATGGCTTATGAAGAATTATTTACTGACGAAAATGTATCAGCAATAATTACAGAAGATCAGGCCCCAACTTTCTTCAAATCGGCATATTGGCTCAATGGTCAATATGGGAAAACACTGACAGAGCTGTCAGTATTTATTGATGATTTTCCAAAAACTCGGTTGACACAAAAAAAGTTGTCAGATAGTGTAAAACGAACACTGGGACATGGAATGAAACCTTTTGATTTCAAACGCTATCGTCCTTTACTGCAAAATGTTATTTTGCAAGATTGGCGTCCTGAGCTTGGGCAAGAAAAAAAACCACATTTATTTTTTGCCGGCGAGAAATCTCCGATTTTTCCAGCAATTCATGCTCAAGCAGCGCGTGAATTACAAAACAATCCAAATTCAGAAGTTCAAATTTTTGAAGGATGTGGGCATATCTTACATTTGGAAGAAATTGAGAAATTCAACCAAGCAGTCATTGTTTTTCTCAACAAAATAAAAAAAGACTGATGTGGTCAGTCTTTTTTGCTGACCGTCAGTAAAATTTAAACTAGTAAGAAAGGCAGTGTTATAGTCTTAAAAGTATTAAATAAATTTTATTTTCATATCATTTTTTTCTCATAATAAAACTTGATAAAATAGAATTAAGAAATGGAAAGGAGCTAAACCATGAAAAATAATAACATGGAGCTTGCCCAAGATTCAAAAACTGATGATCAGCAAAAACCAAAGCATTTTAAAATTGAAACAACCGTAATGAAATTAGTAGTAGATAGCTATCTCCATGGCGCTCAAACCTGTGAAGTTCAAAAAGGAAAAATTTTAGGCGTCAGTATTCATCAAGGAGCATGTGATAGTATTCACCTTTTTATTAACGACGACCATAAAGTCACAGTAGAAGTTAGTCAAGGCATTAGCCGAATTTCACTGATGCAAAAGAAAAATATTGAAGATATTGATTATATACTTCCTTTCATGAAATGTTTAGGTGTATCTGAGGGGCAAGTCTTAAAAAATTATTCAATTATTTAAAAAAGCCGTATACTGCGGTTTTTTATTTTAAAAATTACAGAAAGTAAATTTATAAACAGAAAAATGTATATTTATTTCGATAAGAGGTATAATATTTTTTGGAATTATTATTAGTAGGAGGCCAAGAGAAATGGCTAAGAAAAAAATCGTTATTGTAGGTGCTGGATTTGCTGGAGTTTCAGCCACACGCTTACTTGCAAAAAATTTGAAAAATGATGCAGAAATTACAGTTATAGATAAACATGATTTTCAAACTTCAATGACCCAACTTCATGAAGTTGCAGCGAGTCGTGTTGAGGCAGATGCTGTTCAATATCATTTGAATCGAACAATTGGAAAATTTAATAACGTTAAAGTGGTAAAAGAGTCACTTGTTGAACTTGATAAAGCTAACAAAAAAGTGATTACAGATAAAAATAGCTATGACTATGATTATTTAGTCGTTTCAATGGGTGGAGAACCCAATGATTTTGGTGTACCAGGTGTTAACGAATATGGCTTCACACTTTGGTCACTTGAAGATGCTTTGAAAATAAAAGCACATTTGAAAGAAATGGTTCAAGCAGCAGCTAAAGAAGCTGATTCAGAAAAACGCAAAAAATTGTTAACCTTTAGCGTGGCTGGTTCAGGATTCACTGGAATTGAAATGGCCGGAGAATTGATTGATTGGCGTAAAAAAGCATCTAAAAAATACGGCATTCCAGAATCTGAATTTACAATCAATATTGTTGAAATGATGCCAACAATTATGAATATTTTAGACCGTAGTTTAGCAGATAAAGCACTCGTTTACCTTCAAAATAAAAACATCAATGTCCTTGTAAATCATGGAATTACAGCTGTAGCACAAGATCATATCACTGTTAATGTTGGTGGGCGTGACGAGGAAAAAGTTGTTAAAGAAATTCCAGGAAATACCTTAATTTGGACAACTGGGGTACAAGGAAATACAGAAGCAGAAGCTTGTCAACTTTCCGAAACAGAACGTGGTCATCGTCTTCAAGCAAATGAATACATGGAAGCGATTGGCGAAGAAAATCATGGCATCTATGTTGCAGGAGATGTATCAGGTTATATTGTTCCCGAAAATGGTCGACCAACTCCTCAAATTGTAGAAGCAGCAGAACAAACAGGAAGCACGGCCGCTAAAAATATCATTGCAGATATTAAAGGTGGCGAAAAAACCAAATTTGTTGGAAATTATCGTGGAACACTGGTTTCTATTGGTTCAGGCTATGCGGTTGGGACAGTTGGAAAAACAAAATTAAGTGGTTTTTCAGCAACATTCATGAAACACATGGTTTATCTTGTTTATACCTTTGAAATTCGTTCTGGTCATTATTTCTTCAAATATATCAATGACCAACTTTTCCACAAAGGGGCAATTTAAGTTAAAATAAAATATAAATATAAAACTTTTCCATGAAAAAATTTGGAAAAGTTTTTCTTGTGTAACAGTTTACAAATTGCTCTAAAAAGGATATAATAGTGCCTGACGTTATTATTATATTACTAGTAGGAGAACCATTCTAAATGACTAAGAAACAAATCGTAGTCATCGGTGGTGGTGTTGCAGGAGTACATGCGACGCGTGAGCTTTCTAAAAAGCTCAAAGCAGATGCTGACATCACACTGATTGACAAACATAGTTACCACACAACCATGACTCAACTTCACGAAGTTGCAGCAGGACGTGTTCCATTCACAACTGTACAATATGATTTCCAAAAGCTTTTAGGAAAACGTAAAAACGTTAGTCTTGTCACTGACTCTGTCGTCAGTCTTGACAAAGAAAACAAACAAGTAATCACAAAACATGGTCGTTATAGCTATGATTATGTCATTGTTGCCCTTGGTGGCGAACCAAATGACTTTGGAGTTCCTGGTGTTAAAGAACACGGGTTTACACTTTGGTCACTTGAAGATGCAATGCGAATCAAACGTCATTTGGAAAAAATCGTCCAATATGCATCAACAGAAGTTGATGATGAAAAACGCCGTGCTCTTTTAACAATTTCAGTTGCCGGATCAGGATTTACTGGGATTGAAATGGCAGGTGAATTGATTGATTGGCGTAAAAAAGTTTCAACAGATTGGAAAATACCTGAAGAAGAAATCACAATCAACGTTGTTGAAATGATGCCAACAATCCTTAATACTTTAGACCGTAAACAAGCGGATAAAGCTCATGCATATCTTGAAAAGAAAAATGTTCACGTTTTAACAAACCACGGTATTGTTGAAGTAGCAAAAGATCATATCAAAGTAAATGTTGGTGGGCGTGACGAAGAAAAAGTTGCCAAAGAACTTCCAACTCACACATTAATCTGGACAACTGGTGTTCAAGGAAATACAGCTGCAAAAACAGATCTTAATGAAACAGAACGTGGACATCGTCTTCAAGCAAATGAATACATGGAAGCTGTTGGTTTTGAAGGAAAAGGGATTTATGTTGCTGGTGACGTTTCAGGATATATTGAACCAGATACTGGTCGTCCAACACCACAAATCGTTGAAGCTGCGGAACAAACAGCACACACAGCAGCGGCAAATATTCTTGCAGACATCAATGGTGGAAGCAAACATAAACATGAAAGTAAATACCAAGGAACAATGGTTTCAATTGGTTCAACTTGGGGAGTTGCCAAAATCGGTAGCATGCGTCTAACTGGTTTCTGGGCAATGTTGATGAAGAATATTGTTTACTTTATCTATACTTTACAAATTCGTTCAGCACATTATTTCTGGCGTTATGCCTTGGATGAAGTCTTCCGCGTAAAAGATAATCGTAACTTTATGCGTGGTCATACTTCACGTCAAGGAAATGTACTTTGGGCTGTTCCACTTCGTATTTTCTATGGTGTGGTTTGGTTTACCGAAGCAATTAAGAAAATTGTCGGTGATGGTCAATACTTCAACCCAACGACTTGGTTTGGTAAAGGTTCTTGGTTTACAAATGACCTTAAATTCCCATTCTCATGGTTGCAAGAAGCACCAAAAGCAGCTGACGCAGCCGCAGGCGCTTCAACAGCTGCTTCATCAAGTTCTAGTGTAGCCGATGCAGCCGCAGGTGCTACAGGCGCAGCAACAACGGCCGCTTCAAGTGGTGGTGGCGAAGCTGCTCATAAAGCAACTGAATGGGGTCTCTCATACGCTTACGGTTCTGACCCAATGACTGTTTTTGACAAAGTGCCACATTGGATGGAACCTATCTTTAAGTTTATGATTCCAAACCGTGAAGTCGCATTGTTTATGCAAAAATTCATGTCAATTGTTGAAATCTTCCTTGCACTTGCCCTTATTTTTGGATTGTTCACTTGGATTGCAGCAGCAGCAACAGCCGCATTGACTGTTATGTTCTCACTTTCAGGAATGTTCTACTGGGTTAACATTTGGTTTATTCCAGTGGCAATTGCACTTATGAATGGTTCAGGTCGTTCATTTGGTTTAGATAAATGGGTTCAACCTTGGATTCAAAGATGGCTAACCAAAATATGGTATGGTCAATCGCGTTCAATTTACAAAGGACGTCAATAGAAAATAGCTCTGCGGAGCTATTTTTTTTTTGCCTGAAAAAGCTTGAAAATTATGTTATGATATTTGAAGATAAAAGATAGTTTAAAAACTATCTTTGTAAGAACTGAGGTTTAAATGGATAATTTAAGATATAAAAGTGTCTTTGACATCATTGGTCCAGTGATGATTGGACCTTCAAGCTCGCACACAGCTGGTGCTGCTCGAATTGGTAAAATTGTACGTTCTATTTTCGGTGAACTTCCAGAAAAATTGGAGATTCATCTTTATGAATCTTTTGCTAAAACCTATCGGGGTCATGGAACAGATGTTGCTCTTGTTGCAGGTGTTTTAGGAATGGATACAGATGATGAACGTCTGCCAATGGCGCCTCAGCTTGCTTTTGAACAAGGAATGGAAATTTCTTATGTTCCACATCCAGAAGAAAAAGCAGAACATCCCAATACCGCACGTTTAATCGCCAAAAAAGGGGATCGAACAATGACCGTGACTGGAATTTCAATCGGTGGTGGAATGATTCAAGTGACAGAATTGAATGGATTTGATATCGCAATTTCGGCTGGTGTTCCGACATTTGTGGTCATTCATGAAGACGTTCCAGGGATGATTGCTAGAGTTTCTAGTGTCCTTTCAGAACATCAAATTAATATCGCACAAATGAATGTAACCAGAGAAGCTAAGGGTGAAAAAGCGATTATGATTTTAGAAGTTGATACACCAAATGTTAAGGAAGTAATTGAGGAAATGAAACTTATTCCTCGTTTGCACGCCGTTAATTTCTTTAATTAAAAGCAGTATAGGAATAAATATGTTTAAAAATATAGAAGAATTGATCGAGGATTCTAAAAATTATTCTTCGGTCACAGAGTTAATGATTGCCATTGAAATGGAACAAACTGGACGAAATCGTGAACAAATTTGGGAAATGATGGAACATAACCTAGAAACGATGCTTGATTCTGTTAAAAAGGGGCTTGCTGGTAAAAAATCACTTACAGGTCTTACTGGTGGCGATGCAAAATTGATGGATGATTATATTAAATCAGGCAAAGCACTTTCGGGTGAGCTCATCTTAGGAGCAGCTCGTGATGCGGTTGCCGTCAATGAAGTGAATGCACAAATGGGGCTCATTTGTGCGACACCAACTGCCGGATCAGCCGGCTGTTTGCCAGGTGTTTTAACTTCGGCTATTAAAACTTTAGACTTGAGTCATGAACAGCAAGTGGAATTTTTATTTGTAGCAGGAGCCTTTGGACTTGCGATTGCAAATAATGCAACGATTTCTGGAGCAGAGGGTGGTTGCCAAGCAGAGGTCGGTTCTGCTTCGGCAATGGCATCAGCTGCACTCGTTTTAGCTGCTGGTGGTTCTGCAGAACAAGCAGGCTATGCGATTGCTATTGTCTTGCAAAACATGTTAGGCTTAATTTGTGACCCTGTTGCTGGTTTGGTTGAAATCCCTTGTGTTCACCGTAATGCAATGGGGGCGTCACAAGCAATGATTTCAGCTGATATGGCTTTGGCTGGGGTTAAAACAGTGATTCCAGTTGACGAGGTGGTCAATACCATGTATAATGTGGGACGTTCTCTACCAGCTGCTTTTAGAGAAACAGCTGAGGGTGGTTTGGCCCAAACACCCACTGGACGTAAAATTATGGAAGAATTATTTGGTTAAGATTAAACTTAAGAATTCGAATGATAAAATTCGAATTTTATTTTTTAGGTTGAATACTTGACTTTTAGTGTTTACACGTGTAAACTTATCTTATGAAAATGAATAGGGAAAGGAGAAAAAATGAACGAAGTAGAATTTAATGTATCAAACGCCGAATTAATCGTTATGCGTGTAATTTGGTCTCTGGGAGAAGCGCGAGTTGATGAAATTTATGCGCAAATCCCCCAAGAATTAGAATGGTCATTGGCCACTGTTAAGACTTTACTTGGTCGACTGGTAAAAAAAGAAATGCTTTCTACCGAAAAAGAAGGAAGAAAATTTGTTTATCGTCCATTGATGGAAGAATGTACGGCTATTAATTTAATGGCCGATGGTCTAATCCAAAAAGTTTGTGAAACGAAACATGTCAATGTTTTGCAAGAGATGATTGAAAAATCGACTTTGACGGCAAAGGATATTGAACTTTTGCAAGAATCACTTAATGCCAAAGAAGTGGTAGGACAAAAACATTGTAATTGCTTAGAAACAAGTGGACTTTGTGCTTGCAAACATGAACATGAGCAGATTTCTGCTTAAAAAGGAGAATATAAAATGAAAGAAACTTTAAAAATTGAGGGAATGACTTGTGACCACTGTGTAATGCATGTGACAAATGCTTTGGAAGCTATTGAGGGTGTTGAAAAAGCGAAAGTCTCTTTGAAAAAAAATGAAGCACTAGTTAAATTTTCTGCCCCAGCAGATATGGATAAAATGGCTGTTGCCGTTGCAGAGGCTGGTTATAAAGTAATTTAAAAAACACTTCGTTTGTGAATTGAATTTAAATTTGCTAGAATGAAATTGGTAAAGCAAACCCCAAATATTGTTTTACTAAATAATAACAGGTCATCTTCATTCCCCAAATGGAGATGATTTTTTCTTGACTTTTTTCGTTTACAGTTGTAAACTATATTTAGAGATAAAATATAGAAGAGGTAAAAATGCGGAGTCAATCATTTGTAATTACAGGAATGACCTGTGCAAATTGTGTAAATACAGTTTCAAAAACATTGAATCAGTCAGATAAAATTATGGAAGCAACGGTAAATTTGGCGACTGAGAAAGCCAAAATTGTTGCTGACGATAATATTTCTGACCAAGAAATTATTAACTTAGTGGAAAAAGCGGGTTATGGAGCCATTGTTAATGACAAAGCTCATCAGGAAAAAATTGCACGTCAAGCTGCAAAAAAAGCAAGAAATTTGGCTTTGTCTTTTTGGATTGCTTTAATTTTGACTTTACCTTTAGTAGTTGCAATGTTTGCTGATATCTTCGGAGTACATGCAAATTGGGTCATGTTTTTACATGAACCAATCGTACAATTGATTTTGGCAACTCCAGTACAATTCGTTATTGGTTGGCGCTTTTATGTTGGCGCTTATCATGCTTTGCGAAATAAATCGGCAAATATGGATGTTTTAGTGGCTTTAGGAACTTCGGTTGCTTACTTTTCGAGTTTGATTTTGGCTGTTTTTATGAGCCAAGCGAATGCTTTGAATTTTGAATCATCGATGGTAATTATCACTTTGGTGGTCATGGGGAAACTTTTAGAACATAATGCAAAAGAGAAAACAACGCAAGCAATTACTGGATTAATGTCTAGTCGAGCAACTTTTGTTCATACGGAATCGACTGATTTAGCGATTGAAGAAGTTCAAATGGGACAAGTGATTCGCATTTTGCCAGGGGAGAAAGTGCCTTTGGATGCGATGATTCTTTCTGGTAAAGCATCTTTTGATGAATCGATTTTGACAGGTGAAGCCTTACCTGTTGTAAAAATGGATGATGAAGTCATTTTTGAAGGAACAATTAATTTAGATGGTGAAGTTAAAGCGGTTGTTGTTCATGATTTAAATGATTCAACAATTTCAAGAATGGTTGAAATGATGAGTGAAGCACAAGGCTCAAAACCAAACATTCAAAAATTAGCTGACAAGATTTCAGGGATTTTTGTGCCAGTTGTGTTAGTTATTGCTCTGATAACTTTCATTGCGACTTGGGCTGTCAGTGGAATTTTACTGACAGCAATCATGCATTCAGTAGCAGTTTTGGTCATTGCTTGTCCTTGTGCGCTTGGTTTAGCTACACCAACTGCCATTATTTCTGGAACTGGTTTGGCTGCTAAAAATGGTTTGTTGATTAAGAATGCCAATGCTTTGGAACTTGCCGGATTAGTTAAAACAGTATTTTTTGATAAAACTGGGACAATTACAACAGGTGAATTTGAACTGACAGATTTTAAATTACTGACAGAAAGTGAAAAAGTTACTGACAGCTTTAATTCTATTGAAGAAAAAATGGCAAGTGATGAGTTTAAATTATTGGCTAGTCTAGAAGCTCACTCTAATCACCCTTTGGCTAAATCTCTTAAATTTCAAGGTGATTTATATGAACTGACAGATTTATCAGAACTTGGGGGTCGTGGACTTTCTGCTAAAATTAATGGTCAGGAATATTTTGCGGGCAATGATAAATTAATGACAGACTTAAACCTGTCAGTCCCAGAAACAGATGATACGGTCATTTATTTGGCAAATAAAGAAAAATTATTAGCGATGGCTGTTTTTAGTTCAAGTCTCAAAGATGATGCGCTTAAGACAATTCAGACCTTGCAAAAACGTGGTCTAAAGACTGTTATGTTGACAGGAGATAATCAAAATTCGGCAGCAAAAATTCAAAAACTTGTTCATTTAGATGAAGTTAAAAGTGGTTTAAGACCTGAAGAAAAAGCAGAAATTGTGCAAAATAGCCCAAATTCAATGATGGTTGGTGATGGAATCAATGATGCTATTGCTTTAGCATCAGCGACCGTTGGGCTGGCAATGGCAACTGGGTCAGATATAGCTATGGAAGCTGGTGATGTGACTGTTACTAGCGGTCAGCTTCATAAAATTTCCACTTTCTTTGAAGTAGCTAAAAAAACAATTTCTAAAATTAAGCAAAATTATTTTTGGGCTTTCGTTTATAATGTCATTGGCATTCCGCTTGCAGCTTTTGGATTACTCAATCCAATGCTCGCTGCAGCGGCAATGAGTTTATCATCAGTTTCTGTTATTTTGAATTCCTTACTTTTGACAAAAACAAAAATAAAAAACGTTGAATAATCAACGTTTTTTTGTTTAGAATTTACTGACAGAATTTTTTAAAGACAATCTGTCTTATTTTTTATACAATTCTGGGTCAAGCAAGCCACCTTTTTTGAAATTGACTTCAAAATGTTTGGTCTTTAAAGAATAGGAAACAGGGATGCTGACAGCAACTAGGATTCCGAGCGTAAAGGGGATAATTGATTTAGCTTTCATTTTTTGTTCCTCCAGATTTTTTAGGTTTATTAGTAAAATAGTTGTAACCAATAAATAACAGAATTCCTAAAATAAAGCAAATGATTCCTTCTTTTAGTCCATTAGGGAAGAATTTTAGTTCAAGACGATGACTGCCAGCAGGAACGCTAACTTTCATAAAACCAGATTGAGCTTTACTGACAGCCACTTTTTTTCCATCAACTTTTGCTGACCAGCCTTTATCATAAGGGATTGTCAAGAAAATATCGCCCTTTTCTTTTTCCGTATAAGTCATGCGAACCCCGTTTTTAATCATTTCTGTTTTAGGACTACGAGATTGTAGAAGTGCCATTTCTTTTTGATAAGCTTCAGTGTCCAGACGCCAGAATGAAGTGGTATCAAAAGTAACTTGTGAATTTTCCGGAAATGCTAAGGTCACTTTTAGCTTAGTTTCCTTACTGAAACTTCCTAAATTCAAGAAGGAGCCAGTATCATTTGTACCAACGTAATAACTATTGAGAGAACGTGTCATTTTTGGATTGGAAACATCAGAAATAGTAATCAATGTATTCTCAGCATTACTATTTAGATAAGTAATATTGGGAACAGATAAATAAATTTGACTATTTGCCGCCACGGTAATTCCGTAGGTGACTGAAACATCAGTAGCTGTAGAAGTTTTTGGCCGAGTCAGAGTAACAGAATTGCCAGCACCCGTGATTTTATCAGCAGTTTCTTCACTGGTCGTGTAAAATGGAGTAAAGAATGTAGTTTTCGATTTTGTCAAAGCGTTAACTAAAGCTGTTTGATTATTAATAAAGCTGCTAGCTTGAGCTTTATCAGTGAATTTAGCATCTTCAAATCCATTGGGAACGAAGACACCAAGACCCATCGCATTTGAGTTTTTGCTCAAATTACTGAGAGCATTGGAAACTGGTGAAAATCCAAATTTTGGAGGTTGAGCTTGGCTTATATTATATTTAATTCCAAAAATCGAATCCATCAGTAATGTATTCCCAGGATAACGTAAATTCAAATAAGTACTGTCAGTGTGAAAACCTAATTGACGCATGATTGAACTGGCGTTGCTGTTACGAACAGATGAAAATTGGGAAAGTGCATTAAAATTGTACTTCATGCCATCATTTGCTGTATCAGGAACAGTGTTATCCATTCTGGCAAAACCAGAACCAGTAAGCTCATTCACCTTATTGGCAATCGGTTCTATAGAATTCACTTGGGTATTATAGTAATCACGACTAGCAAAATTCCACTCTTTTTGTATTCCTTGAACCTGATAAAGGGCATTAACACCAGCTTCAACAGTCATGAAAACAAAGAGAATAATGACAAATAGATGAGCTGAAATCCATTTCCTAACAGAATTAATAGACAAGATTAAATAAGCAAGACCAAACAAGAAAGTCAACATAACTTGAGAAGTCATTACATATTTATAGTGTCCAAAAATTAAAGTAGCAAGAAAACCTGTAATTAGAAAAAGACTAATAGTCAAAATATGCCAAGTCTTTATTTCCTCCCAGCGAGATAGAGTTTCCAAAGCCATTAAAACAAGAAGCAAACTAAATAAGAAAGCATAGCGGTGCAAGAACATATTTGGTGAATGCATCCCTTGCCATAGTAAATCTAAAGCTTGAAGATAAAATGAAGCAACAAAGAAAGCAATGATTCCTAGAAAGGCAAATTTACTTCTGAGACGAATACTTTTAGTGAAAAAGAAGAGAATAGCCAAAGCTAAAGGCATCATTCCAACATAAATCATTGGAATGGCATTGAATTGAGTAGTATCATAAGTGCCAACAAAATTCTTAGCGAAAAGGTCAAAAAGATGAGAATTTTCTGTAAAGACACCTGACAAAGTTGAAAGAGCATCGGAATTATTAGACTTCAAATCAAGATACATGGGTAAGAGCATGATTAGGCTGGACAGACCAGCTAAAGCAGAAGAAACCACAAAATCAAGCACTTTTGTCCAAGACCATTTTTCGTAAGTCATCCGTGCCAAGAAATAGAGCACTAAGAAAATAGCCACCATAAAGCCAAAATAATAATTTTGGATAAATAGAATCAATAAACTAACGAAATAAAGCCAGCGTTTTCGTTCATCCATTAAGCGATGAAGTCCCCAAATAATTAGAGGCAAGAGAATGAAAACATCTAACCACATCGTAATTTCAAGCTGTGAGGTCAAAAAACTCATCAGTGCGAAAGCTGTACTTATTGACAAGACAATCAATTTAGAAAGCTTTTGATACATGTTTTTGAAACTGACAAATGCTGATAGACCAATCAAGCCAAATTTTAGTATGGTCAGTAAATATAAAGCATCAGGCATTGATTTTACATCAAAGAAAAATGTAAGTGGCATGAGAAAACTTCCCATGTAGTAAGCCGAAAAAGCATAAAGATTGAGGCCGAGACCACTGGTAAAAGTATATAAGAAACCAGAAGAACCGCCCGAATGTAAAATATTACGATAGAGAGAATGAATGGCGACATACTGATGATATGCATCCCCAGCCAAAATTGACCGTGAACTCCCCCAATAAATCCCAGTCATTGCAAGAACGATAACCATTAATAATAATGGAATAAAAAAACTTGCAAGAAGTGCCCATTTATTTTTCTTGATAAATTTCATATTTCTATTATACCAAAGATACAAAAATCAAACTTATATTAAGTGTATTAAAAAAATACTGACAAACCTGTCAGTACTTTTTATCTAAACGATTTCTAATCTCGTCAGCAATTTCTTCTAATGCTTCAATTCCATTGACTTGCGGGATTTTATAACCAATAAAATAAGGAGAAGTAATAAAGCGAGGAACAATTTTACAAATATATTTATCATCGAAATGATGGAAAAAGAGATTATAAGAATCACAACGCCCATTCATATAGTCTGTCATTAAATAAGAGGTAATCCCGTGAACATTGTCAGCCAATTTTTCAACATTTTCAAGTTCAGAAATAATAACATTAAATTCCACAAAGCCCATAATAGGTCGAGTAGACAAAGTAACAGTCAGACCATTTTTTTTGATTTCGACTCCTTCAAAATTTTCTTTTGAAATTTGAGCATAACCGTCAGTTTCTTCTAAGCCAACGACTTGCAAATGAGGGTGGCGCAATGTTCCGCCAGAGCGAGGACCAAAATTTTTGAACATCAAAACGGATTGATATTTGCCAGATTGAATCATTTCATCCCAACATTCAAAAGCAAAAGAAAAAACCTCACGATTTTCTTCCACACCATAAGTAGAAATATCACCTAGATGTTCATCAGACTCAATAATCACAGTCATCATTGAATTTTTAAGTGTTGGAAATTTATTTTTTAACCAAATTTTATGGTCAGAAGTTTTTAAAATACCTGTCAGATTTTCCACATCACAAAAAGGACAAAGAACTTCCTTAGGTACAACTGTTTCATTACGTTTTTTTGTTCCAATAGCTGTATTGAAAACTAAAGGATTTTCACTATGTTTAATCATTATGACATTATACCACTTTTTTTGACTACTTTTTTTATTCAAAGGCTAGTTTTTACTTAGGCAATGTGTTATAATATTCCAGTTACCTATTAATGTTCAGCCTTCAACTGCAACATTTACAAAAGTCAGCCTTCAACTGATATTTTGTCTAACTTGAAAAGAAAAAATTTACTGACGAAATCGTCTAGTTTTTTTCGTCAGCAATTTTATTTCTTTTCAAAATCAAAATAGAAAGAGATGGTGAAAAATTAATGGATAACACAAATACTCAACTTATGTCTGGTAAGAGTCCAGCACAAACACGTGTCGTTGTCGGAATGTCCGGTGGTGTCGATAGCTCAGTCACAGCTTTGCTTCTTAAAGAACAAGGTTATGATGTTATTGGTGTCTTCATGAAAAACTGGGATGATACCGACGAAAATGGTGTCTGTACAGCCACTGAAGACTACAAAGATGTAGCTGCAGTAGCTGATCAAATTGGCGTTCCTTATTACTCAGTCAATTTTGAAAAAGAATACTGGGACCGTGTTTTTGAATACTTCCTCGCTGAATATCGCGCTGGACGTACCCCAAATCCTGATGTCATGTGTAATAAGGAAATTAAATTTAAAGCTTTCCTAGATTATGCTATGGAATTAGGAGCAGACTACGTCGCAACAGGTCATTATGCCCAAGTTCATACAGATGAAAATGGTATCGTTCATATGTTACGTGGTGCGGACAACAACAAAGACCAAACTTATTTCTTAAGTCAATTGACCCAAGAACAACTCAAGAAAACAATGTTCCCATTGGGACATTTGGAAAAGCCTGAAGTACGTAAGATTGCTGAAAAAGCAGGACTTGCAACTGCTAAGAAGAAAGATTCAACAGGAATCTGCTTCATTGGTGAAAAGAATTTCAAAAAGTTCCTTGGAGAATATTTACCAGCTCAACCAGGTAAAATGATGACACTTGACGGTATCGAAATGGGAAATCATGCCGGTTTGATGTATTATACAATCGGTCAACGTGGTGGTCTTGGTATCGGTGGACAACACGGTCAATTAACAAGTGACCCATGGTTTGTTGTTGGTAAAGACTTAACTACTAATACCCTTTATGTTGGACAAGGTTTCCATCATGAACACCTTTATTCAACAAGTCTTGACGCAAGCGATTTGAGCTTTACCAGAGAAATGCCAGAAACTTTTGACCTTCACTGTACAGCAAAATTCCGTTATCGCCAAGAAGATACAGGAGTAACTATTCACGTTAATGGTGATAAAGTAACCGTTGATTTCGACGAACCTGTTCGAGCAATTACTCCCGGACAAGCTGTTGTTTTCTATGATGGAGAAGAATGTCTTGGTGGTGCGATGATTGACGTAGCCTACAAAGCACAAAAAGTAATGCAATATCAATAAAATATTGACCTGTCAAAGTTTTGACAGGTTTTTTTGAACAAAAAAAGAAACGGTTTTCATAACTTGTCGATAATATTTCTGTACATAATAAAATACTTATAACTTTTTTAATATAAATCGAGAAAAAAGCTTTCCCTAAGCGATTTTTTATGGTATAATGTTTTGTAAGGCTGTGTACCAGCCAAATTGTTGGAGGAATTTTTTTTACAAATGAACGAATTTGAAACATTATTAAACAGCGTTGAAGACGTTAAAGTACGTGACGTCGTTAAGGGTGAAATCCTTTCAGTTGAAAACGGGCAAGCAACTGTTGCCATCGTAGGAACTGGTGTTGAGGGTGTCCTTACACTTCGCGAAATCACTAACGATAAAGATGCTGATATCAATACATTCGTTAAACCTGGAGATGTTCTTGATTTGCTTGTTATCAAACAAATCGTTGGTAAAGAAGCCGAAGGTGCAAACGTATATCTCCTTTCATTGAAACGTCTTGAAGCTCGTAAAGCTTGGACTCAATTGGAAGGCAAAGAAGGCGAAATCGTAACAGTTAAAGTTACTAAAGACGTTAAAGGCGGACTTTCAGTAGACTATAACGGTGTTCGTGGATTTATCCCTGCATCTATGATTGACACTTACTTTGTTAAAGATACTAAGAAATTTGTTGGCGAAGAAATCGAAGCTAAAATTATCGAAGTTAACGCTTCAGAAAACCGCTTCATCCTTAGCCGTCGTGCAGTTGTTGAAGCTGAAGCAATCGAAATGCGTAAAGAAGCTTTTGCACAACTTCAAGAAGGCGATATCGTTGAAGGTACAGTTTCACGCGTAACTAACTTCGGTGCATTCGTTGACCTTGGTGGTATCGACGGATTGGTTCACGTTTCTGAACTTTCACATAGCCGTATCAAACGTCCATCAGACGCAGTAAAACCTGGCGATGTTGTTAACGTTAAGATTTTGAAACTCGACCCAGAAGCTGGACGTCTTTCTCTTTCACTTAAAGCTACACAACCTGGACCATGGGAACAAGTTGAAGAAAAAGCACCAGTTGGATCAACTGTTGAAGGAACTGTTAAACGTTTGACAGACTTCGGTGCCTTTGTTGAACTTTATCCAGGTGTTGAAGGACTTGTTCACGTTTCACAAATTTCATGGGAACGTGTTGAAAATCCAAAAGATGTTCTTAAAGTTGGTCAAGTTGTGAACGTAAAAGTTCTTGACGTGAAACCTGCTGAAGAACGTATCTCACTTTCAATCAAAGCGCTTGAAGAAGCTCCAGCTCGTCCAGCTCGTAACAACGACAACGACGGTGAAAAACGTGATCGCAAACCACGCGCACCACGTAAAGCAGCTAAACCTTCATACGATTTGCCTGAAACACAAGAAGGCTTCTCACTTGCTGATTTCCTCGGTGAAGACTTCGATATTAACGATTTGTAAGAAAAATTCAAAAATATCCTCTAAAAGACCCGCTGGGTCTTTTTTTGTACATATAAGCAGTCAAACTAGCTTTGAATTGTCTGAAATATTTGCTATAATTTAATTGTTTAATAGTTAAGGATTATTTGTTTATTAAAAAGAGAGGGAAAAATGGAAGAAGGACAAGCGCATATTCAATTAAAGAAGACTGATGCTAGACTTGATGCAATTATTGTAGGTGATCCAGCTCGAATAGATCAGGTCGCAAAATTTTTGACCGATGTAAAAAATTTAAAATACAATCGAGAATTTCGCTCAATCTGTGGAACTTATAAAGGTAAGGAACTATTAGTTTTGTCAACAGGTGTAGGTGCACCGTCAGCTGCTATTGCGATTGAAGAGCTTCATAATATTGGAGTTAAGAGAATTATCAGAGTAGGTTCTGCGGGTGCTTTGCAGTTAGGGATCGATTTAGGAAGTCCAATTATTGGAGAAGGAGCAGTACGAGATGACGGTTTGACAAAAATGTATGTACCCGAACAATATCCAGCAGTTCCATCTACTGATTTGTTAAATAAAGCAAAAGAAATTGCTTCTGATGGTTTTTATGGAATTATTCGTTCTCATGATGGTTTTTATATGGATAATCATGAAGAAACTCAAGCATATTGGTCTAAATTTGGAATTGTGGGCGAAGATATGGAATCTGGTGCATTGTTTACAGTCGGACGTTTACGAGGAATAGAAACTTTATCCATTTTGAATAATGTTGTTGCTTACGGAGGAGATTTACAAGCGGGAGTCAATGATTTAGTTTCAGGAAATGATAAAGTTAATAAAGGTGAGCTTCGGACAATTGAGATTGCTCTAGAAATTTTAAATCGCTAATATAAATATTACTTGTAAATTGATTAAAGTTGAAAAATAGAACTGAAATTACCATCATATTTTAAATTAATAAAGCGGTAAGCGTTATTCTTGACTGCTTTTAAGCGTTAGGATAAAAAGGAGAAAAAATGAAAAAAGATTCTTGGCTTTTTAAGCAACTTTTTGCAAATTGGAAGAAATTTGAAATCACATATATCTTAATTTTATTGTTCTTACAAGTGATTGTCTATATCATTGCCCCTGATTCTTTCATTGGAATGATATCTGGTGTATTTGGTGTACTTTGTCTCATTTATGGGATGAAAGGCCGTAAAATTAATTTTGCATTTGGTTTAGTTCAGACCTTAGCGATGACTTTAATTGCTTATCAGACTCACTCATGGATGAGTTTTGTTATGGGAATTTTTTATGTCTTATCTCAACCTGTGGGGTGGTTTTTTTGGGGACAGGATGATGCTATCCATGAATTTAGACCAAAAACTCGTCGTCTAATTTTTCTAGGTGCTTTTATTGCTTGGTTGGTCGTTTGGGGCATAGATGCCCTATTAAATGGGCAACTTCCTTATTTTGATGCTCTAAATTTAATTATTCCACTCATTGCACAAGTATTGTATATTTTGAAATATAAAGAAAATTGGTCGCTGTGGATTGTGGTTAACACGGCAGCAGTAATTTATTGGACAATTTTAACGGTACAATTTATTATGGGAGTAAACACCCAAGGGCAGTTAGGAATGTATTTATCGCAGGTTGCCTTACAAGGAGCCCTGCTCTTCAATGCAATCTACGCTAATCGAGTTTGGGCAAGTGGTGAAGCTGATAATGAAGGCGGAACTAAATAACAAGTGAAAATGACTCAAGTAAATGGGTCATTTTTTGTTTTATAAACGTCCAAAAGAAGAGCAGCTCCTACATTTTTTTGCTATAATAAACAATATGAATCAAACGATAAAAGCAAAGTTAGAACTATTACCAGATAGTCCTGGCTGTTATTTACATAAAGATAAAAATGGGACAGTTATTTATGTCGGAAAGGCAAAGAATCTTAAAAATCGAGTGCGCTCTTATTTTCATGGTTCTCATAATACCAAGACAGAATTACTAGTTTCTGAAATTGAAGATTTGGAATGGATTGTTGTAGGTTCAAATATTGAATCTTTAGTTTTGGAAATCAATCTCATTCAACGTTATAAGCCTAAATATAATATTATGCTTAAGGATGATAAATATTATCCTTTCCTAAAAATAACAAATGAAAAATATCCTCGTTTGTTGGTCGTCCGTAAAGTTCAAAAAGATGGTGCGACTTATTTTGGACCTTATCCAGATGTCAAAGCTGCCAATGAAGTTAAACGCCTTTTAGACCGAATTTTTCCATTTAGAAAATGTGGCTTACACGAGAAAAAAGTATGTTTCTATTTTCATATTCATCAGTGCTTATGTCCAGTAGTTAATCATGTTGATCCTCAAGTTTATAAGGATATGACTCAAGAAGTGAAGGAATTTCTGACAGGTTCTGATAAAAAAATTGTTAAAGAACTTGAAGCAAAAATGATGATTTCTTCTGATAATATGGAATTTGAGCAAGCTGCTGAATATCGGGATGTGATTAAGGCAATTGGAACTTTAAGAACAAAACAACGGGTCATGAATCAAGATTTGAAAGACCGCGATGTTTTTGGATATTATGTTGATAAAGGCTGGATGTGTGTCCAAGTATTTTTTGTACGCCAAGGAAAATTGATTCAGCGTGATGTGAATATGTTTCCGTACTATAATGATGCTGAAGAGGATTTTTTAACTTACATTGGACAATTTTATCAAGATAATAATCATATGATGCCAAGGGAAATTTTTATTCCGCAAGACATCGATAAGGAATCTGTGGAAGCAGTAGTTGCAGCTAGCCAAGAGGGAAATTTATTAACTAAAGCTCAAGCTAAAGAAGTGGATGCAAAAGTTTTTACGGCCAAGACGCTTAAATTTTCTGATCAAAAAGATGTTGAGCAATCAATTGTTAAACTTGATAAAGAATTATCAGCCGAAAAACGTTTATCATCACTTTTAGCTAAAACACAGATTGTTCAACCAAGCCGTGGTGAGAAAAAACAATTGGTTAATATGGCAACTAAGAATGCTCAAAGTCAATTACAATTGAAATTTGATGTGGCTGAACGTGATATTTTGAAAACGACTAAAGCAGTTGAAAACTTGGGTAAAATTTTGGGAATACCAAAACCTGTAAGAATTGAGTCGTTTGATAATTCAAATATTATAGGGACTTCACCAGTATCTGCAATGGTTGTTTTTATTGATGGAAAACCTTCAAAAAAAGATTATCGGAAATATAAAATTAAAACAGTGGTTGGTGCGGATGACTATGCTTCAATGCGCGAGGTGATGACGAGACGTTATTCACGAGCTTTAAAAGAAGAAACGGCTCTTCCTGATTTGATTGCAATGGATGGTGGGGCTGGTCAAGTTAACATTGCCAAGCAAGTTTTAAAAGAGCTTGGGCTATCGATTCCGGTTGCTGGGATGCAAAAAAATGATAAGCACCAAACGTCAGAATTACTTTTTGGTGACCCTTTAGATGTAGTTCCCTTGTCAAGACAATCTCAAGAATTCTTTTTGCTGACCAGAATTCAAGATGAGGTTCACCGTTTTGCGATTACATTCCATAGACAACTACGTGGTAAAAATACATTTTCAAGTAAATTGGACGGTATTGTTGGACTTGGTCCAAAACGAAAACAAAAGTTACTGACAACTTTCAAAAATTTGAAAGCAATTGAAGAGGCAAGTGTACAAGAAGTGGCAGAAGCTGGCATTCCTTATGAAGTAGCAGAACGTGTGAAAACAACTTTGTCTGGACCAATTCAAGAAAATGAAAATTGGGAATCACTCAAGGATAATGTTCCTCTTTTAGAAGGTAAAAAATAAAGTAATCAAAAGAATTGTCAGTAAATCTGTCAGTAAATATTTACTGACAAACTAGGAATTAAGAAAGTAATTGGAGAATCGATGGACTGGTCTAAGAATCAAATAAAGGAATTTCAGCAAGATTTACTTTCTTGGTATGATGATAATAAAAAGCCACTCCCTTGGCGAAAAACAACTGAACCTTACAAAATATGGATTTCAGAAATCATGTCCCAACAAACACAGGTTGAAACTGTCATGCCATATTATGAACGTTTCATGAAAAAATATCCGACGATTGAAACTTTAGCTCAAGCTGATGATGCTGAACTTCTAAAACTTTGGGAAGGCTTGGGCTATTATTCTCGCGCTCGTAATCTAAAAATCGCAGCGCAAGAAGTTGTTGATAAATATAATGGAAAATTTCCTGACAATCTAGCCGATATATTATCATTAAAAGGAATTGGACCTTATACAGCCGCTGCAATTGCCTCAATTTCTTTTGGACTCGCTGAGCCAGCAATTGATGGAAATCTAATGCGCGTGACCAGCAGGCTGTTTGAATTAGATTGTGATATTTCTAAAAGCAGTTCAAGGAAAATTTTTGATGGCTACCTAAGAAAGCTCATCAGTAAAAAAAGACCAGGTGATTTCAATCAGGCGCTGATGGATTTAGGTTCTTTAGTTTGTAGTCCAAAGAGTCCGAAATGTGAAGCTTGTCCCTTACTAAACTATTGTGCAGCAGCAGCGTCAGGAAAACAATTAAATTATCCAGTAAAAACAAAAAAGATAAAACAAAAAGATTTGTATTTTACAGCCTTTGCCTTAGAAAATTCATTAGGAGAATATTATTTAGAAAAGCGTCCATCGAAAGGCTTATTAGCAGACATGTGGACATTTCCACTGACAGAATTACCAGCAGCAGATTTTGAAAAAATGATTACTGACGGCTCTGTCAGTAAAAATATTGTCATTCCAGAACTTCCGGAAAGTATTTCAAAAATGGAATATGTAGCTAATTTTACTCACATTTTTTCTCATCAAAAATGGCATTTGGCAATCATTAAATTAAAACCAGAAGAGACCTTTGAAGCTGCTGACGAATTATTATCAGAAGACAAAATGTGGGTTCATTTTGATTCAAAAGTACTGACAGAAAATGGCCAACCAAAAGTAAGTCGTTCACAAATTCCACTTGCTGGGCCACAAGTGAAGATGTTTGAGATTTTAGATAAGAAGAATAAGAAAATTGATCTGCTAAAATAGTGGAGTAACCATCGAAACCAAAAAATTTTTTGTATAATAGATAATTTACCCTAAAAATGGAGATAAACACTTGCTACATAAGGATAATAAAGAATTTGTTTTAATCTTAACTACTTTTTTAACTACGTTATAATTTAAAATAATACACTTGCAAGGCTTTGAGAATATTTGCATATTTTTCAGATTTTTCTTTTATTTTTTTTGCAAGGTGACTGTATAAATTCATTTGTCATACACTCTAGCTTCCTTAAAGATTCTCAGAAGTACACTCTAAAACATCTTGAATAAAAAAACTGGCAATGCTAATTAGTAAGTAATAATTAGAATACTAGTTGTATTAAATTCAAATAGATGATCTAAAGAATCACTTGGATAATTTATGGGAGGATATTGATCTTTATAAAAATCTAAAAGTAGAAAATAGCTAAACCTGTAAATGATAATTGCAATAATTGGATTAACGAAGCTTGAGTTTATTAATGCTATTAAATATAAGAAGTAATTTATGATAGATAGAATTTTCCAGTAGTTATTATTTATAACATTCTTTTTGAAATTTAGCATATTTTCAGGACATTTTTTACTGAAAGGTTCTTGAAGGATTAGTCACCTAATAGTGTGCACTAGTTCAAAATATTGTTTGATTATATTGTTTATCGAAATTAGTTGTCAATAGAGCACTAAAAGAGTAATTAAATAGTCTGATTTTTAATCATATTTCAGCTTAAAGGAGCTAACGCTAAATAACTACTTGAAAATAGTAAAACCATACAAATGTATGGTTTTTTATTTACTGCATAAATAGGACTAATTATTGGAAAAGTTATAAGGTTTTACACTGTTTTTATTGTTGATTTTTTAAGACTTAAAATTGTATAAAAATATAACTTGTTATGATCTGAAAATTTCCTTGAACTCGGAAGACCAAAATAAATTAGAGAGTGCGTTAAGATGGTTCATAAAAGGGGGCTAAAAAAATGCTAATAAGAAAATCATGGATTCTTAGTAGTAGAACTTGTACTTGAAAAACAACAAGATATAAATTGGTTATCATATCATATATTATATAAAAGAATAAGAAAGAGTACTTAGAACAAAGGCATTAAGGTATAAAGCACTATAAAGAAGGTTTCTTAATTTTTTCTGTATTATTCAGTATATCAGTTACTTTTGTAATATCCAGTATCGGTCCGAATTTCTAAATAAACTGATGGCATATTTTTCTGCAATTATCCAGATTGTTAGATGTTCTAAAATCACCATTCTTTTATAATTATCTGGGAAGAGTTTTTTAAGAGATAAAAATCTTCGTTGGCATTCACGTTCATAGGCATGCTGAATTTCTAAAATATTATGTGCATTTTTTAATTTCTCTTTATAAAACATAACCGATCTCCATTCTTTATTTTATTATTCATTGAAAGATTAATTTATATAGCCCACAATATTAGTTCAATAACACTTATATAGAAAAAGTATAGAATAATATTTCATGTAATAAATAAGTTTGATGTTTCTTTTGTCACAAACATCACGTATTATAACACGTATTTCTATTAAAAGTCAAAAAGTGTTTGTTTTAATAAATGTAACAAAAAAAGCCTTGATTAGGGCAAAGTTTAAAAAGTATGTATATATTTTGTGGAAGTAGGAGGTAAAGAATCATAAAAACAGATAATATTTGAATCTATAACTTTATCTTTTAAAAAATAAAAAGCGTGATAATATTATCCATTGTGAGCAAAATTCTTTAAGAAAAACTTGAGTTTTTTCGATAGAAGTGATGATTTCTATATTAAAAAATCTGAAAATACAATATAAATCTAGCTTCATTAAGACATATATATATTAAAATTATAACACAAGTGAATTATTTTTGTCAATATATATTCATTTCATTGTGTTATTTTTTTACTTATTTCAAAAAAAATTTACATTGTACAGATAATAGCAAATTTACTTCTTAAATTTTGATATTTTAATGTTAAAACAAAATTCTTTACGAAAAACTCAAGTTTTTCGTAAAGAATTTTTCTTTTTAAAATAAATAAAAATGCTAAAGTTATAGGGTTTTACTGTTTAAAATGTATTGACCTAAATGGTACAAGAATTATTTAAAATAGACTGAGTAGAATATGGAAAAAAAGAAGTTAAAAAATTTTTTAAACGTAATAAAAAGTAATCTTATTGAATATCAACAATTATCTGATGATGATTTAAAAAAGCAGACTACGCTTTTTAAACAAAGAATTCATTCTGGAGAAACATTGGAGGATCTTTTACCAGAAGCTTATGCTGTGATGATAGAAGCCAATAAGAGGATATTGGGCTTGGAATTATATGATGTTCAAATTTTAGGAGCTATTGTCCTTTTTTATGGAAATGTTGCAGAAATGAAGACAGGAGAAGGAAAAACATTAACAGCTACCTTACCAATGTATTTAAGAGGATTACAGGGGACAGGTAATTTTTTAATTACAACTAATGAGTATCTTGCGTGGAGAGATGCTGAAGAGGTGGGTAAAGTTTATAGATGGCTAGGGCTTTCTGTAGCAGTAGGTGTAAAAAAGTATGAGTTTGATAAAGAGATTGATAAAAAAGTGGTATATTCTTCAGATATTGTATACACCACGCACAGTGCTTTAGGCTTTGATTATCTGCTGGATAATCTATCGGTGGAAAAAGAAAAACAATATATTTCAAAATTTAATTTTGTAATTATTGATGAGCTAGATTCTATCCTATTAGATATGGCACAGACTCCTTTAATTATTTCTGGGGCTCCCAAGGCTCAGTCTAATCTACATATTATCACAGATGTGTTTATAAAAAGTTTAGCTTTTGATATAGACTACGAGATAAGTGAAGATAAGAAGAGTGTTTGGTTTTTGGAAGAAGGAATAAGGAAAGCACAAGATTATTTTGGAATAACTGAAATTTTGGGAGAAAGTTTCAAAGAACTTTACAGGCACTTAGTTTTGTCACTAAAAGCAAATTATATTTTTAAAAATAAAAGAGACTATGTTATTGAACAAGGAGAAATCCTATTACTTGATGAAATGAATGGAAGAAAGCTTGTTGGTACAAAGTTACAAGGAGGATTACATCAAGCATTAGAAGCCAAAGAAGGGGTAGAAATCACAGATGAAACAAAATCAATGGGCAGTATTACCTATCAAAATCTATTTAAAATGTTTAAAATCCTCTCTGGTATGACTGGAACTGCAAAAACGGATGCGGAAGAAATAAGAGAAACGTATGGAATAGACGTAATAAGTTTACCTACTCATAAACCAATTATAAGAGTAGATCACAGTGACAGGATATATTTTACACATAAAGAAAAGATGTTAGAATCTCTAATTTTTGTGAAAAAAATGATTAAAACCGAACGACCAATTCTTATTGCTACAGGGTCAGTTTCGAAATCTAATCTTTACTCAAAATTACTACTCAGTAATAGAATTCCACATAGTGTCTTAAATGCATCAACAGTAACAAAAGAAAAGCGAATTATTCATGAAGCTGGAAAGAAAGGTGCTGTAACTGTAGCAACTGCAATGGCGGGACGGGGTACTGATATAAAGTTAGATAACTATAGTAAAAAAAACGGCGGTTTAGTTGTTATTGGGACTGAAAATATGACGAGTAAGCGTATTGATAATCAGCTTAGAGGAAGGGCAGGAAGACAAGGTCAGGCTGGGGATAGTTATTTTTATTCGTCTCTTGAAGATAAGATTATTGTAGAAAACGCACCGGATTGGGTTAGAAAGTATAGAAAAAAGAACAAATTAAGTTCTCATATTTCAGGTGCACCAGGAGTTTTAACTAAAAATAAATTTGAACGCTTGGTTGAGAAGTCACAAAAAAATAGAAATAATCAAGAGGTTAATATTAGAAAGGATACATTAGATTACGATGATATAGTTAGTGTGTTGAGAGAAAGAATTTATTCTGCAAGAAATCAAGTGATGGAATCAGATCCGGCTTTTCTTACTGGAATTATAGAACAAAGTTTTGAACAATCAGTTCGTAATTTTGTTTCTAATAAGAAAAACTTATCGGAATATAAAATAATAGATTTTTTGTATAACAACATAGACTATTCGTTTGATCTTTCAGAATTAAGAAGTTTAGAGAACAGGTCGAAAAAATCAGTTTCCAGTTTTTTAAATGAAAAAATCAACTTTAAAATGAATGAATTGCTGCAAGATTTGTCTAATACTTTTCAGTTAAATTATTATCAGAGAGTTATTATCTTAAGATCAATCGATTTGTTATGGATTGATTTATCGGATGCTTTAGTCCAACTAAAGTCAGTTGTAAAAAATAGGAATTGGGCTCAACATCAGCCTTTATATGAATTCCAAAAAGAGGCTAATCGATATTTCACAGAAACTTTGGATAAGCTTTGGTTAGACATTACCAGAAATACTTTGCTTTCTGAATTATTTGTTAATTCAGATGGATCTATAGACGTTGAATTTCCTTGATAAAAAGAATATAAAACGTATTGAATAATAAATGAAGATGTAGGAAAAAAATGAAAGAATATTATGGTGTTATAAAGCGATGTTTATGGACGCTCGCATTTGTATCCATTGTCCAATTTGGAGGGTTACTCCAACTTCCTTCAGTAATTTCAAGTGGAGAAAGTGAAGGAATTCTGCGAATTTTCTCTGCAATTACTGCTGGGAATACCACAAAACTCACGCTATTCTCTTTAGGATTGGGGCCTTATATGATGGCTTTAATCTTATGGAGTACACTAACAATGTTAGACATTGATTCAATTAATAATTTATCAAAGAAGCAAGCAGGATTTATACAAAGAATATTAACCTTTATATTTTGTATGCTTCAAGCAATTACAACAATTGCACATTTCAAAACGAGCATAGCCTATGAAAAATTCGGAAGATTGACAGAAAATGAAGTTAATTTGTCATTGGTACTACTCTTAATAACAGGAGGGATGATAGTTTCGTATATTGCTGATATCAACATGAAAAAAGGTGTAGGAAAGCAAATGGTCCTTATCTTACCCGGATTATTAGCTAATATTCCAGCGATGTTATTTTCTGGTCAAACTAATAAAGGATTTTTCATAACTCCTCTAGGAATGGGAATATTGATACCCGTAACGCTTCTATTTCTTTTTGCTTCTGTATTTTTATATAAGGGAGAGCGTAGAATCAATGTTCAACAAACTGCTATTGATGTATCATTTCAAAATTCATATATTCCAATAAAGGTTTTATCTGCTGGCGCATTACCTTTCATGTTTGGAGTTACCTTGTTCTCAATTCCTCAACTTTTTACTCTAGTTCCTTCATTGAAAAATACAACTTTTTTATACATTATTACTCAAATGTTCTCTTATACAACTGTTATTGGAATAATTACTTATGGCGTTGTAATTGTTTTGCTTGGCTATGGTTTTAGTCATGTCAATATACGTGTTTTTGATATTGCAAAATCTTTAAGAAACTCTGGAGATTACATTTTAGGTGTAACTCCAGGACGAGCAACAGAGAGATTTTTAAGAAAAATCCTTAATCGAATGATCGTTATGGGAAACACTTACATGCTAGTTGTGTCGCTGGTCCCGATGTTTATTGGTTTGAAATTTCCAGAGATTACAAATTTGGCCTTTTACTTTGGGAGTATTTTTATGGTTATCATTATTGTTGATAATTTGAACGAAGACATTAAATTTATGATTGCAAAGAGGCATTATAAAATATTTTGATAGATAGAAGGAAGAAATAATGTTGTATTTGGTACCAAATTGGAGTGAGAACATAGAGTGGGACGAGGATCGACTTTTCACGTTATCAAAATTTTTTATAGACCAAAATTTTGACCATCAAGTTTTATTAACTAATATATTTCCTTTTTTACGTTACGAGCTAAATAAAGAAGGCTATGAATATACTAAAGTGTTAAGATTATTTGATTTTATACAAAATATTAAGGTAGAGACAGGTCATCCTATTACACTAGAAGATATTGATGTTCCCCAAGATGTTGATAAGATTTTTACGCCTACATCAACGATTTTGTACGCTAAAGGTTATATTATTGGAAAGGTTTTGTATAATCAATTCGGATTTCCAGCATTAACAAGATATTATCTAGAAAATGGGGATGTATGTGAAGAAGTCTATGATGATAGAGGGTTTGTTACATATAAACGTTATATCAATAATAATAATCAAATTTATCAAGTTGATTATTTTAATGAACTTGGAAAACATACACTAACTCATAATGAGCAAGGAGTTACAGTAGAAAAAGAGGGGAGTATTTTTTTAAAGAATAAAAAGTATAATTCCATTGAAAACATAGTAAATGAAGTTGTAAAAAGTTTTATTGATAAAAAATTTAAAGACGTACCAGAACAGTCTATCTCGTTATTAACAACCACGGATAAATTAATTTTAGAGCAATTCCAAGGGATTAATAGTAATGTTAGAGCATTTCACTTACTTACAAGTGAAAAAATAGATTATAAAGAGATTCAAAATAAGAAAATTATTACGGATAGCCAAAATTTAATGAAGGATAGTGAAAAAAATTATTTTCATGTTCCAATATTTTACCCTGAACTTGATCTTGGTGATAGCGATTCGGAGTCACTGATGAAAATATTTTGTAAAATTTCTAATGCTATAGATGATAAAACTTTACAACTACTTGTTCAAAGAGTAATAGAAGATGATCAGGTTGGCCTAATACTTGAAATAAATAATCCTGAACGTCTGAAAAGAGTTAAATTTTTACAAACACTATTAATTGAAGAATATTTTGGGATTGATTTAAATTCTTCAGATTACCAAAAAGTTCATAGTTATATTGTTGCTCAGAAAATGAAAAAGCTATTTAAAAAAGACATTGATTCCGTAAAAGAAATACAAAAAACTGCAAAATGGACAAGTTACGTCAGAGCAGTAAATGCAAATTTGCGAATTCAATACGTCAACCATTTAGAGAATGAGGAACTGAGAGCTTTGATTAAAAATAGCAGAATCTATTTGGATTTTGATGAAAATTATAGTATATTACGCCATTCAATTGCGGTAAGTAGTGGAATTCCTATTTTATCAATTCATGAGAGTGAATTAATAAGTGAAGGAAAGAATGGTTTTTTATTAGAACTTGAAACAATCAATGATAAATTAATAAGTTATGTCGACTATTTTATCTGCGAATTAAGAAAATGGAATGAAGCTTTGGTTGAGAGCATTGATATTATCGAACAATATAATTCTGAAACTATAATGATGAAATGGAGAGAAATATTCCAATCGTATGAAAAATGAAATTATTCAATTTGGTGGAACAAAATTAAATTTTCCTAAAGAGGTACTTGATAAATACAACTATAACATATTAGCAGGAAATTATAATTTTATTTCAGATGTAGAGAATTTAGAAATTTTTATTGAAAATAAATTCAACAAGAAAAAATCGCGTAATATCTATATCTTTGGAAAAGATGCCACTCTTCTTTTCAATTTCCCAAAACTTTTAGAACAATTCCCAGCCTACCAAATTCTCTTTGATTCTAATAGTTCTCTTCCAGAAATCCAAAAAAACATTTTAAAATCAAAATTTGGTAAACCTGTTAATTTGGATAATGGAAAAGAACTTAAAAAGATTATTGAATTCGTTATGCAATCATCAATAAAGCAATATGGATATAAGTTAGATATGTCCTACGTTGAGATAAGAGAACAATTTAGGGATAAAACAGTAAAGAAAGGGAATAGTCATTTTGAAATTTTAGGAGATTTTGGACAAAAAATGAATCAGATAGTTAGTTGGAAAATGCATCCTTTTGGTATTGAGGGTAATACAACCCTAACTTTTACCCCTGAAATTAAAGTTGTTTCTGGGAATGTGGTCTTAGAATTTCAAGTTTTTCTAATTGATCAAGCTGCTAATAGAATTATAGAAGTTATAAAGGGTAGTCCAGAAGAGTTTATGAATCAAAAAAAGCTTATTATCAATTCTACTGATACTAATAAATTAGTGAGTGTCTCCCTCTGCGCTTCAGGAGGAGAGGGAAAACTGGAGATTGGACAGATTCATTTTAGAAGTTACGTTTCAGAAGAAAGTATCATGATTCAAAATGGGAAGCGAATCATTGATTATCAGAGGCGAAACGAGGAACTACTCTATTATTTTCATCCTGGCGATTTAAAACCCCCTTTGTCAGTATATTTTTCTGGATATAGGTCTGCCGAAGGATTCGAAGGAAGAGGCATGATGTCTCGAATGGGAAGTCCGTTCATTCTGATAGCTGATCCTCGATTGGAAGGAGGCAACTTTTATATTGGGAGTGTTGAATTAGAAGAAGGAATCATAGATATTATTAATGAAAAGCTGAAATGGTTAGGCTTTACAAATCGGGAACTTATTTTGTCAGGTCTATCTATGGGGACTTTTGCCGCACTTTATTACTCAGCAGATTTAGAACCAGCAGCAGTGATTGTGGGTAAACCTTTAACAAATATAGGATTAATTGCTGAAAATGAAAGAATTAACCGACCAGAAATATGGGGCACTTCTCTGGATATGATAATGCACTTTGGAAATGCCTCTAATCATAATGTAGCTAACCAGCTGAATGATAAATTTTGGACTAAGTTTAAAAATGGGAAATACCAAAATACGACTTTTGCTATAGCATATATGAAAAATGATGATTATGATGGGGAAGCTTTTTATCAGATAGCAACTTATCTCCGTACTCTCTCTCCTCAGCCTGTTCTACTATATAAAGGATTAATAGGAAGGCATAATGACAATAGCGTAGAGATTAATACATGGTTTATTAAACAATATCGGAATATCTTATGGGATAAATTTCTAAGAAGAATTGATTATCACTTATAAAGTATTCACTATGATTGGAATGAAGGTAAAATTTTGAAACAAATTTCAATAATAAAATGGGGAAATAGTTATTCGGGTACCTATTCATATGGATCGGAGATAATAATAGCAAAAGAAAATGTAAAGTTTTCCTCACCAATGATGCCTGTAGGAGCAAGGATTAAGACATGGAATTCTGCAGGTAATTATTCGAATGACCGAATTTCTCCTACTTTACCACTATTATTGGCCAATAGTACTTATAAAATTGAATTATATATTGAAAAAAATAATAAGAACAATGTCCAGACAATAATAGAATTTTATGATAAGTCAAATCAGAAAATTGGTATAGAGTATTTTGATGGTCTAAGTCTAGTATTTACGTATCCAGCAGAAGCAGTTAGCTATACAGTTAATTTAATCAATCACCAACACGAGTTAATAGTATTTAGTTTTATGACTATTTCTGAAATAGAGGAGTGGGAAACTGTAGAATTATCCAAAAATTATGAGGGAAATTTTTTTAGAATATTATCATCCTTAAGCGAGAAAGAAGAGATAGAAGTCATGATTAGTCCACTTGATAAAGTGACTACTATTTTAACTCCTAGACATAAATCAAGTGAGCTATGTCTCTTGATTAATGAGAAGGAAGAAACCTTTATATATTTGATTTTAGAACTTTTAGAAATTATCAGAAATCAAAAAAAAATGGTTATTATTTCATACGGAGAATATATTGCAAGTATTCCTGATTTCTACCAAAATTTATCAGATATTTTGAGAAAATTTTGCCCGAATGTAAAAATCATTAATTCCATTAGTGTAAAGGATGATAGTGATGAAACTTCTCTAAAACGTTTTAGAGAAGTTAGAAAATATAGCAATATAATACTGCAAATGTTGCAGAGGAAGGAAAAATTGATCAGATATAAAGAGAATATACCCCAAAATAATTAGGAGAAAATGAAGTATGAATTTTTTTATAAATAAAGCTATGGGAATTGGTAATTCAGGAGTTGAGCATGCTCAATTTTATAGAGCACAACTTTTTGATAATTTAGGTATTCCTTATAAATATATTTTTACAGAATTAGTTAAAGAACTAAAAGAAGCTATGGAGCATTGGGAAATATCTTCGGAAAAAGTAATTGATATTTGGGAGTTTTTCACCTTTGGACCAGAGGTAGCTAGGTCAGGATTAATAAGAAAAGCAGAGCGTCAAGATCAAATTATTAAGGATTTTTCTAATACTCACCGCATTGTTCAGACGGTGACCTCTTCAGGATTATTGATTAAAGAGCACATTGAAAAGTCTCCGAATCCAAAGAATAATGAATTTTTATTAGTTTCTCGTTATAAAATTGAAATTTTTGATTTTTTAACCGGAGAGCGAAAAATAATGTTTAATGAATTTAAGCATCCTCGAAGGGGAAGAATATTAGAAAATATCCATATCTATGATTTTGAAGGGGAGCATTTATTTTTTAGAAATGAGATTTTATTTCAGCGTTATTTTTTTGAATGTCTCTCTAAAATTTTCCTGGATAAAAATACTTTTATTTTAGATCGAGGAGAAGAGCCGGAAGTAGCCCTTTTTAATCATCAATTTTTAAATCAAAATATTATAGAAGTAATTCATGCGGATCACTTAGGAGATAGGGCTGTGGCAAAAGATCCTTTATGGAATAATTATTATGAGTATCTTTTAACTCATATTGATCAAGCAGATAAAATAATTGTATCAACTGATTTACAAAGAGAAGATTTCATAAATGATTTCCCAGGGGTAGAAGATAAATTTGTTACTATTCCTGTTGGGGGAATTCGAGACAAAAGAAAGTCATCGAGTGATTCATCAAATACAGAAAGACCTTTAAAATTTATGACTGCTTCCAGGTTAGCAAGTGAAAAGCATATTGATTTAGCAATTCGTGCATTTTCTGAGATTCATGGAGAGTACCCTGAAATAATTTTTGATATATATGGTCAAGGCGTAGAAGAAGCGAAACTCCAAAAAGTTATTAATGAGCTTGAAGCTAACGACTATATTCATCTTAAAGGACACTCTAATAATTTAGAAGACATTTATAAACAATATGACGCCTTCATATCCGCTTCATATTCAGAAGGATTTGGATTGACTTATATTGAAGCTTTGAATGCTGGACTTCCTATTATAACGTTTAAAGCTCGTTTTGGAGCGCTTGAACTTATAACAGATGGAGTAAATGGCTACTTAAAAGATTTTAAGAGAGGGGATGAGAGCTTTAATGTTGCTCAGCTAAAGCAAGGGATTTATCAAATGATCAAAGGCAATTATGTGGAATTAAAACGAGATACGATTGAATCTGTAGAGAAATATCAAGATTCTGTTATCGGAAACAAATGGAAGCAGGTATTAGATGAATTATGAATTAGTCACACTTATTAGGAGAGGAAATCCCGAATGGGAAGGAATCGCTGAAAGATTACATTGTGAAGCTGAAAAATTAATAAGTGTTTTGCCTAGTCCAGAATTTTCAAAGTCTATAGAAGATTTAAAAATCGAAGGAATCAATCTTTTTGATTACTTAACCAGAAGAAGTTATGACTTATCACAGTCCCTATTTTTTAACAGAGCGCCAGTTCCAAGTTTTTCTGAAATTTTTATGAATGAAGATTACTCTATTTCAATCATTCATGAAGGTCAAGAGATTGGAATAATGGAATTATTTCAAAATACAAGACGACTTGTTAAAAATATACAATACCTTCATGAAAATGGAGAGAAGGACTATATTGAAGAATATGCCATTGATGGTAAGATTTTTAGTGAAATTTTTTATTTTAATAATCTTCCTCAAGAAATTCATTTTTATAATGACAAAAAAATCCCAGTAATTAGTTATTTCTTTTATGAAGGGAGATTGGAGTACGTCAGTTTGAATGATCAACACACGGGAGAAGTAAAAGAAGGTTTCAAATCTCTAGATTCTTTTATCTCTGAGCAAGTAGCAAAAATAATCACTTCAATAGATCAGGTGAGAATTTCTTTCTTAGGCCTAGAATTAACTGCACTATCTAAAACTAATTCTCATAATATTCTTCGTCTAAATGAATCTCCTTTTGATGAAAATGGAGAAGTTAAAGGTAATTTATTAGCAATTCTTACAAATAAAATTGACTATATTCAAGAAGTTGAAGTGTCTTTAGAAACGAAGCAGTCATTAATTAAAAAAGGAGTACCTGTTTCAAAAGTCAAAGTTATAAGAGAAAGAAAAAAAGAATATGAAAGCTAAGAAAGCACAGGATCTAGTAAATTCTTCTTCAAGTATTAATAAGTCAAGAGACCATTTATCTACTCCTCATTTCAAAAAAAATAGTCAATTGGATGATGAGATAGAACAAATGTTTCAAGAGGAAAGTGATATGGTCATAAATGATGCAGAAGAAAAAGGCTACGGTAAATTTATTATTATCCTTATAGCCATTATGATGACTTTGGTTATTCTGTTATCTTTTATTTATAAAATTTTATAAGAATAAGACATCAAATATGATTAAAGTAATCTGATAAAGAGGAGAAATAATGCAAAGATGGGTAGTTAATATTATACAGGCCGAATCTAGGGATGCAGTTACTAAACCCAAAAGTGATATTACGAAAATAGCACAGCAGTTAGGATATGAAAAAATTAGTATCCGAATGCAAGATACACGAATAATGTCGGATGGAATTCTGGACGCATTACTAAATGGGGTATTATCTGAAATTGAAAATGGAGATGTTATTCTTTATCAATTCCCTACGCTATTGGGAGTTAGATTTGAAGAAACATTTATGGATAAGCTTAAAACTATTGGAGCTAAGGTAATTGTGCTTATGCATGATTCAGAGTGGTTAAGGGGTTTTTTCCCAAATGAAAACATCTTTTTAAACAATGCAGATGTGGTTATAGGTCATGGGGCAAAGATGAATTATGCGCTTAGAGAATATGGTGTGCAAACAAAAATAATTTGTAAAGAACTTTTTGACTATCTCCATACGGATACTTTGCCAATTAATAGTGAAATTGAGAAAAAAGTAACTATTGCTGGTAATTTAGATAAATCGATTTTTATAGAAAACTGGCCAATGAATATGCCAGAACTACATGCTTTTGGGCGTAAAACAAAGGAAATATTTGGTGTCAATGTAATATATCATGGTTCGTTTAGCTCTCAAGATTTACTAAAAAATATTTCAGGAGATTCTTTTGGTATTGCGTGGGATGATAATCTTCCAGGAGGTGGGGACTATCAAGGGTATACAAGGTTTAATAGTCCTCATAAAGTTTCATTATATCTTAGTCTGGGGATGCCGGTAATTGTTTGGGAAGAAGCAGCCATTGCTCATTTTATTGATTCACATCATCTTGGATTTACGATAAGTGACCCTTATGAAATAAAAGAAAAGCTCGATAAAATGAGTGATAATCAACTACAACTGTTTAAGTCAAATGCTAGAAATATGGCTAATATTTTGAGAAATGGTGGATTCACACGAGATGCAGTAATTAAAGCAGAATCAATTATTTTCGGAGTTGATGGCCAGTAGACAGGGTGAACCGAAGTTATATTTCTTTTAAGGGGGCAAAATAATGGAAATTACAAATGTTACTTTTATTGGAGATGTAAAAGTTTGGGCACCTTTCTTTATGTTGCTTTTTGAATCAGTTAATAAAAGAGGCCCCTGAAAATTAGAATAATTTATTGCTAAGAATAAAAAATATATTTATAAATAGGAAAATAAGAATGAATTTAAAAAATAAAAATAAATCTCTAATATTCTCGGAGCCAAAATTACGTTACCGGATGTATAAGAGTAAGAAACGTTGGATGTATGCAGCACTTTCCACTGTTAGTGTTTTAGGTGGTGGAGCAGTGGCAGGAGTTGCGGTAGCTACTCAAACTGAGTCAGTATCAGCAAATACTTCAGGGGCGACGATTCCGGCGGCAAAGGCGCTCGCAACCACTGCGGGGAGTACAATAAATAAAGTCGCAACTGATCCGGATATTAATAGAGGAGATTTTGAGACAGGGCTTAATACTACCCCTTCATCACCCACATCAGTTACTGTTGCAACTCCAGATCAAGTTCTAAATGACGCAACTTATAAATCTACGGCGATTACAAATGGTACATATGCAAATGTAACAACATATGCACAATTACAAAGTGCTTGGGCAAATGCCAATATTACCTATATTGATATTACTGCTAATGTTACTTATCCTACTTCCGGTGGGACAGCTATGACTAACCGGGCAAATGGTGCAAGTGTTATTGTACAAGGAAATAACAATACGGTAGATCTTGGAACACAAAGTTTTGACTGGGCAAATATTACAACTTCAACCACTTTTACTTTGAGTAATATGGTAGCACAACAAGGCTTTGCTGCAAACGATGGGAACGGCTACTCACTTATTAGTCCTTCTGGTGCCACTCAGTTAACAGCAAATGTAAACAATCTGACACTGACAAAGAGCACTTCAAATGGAAATAACCCTATCCATTTAATGTATGGAGTTGGTTCAAAATTAGTTTTCTCTGGTACAAATACATTTAATATTTCGAATGAGGTAACGCGTTCGGTTGGTAGTATTAATTTTGCGAATAATTCGAGCGTTGTCCTAAATCGTACATCAAATGATATCCGATTTTCGGAGTTCTATTTTGAAACTGTTGCGTCATCTAGCAGTGTAGGTTACGGAAATACTATTACAATGGGAGATGGCTCTTCTAATACTGCTAATACTTACAATGGGCAGTCTGCTAACTATCCGGCCGCTTATTTGTACTTTAATGGAATTACAGCGGGTGATAATGTTCAATGGTCGCAAACAGGTTTCCAGTACTTTATTAATGGACAACAGGGAGCTGCAGCTACAGCAAAATATACTTTTGGACAAAATTTTAACCTCTCGATACCTAAATCAACTCAACCAGGGGCTATTCGAGTACAAGGGACTCAAAGCGTACTCTTTAATGCTGCTACAACGTTAGACATCAATCAGTGGGCTAATGGAGCAGTTATACAGACAAATAGTGCTGGTTCAAGTGTTACCTTTATTTCTCCTAAATCATTGCATATGGCTGTTGATACTGCTACAGGTACTCCAAGTACAGGGCCACTCGTAAGTGGGGCTGGGAAATTTACGATGAATAATTCCAGTATTAACACATGGCAAGGAACCAATGCTAGCCCAGGAACACCTGATGCAACAGGTACATTTGGTAATTTAACTGTTCAAAATGGAACAACTTCAGTTACTGGTGGTACTGCAACATCTAGTATTATTAATACTAGTACACGAGAGTTGCAAACTAATGCTCTACCGGTTGGAGATATAAAAATTAATTATGTCAATCAAAATGGTGATACTGTAGGTACTACGAGTGTTCCGTTAAGTGATGACTCAAATTATATCGGTCAAAACATTAGTCTAGTTAACACAACTTATGCGGTTGACAATATGCCTTCAGGTTATATGTGGGCTTTAGGAGGAAGTACTGATAACCAGATTTATTCAGGTGCACCTACAGGAACTAACGGGCAACCTGGAGGTGACCCAACAAGTTCTATAGATAACGGAGATCAGTACGGGCAAGCGAACTACGCCAATGTTCCTATGACGGGCGAAACTTACACATATAATATCTATGTTTATGGTCAATCAAACCCTAATATTTCATATACATATGTAGATGCTCAAACTGGATTAGCAGTTGCAACTGACTCAGGAAATGTTGGAAGCGAAATGGCAGGTACAACTAATGTCCCAGCTAATGTAGGAAACACGATTGATTGGAGCAGCAATCTTTATACTCAAACCAATGTTCCAACTGGATATGTATACATTCAGCCCGGATCTGATATGCTTCCAACAAATACAAACCAACCTACAACTACTGTAGTCGCAGATACAACATCAACAACAAATGTATCAATCTACGTTTATAGTCCTGAGGGAAGTACTTCTATGTCAACGAGTACCTCCATATCAACAAGCTCATCAATAAGTGAATCGATATCATTAAGTGGAAGTATATCAATAAGTGACTCTTTAAATAGTAATACAACATCAGAAAGTACTAGCCAATCGATAAGTACTTCTATCTCAACAAGTAGTTCATTATCAGATTCAATCATTGATTCCGATTCAATGAGCTCTAGCATTAGTGATTCAAGCTCACTATCAGATTCCATTAGTGCTTCAACTTCAATCAGTGATTCAGACTCAATGAGTGAAAGCATCAGTGATTCAGGTTCATTATCAAATTCCATTAGTGATTCCGATTCAATGAGTAATAGCATTAGTGATTCAAGTTCATTATCAATTTCAATCAGTGATTCAGACTCAATGAGTGAAAGCATCAGTGATTCAGGTTCATTATCAAATTCCATTAGTGATTCCGATTCAATGAGTAATAGCATTAGTGATTCAAGTTCATTATCAATTTCAATCAGTGATTCAGACTCAATGAGTGAAAGCA
>Ga0308156_1000331_pt1 | contig 112763 bp, 127 predicted proteins | sample PhyAR2_FD_201041 | JGI IMG/M metagenome (GOLD analysis project Ga0308156, IMG submission 201041) | Phyllosphere microbial communities from UC Gill Tract Community Farm, Albany, California, United States - DLSL A.R2 | ecosystem: Host-associated > Plants > Phyllosphere > Unclassified | place... | reverse complement strand
CACCCAACTGCTGCCCAATCATAACCACTACCTATTTCAGCAGCAGCTTCCGTGTCTCCAATATTATGACTTAACGGGTAAGCAGTGCCTGCGCCTAAGCCACAACCGCCAAGCACACCCGAGTACTCCGCAGGCACAGCATAACACTGACCGTTTCCGTGACGTTGCATGTACAAACTTTCTAAACGTTGTAAACCTGCTTCGCCAAGAGATTGTTTGATTTCTAAATTCGCGAACTTGTCATACCATGCTCTCGCATAGCCTTGTCTTTCTGGGTGTGCATTTCTTGGTCGTTCGTAGTTTTCCTCGAATACATATGCAGCTTGTTCGGGGCTGGTCATTCCTTTAAACCCACCAACACTTGTTGGATTTACTGCGCCTATCCATTGACCGTTAGTCATCCCCCAATCAACGACTTTCATTTGTGGAGCCATTTCTCGATAATCTCCACCAGCTCCGCTAGCTTTGTGTAGTCGCTGGAAGTATTCCCGACCATTTGGTGTTGGCGCCCCAATCAATGGGTAACTTGACCCGTCAAACTGGACAGCTCCATAAGCCGGGCCGCCATCTTGTTCGGTATCCGGATTCATCGAATGTCCAGCCTCACCGTTGATGTTTCCTAAAATTCCTGCAGCTGCCGCTTTAGAATAGCCAAGTGATAATAAAGTAACCCAAGCTTGCCATGCAAATTTTTCAGCGCTAGTAGTCACTTCTGGTGGATATTTACCATTCCAACCACCAGTATTTCCACCGCCTCCACCACTGCCGTTTCCAGTTATTTCTTTTCCGTTGAGAATTAATTTTCCAACTATATTTACATCGCCATATGCATTTAAAGCAACAGAACTTTCTTCACCTCGATAAATCGATACTCCGTTAAAGGGCATAAGATGTCCATCGCGTCTAAGCAGCATACCTTTTTCTACATCTGTAGCAAACATAATATCCTTTTGATATGTTCTCAAAATTAAATCATTTAGTGGATCAACGATTGCGTGCGTAGGGAATGGGTTATTTTGTTCTGTAACGACACCCATGTTACCTATGGTTTTCGTATCAGCGCTCCAAAAATCCATACCTTTTTTTGTTAATTCCATAATTTTCTTTTTGTTATTAACCGCTTGTAGCGCTCCACCTTCTAAACGTAATTGATCACCATAGGCGTTGAATGAAGATTCAAATACATCTGAAATGATTTTCCCAGTCCGGATAAAATCCGCATTCAATATACCGTCAATAGTCCAAGCATTCTTGAATGGTCCTTTCCAACCAGTACGAGAAAAGCCAATACCTTGATTGTTAATAACGATCACATCTTTAGCCGTGTCTGTAGAATCTGTGTCCATAAAGTAAATTGAGTTTGGTTTATTCTTAGGGTATTGTAGAATTGATCCGCCTTTTACACCGTTTATTAAATCCGTGATGTAGTCCACAAATTCACTCATATAACCTTTTTTCGTTAAGGTTTTAATCGTCTCTTGGAAATCGTAGTTTTGCTGCTTGTAAAACGCAACTGCGATATCTCCTGCTATAACTCCTTTATTTTTTTCCAGCAAACTATCATAAACAATCCCGTTCACTTTAGTATCAATATCAATGTCATAAAGTTTGTGGTACAACTTAAATGTGTCAAACAATCCATAGTTTCTGATCTTAGCGAATTCCTTTGCTTCCTCAGAATCAGACAATTTTTCAATTTCAAGCTCAATATTTACTTTGGGCTTATCTGATCCAGGATTCAAAGTAGAAAAATAATTCTTCGCTACTTTATTCAAACTAGCCACATCTGTTACACCTTGTTCTTCAGTAAATTGAATGTATCTCGCATAAATATCTGGATAGTTATTCATATACTCACTAATAACAGGATTCCCGTATATTCGTTTTGTTTTTCCGTCGTTTCCGTCCTGCAAATCTGCATAGGGCAAAACTTTAGTAACAATAGCTGTCCAGTCAAATTTAATTTTCAATCCATTTAAATCTTTACCATAGCGGACAGTTCCAACATTATCTCTTCCTCTACGCTGCAATAGCGAGAACTTGAACGGCTCACGTTTCATTTCCCCACCCCAATATTGCAGTAAAGAGCCTTGCTCTCCTGCGATACAGTTTAAAGCATTGCGAACCTCAAATATGGTACTTGAAATAGTCGGAATATCTGAATACAATTTCACGTCACAAGGGGAATCCATTCCATCTTCTATGGCTTTCATTGCTTCTCTACCGTTTGCAGATTTTATTTCTACATATTTTACTTGGCGATTCCCTAGCTTATAGGTTCTTGATTGAGCATAAACAACTACTGTATTGGCAAAAGTATCTTTATAAGTTTGCTTAATTTCAAATACATGATATTCTTCTAAATCATTTGGTTTAGCTTTAATTTGATATCCATTTTCAAAGTATTCAGAAAAACGACTTATCGCTGGGTATTCAAGTTCTAGTTCATATTTTCCGTTTGCTTCCTCTGTTACGTCACAACGAATTGCTTCGGATAACCGACCTAATCCATTGTGCGTAAAATCTGTCTCTCTTGGTTCGTAAATAACTGGCGTCATACCTTTGTCCACCACCTTGGTTGTATTCTTAATTCCTTCACGTTGCCAGTCCACTTAATTTTGTTTTCGCCTTTATCTAAAATAGGATAATCTTTAAACAAGGTTTTATGGTCTAACGTTTGCAATTGATTTCCTAAATATCTATATGATTCTTCAATAAATGAATCAATAAATATCTCTTCTTCAATCTGTTTCAAATCATATTTATGATCATCAATCCAAAAAGAAATATCCCCCGAACCAATAATATGAATCTTTGGTTTTGAGGGATAATTCTCCGTATTGCTTAATAGTTTTTCATTTGATCTCCAAACGGAACCTGTCCGAGACTGCTTAAATGGTCTCATACTTACAGTGAATTCAAACGGTATTAACAGTCCATTCTTACGCTGTCCCGTAAAGTTTGGTGGAGAAGTAACAATCGCTTGATAAATGTAATGCGGATCATAATAGACAATGAAATCGCTATATGATCCAGTATCCAACCAATTAGATATCTCATTTTCTAAGAATGGAACACTCTCAAAATCACTCGCTTTTGCGTAACAAGAGATAACACGCTCAACATTTTTATAGTATTTAAAATCCGTTACAATCGAATCGTTACCTGGTCTTTCTCTCAGTTCGATGACACGACCAGCAGAAGGACGTTCTGGGCGATCCCTCATATAAACAGTAAACTCTTCACTGTGTTTACCATTAATTTTGAATTGACCTCTTTTATACTCCATTGAACATCCCTCCTTGTGGCGCTATGTCATTTTTCCTAACCTCTTCAATAGATTTGACTAACTTACGGGCTATTTGCATCATTTGTGATTCTGAGAGATCTCCGAAAGCTTGTAAGTTAATATTGAATGTATCTCCATCATTTACTTGTGATAAACGATCATTTTGTTGAAGTTGTTCCTTTTCATTTTTTATCATTGGAATATCTGATTTAGTCGATACCGTTGGTAAATCAACTGGTAAATCAGTCATCTTTCTTACAGCGCCATCTAAAGTGCTTTGTTCTTGTTCTACACCTCTAGCAACACCTAGAACGATATTTTTACCGATCATATCTCTCATCCAACGAGATGGAGAGTGAATACCTAAATTTTTCTTGATAGTATCTTTAATCGATCCAGCTACACCTTTGACAGCTTTTCCTACCTTACCAATCATCTCGTTAACACCATCTATTAATCCTTGGATAATATTTTTACCAATTTCAAATAGATCGATATTTTTCATTTCGTTAAAGATATTTTTAACAGCATCTATCGCATCACGAACGCCTTGTTTTAAGCCTTCCCATGCTCCTTGTGCAGTTTTAACGATGTTATCCACTGTATCTTTAAAAAATTGTTTAATGCTTTCCCAAGCGTCAACAGTTGCTTGTTTCGTACTGTCCCAAGCTGATACAGCGCCATCTAAAATGGATTGCCAAGTGTTGGCGAAGAATAACTTTACCGACTCCCATATATCTGAAGCACTTTGCTTCATATCATTCCATGTTTGCACAACACTGGTTTTCGTATCTGTCCACATTTGAGCTGCATTCTCTTTAATGCTGTTCCACAAATTAGCAAAATATGTTTTTACGCCTTCCCATATTTCAACAGCGCCGTCTGATACATCCGTCCATATCTTAATAAACGAATTCTTCAATCCGAGCCAAACGTTCAATCCTGCCATTTTCGTATTTAAGAAGAAATTTGAAATAATATCTGTAATTGATCCCCAGATATTCCCCGCTGCTTCTGCAATGTTATCCCAAACAGCAATCATGTTGTTTTTCGCTTCATCCCAGCCGTCTGAGATTAAAGAAGTGACAAACAACACTGGTGCCATAATGACATTTTTAAGGATGGTAAAAATATTTTTAGCAATGTTTACAAGGTTTCCCCATAAGTTGCTAAGAAACAACCCCATATGCATGAATGCATTTCTAACGCCATAGACAAGTGGTCCAATATATTGCATAATACCATCTACTAATCCACTGGCTGTTGATGTTGCATCATCCCATAGATCAGCAAACCATTGTTTCACTCCGGTCCATGTTTCTTTCACACTGTCAACAGCAGACTTAGCACCATCTACAGTGCCGTTCCATATATTTTTTCCGAGATCTTGAATTTCTTTGAATTGATTAGAAAACCATTCCTTCGTACTATCCCAAGCACCTTTTACACCTTCAGCGGCGTTTTTTCCAGCGTCTTGCATACCTTTCCACATATCGGAAAACCATTTCAAAGTATTGTCCCAAGCTTTTACTACAGAGTCTGCAGCGTTGCTTATGGACTCCTTAATGCCGTTCCAAATATCCTTGATAGCATTTCTGAATCCCTCGTTGGTCTTCCATAAATAGACAATCCCGGCAACTAAACCAACAATTAATGTAGTTATTGCCACAATAGGGTTGGCGAGCATTGTCGCATTTAGAATTGCTTGAGCAATAGAAACACCTTCAGTAATTGTTTTCCAAGCTTGGAAAGCCTTGTTCACTTTATTTATGATCATCAATGTTCCTACACTTGCCGCTAGCGCAACAAGTACTGGCTCATAAGGTTTTAAAGTATCATAAAGCTGCTTAACCGTTTTTATAATACCTGGTAAAGCATTGGCAAAATTAGTGAGCATCTTTTCAAACTTTTCACCTTGTTTGGCTATGATTTCGCTTATGCTACCAAATCCAGCATTTTTCAGTCCTTCATCAAATTTGGTGACTACATTAGCTACACCACGAACGATTGCCGTTTTCATGTTAGCAAGGCCTGTTTTGATACCTGCAGTTGAATCTTTTGCAATTTGTTCTAATGATTTAAGACCACCGCCGCCTTCTTTATTCAACTTAATTAAAGAATCTTGAAACTCCGATACAGAAATAGTGCCATCAGAGAGCCCTTCTTTCATTTGTCCTGCGGTTAGACCCATCTGTTTGGCTAAGGCATTTAATGCAGGACCAAGACCACTATTGATCATACTGTTCCATGTCTGCGCATCGACCTTGCCATTAGAAAATGACTGTGATAACTGGACAATGGCATTATCTACCATTTCAGCAGATCCGCCAAAACCAAGAATCCCATTATTTAAAGCAGCGAATATTTGCTCTGACTTGCCTAGATCGTTTGTAGAGGAAGCGATAAGTTGAACCCCTTTAATCGCACTATCTAATGGCGTTGGTAGTCCTTGAATACTTTTCTTTAAGCTATCCATTGTTCTTGATGTTTCGCCAGCAGAAAAACCCATATTTTCAAATACACGGTTAGCATTATTTAATGTATCAACACGATTGATAGCTCCATCTATATTGCTTGTGATCATCCCAATACCCTTGGAAATGATTCTTGTTGCTCCACTAGCTAAGAAGTTGCCAGCAAATGATGTCCAAATACTGCCTAGTGAGCGGCCACCTTTTTGACTTGTGTTGTCAACTTTACCATCAAAATCACCAAGTTTTTTTACTGCTGAGTTCAATCCAGATGCAAATCCAGATTCGTCTAGAATCATTTTTAATACTAAATCTTCGTTATTCAAAAAAGTTCCACCCCCTAGAACATCGTATTTTCATCAAGATATTTAATATCTTGATACTCTTTGACACCATCTCTAAAAGCGATCAGTTTCATTAGTTCCTCAAGATCAGTATTTTCTATTTCGTTAAAAGTCCAACCCATCTCGAAAAGTTCTATTTTTAAAGACATTTCACGGTATTGCGGTGTACGAACAAAATCAGGGTGCTGTAAAAGGTCGGTTACTTTTTTTTCGTGTCTGCATAAGCAGCATCGTAGCCGATTGATACAGATTTTAAAAGTTGCCCAGTCATTTTTAAAATTTCTCTGGCATCCATGCCGTCTAAATATTCTTGCCCTGTGAATTGACCTTCAAAAATTACTTCTGCGATAAAGTCATAGCATTTTCGCAAAACTGGTCGAATTTCTTCCATATCATTTGTTTGAGTTGACTCTTCAAGCTCTACTTGTAAAGCGGTCGCATCTTCCATAACTGAACCAGGTAAAATTTCAGCAGATTTGAATTGTTTCTTTTCGTACCCACCTTTAGCCTTCTTAAAGTTCAATTTGATCGTTGTTTGTAATTTACTAGTCATTATTTTTCGCCTCCACCGTTTTTACTTGCTACGAAATCAATAGGTTTAGTTACTTCAGTAAACCAATTCTCAATTACTTTCGGATCTACTTTTTCATCATCAGAATCGACAGACCACATATATCCGACACCAGGAACATCTACAAAGTTTCCGGTCCATTCTGGATGCGTGTAAGAAATGGTGCTACCTTCCTGAGTTGTTGATTCATCAGAAGATAATAAAAACTGACCTTTATAGAAAATCGTATATCTAAAATGGCCATTCGATTTTTTACGACGATATGCAAAAGCGCCATCCGGTGTAATATCGTCTGCTGAACGCAACACACCACCCCCGACCATCTTAGCTCCCGTTAATGCAGCTAATACACTGTTAATATACCCATTTGTTGTCAATGCGACCTCTGCGCCACCAAAAGCGGTAAATTGATCTTGAACTACTCCGTCCCCATAATCAGGTGATGTTTCGTAATTTAAGGTGGGGTTGATACTAACTGCAGTTCCAATTGTTACTGGTTCTTTGTATGTTGGAAAATCAGCTGATTCATCATCCATAGGAAACCATGTAGGTTTTTCAACTGAAATAATTCCTACTTTACTTTTTTTCATTTATGATTCACTCCATTCAATTTGTTGTGGAAATGCAACCGCAAAACTAACATGTTGCACCCCATCAGATTTATAAGGTAAATAATTTTCTGGAAAGAGTTGATTTCCATCTATTTCAATTACATTAAAAAAAGAACCGCACTGAGCCGTGAGGTCCTTTACTAGTTTTTTATTCTCTTTGTTGTCTACAATCGCAATGTCTACTAAAAATGAAGCGTTTTGAATCGTGATACCCACATTTTCAGTTCCGCCTTCTTCAATACTCACAATAAAGTATAACGGCTTATCAGATTGCATCACAGAATCTAAATAGACAGTGGCATCAGGTTTAATCTGCTTTAGAATTCCTGTCACTGCAGACAAAACTTCATTGTACATAAGCAACTACCCTTTCTTAGCAATAACAATGGCCATTTGTTTGAATCGGCGTGGAATGTACGTCATATGTGCTAAATTTTGCGCCTTCTGAAGCATGAATCGCCCCTTAACAAAACCACCATTCTTTGTCCGATGACCATCATTTATATACTTAAAGTATTTTTCATTGTTCACTAAAGCACCTACAATGCGACCACTTGACAGCTTTCTAGCTTTAACAATTCGATACCCTCTGCGCAAATCACCTGTTTTAATTGGCGTTATAGGTACAATTAATTGATAAATTTTTGCCAAAGAATCATTTACTAGCATAATTCCTTGCGCTTCGGCTAAAGGAGTCATTTTTTTAAAGTTTTCAATCACCTTTTTAGCATTCGATTGCATGCTATATCCTTTTTTAGCCATCAATTTCACTTCCTGACAAATTCACTTCGAGATGGCTAGGATACGAAAAAGGATTCTTCGAAAACAATGTGTGCTGCTGTCCTGTTGATTGAGTAATTTGAATTCGATCACCTTTTCGGATATCTACCGTAGGCATAAGAAATAGCTTTTGTTCCTCATAGGTAACATTGACCATTCCTGTATTTTCTACTACAGCCAAATTGCCTGAGCTGCCTAGTCCACTTTGAGATAAAGCGCAAGGTATATTTTCACTGATAATTTGATACGATTGTTCTGTCAATCCCGTTTCTGGATCTTCTAAATCATCAAAACGGGCGATCGTACACTTATCGGTGTATGTCATCGCTAAAATGTCCGCTTCGTTCAAAAGAAACTCACCCCACTGTCGCAACCTATAAGACGCTTGATCATTGCAGCATAACCGTCTAAAAGCTGGCGTACAGCTTGTGAGGTGTTAGCGTAGCTTATTGACGTGTCACCACGTTTTACAGCCGTGATAGTTTTTTCTGATTCATTCTTCATTGCTTGATACAAAACCTCAGAAACAAGATCAGAGAGCTTTTTCCAGTCGATTTTCTTGCCACAAGTATTATATGATTCAATTTCTAACAAAATAAGATTTAACATTGATTCAATCCGCTGTTCTTCTGCTGCTGGAAATTGCTTTTTGATCTGATCAATTATTTTTTTCTTTTCTTCATCAGTCATATGAGCACATCCTAAATTTCGTGAAGATCAACGGCGTTATTCAGAATAGCAATTGCTTTGGTATCCGATTTTTTAACAATAAATTCTCCCTTGTCGTTAGCTGTTACTAATCGACGTGTATCAGGATGAACGAATCCAACAAAGTTTTTATTTTTTAACACTTTATATGTTACTGTATTTTCAGTCATCACTTCTTCTTGTTCTGTAGTTACTTCTTCAATATTTTTTTCAGTTTCTTTTTTTGCAGCCATTTAAATTCCTCCTAATAAAGTATAAAAGAGATAGTTTTACACTATCCCTCTGAGCCAGCAGCTAATTTCAAAATAGCACCTGAATTTGATGCAGTATATTCAATTGTATATTCACCAACAATCCCAATACGTTTTGAATCAGTCGTTTTCGCTAACTCTTCGGCTGACCATTCACGTAACGGGCGTAATTTCACGTAATTTGTGTCCAAGGCAATCATTGTTCCGTTTGGTAACGCAGGTTCTAATAACGCAATACCTGACCCGTAGTTTGATGTGATGCTGCCTAAGCGTAAACCGAATTGAACAGTATCACCAAATTTAGCTGATTTACTTGATTTCCCATCAACTTCATCAGTCATTAAATCAAGCATATCTGATGAAACCAAGCAAAGTTTCTCACCCATATAGCCTTTGTCATACATAATCTTAAACATTTTATCTACATCTTTGCGTGTAACAGCAGTTGCAGAAGCTGTGTTAATGACGTTAGCTGGATTGATTAAGTTCATAACTCCATTTGTGCGACGGCCCTTAGTGCCGTTCTCATCGGCTTTTACACCAGCTATTAACTGACGATTCAAGTCAAGTTTCATTTCTAATGCACGTTGTGATACTTGGTTTGTCAATTCATTCCCTACACCATTGACATTAATAGCATCTAAAGTACCTGATACTGAGGTTGATTTACGAAAGATCTCTGTAAAGTTGTTAAACCAAACGCGACCTGATTCAGCTTCTGGGTACTCTCCACCTTCTAATTGCCCAGATGAATCATCACCGTTTAATTCTGATTCACGCCATTTAATCTCAGTAGATTTAGCAGGTTCAGTTTTACCAGCTCCCAATAACCATGATAAGAAAGGTGTGCTTGGGATTTGTAGCATGTTGATCATTGGAGAAATATCTAGATACTCCAAATTATTTGTTGATGTCTTTTTCATGTGTGTTGCCTCCTATTGTTTGAATTGTTCTAACGCTTTTCCTAGCGCTGCCATTGGGTCAGCAGCAGATTGTTCATTTTGTGACCCGGAATTGTTCTGTTGTTGTTTATTGCCAAATGCTGAATTCATTTCTAATTCTTTAATAGATGCAGCATGTTGTTCCTTAATTGTTTCTAAAACACCAGTAAATGCTTCTACTGCATTCTTAGTAAAATCTGCGTTATCGCTGACTAAATTATTCAACATAAATTTTGAAACAGACTCTTTTAAATCTCCATCAAGTTCTAAACCTGAAATTTGTTCAGCCACAAAAGCTTTGTTTTCACTTGTAATACGTAGCGCTTTTTCCGCTGCCATTTCAGTTTGTAGTTTTTCAAGTTGAATTTGTTCAGGTGTCTTATTCTTTTTAGATTCTTCATAACTCTTGATAGTATCCTGTTTGATTTTATCAAGGTTATTCTTTTGCCATGATTCCAGCTGTTTGTCTGCTACAGATTGGCTTTGCGATTCAAGAAACTTCTGCGCATCTTCGTTGGATTCAGCAAATGCTTTAAAATCATCAAAAGAAAATTCTGGTGCATCTTCACCACCATCAGCAAAAAATTGTAAGTTCATAGGCAATAATTTTTTCATTGTTCTTCCTCCTCTGCCCCACGATTCGCCTTGCGCCCCGCATTGCATTGATATTGTTTTTTACGCCCAGCATTCGGATAACCGCCCACCATTCGTTAGTTTTATGTCATTTCGGACAAAACAAAAAGCCCTATCGCTAGGACTTTTCAAGTTTTATTCAGTTAATGATTCTTATATTGACTTCAATGTTCCGTCTTCATCAGTCGCTTCTGAAGCTTTTAACTGCTCTTGATATTTTTCAAATTCCTCTTTTGCCCAATCAGGCGCATCAGAATCAATTATCGTTTTCCTGTTTTCATCTACATCCCAATATTTAAAACCTCTAGGCGAGTCCAGCATTTTTGATCACTTCCTCTGCTAATTTTTCGAATTCTTTTCTAAAATCTTCTGCTACTTCTCTAGGTGTTGCACCATAAGCTTCAGCAAATATTTCAGCGAAGCTTTCTGTTTGTTTTCTTTTACTACTGTAATATGAACCTGCGTAGCCCCCAATTTCCTTGGCTATAGTGCTAATATCATATTTATCTGAACTCTCGACCATATTCTTGAACACAGTCTCAGAAAACGAGTCATTTAATAGTTTAGTAAGCTGATAATCTAAATGATGCGCGAATTCATGTACCATAACATGATTAGGTGCTGTATTCTTAGAAAACCAGCCATTCTCCACATTGTTTTTTGTCATGCTTTTCAATATGTCATCAGATTTGAAATATGCTGTATTGATACCGAATTCCACTGGGCTACTAGAATATCCATTTCTAGAATACCAAGCAATCGCTTGTCCTGCCTGTGTTTTAGTCAACGCCCTAACTTGAGGTATCTTTTCTGGTAGAACATTGTACAAATCTCTAAACCCGTCTAACACACCATACGTCTGATTTAAAGCAACTTCACTCAGTTTAGTTCGAGACGTTTCAACGATATCCATGCCAAACTCATCAACCAATTTTCTGATTGCATCATTTCTGGTCAGTTGGTGATCTTTCGGGTCGAAATTAAAGAACCCTTTATTTTTATTATACCTCTTTTTGTCTTCCGTTGGATGATTTAAAGCAATTCCCCAATCTTTCTTAGCGAACTCATCCAATAAATCCCCGAACATTGACTCATAAAGAGTGTCGATATCTTCACCTAAATCTGGAATATCTGGAATCTTAGTACAGCGGCAACGAGTATGATATGGTGGATCAATGCCGCCTTTCTTTATTTCCTTGCCGTGATACCCACCACAGATTGAACAAACTCGCTCATCTTCTGCCGACCAGCTGATTGATCTTCTAACGCCAGCTTCTTCAAATGATGCATTGATACCGTCTACAGCAAAATGAGCATATTCAGTTCTGACAAGATTTTCGATTGCTCGATTAAACTTATCTTTCTCAAGCTTGAACATGTCTGAAATTGACGGGTCTTGTCGCATCGTTTTCAACGCATCCACAACCCCTCCGCCACTTGCAACAGCGTTAACTATTGCCTGGCTAAGGCTTTGTTCTAACTTAGATACATTCCCCCACAGACGAGAAGAAAATGTTTTTCCGCTCCAGGGGTAGTTCAACATTCGCTCGATTTCCTTTTTTGGAAGAGGCGAAAAATCCCCTGTACCTAATATATGACCTAATGCATTGGAATTGGAGTTGTAAATTCTATTGATGAAATCATCCAATCGATCATTAAATTTCGTGTCTGCACCTTTGTTGATCATCTCTTCTGCTAAAATAGAAAATATATCAGAACGGATCTGCAGCAAACGATTTACCTTAGCGTAATCATAAGCTGGGAAAAACTCATCAATAAACGCTTGATATTTCTCATCAGAGTTCATCAAAGACTTGTAATTGTCTTCAATGTACTTTCTATACTTCTGCTGATCTCGCTTTTTGGCATCCTCAAGAAGCTTCTGCTGGTTAATCTTATGCAAATCAGATTGAGACAGTAATTTCTCTTGAATCCGTTTTAAAGCGGTGGGGAAGATATCCGTTATCATCTTTAGTGTTTCATTTTCTAGTTTAAGACGAGCTTTATCTTCAAGCTCCCGGCGCTTCTCCCAATATTTTAATGCTGACTTACTCAACTTTGGTGTCTTTGCCATTAGCATCACCACCTAGATTGTTATACTCGCCATCAGGATAACTTTGACCTTGTTCAACGTCCATCATCTGCAACTCATAGTCCACATCTTCAACAAATGGGATTTGATTCATGATTGTTCTTTTAGAAACATACGGTGCTAGCTTAGGTAATGCTTCTGCCAGATATCCAATATCTGTAGGCAACGAACGTGAGAAAGTAAAAATAATTTTTTTTGGATCGATTTCTTTATTATCTTTTACTCGGATAAATGCAGCCAACGTTTCAGCAGTCTCCTTCAATCCTTCACGGAAAAACTGCTCTTTCGTGTTCGTTTTAGCCTCTAGAGCGATTATCTGCCACTTTCGAGCCTCACCGGACGAATTAGACTTGAATACCTCATCATTGAAGTCAATCGCCTTTGTGATTGTGTAAAACTGACGCTTGAGTAAGTCTAAGTGATATTCATTAAAATCCTTATTGATATCTTTTGTCACGTACTCAACTTTAGCATTAGGCTCAGTCATGTTTATGATTCCTAGTTGCTCCATCATTCGTTTTGCTTCATCTTCATTTAAGCGAGATCCCGTAATCATCATGTAGGCTAACTTAAATTGTTCAACTTCATTTTGTTGATCCGATAAACTGCGATCAATAGCGTCAGAGATTTCTTCTGCTACCTCAAAATCACAATAGCGATTCGTGTTATTTTTGAATTCTGATAAATAAATATTTTCAAGCGGATTTTTTGCTTCATCTATCAATTTAAATTTACCAGAGATACCAATAAGGCTGCTGTCTACATAACGGTCATAAGTCAATATCGTTTCTTGAGTGACCACTTTCATTTCTTGGTAAAATTTTCGTTGCATCGTATCATATTTTTCACGAATAAAAACAGCACCATTCTGATATCTTTCAGCTAACCAAGGGTCTATATTAGATGCCCATAGTTCCCATTTTTCACCAACTTTTATTGGTTCAAGCAATCGGTACGCCACCCCAGTTGCTCCTTGATAAGTGGCAGATTCAGAATCCAACATTGCAAAGCGCATACTATCGACCATATCTGAGAGCGTATCGAATTCTTCTGGTGTCTTTGACTGGTTCGGATCATTGCCCAAGAAACGATCTTTCATACGCTGAATAATTGTTCTTTTTTGCTCTGATACATCATAATCCCATTTGATTGGAATACCAGTGAAATGATTAACGGCCTGATCTACAACGATGTTGTACATACCAGCATGAAGCTTGTTATTTACTTTAATAATTTTTGTTTTAGGCTTTTGTCTGCCGTCAATTTCATTTTTCTCGCTTGTATAAGCCAAATACTTACGTTCTCTATCATCAAAGAACGGCTGCATATCTTCCATAAAACCGTTAGGATCGAAAAGACCTTCAGTCAGTTGCGTTGCATATTTTGTTCGTACTCTTTTATAGTTCTTTAGTGATAATTTGTTATAAAGCACTGTTCCACCTCCTAATATTCAATAAATTCTACAGTGTTACCTCCGGATAACGTTTCTGCTATTCCTGTAGTTGCGTCTGGCGCATCATCATGAGCGTTTTTACCCTCTCGTTGATACGTTGTCATTGCCTCATGATACTCAGGCCATTTTAGTTTCCAATCATCTGGGAAAAATACATTGTTTTCAATCCAAGATGAATTAGACAATATACGTGAATTTTTATTTGCCGATTGGTGGAAGTCTTCAAAATAGGTCTTATAGAAGCCTCGTTCTTTTGTGATCCTCTCGCTTGATCGCTTAAATCCGATACCACCGTTATTTCCCTCTATACGAGCATGATTTACTTTGCTCTCAATCATTTGATTGGCATGTGCTGATTCTGTTTCTTCCATAGGCGCCTTCGTATATAGAACATCTAGCACCTCAGCTTTGTGATCAGATGTCTCTCCAAACACAATTGAACACAAATAATCGGCACCACGATCTGCAGTGTCGGTATAGTTCCATATTTTGATGTATTCTGATCTGCTGGTATACGTTTGAAACTTCTGATAAAGGCGACCTTTCAAATCAATAGGTTCTTGCTGATAGTTGGCAGACGCTATATCTGCGCCCATTGTTTTCGTTTTACGTTGATACTCTTTTTTTGATAGCACTTCTTCACAAAGCATTTCGTCTTTTTCTGAATCGTACGCCTTAACACTGACATGTTTCACTTTATATCCAGCAGCAGGCATTTCCTTCAAAGCTTTCCCTGCTAGATCATTAGAGTGCCAACGAGTCATAATAATAATGATTTTACCGCCTGTTTCCAGTCGTGAAAGCATCGTATCGGTAAACCAAGTCCAGTGTTTTTCCAGTACCATAGCGTTATTGGCTTCCTCAGCACTCTTAATCAAGTCATCAACGAATATCAAGTCAGCACCAAATCCAGTAGCTGTACCTGTCGGGCTGGTAGCTAAATAATTGTTGAAACCACCATTTAAACTCCACAAGTTCATTGCTCCATCACCAGCTTTTATTGAAACACCAGGGAAGATGTCCCTATAAACGATGATATCATCATTAGCTTTAATCTCCTGAATTGTGTTCCTTACTGACTTTGAGAATGTTGTTGAAAGAGTTTCGTTATATGAGCCAGTCATAATTTTCTTATTCTGATCATTTCCGAATACCCACTGAACAAACATTCCGCCAGTTCTCGATTTACCATGACGAGGCGGCTCATTGATAACTAGCACATCATCATCACTTGTCAGGAATTCTTGAAGGTCCTTACACAATTCAACTAGGTATTTACGATCACGCTTGTAAAACTTAGGCGCCATTAAATGGCAGTATTCAAAGAAGTCACGACGAGCCAGTTCTTTCTGAAGCTCTAACTTTAGCATTTTTTTATCCATCATCAAGCTTACTCAGCGCCTTTCTAAGCTCATCCGTAGTTAATTCGGATAATGGATTACTATTAACATTCATTTCGCCAGTAACTTTTGTTTCAGTCTTTTCAGCGTAAACTCCCGCGATTGTTAAAATCATTTTACGGTCTTGATGTCCTTTTTCTGTTAAAGCGTATTTGTAAGTAGCATTCAATACATCGGCTGCTTTTCCTTTGATTAGATCCATCGTGATGCTATTGACTAAAGACACGAAAGACTCTTTCTTCATTGCATCATAATATTTATTTCGGCTTACTTTGGCGAGATTACACAACTCTTGGACGGATTTCCCCACATGTTCAGGGTTTATCAATACTTCGAGGAGTTTTTTCTCTGCCGCGGTAGGCTTGTATTTGTCATTTTTTGTCATGTAATCTCACCTCCCTCTCTTAAACTAAAACAACCGCCACGAATGACGGTTAGTTGAGTTTGTGTTTACCACATTTAAAACAACCATATACTTTATATTGATTATCAATACCTAAGTAAACGTAATCGTGTTGACACTTCCATCTACGGAAAATGGATAACTTTTTTACTCGGTCAAATTTATTTCTATTTCTCTGTAATTCGTCCATATTATCCTCTCCTTAATTTTATGTAATATAAAAAGCCACCGCATATGCGATGACTATATAATCTGTAAATATCAATTCGACTTGCTTCATTTTATAAAGCTTCACTATTTAAGTTTCATTTTAGCTTATTAGTTTATGATAGATTTATTAACTTAAAACAAGGAGATGTTCACCATGCTAAAAAAATTGCTTTCAAAACTTCAATTAATTTCAAAGGATCTTTTATACGAGGTTGCTCTTTTAGGTGGTGCCCATCTAATATATGAATTCGTTAGTCATTTAGTATAAAAATAATCCACCCACAGGCTGTAAACTAGGTATTTACCTGTGAGTGGAGATAATAAATTGATCATCCGCTAGTATGTTAAAAGGATTGTATACATGAGAAAATTGGATTGTTCTTTCGTTTGCGGATGACCTACTTATTTCACGCTATCATAATAACATGGATAAAGGGAACTATGGGGGCAAGTAATGTGCACTACATTTCAGAAACTATTACTTCCATCCCGAAAAGTAGTATTGATAATTTTTTAGTGTACTTATCAATTCGTTTAGTTATCACACTCCTATCGACATCGTATTCAACTGAAATTATCAGATCACTAATTTTATTTTTGTTAAGATATTTCATTTTAATTATTTCATAGCCTTCTGAATCAATTTCTTTAAATTTTTCAAGGGATTTATCCACATGAATCATTAATTTAGATGTCTTGGCTTTGTGCTCCAACAGACTGCTTAATTCAAATCTATCATCACTCCAAATACTCCCAACCTCTTCAATCAATTGTTCATTGACGACATCACAATGTGCTTTAAGAACATGATAGTTAGTCAGCAGCATTTTTGTATTGTGATAAGCATTATCTCTGATTTTCTTTTTTTCTGCTAAATTTAATTTGTGAAGCTTCTTTGCTATTTGCTCCATAGTTTTATCACTAAGCTCAACGATTTGAATTTGTTCTTCCATAAGCTACTCTCCTTTTCCTTTTTCTTTCCAGTAAAGTAAACTACATAAAGTTTTCACCCATTTAACCAATTCTTCTAATGTTGTTTGCAAACCTATACCCAATAATAAGATTACATATATCAAGGCTCTAAGCTCATAGCCTAATGACATGTGGCCTATTGCTGAAATAAATAGCAACACCATTAGAATTGCTTCCCAATGCTTATTTAAAATTCTATTTACTTTTTTTATCATTCGTTATTGCCCTCCTACTATTTGCTTATAACTATTTTCTTGAACACCGATCAAAACTGTTAGGAATCCCAACACCACTGGATGGTTATCATATTTATTGCCTAAGTAGCCAATCGTTTGAACTAACCAATCCCAGTATTCATCGGTGGTGATCGGATGCTTTACTCTAATAACGTTTGATGCATCCATCCATTTTTGAATATCTGTAAAAACATCTGACCAATTCATTAAATCGCCTCTATTCTGATATAAATTCCTGGAATGTCTGACCAGAACTTTTCAGCAATCAAACTGACCACGTAGGAATCATCTTTCCAGAAATTTAATTTAGTCAAGCAGTCCTGAATCAATTTATTGCTGTTGTCCAGATCTGGCTTAGTATATTTGTACTCGCCATTAGTATGATCACCCACAATTGGAAAACACCACTTTATGGTCATTCTTACTGGTCCACTCATTCTTTCATCTGGAACATGCTTGGCTAGATGTGCCATCAACTTAGATCGTGCTGCTTTTAAATCACCTGGCTCATAAAATACTGGCTTATTGTTCACCACGTGAACTTTCTTTTGCTGGTGAGTTGTTTCTGGTGGAATTATTGGGAGAAAAAATTCAATCATTTCTTTTCACCTTCTTCTTGCTTGTCTTCTAGTTCATCATATGGATGGGGGCAAGTATCACATTGGAACCCATACTCATTTGGTGCTCCCTCTTCTAAATTACCACCACATATTGGACAGCTCATTTTGGACACTCCCAACCATCTTGAACCATTTTTGGTTTATATTCTTTATCAGCCCATCCGTGACCGTCACATAATTCGCATTGAGTTCTTTCATACCTAATCGTATCTGGTACCCAACCAGAATCTGGAAGTCCTCTTGGATATGGAACTACTATTTTTTTCTGATAAAACCCAGCTCCTTGACATTGAGGGCATTCAAACGGTCTTTCAAAATCTTCAAAAATTTCTTTTAAAGTAGCATTGGCTGAATATTCTCTAATCATCATTTTTACTTCATAGGCTTTCATTTGTCACATTCCTCCTAAAACGAATTACTAGTTGCTGCTATCCAAGTTCCTAACAGTGCAGCAATACCATTGGTAGTGAATGTCATTTCAACTATTCTTTCTTTTTTATTTCCATTTGGTTTTTCTTTAGCGATAATTTTATAGGTCCCCTTATCATTTGATTCAATAGTCAAACTTTTTTCAATGAATCCTGTTTCGACTTGAGCACAATTTTCTAATTTCATTTTTTCACCTCATTTCCTGTTATTTTATTTTGGTATATGCCATTTTCATTTCTTTCTGTCGTCTCAAAAAAATGTCTCGTCTTATCCTTTTGTCTACTCTTCTCTCTTTCGAGAGAGTAGACAAGGATGGCGGACAGCGGTGTGACAAGGTTTGTGAGATTGTCTGTCGTTGTCGCTTCTCTTTAGCCGACAACGTTAATAAGCTATTTAGATACGACTAGCCTAGACACCGACATTTATTGCTTATCATTTTCGACCTTTGTCATTTCACCGCTGTTGATTTCAAATTTACCGTGTTTTTTTACTCTGGTATAAACGCTATTTCTTTTTATGTCTAGATAATCAGCTACTTCATTAACTCCAATCGCTTCACCATTAGGACTGAGAATATTAAATGCTTCCTCGAGTTCTCTATTACTTTTTTCTGAACGACTTTCGTTTGATTTTTGTACGCCTTTTTTCCACTTATCATTTGCGTTTTCCTCAATTTGCACATCCTGCAACGAATCATCCAGAATATGAACTGGAAACTTGAACCAAGCGTTGACTGTCTTGAATCTCGGAAACTCACGCAACGTACCATCTAATCGCCAAGCACTACATTGTCTAGCTGCTTCAACTGCTCTTTGACGTTCCTGTTCTATGATTGCCAGCGTTGGTTGTGCTTGAATTGCAGTCATTAAGTGATGGCTCATTTGTTTCTTACTGAGTTGATCGTCAAGGCCTATTTCATTATATGAAGGATTATAGAACTTGATCGCTCTGGAATACGTGTCACAAATTGCCTGATTCTCTAAAACCATGTATCTATCTTCTGTGACTGGTAATTCAATTAAATCAAGAATGGCATCTGGGTCTCTGGCGAATACTCCAGAACCACTGGAACGATCCATTGAATTTTTGCCACCTTGTGATCCTTTGCTGTGGTGATGACAATAGATAACCGCACAGCCAAGCTCTGTTGCAATCTTATCAAATTGATTTGTGAAGTTGGCCATTTCATGAGCACTATTTTCGTCACCAGTTAACACTTTATAAATTGGATCGATTACAACTGCAATGTACCCAGCTTTCTGAGCACGTCTGATCAACTTAGGCGCTAACTTGTCCATTGGGCTTGTTTTACCACGTAAATTCCAAATATCAATATTTGCTACATTCTCATGACCATTGCCTAATCGCTTGTAAATCTCAACAATTCGATTCTTGGCTGAATTGGCGTCAAGCTCCAGATTCACATATAGAACTTTTCCTTGTGTACATGGAAATCCCATCCAGTTTTTACCTTCAGCAATCGCAATAACTAATTGCATCAATAGAAATGATTTGCCAGCCTTACTAGGTCCAGCAATTAACATTTTATGTCCTTGACGTAGAACGCCTTTGATTAATTCTGGAGCTAACTCAATTTCAGTATCAAAGATATCAGCTAGACTTTCAGGATCTGGCAAATTGTCGTTCATGTCCTCAACGTATTCTTGCCATTCTTCCCACGAACCTTTACCGATATTTTTAGCTATAAGAAATTGCTTTTTATCACCCCTGATAAATCCAGGTAATCGTGTAAGTCTGGAAGGATTCTTATTCTGCTTGTCCACTCTTAGACCGTTTTTTTCTACTATCTTATATAAGTAATCGACACGTTCTTGGTACTGTGGGTAATTGACGGCATCAACTTTGACAATTGCATGAAGACTTTTTCCACCTGAATAAGTTAATGCTACAATAGGAAGCTCAAGCTCTCTAAGGATTTCATTCTGTTGTTCAATCTTCATGTTGTCAGATTCTACTAAGGCATAGCGGAAATCTACCACGTTTGTATTTTTAGTTCCTTCCCCGTCTAATGGATTGAAACGAATCCAAGCGCCACTGGCTTGATTAGGGTCTCCAATCACTGCTCCAACATCCCCATTATTTTTACGTAAAGAATCAATAATCTCTCCAGCTGTTTGAGTGTAGACACCATTTCTTGGCAACCACTTTTCTGTACCGTCTGCTTTTTTATGCAAATAGCCATCGTTCACATAGCCTATAATGTCGCCAGGAGAAAAGACAGCCTCTAAGTAGTCAATAATCTCTTGAGACGGGTTCCAGTGTTTTGGTTCTTGAATTTCTTTCCCCATGATCCAATCCGTTTTAACTAATTTGTAGCCCTTATCTACATCAGTGGCGATGAAGCTATCGTTCCAGTCAAGAAAAGAATCATCATCAGAGTAAGAACTATGCCAGCCATTGTCTTTGGCTAGTTGTGTGATCGTGGCTCCTGTAACTGGTGCGCCATTCCCTTTGAAAGTATCCCACTTTTTGAAACACTCGCCCGAATGATAGCGACCACTATCACGTTGGCTCCATGCATCCCAATCCTCTGGCGTAAAACCTTCATGCTTTAAAGCCATTCCACATTGATACCATTCTTCATATGATAGAATAGACGGATCAACGTGATCTAAAACTTCTAATAAATTAAAACTCATTTTTTTATTCCTTTCTTTTCATTGAAACAATCAAATACTTCTGGTACAATGTAAGAATAAATTTGATGTTTATGTTTTATGATTTTGACAGGGTCATTACCTGTATCTGCAACCAGTCTTGTACTATTTGTAAATAATAATTTTATTCCATCTCTTATCGTATTGTTTATCGATAAAATTTTTGATGCTTATTTAGCAGGAGGGGATATTATGAAAAAAACACTATTTACAACGGGGTTCGCTACTGTTCTGGCAGATTATTTCCGGAATACAAAGTCATAGCATTTATAGCATAGGCGTTAGCGAATTTCGATAAGAGGGGGTGATCTTTATACAATAAGGTCATTCCCTCGAACCCATTTACTGACCTATTCTCCTTTATACTCACTAGGGTTTATTCCAGTTGGAATTCTCCAACCATTACCCGCAATTCTATCAATTAATTTTCTAGCACCATCAAACTGCCATTTCCCTACATGTTGGAAGCCACGTTGTTCTAGGAATCTAATCTGTTTCGGCGTGGCTAATCCTTCTTGTCGACGTTTGTCTAATCGTTCCAATAATTTAGTGGCTTTCCCAGCATTATCGATTTCATCAGGCATGATTCCCATTTTTTCTAATGCTGCTAACTGTTTGTCAGTTGGTGGTCCCATCTCAAAGCCAAATGCTGGTACATAGCTAGACAAGTCTTCTGCTTGAATACTCATTTCAAACTGCAGAGGATCTACTAGCTTGCGTTTGCGTTTCTTCATTTCAGCAAGTTGTTTGGCTAGAGCTTCCTCACGTTGAGCGATAACATCATCTGCAGCTTTTGCCTCAGCTTCTTCTAAATCAATAGGACAACCAGCTTCTTCAATGTTTTCGGTCATCTTTTTAGCTACTTCTTCATTTTCAGCAATCAAGTGTGCTGGATGGCATAGTTCGTGACGCTCAGTATGCCAAAGGAAATCTAGTAACAATAGCTCTTCTTTCCTTGGAAACAGTCTAGTACCACGTCCAACCATTTGACTGTATAAACTACGTACTTTTGTAGGGCGTAGAACAATTACACAGTCCACACTTGGACAGTCCCAACCTTCAGTAAGTAACATAGAGTTACAGAGAACGTTGTATTTGCCACTGTCAAAATCCTCTAATACCTCAGCACGATTTTTACTTTCTCCGTTTACTTCTGCCGCTCTAAATCCTTTTCGGTTCAAAATTTCTGTAAATTTTTGACTAGTCTTTACTAATGGTAGAAAAATAACTGTTTTTCGATCCTTACAGTATTCCAACATTTCATCTGCTATTGAATCCAGATAAGGATCAAGCGCTGTGCCTAAATCCTTCGTTTTGAAATCCCCTGCTTGTTGGCCAACTCCTGATAAATCTAATTTAAGCGGAACAGTTACCGCTTTGATTGGGGCTAAGTATCCCTCTTTGATTGCTTTAGGTAATGTATATTCATAAGCCAACGATTCAAAGTAACTACCCAAATTCCGCATATCTCCACGGTCCGGTGTAGCTGTAACTCCTAGAACATTAGCTGAGTCGAAATGTTTTAGTACACGCTGATACCCATTACTGATACAATGGTGTGCTTCATCTACTACAATAAAATCAAAGTAATCTGGTGGAAATTGGCTCAGGCGTTTTTCTCGTTGCATAGTCTGGACAGATCCAACCACGACACGGAAGAAACTTCCTAAGCTCGTTTGATCTGCTTTTTCGGTTGCTGTCTTTAGTCCTGTAGCTTTTTCTAGCTTGTCGGAAGCTTGATCCAGCAACTCACCACGATGAGCCAAAACAAGCCCACGCTCACCTAAGCGAACACGATCTTCGATGATCTTGCTGAATACGATTGTTTTGCCGCATCCAGTAGGTAATACTAACAACGTTTTTTTCTTTCCTTCGCTCCATTCGTTTTGAACGGCTGCTTTTGATTCATCTTGATAAGGTCTAAGTTTCACGAATTAACCCCCTCCTATATTATTTAAATAGTCCACCAAACGCCTGCTGCCTGCTCATGGTGCCGTTGCGTTTGTCGCCTCTAACTTTCTGCCGCACATCGGGCAATATTTAATCGGTACCGCCCTCGTGCCGTGATACGTCACTCTAGACACTAGCAGATACTTGTATATTGATATCTCTTGCTCATGATCACCAAACGGCGTAGGCTCAACACCTTCAACGATTGCTTTACCGCCTGTGCAATACTCACACATCAGCTATCACCATCCAATCTAACAGCAACCGTCCTCTTGCCTTTGTCATGCTTTTTCAAATGTTTATCGAAATAATCAATCACAAAGCCGACCTCGTATGAGTTAAATTTTTCCACTGATACCATATTGATTGGATCACCTGAATCATTGTCCATTAAGTAAATCGTGTAAGAGTATATATTTCCATCGGCGGTCGTACCATTTTCTTTCTGGTTTACTGCATCTATTTCGATATGAGTTTGATCTGTATTGTATTTTTCAATTAGTTCGTACATAATCACAAAGGAGTAAAAAGCTTTTTAGTCCTGCAGGAAATCTCCTACTCCTTTCGTTTAGTTAAATAATTATTGATATTTATTTCTCACACTCCTAGTGTTACAATTATCAAAAAGGAGTGATAGCTTTGAAAAAAATTATTGGTCGTTTAATCTCTCGTCATTTGTTCTCTTATCTTATCGTGTTTGGTGTATGTTTTTACGTTATAAACAAATTTGATAACGTTCCTTCTTTAGTGATTAATGCATTTACTTTTTTTAATATTATTTTCATCTTAGAAAATTCTTTTCAACAATACCAGGAAGACAAAGCTGCTGGTAAAAAACAACAAACTTTTAATCAGTTTATTCATAATGTTGATTGGACTATAGTTATAGCCATATTATTTATTTGTATCGCTCTTTATGCAGGACTTGTAATTTTTATACTTTAGATAGATTCATCCCCTACCTCCTGCAGTTCTTCGGCTGTTTTTTGTAACTCCAACCATGGACCCATTGGCATTTTGCCATTAGATAGCATCTGTCTAATCTGATCTGCCGACTGACCAGTTTTAGCGATCGCCTCAGCTAACTTAAACTCGGCTACCTGTTCGGCGGTGGCTGGTCCGATAAATTGACTGTTAAAGTTAATAACATCGTATGTTTTAATCTCGCTGTCTTTCATGACTTTAAAATTCCCATCAGCTAACTGTGTAAATACAACGTCCGAACTGTCTAAGACTCTGTAATACTCACCGACCACAAAGGTTGTTTGGTGGTCAGTCACATCGTCTCGTATCAACGAGTAAATATAATTTAAATCCTGTTTAACATCATCAATATCTAGATCACCAGTTTCGTGATTTTCAAAATTTTCTAATTGATCAATTAGTTTTTTTAGTCTTTCGCTTGCTTCTGTCATAGTGATTCCTCCTCTACTAATTCAATCCCCATCACTACATAATCATCTGGCAAAGGAAAATCAGGAATGTATGTGATCACGACTTCTGTCTCATTGCCTGTATATTCTCCATCCTCAAATTCTTTCAGTACTAAGTGATCGCCTTCTAAAAAATTCCGATCATTGACACGGATTTCAAATTTCTTTTTTCCTGAAATTACATCTCGATAAAACACTGGTGCAATTTTTAGATGATGGTATACAAATGTTCCGTTCATTGTGATCCCTCCTCCTCTACTGGTACAGCAAACGCCTTATATTGTTTGCTAATCGTAGTAATTTCTGCATCTGTCAATTCAGCTTTAGCGCCGTCATTTTGCTTCATTAACCACCAAACTTTTCCTTCCGCTCTGTCATATCCTAAATATTGATCTGCGATCGGATCATAAATCCAATACATCTGCTCTTTTTTCACGGTGTAGCCGTCTTTCATGCGGTAAAATAATTCGACTAAATCTACATCGCCGTCATATAATAGATTTTGCATTTCTGTTCTTTCGTTTCGTGATCCTGTTTCAAGCGCCCTTTTTGTGAGGTCAAATATTCCTTGTGTTAAATCACCTTTATTTTCCTCGTACCAATCAGCAATATATTGTTTGACCACAACCTTGTCCTGTTGGGTTGGTAGTGATGATTTATGCACGATCCGATAGCCGTTATCATAAAGTGTTTTATCACCTCGTATCGGTACGCTTAAATCAGCATTTTTAAACAAAATTCTCATATCATGATAAAAATCAGCTGGATTAAATGTCGGTTCATCAGTATCGGTTACTTCTGCTATTTTCTTCCACGCTTGTAATTCTGTGATTTCTGTTGTTGGTAGTGATGATTTGACTTGTTCAAGGTCTGATAAAATCTCATAGCTCACTCTAGATGTTCCAGAGTCTTCACCTCGCGTAAAAGGATCATCCAACATATTCTGTTTGCTATTATTTAAAATACGGTCATACTTCTCTATCAATTCCTCAATTTCGTTCATGTGTTGTGTCCTCCTTATTCAAGAAAAGGCGGGTTTCCCCGCCCTCAAACTAAGCAATTATAGTGATTCGTTCTGATTGAATTTCTTCTCCCAGTGCCTCAATTAAGAATTCACGAATATTTACGATGGCTTGATTTCTCCATGCCCCACCGTCGGCTTCAAAGATTGCAGCACGTGGACCATCTTTCATGCGGAATACAAACTGGCTAGCAGGTTGTTCTACTTCCAAGAATGTTCTGTACGGTGCCAATAAAACAGGGTTAGGAATCTGAACATTTGCTTGTGTCGCCACCCCTTGATTAATAGTAATTGCTTGGCTAACACCGTCATCACTTGCTTGTTTGACATTTTTTTCAGCTACATTCCCAACAACTTGCAATAATAATGCTCGGTCGTCCGGAACTTCTGGATTTTCAATCAAACTAACAAACTTTGATTGTAATGCGATGTTGAATTCTTCCATATCATAGAAATTGTCAAAGTGAAACCTTGGAATAATCGCACTAGCTGTAGCTAGACATTCACGACTACCATCTTCTTCAACGATTCCTTTCAAGTGAACCGTTTGTTCATTCTTAATTTGCACGATCAATTTATTATTGATACGTTCGATATTCGATTTAATATAATTCACGAATCCTGAAAGAGTATTGATTTCAAGTGGATCAGCTAGATAAACTTTAGGTACAATTTCTCTAGCGTCCCCATTGTTGTTAATAACCATCCATCGAGTGCCACTATCAAAATTAACTAAACGGTCGTCAGGTCTAATTCCTTGTTCCATCAAATATTGAATTGCTTCTTTTGTCATTGTCATTTATTTATCCTCTTTTCTCTTGTAAGTTTATAATCTGTTTCTGTTGCGATTCTTTGGCTGCTTCTTCTTTTTCGATAACGTCAATAGGTTCTCCGATATCTGTTTTTTGTTGGCCGTCGACCGGATCAATAAAAGTCTGTCCTGGTGCCTCAGATTGTAATTCACGAGCAGCAACCTTTCCGCTGCTTAAATCCTTACCTGTTAAGATCGTAGTATCAAAATCACGAACTGGCGCTAATTTCGTTGAAAAACTACTGTTTAGATTAATTACTTGACGATTATCATCTGGAGCAAATTCAAGCTTGATGGTGATTGCTCGTTTATCTTTCGCTTTGGTATTCGGATCATGAATATTTTTAAATAATTTTTCTAGCTCACCATCCAATTTTTCTTGGATGGCTCCATTCGCCATTGCTGATAAATTCAATTCAATTTCTTTAGACATTAATTTTGCTCCTTTCTAGAATGCACCTGGTTGAAATCCAGTATTTGGTTGTGGTTGAGGTTGTTGATTAAAATTTTGTTGACCACCTTGATTGAAATTTTGTTGCGGTGCTCCTGTTTGTGCAGTTGGTTTCAAAAATTCTTTGATTCGGTTGTTTTGGCGGTCTTCCCCTTGGCTCTTATAACTATTGATTTCAACTTTTGCACGTCCAGTACTGCCGATAATTGTTGACCAATTCGGATTGAAGGGTTGTCCAATAACTGGTGCTTGTCCAATAGCTGAAAAGAATTCTGTTAGTTTCCATTGGAATTTCTTCATCATGTATAAACGTTCTTTCACTACTGTTTTTCCTTCGGTTCCTGCTACTTCCAAAGATACTTCTGCATATGGTGCGCCGTTTGGAATTTTGTCACTAGCACCGTCATAGATTTTGCGTTCCATATTTGTTACTGTAAATTGATACTCTCCTGCTGGTAAAAGCGTGAACGAGTTTTCCTCGGCCACAAAACCACCATTCCAGTCTAAAAACTCATTTTCGTTGTTGTTCATTCAATATTCCTCCTAGAAATTTCTAATTTTTGTATTTAATAAATCCATTGCCTTACTCCAGTTACTTGATAAGTAACCCCAAAGATCGGCTGGAATATTATCTAATGGTGTATCAGCTGGCATGAAACCGCCTTGATAAATAATTTGCATGATCTCTTCGACTGTCACCTGATTGGCTGACATAAGATCAGCGACAGATTTAGGAATGCTTTCAGCAATAACCTGATCTCGTTCTGGCGCAACATTTGAAATAGGAACATTGTCATCAGGTATGCTTTGTGCTGCAGAAGAAACATCAAACTGTGGATCTGGTTCCGGTTGAACTGGATCTCCTTGTGGAATGGTTACTTGCATTAACGCCTGAGCAATCTGAGAATAATCGAACGGCAATTCATCAGCTAATCCCATTCTATTTTTGGCATCCCAAGCCGGACGGTGAGTTGTGTACATCATTCGTTGACCGCCTGTAGCTTTCTTGCTATCCGTCTTGCTGTCTGTGATGATTGTTGTCTTATAGTTGGCAAACAGCACAGCATCGGCCCATTCTTTGACTAGAGGAGCTGTCTTCTTCTCAAGCTTCAACTCATATCGATCGTATGCCCCCATTTCGTCAGGCTCTTCTTTTTTCCGTAACATTGCGTGGGCTGTGACAACAACATTGACACCAACATCTACTACATCGCTTAACAAATTCAGTAAGCTACCCATTTCTTTTGCTAAGGCAACAAACTTTTTGCCGTACCCTTCTGAATCAATTGCTGACCAGCCGTTAGAATCCATTAAATGACGCTTGCAGATTTCTTCTGCCCAATCCATCGTATCAATCACTAATGTTTGGCAAGGCTTATTCGCTTTGACATATGTTGCTTGTTGCAATAACATTGTCCAACTTGTCGGCTTATCAAAACGTTTTACATTCATGTGCAACGTTGAATCCTCGGTATCAATAAACAGCGGATCTGGAAATTGACTAGCAAACGTTGACTTACCAATTCCTTCGACGCCATACAAAACAATTTTCTGTGCTTTTGGTACTTTACCACTTGTAATATTCATTAAAATGCTGCTCCTTCCCATGATTTAGGTGCTGTCGGAATAATATCTTTAACTGGTGCAACCTCATCACCAGATACATAACCATCCTCGATAATGATCGAACATTCATCACCCGTTGAAACTCTAGTGGCGATGGCTTGTAGGCCTTCCTGTTCCAACCATTTACCAAACTCTTCTAATGTTGTTAAATCCATTTGTTCTAACTTATCGATCAAAATGAAGCCACAATCAGGTTTAAGTTTGCGAACAATTGCTGTGGATACTCTAAGTTGTTCCGCTCCGCTCATGTTGTCCCACTTCTGACCTTTATAGATAAGATCGCCATCTTCAACCGATAATTCAGGTAGCGGTAAATCAGCGTTGTTCAATAGGTCCGTTTTCTTTTTGCGAACATCTTCTAATTTAGATGTCAATTTTTGGTACTCTTGGCGCTGAACATTAGCATCCTCTTCGGCTTTGTCTTTATCCAAATTGGTGCGGACTTTAGCATTGATAGTTTCAATGTCTAATAAATTCCGCTCCAGTTCTGCTGTTGATTCGTCATTGAGGTTCTTAGCAGATTTTCTAGCTGTTTCAAGGTCTTTTTGTGTAGCTTCTTGTAATCCCAATAATGTTTGTAATTGACCTTGTAAATCTTGGATTTGTTGATTGACACGAGCAATATTATTTTCACCTTGCTGCAGTTGATACTCAATCTGACTTACTTGCTCCCGTTTCCGCTGATTCTCACCATTACGAGCTAGTATTTCCTGTTGCTGTTGAATCAACTCAGATGCTGATACAAGCTCTTTCGGTGCATCTGGATAAAACGGCTGTTCTTTAGCGAACTTCTCTTTCTGATCGGCAATCTGCCCGATTGTGCGACGTTGATTATAGATGTCATTTTCTTCTCGTTCCAATTGCATAAGTTGTGGACCAACACCAATAATTTGAAGCAGAGTATTCGCTTTTTCTTTGTTGGATGAATCAATGAACTTTGGTAAATCGATGGCCAATTCTTCTACAAATCCATTAAGCAATTGTTGACCAGCTTTTTCGCCATTCGGATCAATTACTTTCAGCGTGCTGTTTTTCCCTTTACGTTCAACGATTAATCCGTTACTCATTACAATATGGATATTCGGCGGTGTCACTGATCCCTCACGGTGCGCTTTACTTGGCTTATAACGATCACCACCTAATGCCCATGCGATAGAATCTAAAATACTCGTTTTCCCTTGGCTATTTGGACCACCGATCACCGTAAGGCCATTTTGAGTTGGTTCAACTTTCACAGCCTTTACACGTTTCACGTTTTCAATTTCTAATTTATTTATTTTTACTGACATGATTTACCTCCTTAAATATGACAATCTACAATAGTAATGTAGTGATCTGGTTTAGTCTCAAGCATTTCCTTAAACGATTGCTTATATTCTTGGCGACTTTCACTAGTTGACCCATCAATGCCCCACCAGCCCATTTCTCCTTTTTCCATCCATTTTCCATCTGGAAGAATCATGGCAAAGGTACCAAGTTCTGCTTGATCTGTAGCATATTTTTCTTTCGTTTCGTATCGTTCGATATAGTATTTAGGTTTCCACATATTGAAAAAGTCTTCTCCCTCTTTTGCAGGCTCCCCATCTACTTCAACTTCCCAAAAACGAATTGCTTTGTCATATGCCTCTTGATCCATCGATAAATCTAAATCACTAATTTGTGCAGAATCAACTTTTTCACCAGACTTTAGTTTTAAAAGACCTGACCAGCGCCCACCAACTGAGTACCAATCCCATTTTCGATTAGGGTTTTCCCAATAGCCTTTTTTACCTGTTTGTTCATCAATATCGCATTCATCATCTTCATTGAATTCAAGATACTCTTGTGGACAATCCCCCATATTGTTCTCTTGATAAGGAGCAAGTAATTTATCTACTTCCTTTTCAGTCCATTTTTCTGTAATAACTGCTACTGTAAAATGACTCATTTTCTGATTCCTCCTAATTGTGGTATAATTTAACTAACCAATATTTATTTAATGGCTTACTTCATTTTGCGGATGAGGTAGGCTCTTGTTTTATTTTCACTAAATGCCAATAACTGGCGTTAAAAAATACATCTTTAAATTCGTTGATACTACGCGCTAGCTTGATCTCTTGTTTAACTTTGAATCTTTCTCTTTCTGCTTTGTTAGTTCCACCGATATTTCCAAATCGTTTCAGGAACTGTTGCTTAAACTCATCCATATTTTCATAATTAAACTCCATACGTGTCGGATTATTTAAATATGTGCTCCCTGCAACTATTTCTATAACGCATCTCATGAAACTCCCTCCAACCTACTCAACCGATCATAACTAATCACCGTACGATCTCCGTTGCTAAATTCCACAGTCGCTGCACAGTTACCTTTATTAATGATATTTACTACTACATCGCAATCAATCAAAGCTTGATCACCAATTTCTAAATCAGTTGTTATTTTCTTACGTCCACTGTATGTGCCGTGATATCTTGGTAACGTTGTACCTTTCGCTGATGCGGTTCTTGTTCTTACTGGTGCTGCCATCTCACAATCCCCTCTCGTGAATAACATCTAGTATCAAGTTGTACTTGTCTTGGATCTCACCTAAATTTCTTAAAGTTAAAGAATTAGGATATGGTTTAGCATTTTCCTTTCTGATCAGTTCTGCATAGTTATCTTTTTTATCCTTTATCGCTTGGATAACTAGCTTATTTTGTTCTGGATTTAGCAAATTATTCACCACCCAATACAACAAATAAGTCTTCTACTTTACACCCTAAAACTTTTGCAAGTTCTAAAGCTAATCCAACTGAAGGCTCGTATTTTCCTTCTTTGATGCGCTGTATTGTTTTAGGTGCAATCTTGAGTTTCCCTGCTAATTCTTTGTCAGTCATTCCTTTGTCGTGCTGTGACAGATAGCTATATACTTTTTTAGACATTTCCAATTCCTCCTAATTCACATTTTTTCTTGTGCGCTTACTTACCCAAGTAATTGCTGGTAGCTCAAACACTTTATTAATGACGTACACCACGATCATGAGTAATCCTGCCCAAATAGATAACCATGAGACAACGGCTAGTAAGATTGCAAACGGTGTGTCTAGTAGTGCGTTAACTAGTTTGTGTTTCATTTCGGTTGCTCCTTTCGTAAATTCAAATATAATTTGTATGATATAATCACCTTATAGAAAGGAGGTTTTTATATCATGGAAAACGTTAAAGAAATTAAAGAACTTCATGATACCGAAAGTGTTAATGAGCATTTACAAGATGGTTGGAGACTTATCTCAGTAAATACGCATTATCCACGAGGTTTCGAAAAAAGTATGAATCAAATACATCCGCTTCTCGTTTACGTAGTTGGTCGTTAACCTCAGAAAAATACATTTTAAAGCGAGGTGATAAACATGGGTGTAAAAATGTCAGGCTTTGATAATCTCAAGAAAAAACTTAGCAACCCTCAAGGTTTAGTCTCTGATATGATTAACAAAAAAGGCGGCGTTGAAATTAAGTGTCCCAACTGTGACGCTTTGATTAAAGTACCAACTACTGGTACAACTTGTTCTTGTGGTCAAAAAATTGATTTTACATTTAAGGATTAGTTTTTAATTCAAATTCTATTGAAGCCAATTCGTCTGCCAACGTTTTGGCTTCTTTTAATAGTTCTACATACCGTTCAGCTTTTTTAGTCGCTTCATCAATCCCACATACTTCTACTTCAACGTTTAATGTTTCTTTCATTTCCCATTTTCCTTTCTCATTCTTGTTGCTACGCTCCCCACCCACATCGCCACTAAAAATATGCTGCCCTGCACCGTCTCGCCTGTGGCGAAACAGATGATCGATACTGTTAGTAGGATTAGGTTTGCTGTGGTGATCATGCTATTTCACCTTCCATTTGTATTGTTACGTATCCTAGTCGTTCATCGGATAGATCACTCAGAAACTGCTCATATAAATCCGTTTTTATATAAACTTCATTTGATGACGGAGCAATGTATCCTTTCTTATATTTAGATTTCCTAAATAGCTTCATTCGGCGATGATAGGTAGATTCAGAATATTCATACCTCTCTTTGAATTCTGATTTTGTAATAGCTCCATTCATTTTCTGACCTCCTAAGCAGATTTTTTTTCACGCTCAATAATTGGTAAAGTATTATGTTTTTTCAATAGATCATAGATAAATAATCTTCCCTTTTGAGTCCAATAAGTGTGCATGACTGTAGTTTTACCACCATTAACAACACTGGTCTTACTTTGTGTATATCCTTTATCTGCATACTTTTGATATAATAGCCAAGTTTTACCTTGTTTAAATTGAATACTTAATTGATGTAGAAATTCATTCATCTTTTTAGCACTCCAACCATAATCTTTTGAGATTTCTGTGATTGATACCAAGCTTTCATTCTGTAAAACCAAATCATAATAAGTAGCCTTTGGGCGTAGTTCCATATTGATTTGCTCTGCTACTAATGCACGCTCTTCAAGTTTTTCGTTGATTTCTACCTGTTCTACTAAATGAAGTAATGCTTCTTTATAAGTCGCTGGTAATTGTTGTTTAATATGATTTTCCATTTGATTGAATTTCTCAATATATGCGACTGCGAACTGAGTACCTTTAGCGCCGGTCATTCGGGTACTGTATAATTCGCAACCTTTTTTTGTAAAATCGAAACATGGACGTTCTCTTTTGTTTGTATCTAAATAAGTTGTTTCAATGAAATAATCGCTAAAGGGAATTTTCCCCGCTGCTAAATGTTCCATAATCTTTCGCGTATCTTTTAACACTTCATTGTGTTCTCGACTCACCATTTTCGCTACTTCTCGGCTATTGATTGTTTGTTGTAATTGGTTCATTTCTTTTCCCTCCTTTATCTGATTCTATAATCTGCAATAATTCGTAAAATGACTTGATTACCTTTAACTGTATCTAACTTCCCATTCAGATAATTTGCTAAATCTTGTTTCTTCATTCCGTAAACTACTGATAAATCAGTGATAGAAATATTATTCTTTTCTATATAATCAAGAACTTTTTGTCTTCCAGCATCAACACTTGGCATAATTGGTAATCTCCTTTCTCAAATAATTTGTAAGATAACTTTACAGAATTTTATGTTTTCTATTGACAAACAACTTAAAGTTTTATACTATTTGAGTATAGAAAATAAACCCATCAAAATAACTATTTAATCGCAGTCGGTCGCCAAACTTATGCATTAAAAGATTTTTTTGGTTTTCTTTTTCTGTTAAATTATCTTACAACAAGAGTATAGTATAAAGTTTTAAGTTTGTAAATGATTTTATCTTAATTTTTTATACTATAACATTCTTGTTAGAGAGGAATGTCTAAGATGACCCTATTTGATAGGATTTCTGAACTAGCAAAAAAACAACATATTAGTTTAAAAGATTTAGCTACAAGAATTGGTTTAAGTGAGAGTGCTATTTATCAATGGAGAACAAGCAGCCCAAAAGCTGAGACATTAAAAAAAGTAGCCGATTATTTTGAAGTCTCCACTGACTACCTATTAGGAAGAACTGAAAGAAAAGATCCATTGCCAGTCTCTACCCTAGAAGAAGATTTTGGGAATTCGGAAAATGCAAGAACCTCAGAATATTTTGCTATACAAAGGAAATCACGAGAACTCACACAAAAAGACCAGCAACGTCTCTTAAAGATTATGGAAGCAACTTTTGACGATATTGATAATGGTGATTTTGAGGAAGATGAAGATGATGATTTATGATCAACCAAATTATGCCGAAGCCCAGAAATTAGCTTATGAAACAATTCAAAATAGCGCTCAAAAAGAACTTCCAGTCTCAATTAAAAAGTTGATTCGGACATTTCCAAAATTACATTTACAAAAATATTCTGTTTTTGCTAAGCAAAGAAAATTGAGTTTCGAAGAAGTGCTTCTTTTTACAAATTCGGAAGAAGGTTGTCTCTGGATGAGAAGTGATGGGACGTACTTAATTCTCTATAATGATTATATAAAAAATTCAGGACGTATCAGATTTACTCTTGCTCATGAGTTGGGACACTATATCATGAAACATAATGAAAAATCTGGAAAAACCATTTTACCAAGATATTCCTTGAGTGATGATGAACATGACTTGTTTGAAAAAGAAGCAAATTACTTCGCTAAAAGACTACTTGCACCTATCCCTTTGGTAGATTTGTATGTTGCAAACTGGAAAAAAATAAAAGCGAATTGTATTGAATTTGCTTTCGACACTTCTCATACATTAGCGAGTTATGTAATTAAAGATTTAAATAAAAGACGACAGAACGCTAATATCATCAGGGAAGGTCATCCCATGGTTGATTATTTTATTGACTTTATTAATCACGATACTAGCTCTCAGATATGTAAAACTTGTTCAACAGTTCAATCTTCTAAAAATAATTTTTGTCAAACTTGTGGAAGCAATGATTTAATAAAATCTTCGGCAGAAAACTATACCAACTACTACATAATGAAAGGAAAGAAAATGGATTATACAAAAATAGAAACAAATGCAAATGGAACTCCAATGAAATGTCCAAAATGTGAATATGAAAATCTGAATGATGAATTTATTTATTGTCCAATTTGCTCAACACATATTCATAATGTATGCCTTGGTCCGGAGTGGAATAGAATTGCCGAGACTATAGATGGAGATGTAGAATTATCAATCCAAGAAAGAAATGAGCATAATAGTAGTTGTAAAGGTAATCTAGAGGGGGATTTCCGTTATTGTCCTCATTGTGGAAATGAGACGTCTTATGGGCATCAAAAAATCCTTGCATCATGGTCTGTTGAAAAAAATAATTTTGATAGTAATAATTTTTCTTTTCAAGAACCTAAATTTAACGACCTACCATTCTAAGATCAAAAGGAGAATTCATGGAATACTTTGAATACAAACTAGAAATGCAAATGGACTTTACACATCCATATATGACTATTAACCAAATGAAAAAAATGATTACACAAAATTACTCAAACCCTAGAGATTTCGTCTTATACGGTTATTCAACAGAAGAGATGATTCAAAATTTAAATAATCAAGTTTACGAAGCTTTTCCGTCCGGACCTGAATTGCTAGATCTCAGAATGCCCATTCTAGTATTTCCCATTCCAACTGGTGAAATGTGGGATCCAGTAAAATATGGCTTTATCGTAAAGTATGATTCCAACGGTGAAACAGTAATTTACTCTCCTATTAAGATACCTTCTTTAGAAAAAGATAATTCACCATTCTCTGACGATGAAATAAAAAAGTATTCGAAAATTTTGGATCTATTTGATAGTAAAAAAGAAGACTAATAAAATTATATCTACACCAGAGGGTTTCCAGAAATAAACAAATTTTAAATAGCTATCGAACTTTTCTTTTATAGAAATATTAATGGAGTGATTCAAATGTGGATTGAAGAATTGACAAGTGGAAAATTTAAATATGTTGAACGATATGAAGACCCTCTTACAGGAAAATCAAAACGTGTATCAGTTTTGAAATCTAACAAGACAAGACAAACACAAAAAGAAGCTATGTATATCTTAAACAATAAAATCGCTGATAAGTTAAGCCAAGGAAAGTTTGTTACAAAGGAGATAACTTTTTTTGACCTATATGAAGAATGGTACACACAGTATAAACAACAAGTAGCCGAAGGGACTTATCTTCCCACAAAAAATATGTTAAAAGCAGTAATTAAGGATATCGGCAATGAAACACTGGTATCCCGAATTGACCATCGACTACTGAGTGATATTTTAGATTCATACCTATACAATAAAAACCTATCAAATAAATATGTAAGTATAATAAAAACAAAAATAAACTTGATCATGAAATACGCTATCAGAAAAGAGTACATTGTTGAAAATCCAATTGATAAAGTTGAAGTCAATTTTAAAAAAGAATTTAAAACAGCGAAAATTAAAGATAAATATCTAGAAGATGCAGAATACAGATCGTTAATTGAATTTACAATGAATCATAATGAAAGATATGGCTTATTATTCCAGTGGTTATATCTAACTGGAATGCGTCCAGGCGAAGCGATAGGACTGTTAAAATCTGATATCAATATTGAGAATGCAACGGCTAGTATTAACGGTACACTTCTTTATCGAGAACGCAGCATCAAAGATATGGTAAAATCGGATAAAACAAAAACTGCTGCTGGTATGAGGAAGATTGATCTATCTTCTAAAACAATGCAAATATATCACAAGCTTATCAATTTGAATCCCAAGGGTGATTTTCTATTCCAGACAAGTAATAATACTCCGATAGTTATGACAGCTATTAATACCTATCTTAGACAACACAAAACCGAAATGGGTATTGATGAAACTAAACCTTTAAGCTCCCATATTTTTAGGCATACCCACATATCAAAACTTGCTGAAATCGGTACTCCAGTATATGTGATCCAAGATAGAGTTGGACACGAGGATAGTAAAATTACACAACAAATTTATTTACACGTTACAGAAGGAATGAGAGAAAAGTTGCAAAGCGACCTTGAACTTTTATAAAAGCTTGCCCCTTTTCTGCCCCTTTTTATTACTTTTTTGATAAATATTCATCTTGGTACAAATGACTAAATAATAAGACAAAATAAAAAACCTCTTGGTAATCAAGAGGTTCAGTGTCAATTAATAACAAATGATTAACGACGGATTTCTTTAATACGAGCTGCTTTACCATGTAATGCACGTAAGTAATAAAGTTTCGCACGACGAACTTTACCATAACGAACTACTTCGATTTGAGCAACACGTGGTGTGTGTAATGGGAATGTACGTTCCACACCAACACCGTTAGAAATTTTACGTACTGTATAAGTTTCACTGATACCAGCGCCGCGGCGTCCGATAACAACTCCTTCAAATAATTGGATACGTTCGCGAGTTCCTTCGACTACTTTCGCATGAACGCGAACAGTGTCTCCAGGACGAAACGCAGGAATATCCGTACGTAATTGTTCTTGTGTTAATTCTTGAATTAATGGATTCATTCTGTTTTCTCCTCATTCCAAACATTCTTATGGCTACTGCCACAGCGGAATATCGTAATAGTTGAGCGCTTTGCACTCACTAAAATAGTTTAACACAGCTCTTGTAGGCTGTAAAGGGATTTTTCTTGCCATCTATTAAATAGTAGGTTGGTTCCCTAAGCTGTCTAAATAGGTTTGCAGCTGATTGATCAGCTTGCCTAAATGAAGGCCATCAACAAGACGATGATTCACTTGAACTGAATAAGGCAATAAAATCCGACCATTTTGCTTTACAAATTTTCCCCATGTTACTTTGGGAATCCCATCGTTTCGATCCAAACTCGGCTCATTCCCTAAATTAGTAAAGGAAAACCAAGGCAAGCAGGAAAATTGAATCATTGTATCTGACTGGTAATCTGTATTTGGAAAATAAGCTTTTTGGGCATAGCTTACCCGCTTCGCCTCATCAGAAAATTGTTTCAGATTACCTTCAAAATCAAGCGTCACAATATGAAATAACTCACTATCTGTTTTTAAGTCAGTAAAGCTGGGAATCAAACGCTCGATTAGAACTACATCTGCTCCACGTATCTTGTAACGAAAATTTTCAATACCATTCATCACTTTAGTTGTAGCATAAATCAAGGCATAATAAAAAGACAACTGGTTCTCTTTCACGTAATGATAAAAATGAGTCACATCAATTTCTGTCGTAATATCATACAGAGGTGAGCCCTCATCCCTAGAGAAAAAATCAAAATGTTCTTTCCGATCCCAATTTGTTTGATTAATTACTTTAGCAGATATCACCATCCATGTTCCTCCTTTTTAAAAGATAACCTTACTTACCTTTCTTTTTTTCGTTACGTAGCTCTTCCAACCACTTTTCTTGCTGCTCAGTTAATACTACTTTTTCAAGCATATCTGGGCGACGCTCTAGGGTTCTTCTCAATGATTCTTTTTGTTGCCACTCATCAATTAATTTATGATTGCCATTCGTTAAAACTTCCGGCACACTCATTCCATTAAATTCAGCAGGACGGGTATACTGTGGATGCTCTAGTAAACCTGTTGAATGAGAATCAGTTTGAGCAGACAATTTATTGCCTAAAACATCTGGCAATAAGCGTACCGTCGCGTCAATCATCACCATTGCACCTAATTCTCCACCAGTTAAAACATAATCCCCTAACGAAACTTCATCTGTCACAAGCGAACGAATTCGTTCATCGTATCCTTCATAATGACCGCAGATAAACACCAAATGCTCTTCTTCCGAAAATTCTTCCGCCATTTTTTGGTCAAACTGCTTACCAGCTGGATCAAGCAAAATGACTCTCTTTTTTGTTTCTGGTGCGGCTTCTTCAATTCTGCGCAAGTTATCATAAATTGGCTGAACCTTTAACAACATACCTGCTCCGCCACCATAAGGATAATCATCTACGGACTGGTGTTTATTGTCTGCATGATCCCTAAAATTTGAGATATTGATTTCCAATAGATTTTTCTCTACAGCTTTTCCGATAATCGATTCACCTAGTGGTCCTTCGAACATTCTAGGAAATAACGTTAACACATCAATCTTCATCGTCGATCAAACCTTCTGGAATTTCTACGTGAACCACATTATTCTCTAAATCGATCGACTTAACAACTGATTCAATATAAGGAATCAAGGCATCTTTTTTCTTTGGTCGCTGAACGACCCAAACATCGTTTGCCCCTGGTGAAAGGATTTCTTTGATCTTGCCCAATTCTTTATCTTGCTCATCAACAACAGTCAACCCAATGATTTGATGATAGTAAAATTCATTTTCTGGTAAATCCGTTAATTTTTCTTTTGATACTTTCAAAATACCATCACGATATTTTTCAACATCGTTGATAGAAAAATGATTTTCAAACGTCACGATGTCAAAATTTTTATGTTTCCGATGGGATTGGATCGTTAGTTCGATCGGCGCTTTTTTCTCTTGAAATAACGTCAAGACTGTTCCTTTTTTATAACGTAATTCCGGAAAATCTGTTTGAGAAATCACACGAACTTCCCCTTTTAAGCCTTGGGTATTGACGATTTTCCCAACATTTAAATATTCAGTCACTTAAAGCCCTCATTTCAAAATTTTTGTCTTTTTCATTTTACCATTTCTATAGCTTGAATTCTATCAACTTCTATTATATCTTACGCAAAAAGAAAGCAATTCACAGATGAATTACTTTCTTTTTATTTTTTAAGCATTCACACCAGTTAATGTTCCGTAAATCAAGAACAAATTCAAAGCAGTCAACACGATTGCAATGATCCAGGCCAACACTTTGACCCAGGTTGGATTGGCAAACCTGCCCATGATCTTTTTATCACTAGTGTACAAGGTCAATGGAATGATCGATACTGGTAAGGCAATACTTAAAAATACTTGTGTGTATAACAATAAGTCTTCCACTGCTGACTCGCTACCACCATAAATAATTACACAGACGATAACCGGTACGATTGCAATCAAACGAGTCACAACGCGACGCATCCATAGAGGCATTCTTAAATGGATAAAACCTTCCATCACGATTTGTCCGGAAAGTGTTCCTGTAATTGTAGAATTTTGACCAGAAGCAAGCAACGCAATCGCAAATAAAATACTTAATACAGGACTGGCGATGTTTCCAACGATATCTGGATTCTTCAATGCATCAAATAAATCGACAAATTTCCCTAAATCACTATTGGTTCCATAAAATAATGCTCCACCTAAAATCAGCAATAAACAGTTTACAATAAATGCGATCGTCAATTGAATATTTGAATCCCAAATCGTAAACCGAATGGCTTTTGCTTTTTCTTTATCATCATTACGATCGAATTTTCTAGCTTGAGCAATAGATGAATGTAAGTATAAGTTATGCGGCATTACAGTCGCCCCTACAATCCCTAGCGCTAAAAACAACATCGATTTGTCAGTCGCAATTCTTGTATCTGGAATAAATCCTCGCATTACCTCACCAATATTGGGATCAGCAAGTGCTACTTCATAAGCAAATACAAAAAAGATAACAGCAATCAAACAAGCAACGATCGCTTCAATTTTTCTAAAGCCCATTTTTGTTAAAAGGAGTAATAATAACACATCAAAAGTTGTAATCAAAACCCCAATCAATAGTGGAAACCCAAACAATAATTGTAAGGCAACTGCTCCACCAATTACTTCGGCAATATCTGTGGCCATAATCGCAAGTTCTGTAATGATCCACAAAACGAAACCAGTTTTTTTACTAGTATGTTCTCTTGTTGCTTGAGCCAAATCTCGCCCTGTTACAATTCCTAATTTAGCCGCCATTCCTTGAAGCAGCATAGCAATCAAGCTTGATAACAAAATGACACTTAATAGTGCGTACTTATATTCTGCACCACCTGCAATCGAGGTGATCCAATTGCCGGGATCCATGTAACCAACGGCAACTAAGGCTCCAGGTCCACTATAAGCTAATAACGTCCGCCAAAAGCTGGCATTTTTCGGTACCTCAACTGTATTATTGATTTCTTCCAAGCTTGGACCATTTGCATAATCCAATAAATGTTCTTTCTCTTTGTTCTCTTCTACCATAATTATCCTTCTTCCATCTATAAAACATCAGGTTTATGTAATTGAATTTTTAGGCATACCATAACTCTTAAATTGATTATAGTCCTCTCATTCTTGCTTGTAAATAGAAAACGCTCAGTTATTTTATCTTTTAGGGCTAAAGTAGGATGTTTTTAGCTATTGTTCTTTATATAATGTTTATATCAAGTTGTTTCTTACAACTTTGTTCGTCAAAAATAATAAATAACAATGGTAAAATGATAAGAAGACTTTTATACTAGAGGTAGTTACTTTAAGGAGATGATAGACATGAGCATCGCGCTTTCAAGAAAAATTATTAATTGCATTTCAATCGTAGGGATTATTGCAACGATCGCTGTGACGATTTACTTTATACGATTAGGTGTTTTTAAAGACGTCGACGCATTGAGAGGATTAGTTGGTGACTCTGTGATCTTAGGTCCGATCTTGTTCATGTTGATTCAGATCATTCAAGTGGTCATTCCAATCATACCAGGCGGCATTAGCTGTGCTGCAGGTGTCCTGATTTTCGGTCCATTTGCTGGATTCATCTATAATTATGTTGGAATCGCAATTGGTTCTGTGATTATTTTCTTATTGGGACGGCAATACGGCAAACCTTTCATTTTAAGTTTAGTCAGTGATAAAACCTATAATAAATATATCGGTTGGTTAGATAACGAAAAACGCTTTGAAAGACTTTTCGCACTAGCGATTTTCCTCCCTATCGCACCAGATGATGCCCTTTGTTTAATGGCTGGTTTAACGAAAATGTCATTGAAAAAATTCACTTTGATCATTATTCTAGCAAAACCTGTTTCAATTTTCTTATACAGCTTGGCATTGATTTATGGTGGTACCTTCTTAAACGGTTTACTAGGCTTTTAGAGCATTAAAATATATAATAGATACTAGTAGGATCGGATGCATTTGTATCCTATCCTCTTTTATTTTGTAAGGGTGGATAAAGAATGAAATATTTAAAAAATAGTTTTAAAAATATGCTAGACTTTTTTGCTGGTACATCCGCATATTTCCGCGATGTTTTATTGATGCATGGCTTTATGATTTTTATACTGCTCCCTCTTTTGGCCAGTTCGACCCGATTTATTTTAAAGCAGGGAAAAATTGACTATCTATCTTATGATACGATTCCAATTATTTTTTCAAAACATCCTGGGGTTCTCGTCGCATTGCTGCTCGTCTTATTGATGATCGTAGTAGCAGTCTTTTTTGAATTTACGTTTTTACTTTTAAGTATTTTCTTCATCAAGAAAAAACAACCGATTTCTTTAACCAATTTACTTAAAGGAACATTGCTTCAACTTAAAAAGATTCGATTTAGCACCCTTTTATTTTTCCTATTTTATTTTTTCTTGGTTCTACCACTAAGTGGCTTAGGATTTAATTCAGATTTATTAGCAAAAATAAAAATCCCAGCCTTTATTATGGACTTCATCTTTGCTAACCGCGTCACGATCATTGCGTTGGTTGCATCAGGCTACTTGATCTTCTTTTATCTTTCGATCCGATTGATTTTTGCACTACCAGAAATGATTTTACGTGATGTTCCGTTTCGACAAGCGGTCAGAGAAAGTTGGCGCTCAACGAAAAATCATTTCTTTAGAATTTTAGGTCAGTTTATTGTGATTGGCGGCAGTATTATTATTGTATTTGTACTTAGTTATACACTGATCCTAACTGTGCAAGCCATCATCGAAACTGCTTTGCCAAGTTACGCTTTAGTTAGCGCCGTTGTTGCGATGACTCTTTTACAAATTATTTTACTCCTTAATATTATCTTTACAACTGTTGGAATATTTTATATCACGATCGATTATATGGATGACGAGGGGTTTCTGCCAGAATTACCGCAATGGTTTTTCGATCAACCAAAACAAGTAAGAAAAGAATGGTCGTTTTTTAAAATTGGCCTATTTGCTTTCACCGCTGCTTTATTTGGAATCGGTGTTGGAACGTACAATACGAATTACTTGAGTAATCCTTCAGTCACTGAGCCATTGACAATCTCACATCGTGGTGTAGATGCTGCCAATGGTGTTCAAAATACTTTGCCGGCCCTTGAAAAAACGAGCTTAGAAAAACCAACCTATGTAGAGATGGATATCCAAGAAACCAAAGATAAACAGTTTGTTGTCATGCATGATTTCAACTTAAAAAAACTAACAGGCATCGACAAAAGACCCAATCAATTAACCTTGGCCGAATTGACCAAACTAACGGCAAAAGAAAATGGGATGGAAGCAGCTGTTTGCTCCTTTGATGATTATCTTGAAAAAGCAAAAGAATTAAACCAAAAACTATTGATCGAAATCAAAACAACACCGCAAGATAGTTCCGATCTAGTCAAACGCTTTACGCAAAAATATCGCAAAACTATTTTATCAGAAAAACATATCCTGCATACGTTGACCTTTAATACTGCAACAGAACTGAAGGAACAAGAACCAGATTTCTACGTGGGCTATATTCTTCCCTTCAATATTGTAGGCCCACCAATCTCAAATGTTGATTTCTTTACGATGGAATATACCACTCTAAATCGCAATTTCATTAATGCAGCTCATAATGATGGAAAGAGCGTTTATGCTTGGACGGTCAATGACGAAGATACGATGACTCGGATGATGTTTTATGGTGTAGATGGTATTGTTACAGATGAATTAAAGCTACTCAATGAAACAATCAAAACGGATTTAGATGAGCTTACCTACTCAGATAAACTGTTACACTTTGTAATTGGGATTGGCTAAAATAAAAGAGTACCGTGAACACATAACAATGTTTACGGCACTCTTTTATTTTTTTATTTCGCACTCATCCGTGTCTTACCCTCTTGGCACATATAAAGAAGTGGGCAAATATCACATTTTGGATTTCGTGCCAGACAATGATAGCGACCGAAAAAAATCATCGTATGATGGGTTTTGACCCATAGTTCCTTCGGTATTTTTCGCATCAAGGTTTGTTCAACTTCCATGACATTAGCGTCTAATTTGCAGATACGTAAACGTTTTGATACTCGCTCAACATGTGTATCAACTGCGATAGCAGGTTCACCAAAAGCATCCCCCATTACCACATTAGCCGTCTTACGCCCAACACCAGGCAAGGTAACAAGCTCTTCACGAGTTTCAGGCACTTTCCCGTCAAACTGGTCCAATAATTGAACAGCACACGCCTTGATATTTTTCGCTTTATTACGATATAACCCAATCGTTTTGATTTTTTGAATAATGTCCTCTACTGGAGCTTGCGCTAACGCAGCAGGTGTTGGATAAGCTGCAAATAACGCAGGTGTTGCCTTATTTACAGATATATCTGTTGCTTGAGCACTTAAAATAACTGCAATCAATAGCTGAAACGGACTTTTATGTGTCAGTTCGCAGGCTGCGTCTGGGAACATGTCATACATGATTTCAATGGCTTCCATTGTTTTTTCTTTGGACAGCATTTACCTACCTCCTACTCACTATCTTCAGGATTGAGCCAATTATGGAGAGTGACTTTCGGTATTGGCTCATTTGCAGCGCCTTGTTGCTCGATTTCTTTTTGAATCAGCGCCTGTTTTCTACGCTTTTGATCTTCAGCGACTTGCTCTTTTGTTGTAATATTTTTACGTTCCCAAGCAAGTAAAATACGATCGATATACTTTAAGCTATAAGCTTGATTCAATACAGCCTCTCTTAGAGCTAATCGAATCAGTTCAGGTTGGTAATGATCTGTTTCTAGCCATTGACCAATCATTTCAAGTTCGATTGGCGATAACTGGCGGCCAAATTCTTTTTCAAACCCTTGATATAATTCTTTGATGGTTTCTTCTGAGGAACGTTCTTGCTGCTTTACCGTTTGCTTTTGTTTTAACAATGAAATTTTCTCAAAAATTGGCAGCAAATCATACGTATCCATCATTTGCCCTTGCTCATTTTGCTTTGTTTGAATAATTAAAAAACCACGTGAAACGAGCTGATTTAATAGCTTATAAATAACATCGAGCGGCTTTCCCATGATTTGACTGATCTCAGCTAGATCTGGAAATAAATCGCCTTTTGCTTGAGAATGAAACAATTGTAGCCAAAATAGAAACTCTTCATCAGTCAAGCCGATCTTTTGGTAATTCTCAATCACTAAGTTGGAGACAGTCGTTTCGCCGGCTTTTAGGTATTCATTGATTGATAACATAACCGCTCCCTCATTTCTGTTCCTTTGAATCATTCTGTAATTTTATAGACGTCGTAGTAAATTGATTTCATATAGTCGATCAAATATTGCGGATTAAGTGCTTCACCTGTTGCATCCATTATCAGTTGGTTAGGTTTTCTTGATGCACCATATTGATGGATATGCTTTGTTAACCAGTTCTTGATCACTGAATAATCATTACTAGCTAAAATAGTATCTACATCGATCTCCTGCCCCATAGCATGACGAAGTTGCGCTGCATACATATAACCTAAAGCATAGGAAGGGAAATAACCAAAACTACCGCCTGACCAATGAACATCCTGTACAATACCTTCTAAATCGTTTTCTGGGCGAATCCCAAGGTATTCCTCATACTTATCATTCCAAATTTGTGGTAAATCAGCCACAGAAACATCCTCATTAAAAATCATCTTCTCAATTTCATAACGAATAATAATATGCAGAGGATAGGTTAGACTATCTGCCTCGATTCGAACCAAACTCGCTTTCGTCTCTTTCAACGAATCGTAGAAAGTCTCGAAATCAATATCATCAAAGGTACCTTCTGTGCACTCTTTGAAAAATGGAAATTGTTTTTGCCAAAATTGCTTATTGCTCCCAATAATAATCTCATTAAATAACGATTGAGACTCATGGATTCCCATAGAAGCGCCAGTGGCTAGCGGTGTGTAATCATACTTCGAGTCAATGCTTTGTTCATAAATACCATGTCCAGCTTCATGAATCACACCAAAAGTCGCCATTGTAAAATCCGTTTCATCCCAACGTGTCGTAATTCGTGCATCTTTACGATTTAACGCCAACATAAACGGATGTACCGTATCATCTAAGCGTCCACGTGAAAAATCATAGCCCAACTGTTCTGCAACACCTGATACAAATGTTCTTTGTTGCGCTTTCGTCACTCGTCTAGATAAGAAATCAGTACGTGGAACAGTTCCTTTTTCAGCAACGGTTGCTCTAATTTCCATGATTCCAGCTTTTACTTGAGCAAAAATTTGATCTAATTTTTCAACTGTCAAACCTGGCTCATATTGATTTAGTAAAACATCGTAGTTTGTGGCTTCATCTTTTTTCCAATAAGGGATAAACTCCTTTAGGAAATCAACGATTGTTTGAATTTCATTTTTCATTTCAGCAAAATCTTTTGCTTTTCGTGCTTTTAGCCAAGCTGCATGAGCGTTAGTCAAAGCGGTGTTATACGCTTGCATCCGTTCTGCGGGAATACTATGATTCAATTCATATTCTTCTTTGACTTTCTTATACACAGCTAAACCGACTTCTGATAATTCATCAGAATGGTCCTCAAAATACGCTAATGCTTCTTGGACTTTTGGTCCCACACTACGCTCAAAGGCCATTCCAGAGATATAACCAACAGTTTCTCCACGGAAATCACTACTTGCTTCCGGCATTCCAGTTTGGCTATCCCATTCTAATAAACCGATCGCTTCAGTTAATAATTGGATCTCTTTGATTTCATTTAAAAATTCTTGTTCTTTCATATCCGTCCACCTACTCTTCTCTTGGTTTTCTTGGAGGTCTTTCACCCCAATATTGGAATAAATCAGTCCGTAAAGCACCGTTATACAACTTTCTCTTCTTAGTGGCTCTTGCTCCGTAATATTGTTCAAAGGTTAAATCACTCGTCAAAATATATTTGCTCCACGTTTTAAGCGGACGAAAAACTTCTCCCATTTCTTTATATAGTTTCCGGACAGATTCTTCTTCCCCTAAACGTTCACCATAAGGCGGATTAGCAACCATTACGCCGTACTCTTTTTCAGTTGTAAAATCATGTAGCGCTAGTTGTTTGAAAGTAATAGAATCGCCTAACCCAATCTCTTCAGCATTGGCTTTTGCAATTTCAATCATTTTCCCATTGATGTCTGACCCCATAATATCTAATTCGATGTCATAATCAGCTTGTTCATCTGCTTCTTTCCGAACCTTTTCAAAAATTGCTGCATCAAACCAATCCCACGTTTCGCAAACAAATTCACGATTAAACCCAGGTGCAATGTTATGACCGATCAAAGCGGCTTCAATACAAATCGTGCCCGATCCACAAACTGGATCAAAGAATGGACGGTCTTTACGCCAGTTTGTCAGCATCACTAAAGCCGCAGCCATGTTCTCTTTCAAAGGAGCTCCACCCTTTTCAATCCGATAGCCTCGTTTAAATAAACTAGGACCTGTTGTATCGATCGTGACTGTCACATGATCTTTCAAAAGAGCTACCTCTAGTTGGAAAAATGCGCCCGTTTCTGCTAAAGGAACAGTTGCTGGACGATGATAGACTTCCCTTAAACGATTGACGATCGCTTTTTTAGTAATCGATTGACAGTCAGGTGTACTATATAGTTTAGATTTGATTGATTTACCAGCTACTGGAAATTCAGCATCCATTGGTAAATAATCTTCCCAAGGCAAGGCTTTGACTTTTTCAAATAACTCATCAAAACTAAATGCATCGAATTCACCAACAATAATCTTGATTCGATCCGCCGTGCGTAACCACAAGTTAGCTGTAGCAATCGTTTCCATTGTCCCTTCAAATAAGGCTTTCCCATTTTCGACTTCACAAGGAATCCCTAAATCACGTAGTTCTTTTCCTACTAATGCTTCTAAACCACTCGCTGCTGTTGCAACAAGCTTGAATGTTTTTTCTTTTGTCATCGTATCTCCCCTTGTTCTTATTTAAGAACGACTTGATTATCTATCTGAAATGATTTCTTACTTTAAAAAAAGCCTTCACAACAGAGTTGGAAGGTCATCCTGAATAATTGTAATTTTCTGTAAGCCATGTTCTGTATCGAATGCCTCTCAGGGAAAGACATACGACGGTCATCATCTATCTGCAGAAATAATTCTGCCTCTTCTACTCGTTCATTTCCTTTAGAAGAGCGCCCCTACCATTGTTTGGGTTGCTCGCTCGAGGGGTTTACCGCGTTCCACCAATTCCGTTTCCAAAATTGCTTCGTCACTGTGGCACTTTCAAGGGTACTTTGACATAGCCGAAACCTTAGTCATTTTTCCTGCCGTTACTCTAAATAGCAAAATCAGCTTGTTCGAAAACTTACCCATCTTACTATATCAAGTACCTTAGCTTATGATTTCGCTAAGCACGAACACTACAGACATCTCAGTCTGTGCGAGCATGGACTTTCCTCAGCCTGAATAAATTCAAACCGCGATCACCCGAAAATTACAAAAAGTTATTAAGAAAAATTAAAATTGACGTGTTTCAGAGTTATCAATTTCACGTTCATATGAGTTATGATGCAAATTACTTTCATATGGATTAGAATGGCTCATCCCTGAAATCGGGTTTGAAGCAGGAGTATCATCTAATTTTTTGCCAAATACTTCACGCTCTAAATTAGATAAACGTTTTAGAATATCAAAGTTTGTGACAGCAGCACTTTTCGGCATTTCTTGTGTGCTACGTGATGGCATCGCTTGTTGTACTTTAGATGCTTGATCAATTTTAGCTAGTAAGCGATTGTTTTCTTCTTGCAATGTTAAAAGCTCTTTGTTGTACGCTTCATAATCTTTGATCACGTTATCTAAAAATTCATCAACTTCAACTGGATCATAACCGCGCATTTTTGTTTTAAATTCTTTTTGTAAAATATCTTTTGGACTGTATACTAAATTTGCCATACTTACACCTCATTAGTTTTCTTTGATTAGGATAAAAGTTCATAGTTCAACAGCATTATTGTATCGGAAAATCGTCAGAAAATCAAACAGATTCTCACGATTCCATCGAGTTTTGTAAATCATCCATTGTTATTAGGCGGATTTCATAGGGAAATTTCTCAGAAAAAAGTTCTGCATCCTTTAAAAAATACTCCGTCTTACCAGGATATTCCTTATCATAAACAAGCAAACTAGCGCCAGAATGCTCTAATAAAAACCGTGTATGCATTTTTAATTGCGCTGGAGATTTATACGGCTGATGACTGACAGAATCCACAAAATCTGCTAAAAGTTCAATTTTTTCTAAATTTGCCCGATTTTTTTCATTCCAGTTACTTCCAAATTCTTTAAATGGATAAATCAGTCCTAATTTTAATTCTGGGTAATCATTTTTCAATTCTGCCACAACTTCTGCTGCCCAAATCTCTGTTCCAAGGTTGCCAGAAACTAAAACCCACTCTAATCCAGTGTCCAAATAGCCTATAATTTCTTTTTTTAATACATTTTTAATAACTGTAATTTTAGGGTCATTGTCTTGAAAAGCCCCGATTTCAAAGCTTTTATAACCAGTCACATAAAGTGTTTTTACGTTTTCCATAGACATTCCTTTTCTTTCATAAAGATTTTTTGTTATAATGTTGGCTAGGAGTGTGATAGAAATGGCTTTTCATTATCCTAATGGTACTCCCTATAATAATCATGAGGCACCACAATCAAAAAAACAAGTAAAAAAGCGCAAATCAATTCAATTTGGTAAACGAGGGATGGATTTCGAAGAAGAAATCAATAAAAGTAATGCTTTTTATTTATCGCGCAATACTGCGGTCATTCATAAAAAGCCTACTCCCGTTCAAATTGTCAAAGTTGATTATCCAAGCCGCAGTGCTGCCGTAATCAAGGAAGCTTACTTTAGACAAGCTTCCACGACCGATTATAACGGCGTCTACAATGGCTATTATCTGGATTTTGAAGCGAAAGAAACGAAGAATAAAACGTCTTTCCCTTTAAAAAACTTTCACCAACACCAGATCGACCATATTCAGCAATGTTTGGCACAAAAAGGAATTTGCTTTGTACTAATGTGGTTTTCTTCATTGAATAGATGTTTCTTTTTTAGCGGGGAAGATTTAGTAACCTATTGGTCAGAACAAGAAAGTACTGGAAAAAAATCGTTGCCTTTATCTATTATTGAAAAAAATGGGATAGAAATCCAAATTGGCATTGCACCTCGAGTACCATACTTGGATGCAGTCCGGCAACATATTCAATCAAACAAAGGAGTTGCGATTAATGACAACTGATGAAATAGGCTCACGTGCAGCCAGGCACGGACATACTTCTGGAACGAACAATACTGAAAATACACCACCTACTAATGGTGGTAAAAAACCTAAGAAGAAACGAATTCTCTTAAAACTATTTCTAGGATTGGTTTTACTTGGCGTCTTAGGTTTGCTAGCGGGAATAGGCCTTTTCTGGTCATATGCAAAAGACGCCCCTAAATTAGAAGATGATAAGCTAAGCGCCACTGTGTCTTCAAAACTCTATGATGCAAATAATGAGGTTTTTGAAGAATTAGGTGCGGAAAAACGTGAGATGATCAAACCAACTGATGTTCCACAATTGTTGAAAGACGCAGTTGTATCGGTCGAAGATAAGCGTTTTTACAAGCATAGCGGTGTTGATCCGATTCGAATTCTTGGCTCTGCTTTTTCGAATTTTAAAACAGGCGGTTTACAAGGTGGTAGTACGCTGACACAGCAATTGATCAAGCTTTCTTACTTCTCTACAAAAGAGAAAGATCAAAACCTTAAACGAAAAGCACAAGAAGCTTGGCTTGCGATTGAATTAGAAAAAGAAAAATCAAAAGAAGAAATTTTAACGTATTACATCAATAAGGTATACATGGCAAATGGCTTATATGGTATGGAGACAGCTGCGCAATCCTATTTTGGAAAACCCTTAGCTGAACTTAATCTTCCACAAACTGCTTTGCTTGCCGGTATGCCGCAAGCGCCAAATGACTATGATCCATATGTAAAACCAGACGTTGCGAAAGAACGTCGTGATGTCGTTTTATATACTATGAAAGAAAACGATAAAATCACGCAAAAAGAATACGATGATGCAAAAGCAACACCGATCGACGATGGTCTGCAACCGTTGAAACAATCCAATGAAAACCGAAAAATCGTTGATAACTATATTAGAGAAGTCATTGCTGAAGTTGAGGGTATGGGCAAAAATGTTTATACAGATGGTTTAGATATCCATACGAATCTCGACATGAATGCACAAAAGCGTCTTTATGAGATTATCAACAGTGACACATATGTAGAGTATCCTGATCAAGATTTCCAAGTCGCTTCGACCGTGATCGATGTAAAAACCGGACAAGTCAAAGCTCAAATCGGAGGTCGGAATATTCCAGATGATGTTCAATTAGGGACCAATTTAGCGATCGAAACTGACCGTGATGTCGGCTCAACAATGAAACCGATAGCCGATTATGGCCCAGCTATCGAAAACTTAAATTATTCAACTGGTCGTATCATGATGGATAAACCAACTACCTATGAAGGGACGAACATTCCTGTTACAAATGCAGATATGCAATATTATGGTGCACTTACAATGCGTAAAGCAATCATGTATTCTCGTAACACGACAGCAATTCAAACCTTCGATGCTGTTGGTAGTGACAAATCTGCAGCCTTTCTTAAAGATTTAGGGATCGAGTTTAAAGAAATAGTTGCCGCTAATGCGATTTCTAGTAATACCAGTGATTTAGGCGGTAATAAATATGGTGTTTCTTCCTTAAAATTAGCTGCTGCCTACGCTGCTTTTGCAAATATGGGTGTCTACAACAAACCACATTACGTCAACAAAGTCGTCTATCAAGATGGCTCTGAAGATGTCATTGAAACAGAAAGTAAACGTGCGATGAAAGATTCTACGGCTTACATGATGACAGACATGCTGAAAGATGTTATTTCTGGTGGGACAGCCTTCAATGCAGGTGTACCTGGATTGATCCAAGCCGGAAAAACTGGGACAGCTAATTATACGGATGCCGATCTTGCCAATATTGGCGTCTCTGAATCATCCAGTATTGCACCTGACAGCACGTTTGTCGGTTATACGCCTCATTATGCAGTTTCTGTCTGGACAGGCTACAAGCAGCGTTTAACGCCTATTCCTTATGAATACTGGGGCACTGCTTCTGATGTTTACAGAGAAATGATGACTTATCTATCAGAAGGTGTTGCTAATGATGATTGGACTATGCCAGATACCGTGATTCGCTCTGGTAGTGAACTCTATGTTAAAGGTGCTTATGAAGAGCAACTATTGCCTTCAAGTACGACAGGCTATGATACGTCTTCCTCTTGGGAAACGCCTATCAGTTCTGAACCTGCAACTACAAGCAGTTCTACTGTTCCATCACAAACAGAACCACCAACATCTCAATCTAGTGAACCGCCAGCTTCATCTACACCACCAACAGAACCACCAGCGTCAAGTACGCCAAGTGAAGAGCCGGCAAACAGTGAACCACCACAATCATCTTCAGGACCACCCGTTATACAAAATAATTCATTCAGGCGACGATCATCTCCTGAATGACATTTAAACAAAAAAGGTACGATATCCTCATAATGAGAGACATCGTACCTTTTTTGTTTATTGGTTCTTTAATGCGGCCTCAACAAATCCTTTGATCAAATGTTGTGGTCTATTCGGTCTAGAAATCAATTCTGGATGGAATTGACATGCTACAAAGAATTTTTTCTCTGGTAATTCGACAATTTCAACCAAACGATTATCTGGTGAAACACCTGAGAAAACTAAGCCTTTTTCTTCAAATAATTGACGGTATTTGTTATTGAACTCATAACGATGACGATGACGTTCTTGAACCACTTCTTGTCCTTCATAAGCAGCGGCTGTTACACTCCCCTTTTTAAGTTTACATGGGTATAAGCCTAAACGTAACGTTCCGCCTAGATTTTCAACATTTTCTTGGTCTGCCATCAAATCAATAATATTGTTAAGAATATCTGGATTGTTTTCTGCTGAACCAGCATCTTCTAGTTTGACAACATTACGGGCAAATTCGACACAAGCCATTTGCATCCCTAAACAAATTCCTAAGAACGGCACATCGTTTTCACGAGCAAAACGGATTGCTTCGATCTTCCCTTCTACTCCACGATCCCCAAATCCACCTGGAACTAAGATCCCATCAGCCTCTTTCAAAACATCCGCAACATTTGCTTTTGTTAATTCTTGTGAATCGATCCAGTCGATCGCAATGTCAGAATCAAATGCAAAACCGGCATGTTTCAACGCTTCAACGACTGAAAGATACGCATCAGGAAGTTCTACATATTTTCCAACTAAGGCAATTTTAGTTGTTTTCTTCAAGCCTAATACTTTTGCTTCTAAAGCACGCCACTCTGTCATATCTGCAACAGGTACGTCTAGTTTCAAGTGATCACAGACGATCTGATCCATATTTTGAGCTTGTAACGCCAAAGGAATTGAATAAAGCGTTTCTACATCACGTGACTCAATTACAGCTTCTGGTGCTACATCACAAAATTGCGCTAATTTATTTTTCGTTCCTTGTGAAACTGGTAATTCTGTACGAATGACTAAAATATTTGGTTGAATCCCTAAACTACGTAGTTCTTTTACACTGTGTTGTGTGGGTTTAGTTTTCATTTCACCAGCAGCTTTTAGGTATGGAATCAATGTTGTATGGATATACATGACATTGTCACTGCCTACTTCTGCCTTCATTTGGCGTAATGCTTCTAAGAATGGTAAAGATTCAATGTCACCGACTGTTCCACCCACTTCAGTAATAATGATATCTGCATCGGTCATGCTTGCGGCTCTCATGATTTTTTCCTTGATTTCATTTGTGATATGTGGAATAACTTGAACAGTAGCACCCAGATATTCACCTTTGCGTTCTTTTCTCAGTACTTCTGAATAAATTTTCCCTGTTGTCACATTTGAATATTTATTTAGATTGATATCAATAAATCGTTCATAGTGCCCTAAATCCAAGTCTGTTTCGGCACCATCATCTGTGACAAAAACTTCTCCATGTTGGTAAGGACTCATTGTTCCTGGATCCACATTGATATACGGATCAAATTTTTGAATCGTTACTTTCAAGCCGCGATTTTTTAATAAACGTCCTAAAGATGCTGCAACAATTCCCTTCCCAATCGAAGAAACTACGCCGCCTGTAACAAAGATATATTTTGTCATAATATAAAAAAACCCTTTCTCAAAATAGATTTGTAGAGATGAGTAAACAATATCCCTTTGTTTTTTACTAGCCATAAAAAACAAAAGCTCCCTATTCAAAATGAATAGGGAGCTGGAATTCGTTGTAAACTTCTGACCTTCTTAAAGGTGCCCAAGTAGTATAATACAAGCAAATTTGTTTGAGGTCAAGTGTTTCTATTGGAAGATTTTTATTTTTTTAGTCAAGTTTTAAAGCTCGTCTCATTTATTCTTTGATGTAAGCGCTTTTGTATGTGCTCGTTGCACCAAAATTATGATACTCAATTCCTTCAACACCCGGACGAACAAGTTGCCCTCTAGCTTGTTGATATAAAGGAATCAAGGCAACCTCTTCTTCGATCAACACTTTTTCAGCTGCAATCAACGCTTCCCAACGTTTTTCAGGTTCATTAGCGTATTTATTTGATGCGTCATCAATCAATTGATCATATTTTTCACTACGATAGCTTGTTTTATTTTTGGTGCTGACTGAGCTTTCTAAGAAAGTCATCGGATCTTGATAATCCGGCCCCCACATGCTGACAGATAGTTCATAGTCCCCTTTTTTCATAAGTTCGATGGAATTGTTAAGAGGAACTGTTTTAACATTGATTTTTAGACCAGGTAACGTTTTTTCTAATTGTCCTTGAATAAATTCTGCTACTTTCTTATCACCATCACCATCTTTAGAAAGTAATTCGATGGTTACATCACCATTTAATTCTTTTTTCGCTTTTTCTAGGTATTCATTGGCTAATTTTTCGTCTGTTTTTACTAAATCGCCGGCTTCTTTTCGGAAATCTTCTCCAGTTTCAGGATTAGCCACAAAGTCTTTAGGAATGTATCCATAAATGTCTTTTGAACCATCTGCTAAGATATTTTCGACTAAGCTTTTCTTATCAAGCGCATAGGCTACTGCTTTTCGGACATTTTCATTTGCGAAAATCGATGGTTTGTCATTTCTCTTTTGGTTCATTCTTAATGAATAGACTTTTGATCGTTGGATTGCTTCATAATCAGGATTGTCTTTATTTTGTTTGGCAAAGTCTCCTGTCAAAATCGCTACATCCAATTCACCAGATTCATAAAGGTTGAAAACTGTGTTTGTTTCTTTTAAAACTTCAAAATGAATTTTTTCTGATTTTACTTTATCTGCATCATAATATTCTGGATTCGCAACTAAGTCCCATGACATTGACGCTTGATCCCAATTTTCCATTAAGAATGGCCCATTTGAGACGATATTCTCGCTAGAAGTCCCATATTCTTTGCCTTTTTCAGTCACAAATTTTTCATTTTGTGGGAAGAAAGGAGAAAATGCTAGTAGTGAGGTGAAATACGTGACAGGTTTTGCCATTTTGATTTCTAGTGTATAATCATCTATTGCTTTTACCCCTAGTTCATCTGCTGATTTTTCTTCGTTTACGATCTCTGTTCCGTTTAGAATCGTCCCATCCATCAAGAAGAAGTAATTCGCTTGATTTTTAGGATCCGCCATCTTCTTCCATGCAAAGACAAAATCATTCGCTGTTACTTTGTCACCATTTGACCATTTTGCATCTTCTCTTAACTTGATTTTATACGTTTTACCATCTTCAGAGATTTCCGGCATTTCTTTGGCAACGGCTGGAATCACATTGTCTTTTTCATCTAATTGATATAATCCTTCAAAAACATTCGACTGAGCATTGACACTTGGCTCATCTTGCGTAAAAATCGTATCCATTGATCCTACTTCCGATGCTTCCATTAAATTTAGGACTTTCGCTGATTTCTGTCCTGTCGCAACTTTATCATCTGTACTATCTGCTGATTTATTACTTGAATTTCCCCCGCAAGCTGATAGCAGTAATAGTGTTGTCACCAAAGTGATCCCTTGTTTTAACCCTTTTTTCATACGTTCCACCATTTCCTTCTCTTTTTTATTTATTACACAAGTTCTTCCATTGAAACGAGTTCTTGTTTCACCTCTAAGTAGGCATACGGAAGACCTTGGTTTTGATATTCAAATTCTCCCCGCTGATTATCAATTGGATCTGCTCGTAAAAACTGTTTTGGTGGATTAAAATCCGTTTGAATCTCACTATTGGCCGGCATTCTAAATATATCCAAATTACCAAAATAGTAATTCCACCGTTCTAAATCCCCATTTCGACGCGCGCCGCCGCCAAATGATAGATCCGCAAAAACCCAACCATACGGTGCTACATAAAATTGCGTCCAATCATGACACCCTGTATAGTATTGCGACACATAGAGCCCTGACTGCCATTTTGCCGGGATTTTAGCCATTCGACATAACGTAATGAACAAAATGGCTTGAACGCCGCAATCCCCCTTTAAATTGACTGCAGCATACTCTGAGATATTCTCGATCGTAAAATATTCTCGCATAAAAGAGTAATTGACTTTGGTTGTAATAAAATCATAGATTTTCCGAGCTTTTTTAATTGGATTTGTTTCACCCGCTAAAATTTCAGCCAACAGTTGCTCCAGATATGGAGTAAAGCGAATATGAGGCAGTTGTTCATTTAGTTCAAATTCTGGCTGCACCTCAGCAGCTTTTTCTGGATCTAATTCGACATAATCCACTTGGCTGATATAACTGTACTCAACTGAAAAAATTTGACCTTCTTCAAGAATCGTCTCAAAATAAACTGTTCGCTGTGCTTCATCTTCCGGTGCAATAAAAGTTGCTTCAGGCGTCGTTTTCAAGATTTGAATATCTGATGTTTGTTTACATTCTTTTGGCAACGGTAGATAGACTTTCACCTTTTCACCTGGACGTTCATATTCTTTTTTTACCTGAATGCTGGTTTTTAAATGGATTTTGACTTTTCTGCCGCCTTTCGTTTTCATCCATTGGACATTTTCTGTCAGCTCTTGCTTGCGTAAACGATCAACTTTGTTATCTTCTTTAACAATCAATCTCGCTTCATAATCAGCTTGTGTCTTGATTAAATTCATTAAAAAGCGGCGCTGAAAATGGACTTTTCCATCGATATAAAGCCAATCTACTTTTCCGGTTTCTTTTAAATGAGTCAGTTCTTGCTCGTCGTATTCCTTAAACGTTTCTTTCATCATTTTGGTTGCTTCTGTAAAGTCAAATGGATATTCATTAATGCCAACAATACGGATGATGTCTTGTTCAATCTCCAAGCGTTTTCTAAGCGACTTAGGTAATTCACTCGTTAATAGATAAGCTATCAACTTTCCTGCACCATCAAAATCCCCGTAATTTTTCAATTTAATGACATCTTCTGGCAATGGTACACTCATATATTTTAGATCATAATACATTTGACACTCCCCTTTCTTATTTGCTCAAACCTAAACCAGCTTTGTTTGACAATGAAATCAAACTAGTCGCTTCCAAGCCAACGCCTCCGGGAATTGCCACTTCATTCAATCCGAACGTTGCATCTAAATCAGCTCTAGTAATATTTTTAGTTGCAGCAGCTAAATGAGCGGCCGCTGTCACTCCGATATTCGTTTCTTCTACCATACATCCAATCATACACTCAACGCCTGCCGCTTCACAAATGCTATTGATTTTCAACGCTTCATGGATTCCTCCACATTTCATTAGCTTGATATTCACAAAATCGACTGCACGTGCTTTGATCAAACGCAAGGCATCTTTAGAATTAAAACAGCTTTCATCTGACATGATTGGCGTCGTCACATGATTTGTAACAAACGTCAACCCTTCGATATCATGATAAGCGACCGGTTGTTCAACTAACTCAATATCATATTGAGCTAAATGATTGATCGTATTTACAGCTTCCTTAGGGTTCCACCCTTGATTGGCATCTAATCGTAGTTTGATTTGACTGCCAACTGCTTCTCTGATGGTTTTGATTCTGGCAATATCGGATACAAACCCTGTCCCAACTTTTATTTTTAACGTATCAAACCCCTGTGAAATAGCTGATTTTGCTTTTTCAGCCATTATCTCAGGCGTATCGATCCCAATCGTCATATCTGTTTTAACAGAAGAAGCAAAACCGCCTAGAAGTTTATACACTGGAAGGTTAGCCTTTTTCCCAAACAAATCATAACATGCAATATCGATCGCTGTTTTGGCTGAGGGAGCTTGCGCCGCAACAGAATTCATAATGCTGTGAACTTTCTCCAAATCTAATGGATCCACACCTAGCAATTGTTTTTCAAATAATTGAATACATTCCGTTGTCCCCTTCAGTGTCTCACCTGTAATCAGAATCCCAGGAGAGCCTTCACCATAACCGATAATTCCTTCGTCTGTTTCAATTTCAACAATTGCACTCATCGAGTGTTCGATCGTTCCCAATGAAATGGTGATTGGTTCTTTTAGTTTTACAGCTTTGGGCGCTACATTAATTTTTGTTATTTTCAATTTTTTTCCCCCAATAGTATTTCTTCTAATTTTTTACTCATTTTCAGTGAATCTTCTACTTTATTGTTTTTGAAATTAAATCATGCTACAAGAAAAAATAACCTCGCTTTTTTTAATTTTGAATTAAATTTGATTGTTAAATTTGAATTATTGGTTACAATTTTAAGTTTAGTATATGAAAATGTCAACATAATAATGAGATTATGATGTGTTTTTATTCATTGAAATTCAAGTGCTTGTAATTTTGTAACGAATTCGAGATAATATGAATGAAAAAAGGAATTTAGACAAAGGACGGCTGTAGATGGAATTTAGAAAAATTAAGAGTTTAAGAAAAGAAAAAAAGATCACTTTAACGGAACTTGGTGAAAGAACAGGTTATTCTGCAAGCTTCTTATCGCAAATCGAACGTGGCACGAATCGCCCCTCCCTAGAAGCTTTACGAAAAATTGCAGATTCGCTTGATGTCACGGTAGCTTCTCTTTTAGCGAATGAAGCGCCTCAAGTGATCCAAGACGAAGAAACATCAGCTCATGGTTATAAAGTTATTCGCAACTCTTCAGGTAAGATTTACAATCCTTGGCAAACAAATTCTACTTATTATGATACCTTGTTTAATTTACCCGTACATACGAACAACATGGTGATTTCAAAAATTTATATTGATGCACAGTCCTCTTCTAGCGGAAGAAAAATTGCTCATAATCTTTGTGAAATCAATTACGTGATCAAAGGTGAAGCAACGATCGAACTTCAAGATGAAGTGCTTATCTTACACGAAGGGGACGCAATATTTTTAGAAGCGTTCACTCAACATAACATTATAAATGCTACTGAAAAAGAGTTGATGCTCTTTACTTTGCAATTTTAGTTCTAGCCCTTTTTTCACTGAGTAACTCGTGTGCCAATCGCATTTAATTGAAAAAGATTCTCATTTACAAAGCTTTTAAAAAAAGGTATTATATGGGAAGAACGAACTATAAAGGAGTAGATACAATGACTGAAACAAATCAAGAATGGTCTGCTGAAGAGATTGAAGATATCAAAGAAGAGATTCTAACTGCTCTGGAGACAGTAATTGACCCTGAGCTGGGAATCGATATTGTGAATTTAGGATTGATTTATGAAGTAGACTTCGCGCAAAATGGCGATACGGTCATCAAAATGACACTAACAACTATGGGTTGCCCACTAGCTGATATTTTAACGGATCAAATCCATGAAGCGTTGAAAGAAATCCCAGAAGTAAAAAATCCAGAAGTAAAACTGGTCTGGTATCCAGCTTGGACAACGGATAAAATGTCTCGTTATGCTCGGATTGCTTTGGGTATTCGCTAGTTTTTTTCTACCAACGTTTATATAGCCAATCCTCTGATGTTCAGAGTAATTTTACAGCCTTCTAACTGTCTCTCAGTAATAACAGTTAGAAGGCTTTTTTGGTTGGCTGAAAACCGCCATATTATAACTTGAGATTCAGTGGCTACTAGAAGTCTCAAGAGTTTAATAGTTAATTAAAGAAGTAGAGCTTTCTGCAAATTACAATACTTTTCTCATTGAAGTAATTATTCCAGCATTTTCAGCCTATTTTAATACGCCAACTGGAAAATCATTATCTTCCATCTTTACAGTATTCTTATTAGTATAAGTTAAAATTTTTACCTCTTCTTTCACGGCATCTAAGGTTTGCTTATCTCCGATAAACTCCAATAAATTAATATACGTATGAATATTCTTCATATAGAAAGCTTCACCCGTTATCAAATAACCTAGCAAATTTTTTAAGTATTCAACATTTAAAGCAAAGTAATAATCTTTATTGCTTCTATCAAGAGTTTCAGTTTTTTGTAGATACTTTTTTGCTCCAACAAAATCTTTCCTGTATATCTTTGAAGTTATCAAGTTTATAATTATCTGACGTGCGACCCTTTTCACCTCGTCATTCCTTAAATCTTCATCTTGGATAGGAATAATTCTAGAAATTATAAATTCTTGTTGCTTATCTTTCATAAGTAAAATTGTATTATTTATTATCATATAATCATACTGTTGATAATACTTTTTTACTTTTAAATAATCATATAATTCTTCTAACTCAAGATCTGAAATAGGTGCAATCTCTGGCCAAATTCTTGAAAAATACATCTTAATGCTAAAATAATTTGCCTGCTCTTTTAATGTTTTCTTCTTGTTTTTAAGCATCTTATAATAAGATATTAAGGCATTTTTAGCATCCATATTATCAGGTTCATCAATACAGTTATAAACTAAAGTTTTCCATTCATCTTGAGCTTGATCTACCTGACATCTAGAAAAAAATTCCTCCACTGTTAAAGACATTTTATCTAGAATTCCTATTAATGCATCAACTTTCACAGATTGTATTCCTTGCTCAATACGCGAGATTGATGAAGTTTCCATATGACTGTTAACCAAATCTTTTTGCTTAAAATCTAATTTTTTTCTAAAAAAGCTAATTGTCTCTCCTACATTCATTACTACCCCTCCAAATTCCTTATATGGTTTTAAATCTAATTATTAATTCAGAAAACCGCTGAAAAACTATATTTCTCCCCCTACCGAACCCTATTATGGGAATGTAACAAAATATAACTTTATTTAGGACTTTTAATTTGATATACTTTACTCAGTGGAGGTTGAATTCTTATCTTTCATTAGTTGTTAAAGGGGAGGTTAAGAACTTATGGTTGGAATTGCCATTTCTAGTATGTTCGTTTTATTCCAAATTATGGTAGTATTTTAGTGAAATGTAACCACCTCATATTTAAACCTTGGGGAAGACAAAATATGAAGTGGCATTGATTCTTTCGTGATATCTATCACTTAAGACATTTTATCACATATTAATAACAGTGTCATCAATACTTTAATTAGAGTAGACCCATTTATCTGTTAAACTAAACCTACTGGCTCCTTTTTGTAATACGAAGAATTGATGAAACTTGCATGCCTGATTATATGATGATTACACATGTTTATATAGGTAAATTCCAACCCATTTAAATACCATAAGCAACTTAATCCATACTAGTTTTAGCAAAACCAAAGCCGACTTGTTTTTCTGGGCAAGCAATTACATAGCTGAGTAAAAAATAATTTTCCTTTAAATGTTTGCAAACAGCTTAGCTATGAATTGTAACTACTTCAGTTAAACTAACTATGCTATAAGTTCTTGACCTTACTCTCTAACAATGACCAAAAACAACAGGCTAAAGAAGACTTACTGAGCTCTTTTTAGAACAGTAAGTCTTTTTTAGCTTTTTCACTTAAATATATTGAGCTCTTTTTCTGGTCACGCTTGCCTACGCTTCAATTTTAGGATAAATCAGAAACTTAACAAACCTAAACTTGTTGGTACGATAGTTAAGTATAATAACATTAATTAACAACATTTTTTAATGTACTGTATGCTAATATTTCAGACTCATATAATTTTGATTACTACTTTACCACCAAACAGCTCTTACTGACTAATAATAAACACACCAATGATGATCAAAATAACGGCTAGTACTTTGCGAAAAGTCAGCTTTTCCTTAAAAATAAAATAACTAATAATAACTGTCCAAACATAAGTCAAAGAAGTCATAGGAAAGGCAATCGAATAGTCCAAAAATTTTAATAATGCGATATTCGTTACAGCACTTAAAATATATAAAAAGGAACCTAAATAAATCCAACCATTCGTCACGACCCGTTTCAAGGTTAGTTGAGGTAGATCATTCATTCCCTTTTTCAAAGCCAATGCTCCTGCACTACCAGAAAAAGTCGTAATGATCAGGATCGTTAAGATCGCAACATAATTGATCATGTGCTTTCCTCATTTCCTTCAATCCCCAAAAGAATCGAACCTGCAATAATGAAGCCTGTTCCTATTAACTTATACCAAGTAATACTTTCATCTAAAAATAACGCACCCAAAACAATCGATAACGCAAAACCCAAACTCATCATTGGTTGCAAAATCGACACTTCACCATAACGAAAAGCTGCCATCATGAAAAACATCCCAGCTCCTGCCGCTATAAACCCAATAAGATAAAGTAAAATGGCATAACTGCCTGTGCCATCTGCCCCAAATTTCCAAGCTAGCTGACCTAAACTACTGAGTGCTGCAGCAATTAAAATCAATAAAATTCCCAAGCTTAATTTCTGTTGTTTATTTTTTGCATCCATACAATTTCCCCTTCCTAACAATAACGATGAATGAATTCAAAAACAGTCTCAAAATAATGTTCTGGTTCATAAATAAATGAAGACAAATGCGGGGCTTTTTCAACAATCAAACTTTCTTTAACACCCTTCGTCGCTTCCATATTCTCGTAAAGCATTTGGTGTGGCACAAATTTGTCCCCTGTCCCATGGATGAATAAAGTTGGTAACTCATTTTTGGCTAATTGACGAACTGAAGACGCATCCTTCAACGAATAGCCCACTTTCTTTTTAGCTAAAGCATTCGCAATCGTCAAAATCGGAAATGCTGGCAACTTAAATGCCGAACGCAGCATAGCCCTAAATTCATTATAAACAGACGAATAACCGCAATCCACAACAAATCCTTTAATGTTTTCCGGTAAGTTTTCTCCACTTGTCATCATCACTGTCGCCGCGCCCATTGAACCGCCAAACAAAATAATTTCTGCAGTGGGCTCAATCACGAGTACTTCTTGGATCCATTTTAATAAATCCAAACGATCCAGCCAGCCCATTCCAATCACATTTCCAGTACTTTTTCCATGCGCCTTCAAATCAGGCACGAGGATATTGTATCCTTGTTCAGAAAATTTTGAAGCGACAAATGCCATATCACGCTTGCCAAACGAGCGATAGCCATGAACACAAATCACCCATTTTTTACTTTCAGGATGCGGGATGATCAAACGACTATATAATTTTTCTCCCCCTGTTTCAAGCCAATGATCTTGCGCAAATGCTAATTGCCAAAACGCATCACCTTGTTGAATTTGTTGCTCCTCGATCAGATCATACTGAGACTTCCCTTTATTAAAATTATCTGGATTCATCATTTTATGACCTGTCTCGTCATACCATTTATTGTTTCTAAAAAGTGCGACATTCAAGAAAAAATTAGCCGCATAGACCGAAATTACAATAACCAAAATCACTATAATAACAAAAACGTACAGAACCCACTTCAAACACGACACCTCAATTCTAACAAATTTTTTTATCTATTCTAATTATACTCTTATTTCAGAAAAAAAGTACAAATGCACATAAGTGAACAAAAACCTTTTCCAAAGGGAAAAGGTTTTTGTTTTTTCTATTCACAATCCAGAGAAATTAAATCTTCGTATGTTTCGCGGCGAATAACTAACTTATCCTGTCCATTTTCAACAAAAACAACGGCTGGCTTTAAATTACGGTTATAATTATTTGCCATTGAATAACCATAGGCGCCTGTGCTAGTCATAGCAAATAAATCTTCTGCTACCATCGGCGGTAATTCGATTTCTTTGATCAAGATATCACCGGACTCACAATATTTCCCAACCACTCTTACCGTTTCTGGTGTTTCCGTACTAATTCGATTGGCTAAAAAACCATCATAAAGCGCATCGTATAAAGCAGGACGAATATTATCCCCCATTCCGCCATCAACTGACACATAATGACGTACATCAGGAATCACTTTTTGCGAACCAACTGTGTAAACCGTTGTACCTGCTTCGGCAATAATACTACGGCCTGGTTCAATCCATATTTCTGGAAATGAGTAATTCAATAATTCACATTGACCTTTTACTGCATTCACAATCGCTTTGACAAACGCTTCTGGTTCTAATGGATCATCTGCTTCAGTATATTGCACACCAAAACCGCCACCCATATTTAAAATCTCTACAGTGTAATCAAATTTTTGCTTCCATTGATTTAAAATTAGCATCATTTTTTCTACAGCAGCTAAAAAGCCTTCAGCTGAAAAAATCTGTGAACCAATATGACAGTGGGCACCTTTTAAAATCAAATGCTCATCCGCTAAGATTTTTTCTAGCGCTTCTGTCGCCTGACCACTGTTGACATCGAACCCAAATTTTGAATCTACTTGCCCAGTCAAAATGTACTCATGGGTTTCTGCATCAACACCTGGAGTGATCCGGAACATCACATTTTGCTGCTTCCCAGTTTCTTTCAAAATAGTACTCAATAAGTCAATTTCGTAAAAATTATCAATAATGATCGTTCCTACACCTTGCTCTACAGCGTATAACAATTCTTCTTTCGTCTTATTATTACCATGAAACTCGATATTTTCAGGGGACATACCGCCTTTGATCGCTGTATAGATTTCTCCAGCAGAAACAACATCGCAGCCAAGTTCTTCCTCTTCTAAAAGCTGATACATAGCTAAACAACAAAATGCTTTGCTTGCATAGATAACCTTATTTTTTACTCCTAAAGAGTTGAATGTTTGTTTAAATCCTCGAGCACGCTCTCGGATATGCGCAACGTCGTAAACAAATAAAGGGGTTCCGTATTTCTCGGTTAGACCTACAACGTCACAGCCTCCGATCGTTAAATGATCTTGTTCATTAAATGTTGCTGTTCCAAATAATAGTGGCATCTCTTCACCTTCTTCGATTGATTTATTAAAAATAATAGCACAAAAATGAAAAACTTCCTATCTATTTTTCATGATTTTCACAATATTTTGCAGTAAGTGTGACACGCTTATTCAGTTAACGTCCAAGAGTGTATGATAAATTGTCTCACTTAATTCGTTCATCCCATCATATGCTGGCTGATTTGCAAAAAGAATCACCAGATTTTGATTTTTTTGATCGCCATAGATCACGGTATCATACCCTCTTAAATTCCCTTCAGAGTATTTTAAATCATCAAAATAAAATAGCCCAGCTTGGTAGCCTTTTTGCTCAGTACTTGCAAGTTGCGCATATTCCTTTTGCTCAAAAAGTTGACCATTAGCCAAACTTTGAATAAACACCCAGAAATCTTCCGTCGACATATATAAATTCCCAGCTCCTAACAAACTTGAAAAAAGTTTTTCACTTGCTGGAAATGGATCTGCCTGATAGTCCTGTCCCATATAAAAATATGGTTTTGGTAGTGGTTCATTTTTGGGGACTTGATCCCAAAAATAAGTGTGTCTCAATGCTAATTTATTGATCACTCTTTTTTGTACAACCTCTTCATAGGTTTGTCCAGTAAGTTTGGAAATAATCCCCGCCAATAAAGTGTAATTTCCATTTGTATACAAAAATTCCTTATTCGATGTTGTAGATAAGGTATTCAACGCATTTTCTAATTGACTATCTTGATCTGACAAAAGTTCTTCTGGCTCTTTTTCTTCCATAAAAATGCCAGAGTTATGATTAAGTAACTGTTGGATCGTGATCGTCTGACTAAGATCGATTTCAGGGTAGAAATGATCTAATGTGGTATCCAATGTAAGTTGGTCCTCTTTCACTAATTCTAGAATAAGTGAACCCGTAATGATCTTTTGCAAAGAAGCAATTGGATAAAGGCTATCATTTTTATTGGGAACTTTAGTTTGTGCATCAGCATATCCGTAACTTTGTTGATAAAAAATCTGCCCTTGATGGATAATCAACGCTGTTCCTTGAAAATGAGCTTCTTCGATCAATTGATTAATCGTCTCTTTATGTTTTGATTCTGAACTAGTAGACGCTTGCTTTTTTGACGAATGTTCTATAAAAAAACCATTTCCCTGTTTAATAAACCAATGACCGATCATCATCACACATAAAACGAGCATCCCCAATGAAACGAGCCATTTCCAGCGCAAATTCATCTACTTCACTTCTTTCCCAAATAACTTCTATTAAATTATACCATTTGCTGGAAAAAAAGCAGACTAATAAAACAAAAAGGCACTTAGAATCCTAAAAACGGTTGGAGCAGAAGCAACTCCTGCTTACTTCTCGGAGTTAAACGCTTCTATCCCAACCTCGTATTCTAATCTAATGGTTGCTTTTATTTTTCTTGCGCAATCGTTAAAATCGCTGCCGGAACTCGATAAGGAGAGCATGAAATATAATCCACACCAATTTTTTTCAGAAAACGAATCGATTGAGGATCTCCCCCGACTTCACCACAAACGCCGATTTTAATTGACGGATCAAAATGTTTGATTTTATCTACCGCGATCCTCATCAAAGCTCCCACTCCTTCTTCATCGATGTGCTGAAATGGATCTTCTTTTAACAATTGTTTCTGTTGATAAGCACCAATAAATTTGCCCGAGTCATCACGTGAAAACCCATAAGTCAACTGAGTTAAATCATTCGTACCAAAACTGAAAAAGTCAGCAACTTCAGCGATTTTTTCAGCAGTTAAACAAGCTCTAGGAATCTCTAGCATTGTCCCGATTTTATAAGAAATTACTTGATTTTTTTCTGAAAAAATAGTTTGAATCGTTTGATCTAAACGCTCCCGTAACCAGCGCATTTCCTCTTGACTACCAATAAGAGGAACCATGATTTCTGGTATGATCGTAAGGCTTTTTTCTTTTTGAGCAACCTCTAATGCACTCTCTATAATAGCTGCTACTTGCATTTCGTAAATCTGAGGGGTCGTAACGGCTAAACGACAGCCTCGATGTCCTAACATTGGATTTTGTTCATGAAGCTCTTCTATGCGGTGCTTTATTTCCCCTACAGTTCGTTGGGTCGCATCCGCTAAATGGGTTATTTCAGCCTCTGTTTGCGGTAAAAATTCATGCAGAGGCGGATCCAGTAAACGAATCGTACAAGCTTTTCCATTCAATAACGTAAACATTGTTCTAAAATCTTCTTTCTGGAATTCTTTTAGCTGATTCAAAGGCGCCATTAAAGCATCCTCACTTTCAGCAAGAATCATTTTACGCATTTCAAAGATTCGCTCTTCACCGAAAAACATATGCTCTGTCCGTGCCAAACCAATTCCTTCTGCCCCTAATTTCAAAGCGGTTTTGATGTCAGCAGGTGTTTCAGCATTGGCTTTGACGCCAATAGTCGCTTCTTCTTTGGCCCAGTTTGTGATTGTTTCTAGCAGTTGCCACTCATCGCCTTCAACATAAGGGATATCACCTCTGTAAATCGTTCCTGTTGTCCCATCTACAGAAACAACGTCTCCTTGATGTAAGGTAACACCTCCTGCTGTGGCCTGTTCTAAAAATTCATCTACATAAATCTCTTCACAACCTGCGACACAACACACCCCCATGCCGCGAGCTACCACTGCTGCATGAGAGGTCATACCGCCTCTAGAGGTCACGATTGCCTCACTGACCACCATTCCCTCAATATCTTCTGGCGATGTTTCTTGTCGAATCAGAATAACTTTTTCTCCCTGCTCACTTGCTTGTTTTGCGCGTTCTGCCGTAAAGTAGATTTTCCCACTCGCAGCCCCAGGACTTGCTGGTAATCCTGTGGCAAAAACTTCCGCATTCTTTAACTGATCGGGTTCAAATACAGGATGGAGTAATTGAGTGACCATCGTTGGATTGATGCGTTGAATTGCCTCCGCTTTTGAAATAATCCCCTCTTCAACCAACTGAATACAAACTTTGAAAGCTGATTTAGCGGTTCTTTTCCCGTTTCTAGTTTGCAAAAGATATAACTGGCGGTTTTCAATCGTAAATTCAATATCTTGCATATCTTTGTAATGACGCTCTAATAAATGACTCAACGTTAAAAATTCCTGATAGACTTCTGGCATCAAAGATTCTAGTTTACTGATGGGTTGCGGTGTTCGGATACCAGCTACCACATCTTCTCCTTGAGCATTTAATAAGAACTCTCCAAAAATCCCCTTTTCACCTGTCGCCGGATTTCTAGTGAATGCTACCCCTGTTCCACTATCCAAGCCAAAATTACCAAAAACCATTTCTTGAATATTAACTGCGGTTCCTAAAGAATCACTGATATCGTGCAAACGGCGGTAAGTGATCGCTCGACGATTGTTCCACGAACGAAAGACTGCCTCGACCGCTAATTGCAATTGCTCATAAGGATCTTGAGGAAAAGCTTGATGAGTTACTTCTAGAAAAATGTTTTTATAAACCGCTACCAATTCCTGCCAATCTTCAGCTTGCATCTCTATATCTGATTGATAGCCTTTCTTTGATTTATAAAAATCCAACTGCTCTTCAAATCGATTTTTGTCAATACCGCAAACAACATCCCCAAACATTTGTAAAAGCCTTCTATAACAATCATAAGCAAAACGAGCATCTCCAGTTTTTTGTGTCAAGCCAAGAACGGTTTCATCATTCAAGCCAAGATTTAAGATTGTATCCATCATACCTGGCATTGAGAATTTTGAACCACTTCGAACTGAAACCAGTAATGGATCAACAGCATCACCTAAGCGCTTCTTCGTTCTTTTTTCCATACTCTCAATGTGTTGTCGAATTTCTAAATTTAGTTCATCTGACATCTGTTCTTTCTGTTTTAAGTAATCCAAACAGGCCTCTGTTGTGATTGTAAAACCTGTTGGTACTGGTAGCTTCAGCTTTGTCATCTCCGCTAAATTGCTCCCTTTACCACCTAATAAATCACTTTGTTCTTTACTTCCTTCAGAAAAATCAATCACATAGTTCACGAGCAAACTCTCCTTCTTGTTTTTAAATAGTGTATCACATTAACTTATTTACGATTATATTGTGTATCACATTGGATGTCAACAAGAATTAGTGTAACTTTTTTTTATTGTTGCTTTATTTTTATAAGAAATATATAATAAATAGTGTGTCACATTTAGAAAGTAGGTCGATAAAATGAAACTTACCTCAAGACAATTAGAGATCATCAAAATCGTCAAGGAAAATGAACCGATCAGCGGTGATAGTATCGCTAAAACATTAGGGTTAAGTCGGGCAACCTTGCGCAGCGATTTAGCTATTTTGACGATGACTGGTTTGCTTGATGCAAGACCAAAAGTCGGCTATTTTTATACAGGCCAAACCATTGAACCATTGCTCTACGAAAAACTGTATAAAAAAACAGTCGAAGATATCATGCTCCCGCCGATTCTGATTCATCAAAGTACAACGGTTTATGATGCCGTTACTAATTTATTTATGTATGATGTCGGTTCACTCTATGTAAAAGATGATAATGATGAACTAAATGGTGTCTTATCACGAAAAGACTTATTACGAGCAGCAATTAGTAACCCAAATACAGAAAAAACGCCTGTTGCTATGATCATGAGTCGGATGCCCAACATCATCACGATTACGCGCGACCGCACCATTTTAGAGGCAGGTGGATTATTGATGCAGCATAGTATTGATACTTTACCTGTTGTTGAGAACGATCAACCGAAAAAAGTGATTGGGAAAGTAACTAAAACTAGGATCATGTCTTATTTTATAAATGCCGGTAATGATATTGAAAAAGAGAATTATTGATCTTCACAAAAAAACAATAAACCTTTAAAAATTAGGAGAGTGTACCATGCAAAAAGACAAAATCAAAATCTATTTAGTATCAGATTCAGTTGGCGAAACCGCTCAAAAAATCATTTCAGCCGTCTCAGCTCAATACCCAAGCATTGATATGAGTGATATTCAGCGCTTCCCATTTATTACAGATGAAGAATTACTGCAACCAATTTTGAGAGATGCTTTACATGATAAAGCTGTTGTTGTTACAACGTTAGTGAATAAGAAACTAGTAAACTTAGTGAAAGACTTTGCCAATAGAACTGGCTTACAATATGTCGACTACATGAGCCCCTTAAGTGAAATCGTTGAAGGGACCTTTGGTGTTCAACCATTACAAGAACCAGGTGCCATCCACAAGTTAAATGAACAATATTTCAGTCGTGTTTCTGCAATTGAATTTGCTGTAAGATACGATGACGGAAAAGATTCGAAAGGCTTTTTAGAAGCTGATTATGTGTTATTAGGCGTTTCCCGTACTTCAAAAACTCCTTTAAGTATGTATATGGCTAACCGTAATCATAAAGTCGCCAACTTACCGTTGATTCCTGAGGTTTCTTTACCTGCCGAATTAGATCAAATCAACCCGAAAAAAATTATTGGTTTGACCACTAGTATGGACAGTTTGATGGACATTCGTAAATCACGGCTACATTCATTAGGGTTAAAAGAAGATTCTGCGTATACAAATGCCGATCGTATTCAAGAAGAATTAGATTATGCAAATAGTGTTTTTGAAAAATACAATGCACTCGTAATCAACGTTGATAAAAAATCCATTGAAGAAACAACAACTATTATTGAAGATTTAGCCCAAAACCAATAGTCAGGAGTCCTCTAGATGAGTAACAGACAATCGAATGAGTTGATTGCCGAAATAATTAATTTAGAAGCGATTTTAAATTTACCAAAAGGAACTGAACATTTTATCAGTGACCTTCATGGTGAGTTTGATGCGTTCAATCATATTTTACGAAATGGTTCTGGAAGTATTCGTGATAAAGTCCATACTCTTTTTAACCAAGAACTTTCCGCTGAACAAATGGATGAACTATGCTTTTTGATTTATTACCCTGAAGAAAAAATTCACTCTTTAAAACGACAGCAAGAATTAACGCAACAGTGGTGGTATGAAACAATCGAACATTTATTGGTGATTGTCCGCTTTTCATCAAGCAAATATACTCGCTCTAAAGTTCGTAAAGCCTTACCTAAAACATATGCCTATATATTAGAGGAATTGATTTATCAATATGATGAAACAACTAATAAAAAAGCCTATTATCGGCAAATCATCAAAAAAATTATCGAACTGAACGAAGCGGAACGGTTTATCGCTGATTTAGCCTATTTAACGCAACGATTTGTGATCGATCATCTTCATGTAATTGGTGATATTTATGATCGTGGGCCTCATCCTGATAAAATCATGGATTCTTTGATGACGTATCATTCACTTGATATCCAATGGGGAAATCACGACATTATTTGGTTAGGAGCGGTCAGTGGCTCAAAAGCTTGTTTGGCGAATGTCCTGCGGATTTGCGCTCGTTATGGGAACCTTGATCTTTTGGAAGAAGCCTACGAAATTGATTTACATCGATTAAGATCCTTCAGTCGCAAAACCTATCAAGAAAATATGCATTTTAGGCCAAAGCAAAATCCTTATCAACAACTAACAACGACTGAAAAGATAGATGCCATGAAAATGCAACAAGCGATGGCGATCATTCAAGAAAAACTAGAAGGCCAAGTTATTCAAAGACGACCTGAATTTAATATGGTGCACAGACGATTGCTCGATAAAATCCAAGGAAATCAAATCGTGATCGAGGGCCTCTCTTACCAACTGATCAATCCTTGTTTTCAAACGATCAACTGGGACGATCCTTATCAGCTATCTGCAGAAGAAGAGTTGATTGTAAATGATCTACTAGAGCAATTCCAGCATTCTCAAAAATTGAATCAGCATATGGCTTTTTTACTGGAAAAAGGCTCTCTGTATCTTTCTTATAACCATAATTTATTGATTCATGGCTGTATGCCACTTAATGAAGACGGTTCATTTCAAGCAGTTGCTTTTAACGATCAAGACTATGCTGGCAAAGACTTACTTGATTTTTTTGAATTAAACATCAGAAAAGCCTTTGATCGGCCATGGCAAACAGATGATTTTTCAAAAGATGTTATCTGGTATCTTTGGTGTGGTGAACGCTCTTCTCTCTTTGGTAAAAATGCCATGAAAACATTTGAGCGCTATTTCATTAAAGAACCTAGCACCCATATTGAAATTAAAAATGCCTATTACAAATTAAGAAACGACGCGAACATTTGCCAGCAGATTTTACTGACCTTTGGACTTGATCAGCCAGATGCTCATATCATTAACGGACATACTCCAGTGAAATTGATCAAAGGGGAATCACCAATCAAAGCGGATGGGAAAATGATCGTAATTGACGGCGGCTTTTCTCGTGCCTATCAGAAAGTGACAGGCATTGCTGGTTATACGCTTTTATATAATTCTTTTGGTATGCAGCTTGCTGCTCATAAACCATTTTCTGATCAAGAAACAGCGATCAAAAACAATGATGATATTGTTTCTACTCGTCAAATCGTTGATCGCCAAGTAAATCGCCTACAAGTTAGAGATACAACAATTGGTTTGTCTTTACTGCAGGACACTGCTCAACTGAAAGAGCAGTTAGAAAATCACACCAAATTTTCTTCTACTTAAAAGTAAAAACTAAGACGTTGATGATCTTTCGTCTTAGTTTTTTTAATTGTCTCTGATAATGATTTATCGTTACCTCAAAAGAGTGATGTTTATCTAAATAAACGATCACCTTCCCCTTAGCTCTTTTTTCATCTACCTTTAACCAACCTTGCAAATCTACAAAAAAAATGATTAAATGGTTGTGGTCGTATTTTTTGCTTAAGCTTTTAATAGGATCCATCATCTGATTTTTTTGGAAAGGATCGAAAGTTCGTTGGAAAAACAGAAAATGACTCTATACGGGATGATTTTCTCGATTTGTTTCTTTTTGATCGTATCGTTCTTTTTTTCTACTCATACAGTAGACTATGCAAACGAAACAGAGACAAGCGGGAAAAACAATGTACCAGTCAAAAAAATAGCTTCCGCACCTGTTAAGGATACGGAACCAAGTGACGAAGAAAGTCCGGAACTTATGGCTTTTTATCATAAAATAGAGCAAACAATGACCGATACTGTAAAAAGTTTCAACGGTGATGTCGGCGTAACTTATGTAGATTTGGCAACAGGAAAGCAGCTTTCCGTCAATGGGACAAAAGAATTTTACAGTGCAAGTACAATCAAAGTGCCTTTAGCTATGATGATTGCGGATAAAGTCCAGGCTGGTAATTTAAAATGGGATGATCAGCTGACTTTTAATGAAAAAGAAGATTATGAAGATGGCACTGGGATCATTATAAATAATATTCAACCCAGCTATTCCTTAAGAACTTTACAGGAATATAGTATTACCTATTCAGATAATATCGCCAAAAATATGTTATATGATACATTTGGTGGCGATGTTGCAGCTAAGAAAGCACTATATGCTCATTTTCTACAAAAGGAAACTGATTGGGATGACGCAAAATTCACTTCTGAAGATGCTGCTAAAATCCTTAAAATCTTGTTTGAAGAAAAATCTTCAAACCAAGAGTATCAGACTATTTATAACTATATGAAAAACACAGTGTTCCATGAACGGATGGAAACACCTACGACTTCAGGTAAAGTGGCGCATAAAATCGGCTCTTACGCAGGTTTTCTACATGATATCGGGATCTTAGAAACAGAACATCCTTTTATTCTAACCGTCTTTACAAACGGAGAAACAGATGCTGGTATTCCATTTATTTCAACACTTACAGATCAATTATGGACTGTTCAAAGTAACGAGTATCCAAAAAAATAGAGCCGAGATAACATCAATCGTTATCTTTGCTCTATTTTTAGTTTGCTCAAGTATTACTGCCCATATTTTTGATCTTGATCAAGCGAGTGATTTCACTTCGCTCATTTTCTTCCAATTTCATCTGAATATAATAAATTGTTTCTTCTAATTGAGGAATCGTCATATACTCTAAGGCGTTAACTCGTCGACGGGTTTTCTCGATTTCTTCTGACATCAGCTGACAAGTTTTTTCAACTTCTGCTAATTCCAGCAACTTCGGTAAAATGGTTGAAATTTTATCAAATGCACCATCTAGTTCAGCGTTTGAATTAAGGTACCCATAATTTAATGGCGCATTTACGATGCTCTCATCATAATGAAAGTTCATAATCGGAACTGTCACACTCATGATATTTTTTTCGATTACGTCAAGTGAGACATCATTCGCTGGAACAGCAACTAATTCCTCGATAAATGCTTCGTTCAAGGTTGCATTCGCTAAAACAAAGCTAGAGAGTGCTGTTGTCAATTCGTGTTCTACATCAATTCTGAGTTGATTATTTTTTTTAACCAGCAAAATAAAGCGACGCATCAATTCATCTTGTTTGTCTTTTAATAGTTTGTGCCCTCTAGTTGCGGTCCCCAACTGCTTTTTTAAACGAGAGAGTTCCATTCGAGTAGGATTCACATTTAAACGTGCCATTTACGATCACTCTCCTTCAGTCAAGTATTCGTCTAGCATATCATCTTTGATTCGTTTTAATTCCGTTCTTGGCAGCATTGATAATAACTCCCAACCTAAATCCAGCGTTTCATCGATCGAGCGATTTGTGTAAAATCCTTGATTGACATATTCCTTTTCAAATCGATCTGCAAATTTCGCATAGATTTTGTCAACATCAGATAACGCTGATTCGCCCAGCACGACAGCCAACTCTTTTGCTTGTTTTCCTTGCGCATAAGCCGCAAACAATTGATTCATTGTTGGTGCGTGATCGATTCTTGTTTTTCCTTCTCCAGTTCCTTTATCCTTTAAGCGGGACAATGAAGGCAAGACATCAATCGGTGGTTGAATGCCACTTTTATATAGTTCTCTAGATAATATGATTTGTCCCTCAGTAATATAACCAGTCAAATCGGGAATCGGATGTGTTTTATCGTCTTCTGGCATGGTCAAAATTGGAATTTGAGTTACAGATCCTTTTAACCCACGAATACGCCCAGCACGTTCATATAACGTAGCCAAATTCGTATAAAGATAACCTGGGTAGCCACGACGCCCTGGTACTTCTCGGCGTGCTGCTGAAATTTCCCGCAACGCTTCGCAATAATTGGTCATATCGGTCATGATTACCAAGACATGCATCCCTTTTTCATAAGCTAAATATTCAGCTGCTGTCAGCGCCATTCTTGGCGTTGCAATTCGCTCGATGGCCGGATCATTCGCTAAGTTCATAAACATCACCGAACGATCAATCGCTCCAGTCTGTCTGAAATCTTCCATGAAAAATTCTGCTTCTTCAAACGTAATCCCAATCGCAGCAAATACAACAGCAAATTCTTCATCACTATTTAGAACATTTGCTTGACGAGCGATTTGAGCAGCTAATTCTTTATGAGGTAAACCTGAACCAGAAAATACGGGTAACTTTTGGCCACGGACCAACGTATTCAAGTGATCAATGGCAGATATTCCTGTTTGAATAAACTCATCCGGATAATCTCTTGCAACAGGGTTGATGACTTCCCCATTAATATCAACCATTTTCTCTGGTAAAATTTCTGGTCCGTTATCTTTTGGCCGACCTAAACCATCGAATATACGTCCAACCATATCTTCGGAAACACCTAATTCCAAAGGATGTCCTAGAAAACGAACTTTAGAATCTCGAAGATTGATACCACTAGTTCCTTCAAAAATCTGAACCATCGCTTTATCTCCATTGATTTCCAACACTTGGCCACGACGAATTTCCCCATTTTGCATCCGCACTTCGATCAGTTCTTCATATTTGACCCCTTCGACTTTTTCAACGATCATCAAGGGACCAACAACTTCATTGATCGTACGATATTCTTTAATCATTAGTGATCCCTCCATCTGCAACAATTTGTTTTAAGGTTCCTTTTATTTCGTCTACTAAGCCATCTAAGCGATCAATCTGTTCTTCTGGCAAATATTTGCTTCTAGCGATTTGATCTCTTAAACTAACCGTTCCAGTCATGATCTCAGATAAATAAGCCCCTAAAGTTAAAGCTGTTTGGCCTTCTTGATAGAATGTTAAAATCAAGCGTAGCATTTTGTACTGTTTTTCTCTTGAAGTAAACGTATCAACCTCATCAAAGGCATTTTGTTGTAAGTAATCTTCGCGAATAGATTTAGCTACTTCTAATGTTAAACGGTCTTTATCAGATAAAGAATCAATTCCGACGAGTCGAACGATTTCTTCTAATTGTGACTCTTCTTGTAAAATTCGCATCCCTTCTCTCACCATCTCAGACCATTCGACTTGTAGCTGCTGATCTAAGTATTTACCGACTTCTGAATCATACAAAGAATAACTTTGTAGCCAGTTGATTGATGGAAAATGACGTTTTTGCGCTAATGTTGCATCTAGCCCCCAGAAAACTTTCACTACTCGTAATGTATTTTGAGTAACAGGTTCTGAGATATCTCCACCTGATGGAGAAACTGCACTTATTGCTGTAATACTTCCTTCACGATGATCTTTCCCTAATGCCACGACTTGTCCAGCTCGTTCATAATATTCAGCTAAACGACTGCCTAGATAAGCAGGATACCCTTCATCTCCAGGCATTTCTTCTAAGCGTCCACTCATCTCACGTAGTGCTTCAGCCCAACGAGAAGTTGAATCTGCCATGATTGCTACAGAATAGCCCATATCCCGGAAGTATTCTGCTATTGTGATTCCCGTATAGATTGATGCTTCACGTGCCGCTACGGGCATATTAGAGGTATTTGCAATCAAAACAGTTCGTTCCATAACAGATTCCCCAGTATTTGGATCAATTAATTCAGGGAATTCATTCAATACATCGGTCATTTCATTTCCACGCTCACCACAACCGACGTAAACCACTAAATCAACATCTGCCCATTTCGCGATTTGATGCTGTACCACAGTTTTCCCTGCACCAAAAGGACCAGGAACCGCTGCGGCTCCTCCTTTGGTTACTGGAAAGAAGGTATCAATCACTCGTTGCCCCGTTAATAATGGGACATCTGGATTTAATTTTTCTAAAATTGGACGACTACGTCTAACGGGCCATTTTTGCATCATCGTAAATTCTTTTTCTCCCGTTGCCGTTTCAATGATATAGACTGTTTCTTCAATTGTAAATTCACCTTGTTTTACTTCTTTTACCGTTCCATTAACACCAAAAGGAACCATGATCTTATGCGGGATCACTTTAGTTTCTTGAACTAAACCGATAATATCTCCCGTCGATACTTCATCGCCTACAGAAACAGTTGGTTCAAACAGCCATTTTTGGGTTCTATCCAAGGCTGGAATCTGAACCCCTCTGCTTAAAAAATTGCTTTCTGTTACCTCAGCAAAGGTATCTAACGGACGTTGGATACCATCAAACATCTCTGAAATCAAACCCGGCGCCAATTCCACCGATAAAGCTTCACCAGTTGTTACTACCGGCTCACCCGGTCCTATTCCTGTTGTTTCTTCATATACTTGAATCGACGCGACATCTCCCCGCATCTCAATAATCTCTCCAATAACACCCAGTTTCCCTACATGACAAATATCCTGAATACTCGCATCAGACATATTTTCAGCCATCACTAAAGGACCAGATACTTTAATAATTCGACCAGTTTGCAAAATCATTCCTCCTATTCAGAAAAGCTGAACGAACCCGTTTAGCTTTTGAGCAAATTAGGAAAATACGACTGAGGCGTTTTTTTGCCTCATTCTTATTTTATCTATTTGCCGAAAAAGCTGGTTCGTGAAGCTAGATCAAATGTAAAGCTGAACAGACTCACTCAGCACTGACAGAAAAATAGGAAAATACGATTGAGGTGTTTTTTACCTCACTCTTATTTTATCTTTTCCTCGAAGTGCTAGCTTCTATTTAAAAAACTTCTTTTAAAGCTTCTCAATTGTTTACAATATATTTTGTCCAACCGCTCTTTCAACATTATCTTGAATTTCTTTCAAACCAATTCCCTTTGTTCCATTATGACTTGGAATCAAGATAATCGCTGGCGTTACTTCACTTTTATAGCGCTCAATTGTTTCAGCAACAAGTTCAGAAGCATCCTCGGTAATAAAAATAACCCCAAAATTATTTTTTGCCATTGATTCGATCGTTTCTCTAACTTGTTTTGATGAAGCGGCGTACACTACCTCAAAACCAAACAATTTGAAAGGCATAACAGAATCTCTATCACCGATCACACCGATCTTATACGTCATTCTGTCATTCGCATCCTTTCTCTTACTATTTCTATCGGAAAATTACTTCTCTTACTGACTAAAAGCAAGCGTAAATTCTTCCACTCTACTTCCTTTGCATTTAGAAAAGCCAATAGTGGTAATGGACCAAATGCCATCGTTTTAGCCTTATCATATAGGCTTGTTAAATAATCATCTTTAACCTTTTCAAAAGCAACTAAATCCATCTCTTTTGTTTTGGCGGAAACAATTGGTAATACTAAGCTGCCGTATACCGTAGTCAATACAAAATCAGTAAAACTGGCTAATGTCTGCTCTGTATAGTCTAAAAAGCGTACTTTGCTTATACTTCCTGAGCTAGACAGCACTGTAGATAAAAAATTTTCGTGCTGTCCTTGAATAATTCCTCTCGCCATTGTAGAAATGTTTGTTAGATCAATAAAAGCCGTAACTTCAGCTAAGATATTTTGATCATTCAATGCTTCAGCTAAGTATTTTTGAAATGTTAGAAAATTGCGATCATAAATAATATCAATCGCTTGTAACGTAGTAGATTCTTGAAAATAGTCTAAAACTTCCAAAATCGCATTCATCAATGGTTGCGGCAATTCAGTAGAAACTCTTGTTCGAATCGCACTTTTTAGCGTCTCAATAGAATAACGCCCATCCTCAATAAATAAATGATCCAGATTTTTCCCTGTCAGTTCTGCTTTTGTCAGGACTTTCAAGTTATGAAAAGTCGCTCTTGATGTGTAAATAGTGATAACCTCAGGCTCTGGTGCCATTTCATACAGCCATTCATATAATTTTCCTTTTTCTTTTGAATAGATGTATTCAAAGGTTTCAGTAAAATCTGATGTCATATAAGGACCATATACTGTATTTTTTAAAATTTCTTTGAGTTCATTTATACTTTTGGCATTTAACAATTGCTCGTATTGTGCATTACTCAAAAGTTCTGTTTCTTTAAGGCGAACCAAAGGATTGATTTGATTGTATGCAGTCTCTTTCATCCTGTTCCTCCTAACCTAAAATCTGAACGAGCTAGTCTGTAAATTCAGCTACTACTAACAGCGTCTCAGATTGTTTTCTCCAAATAAACACTGCTTACTGAAACAACATTTCCGCAATGCTGAAGCTTTCCATTTTTTTTACTTCTTGAACTAAACTTGAAACTAAAAAGTTATATTCAATGCCCTCTTTAGCAATAATAAACCCGCCTACATTTGGTAAAAACTCGTCTTCTAAACGTAACTTCAATTTTTCAGTTGAATGCTCAGACAACCACTGACTCGATAATTTTCCTTTAGAAAGTTCGCCTAATTTCAAATTGGCTTCTCCTTCAAGTGGTAACTGAGAAATGATTTGTTCCACGAAGCGTTGAAATTCAATTGGGTTCCATTGATTCATTCGTTCAACGGACTCTGAAAAAAGTCGTTCTAGATAGTCTTGTTTTTGATTTAATGTTGCTTGTTTGATTTCTAATTGTTGCCGATTTTCCTTTTGTTTAAAGGCTTTGTTCGTTTGTTCTTGATTTTTTTCAATCATCTTACTTTCTTGTAACAGTAATGCTTCTTCCTGTTCTTGGTATTCTCGATCAATTCGATCCGTTTCTGCTTTCTTTAAAGCTGAAACTTCCTGTTGACCTTTTTCTAGAATTTGTTCGATAATTTTTTCGATTGCATCCATTTTTTTCCTCCTAAATTAAAAAGCGTAGCGGCTCGTTTCGTCTCGTAGAAAAATAGGGGGATATGTTTGTGACGCTTTTTGTCATAGGCAGATTTTTCTTTTTCCCGAGAGGATAGCCCGTTTAGCTGGATTATTTCACATTTAGAACAAGTAAGAATGAGATAACAAACCCAAGAATAGCGTATGTTTCAACCATGGCAGCGTAAATGATTCCTTTGGTTGCATGCTCAGGTTTTTTCGCTAATATTTGAATACCTGCTGCTGCAACACGCCCTTGAGCCATTCCTGAAAACAACCCTGCAAAGGCGATCGGTAATGATGCAACAAAATAGTCTAACCCTTGCACCATTGTCATATCATTGCTCAAATTGATAAAAATCAAAAAGGCAATAACGAATCCGTATAATCCTTGCGTTCCGGGTAGCAATTGTAAAATCAACGCTTGACCAAATTTTTCAGGTTGCTCTGTCGTTAATGCTGCTGCAGCTTCCCCTGTAAACCCAACCCCTTTTGCTGAACCAATTCCTGCTAAAATAGTTGCCATTGCCATTCCCAACACTGCAAAAAGAATTCCACCATTATTATTAATTAAGTAATCTATCATATTATTATTCCTCCACTATTCTTTTACTTTTTGATTTTTTTCAATATTCATGTACTTCTCTTCTGTTTTTAACGGTTTGAATGCACGTCCTCCACCAGTATAAAATTTCCCGAAAAATTCGACATATTGTAAACGAGCACCATGGACATATGCACTTAGTAAACTTAAAAATAGATTCAACGCATGTAACGCAATAATCAATATAATCCCAACAGTAAACCTAGCTATAGGTGGCATAAAGGCTACTAACATATTAAATGCGGCAGCAATACTTCCACCTGAAATTCCCAGAGCCATCAAACGAGTATAACTAACCAAATCACCAATATAACTAGTCAATCCATATAACCCATAAAGACCCTTTGCTAGACCTTTAACTTTTGACTTAGTTTGGATGATCGGTACGATGACAATCGATAACGCAGAGATAATCGCCACTACGATTCCAGTTGTAACTAGTCCGTCATTACTAAATAACAACATCCCCAAAACAATAATCAAAATCCCGATTAAGAGACCTTGCCACGCAAAACTTTCGCTGATGCTATCCAAATAGCGTTTACGTTTAGTCAATTCGATTCCGTTGACCATCAATCCAGTTAACAACTGGATAAATCCAAAAACAACAGATAAAATCAAAATCGTATTGACATCCTCAGTTGTTGATAAAATGGGAAACGGTAGCTGAATGCCGAGGAATACTTTTGGCAAAGCCGCACCAAAAATCGAGCCATAAATAAATCCCCAAATCACCGTTGGAAATGATAAGATTAAAAAGAATTTAGCAAATCGCTTCATCCCTCGCGGTAAAATCATTAATCGAAGCGCAAGTAAAGCACCTAGTAACATCAGTAAGCCATATCCAATATCAGCGACCATCATGCCGAAAAATACCATATAAAAAGGGGTCATGATCGGTGTTGGATCAATCTCATCATATTTTGGTAAACTATACATTTCGGTCAACATCTCAAAAGGAGCGACCACAGAATTATTTTTAAGCTTCACGGGTATATCTGTTTGAATTTCTTGCTCTGTTGGCTGATCGAATGCTATATATACTTCATCAGTTGGCAGTACAGTTTGTAAGGAACGTTTCTCATCAATTGGAATCCAACCTTGCATGATAAAAAAATAAGAAGTATTTAGCAACTGTTTTTTTGCTTCTTCACGATGGATATATGCATACGTCATCTCTTCAGCTAAGTACAGTTCTTCTAAATGTTCCCGATGCGAAGCTAGTTTGAGTTTCAACGTTTTTTCTTCCGTAACAAGCTCAGCTAACTCTTCCTTATTTCGTTGGTAAGCTTCTTTAGGCAAAATAGCATAAGGGTAACTAAATGGATCAAAACTATACTTGGTCGTAATCTCACTTACTTCTTCTGCCTGATTTTTTAAAAATACTAAGCTGTAGTAGACATGGTGTTCGCTATGATAAACTTCTTCTATATAAATAGAATCAAGTTTTTTTAACTCCGTTACAAACAAGGTTTGATTCGCTGAATTGATCGATCCAAGTAGAAGTTCAGCATTTTCCATAGCATTTTTGTGTGGAATGATATCTAAATACTGCCAACGAGCTAACCATTTTTCTTTCGCTAAAAGTTCTTTTCTCGTTGTTTCAAGTACCGCCAAACTATTTTTTACCGCATTGATTTCTTTTAAATACCCACTTATTGTCGCTTCATTAAATCCTTCTTCCAAGGAACGTAAGGTACGTACTTGTCTTTTGATGGGTTTCTTTTTTGAAGGATTCTCAGCAAATCTTTCAATGAAAATCAACGCCTCTTGAATCTCTGTCAACATTGCTTGAAATTTCTTTTTTTTGCGTTCATCGCTTTCTAGCAGTGTTGAAGCAAAATGCTTTTTGATGTAAGAGCTATCTACATTTGAATGAAAAAAATCTTTGATCTCAATAGTCTGTAACCCCTGAATTGCTTGAAGAATTGTTTCTTCCTGTTCAGCAGCTGCTATGATCGTCATTTTTTCCATCTTATTGACTGCCATAGATTTTTTTCACCCTTTCTATTACGTAATCAATGATAGAGTCTTTGTTTTTTTCGTATTTTTCTTTGAACTCCTGTGTTTGTTCTGCTGCGTCACTCAACAAACTATCTTTTTGTTTTTGAAGTTGTTCATTCTTTTGGGTTTCTACTGTTTGAAGCAAATCTGTTATTTTTTCTTGACTTTCCGCTTTTTTTTGTTTGAATTCTTCCGCTTTTTTTTGCTCATACGCACTCACTTCTGCTTTCGCTGTTTGCCGCATTTTTTCTACATTTTCTTCTGCTTCACGAATCTTATTCAATGCTTCTAAAACCAATTTTCTCCCCCCTATCATTTGTCTTGATCTTATTCAACCTTATTATTGAACGTATCCTTTTTTATTACAAACAAAAAGGGAATAACCTGTGCTTTGTTAACAAGATGCACAACTTATTCCCTAAAAAATAAAAAAGGGCGTAAGTTCAAAAAACCATTCTTCTCACCCCTTGAAGAATCTGATCCTTGAAGCTTGCGCCCAACCATTTTTATTCATATGAGTGTATCTTAGCAAAAAAAAAACAAAATTACAACTGCTTTCTGTGTCAACTTTATCTAACGTAGATTGCTAACAAAAAAAATCCCATCTTCAAAAAAGATGGGAAAGGAGTTTTACTCATGAGAGTAAATGAAAAAAAGATTATTGTTAGGATGCATTTATCTTACTATCCTAGTTTTTCTTTTACAAATAATATGCATCCAAATTGCACTTTATCCGCTTAAAAAAAGAATGCTTCTAACTCATAAGGTGAACGGCTGACACGTTCAAGAATAGATTCTTTCCATACATCTGTAAACCAATCATATTGAATTTGATTGAGAATACTTTTTTTTAACTCAACCATCATCATTTCATTATCAATTTCCCCATCATAAAATAGTCCTAACGTAGTCATAATCTTGCTATTACTATGCTGTTGAAATCGATAAATGCGTCCTTTTTCTATGTAATAAAACCAGTGATTGATAATAACCGCAAAATGTTCTTCTTTATTTTCTATTAATGTAATAAACATCTTCGTCGTAATTTTTTTCATAATGATTTGACTCCCTTGATAATCTTTACTTACAATTTTCCATTGCAATCGTCTTCTATTCCTTAGATTTGTTTATCATATCAAACAATTCAATTAGACACAATCTTGATCGAACAAAAACGTTCTTCCTTTTACTTTTAAATCAATAGAAAGAAAAAAATATCTATAAATAAAGTTTTTGTCAATCTTTACGTCCAAAATGAGCGACTTTTTGGTATAATATAAAAGAATAGTCACTATATTTAGCGATTGGAGATTTGATTATGGAGCAAAAACTAATAAAAATAACTACAACCTTCCACAATACCTGGTTGATCAATGAGAAAGAAGATCGTTTTTCCAGAGAAAATAATATTTTATTTGGCGATACATTGCGACTTTCTATCAGTAAAAATGATTCCTATTATTTCTCTGAAGCGATTGCGTTGACCTACGAAAAAGAAATCTTAGAAAAAACAAAACCGTCTGAAAGTGAAATTGCTTTTTTTCAGTATATGAAGGAAGTTCAAGAAAAAAACTATTCAAAATCACTTACAGAACACTATCACATAGAACAATACGTAATTTCACCAGAGCTTGAAGAAGACTTTTCAGCAGAAAATTGAAGACAAAACAAATAACAGCCTCTGATTTACTTCATTCAACAGGAAAAGTAAATCAGAAGCTATTATTTTGCACTTTTTTTGTTACGCACTTTTTACTTATACATTTAGAAATTTTTTAGTTAAATTTTTTGTTTGCAAAATTTGTTTTTGATAATATTAGATACGTTTTATGCTCCACCTGTAACTACATATACCGAAATAACACTTGCTACAACAGCTATAAATGAAATCATCAACACACCTCCACTCATCAATTTTTGAAATCAACGTTTGCAAACAAATAATTTTCCTTAGGTAAAGAATAACAAACAAGCTTAAAAAAATAAAGTAGTAAAATTGAAAAGTGCGAAATTGGCATAAAATTCAGATAAATTATTTACTTTTTTACGAAAATTGAGATTTTTTTATTCATTTCATGCTATAATCGCATATGAAGGGAGAGAAACTCTTGAATATCATAGAAACATTACGTTTTTTTAGACTTAAATTAAAGTTAACTCAAAAAGAAATGATGTCTGACTATACTGACCCATCTACCTATTCAAAAATTGAAAGTGGCAAACGCTCTTTAAAAGTAAATGAGTTAGAGGAAATATTGAATCAAACCTCTATCAATGTTGATGAGTTTTTTAGTTTTACAACTTTTGACAAACAACAACAAGATTTCAGGGAAACTTTTTATTATTGTGGTGCTCACTTAGAAAATAAAAGTACTAAACAAAAATTACTTAACTATTATTTTGGTGTAAAAGATAAAGAAAAGAAATCCTTACGGGAATTATCAAATTATATCGCCATCAAAAATTTTTTCAACGCTCATTGGGATGAAGTTGATCCAGTAACTCTTGAGGAAATAAAGGAGATATTTGAAGACCTGCTGAATAAAACATTCTACATCCAATATGATTACATTATCACTGCAAATCTAATCCGTTTTTTTAGCGCAAAGCAGGCTGATTTATTGCTTGCAAGAATGTTTCCGATAAAATATGAAGATCAACGAGACTTCACGACTAAGAAATTTGCTCATAATATTCTTATCAATCTGATATCCATGCGCTTATATGCAAAAGATTACGAAAGTGCCGAAAGATATATACGCCTTGCTAAAAAACAAGATAAACAAAACGAAAACTACAGCTTCAAATTGAATCTTCAATACTTAACAAATCTCCTTAATTATATTCTCGAAGGCGAACCAGTCTACATGGAGCGTGTTTATGATTTTATACATCTACTAGAAAATACTGGTGATACTTTACAAGCTGAACAAGTAAAAACAGAAGTAAAGATGCTTACTCATGAACGTGATAGTGAAAAAATGCTAAAGAGCTATGCAGTCGGCCTATTGAAAGAATCTTAGTATACTATTTCAGTTACTTCAAAAATATCCCACCTATTAAAGGTGGGATAAGGAGTATTACTCGGATTGAGTAAAATGAAAATACTGTTAGGGTACATTTATAATACTACAAAGTGTAACGAATATCAACCCTAAAGTTCTCAAATCGCTTTATTTTAAATATTATTTCTCATATTCAAAACCCAATCAAAGATTTCAGACCATAAACAATGATTTCCCCCTCTACTATACTTCTCATAGCGGTACATTAAAACAGGAAAGATGAACCCCACCAAGAAAGGATTAAGTTAAATGAACGTCATTACTGTTTGCGGTAGTTTAAAATTTAAAGATGAGATGATGACACTTGGTCTGCAGATGGAACTCGCAGGGCATGTCATATTACTTCCAATATTTCCGATAAATAAGACTAAAGAAGAGTTTTCTGAGAAAGAGCTAGCTATACTTAGTAACATGCATAAGGAAAAAATAAAATTATCAGATGCCATCCTCGTCATTGATATAGATAGCTATATAGGCAATAGTACGAGAAATGAAATTGAATTTGCCCACTCTTTAAAAAAGGAAGTTCTGTATTATACTGATTTGGTGAATGACTTTTAAATAGATAAACACGTCACTCATTTTTTACTCATTACCAAATGACACATTAGACCGTCCCCCTTCTAAGCAAAAAATGATATTTTTATATAATTGCTTACTTTTCTGTTAAAATAAAGAGAAACTACGTAAAGAAGGCGTATTTATTTGAATATAGTATATAAAAAAAGAAGTATCATTTTATTGATATTATTATTTATCAGTATCCTCTCTATTTTTCCTTATTTTTTTAATAATTATATTTTCAGTCAGGACGATCTTCTATTTCACCGAACTAGATTGGAAAGCTACACTGAAGCAATCAGACATTTAGATTTTTTCCCTCGGGTCTTTCCTACTATGGGACTCAATTTTGGCTACGCTGCAGACTTGTTTTATCCGTCGATCTTATTGCTACCTTTTGCACTTTTTAGGATCGTAGGACTTGCTTTTGTACCCTCTTATTACTTGTATCAGTTTTTGATCAGTTTTGTTACTGCAGCTACTAGTTATTATTTTCTTTACTCTATAAAAAAATCAAAAAAACAAGCACTTTTATTCGCTTGTTTCTATACTCTCTCTAGTTATCGATTGATCGACCAATCCGTCCGAGCAGCTCTTGGAGAAACGCTAGCTTTTGCATTTCTCCCCTTGTTTGCACTTGGCGTGTATTCGATTGTTTATACGACTAAACATCGCTGGCAATTGCTAGCTGTCGCTACGAGTTTGTTGATTGCCAGTCACTTGATTACAGCCTTTTATTCGTTTATTTTTCTAATGTTCTTCATTTTGATCAATTGGAAAAAAAGTAAACTAGCTCAAGTCAAGTCTTTGATTCAATCTGGTTTATTAACACTATGCTTGTCTGCATGGTTTTTATTTCCTTATTTGGAACAAGTAACTCAGCTAACATTCAATTTCAGTAACACAACTTTATGGTCCAGTGGTTTGAACTTTAGTTTGGCAAATTTAATTGTGAACAGTCTTGCTAATGTAAGTGCCCCTTTTACTGAGTTAAAACCAAATATTGGTCTTCTACTTATCGTATTTGTCATAATTGCTGGTATCCATTTTCGACAATTGACTACTCTAAATAAACGTCTTGCTGTCGTTACATTTCTACTCATTGTACTAGCCACAAATTTATTTCCTTGGGGACTCTTTAAACTGTCGATCATAGCAAAGATTCAATTTCCTTGGAGAATGTTATTATTCGCATCCTTTTTTGCTAGCTTATTAGCTGTTGGTATGATTGAGCAATTCCGCTTACTATCAACAAAAATGGTGATCGTTTTTATTCTGATTACCAGCTTATTAACACTAGGATTCAATGTTAATAATTTGGTGCAAAGTACAGAGCAACACAACATAACTGTGACCAACAACAATGTTTCTGGTTTTTATGAATCCGAAATTGGTCATGGCAAAGAATATTTAGTAAAAGATACTGATTTTAAAAAATATTTTGCTGCACCAGGTCTGATAATTGATGGAATTCCTTATACTTCTACTCCTAATCAAATAAAAAACAACTATGATCATAGCAACTATACTGTGCGGATAAATGGCAATCAAGAAGTCCAATTACCTAAGTTTTATTACAAAGGTTATGAAGTGAAAGTGGACCAAGAAGTTGCTAAGGCTTATAACAAAAATGGATTACTGACCGTTACACTTGATCCAGGTGTGCATTCAATCGAAATTTTTTATAAAAAAACCAACATCCAGAAATTATCAGTTATTTTCTCTTTTATAACGGCTGGAACATTGGTTTTGTATAACAGACTAAAAAAAAGAAGATAAAATCAATAGCTCTTATCTAACATACTGCTTTCAAAAAATAGAGGATACCGTCACAAATAAGAGACTGTATCCTCTATTAGCAAGCTGGTCATTCGGTATAGTTCATCTATTTATAGTGATTGATTAAAAAATTCGTTTCTAACACTATTTTTTTACTTTACTTACGCAAAAAAACTTCTTTCTTTGTCTTTAAAGGTAGGTAGGTACCTCCTCCGTCCTCTATCCCAATGAATAATTTCTATCGCTTGCTTTAAAACAACTATTCTATCACCAAGGTTGACTTGTTGGTCCTACTGTAAATTCATTTATCGTAACCTCTTCAGGTTGTTCAATCGCATAAGCAACAATGTTTGCCACGTGTTTAGGGGAAATACCATATCTATCATATAAATCAGTCATTCCTGCGGCAGTTTTTTGGTCTGTAATTTTATCCAGTAATTCTGTTTTAATTGCTGCTGGATAGATTGTAGCTGTTCGGATATTCGTTCCCTCTTGTGCCGATTCCATTCGCAATACTTCCATTAAATCGCGAACTGCCCATTTAGTCGCGCCATAAACAGCACCTCCTGGGTAGGCTTTCAGCCCCGCAACGGAGGATGTTGTAATCACATGTCCTGATCTTTGTTCGATAAACAATGGAAGTACAGCTGCAAGCCCATTGAGAACTCCTTTAATGTTTATATCAATCATTTGGTCCCATTCTTCTTCCTTAAGTGCGGACAAGGGCGAATTTGGCATAATACCAGCATTTAAAAAGAGAACATCTACCTTCCCATACGTTTCAATAGCGAAATCTACCAAGTTTTGATTATCTTTTCTCTTCGTTACATCCGTGACTAAATATACTGCATCACCAGATTTTTCTTTGATTTTTTCAACAATTGATTCTAATTTTTCTTTTCTTCGTGCTGCTAGTACCAGTTTTGCTCCTTTTTCGGCTAACAACATCGCAGTTGCCTCTCCAATTCCTGATGAAGCTCCTGTAATAACTACTACTTTATCTTTAATCGCCATCTGTCTTGCTCCTTTTCATTTTTATGGTGTCAATAGGACATTGACTGCATCTGTTTCTAACATGAAATCAAGTTGTTCTACTTCTTTTATTTTTCCTATTTTAGTATATGAATAATTGGTAGAAAATGTTTGATAAAAGATGACTAAACAGTTGGAGCCAAAAAGCATCACATCGCCCTTTTCTATTCTTCTAACCTGTTCTCTTTGTGTCGGTAAATGTTCTAATAGATACGCATATTTTTCATTACCATTTAAATCAGCCATCCTTATGTTTAGTGGAAGGTGTTCTCTCATTTTTTTCGTTGCTGAATTGGGTGTTAGCTCAATATGAAATCGTTTGTTTTCAATTATGCCATTTATTGTAGACACCGTTTCACTTTCATTGATATAAGACGTAATCACATCACCCTCCCCCCTCTTTACAACTAGAAGTAATAAGCAAAGAATAGCGAATATTATTTTATGTTCTCTTTTCTTCTTCAATTTTCCGAACCACTTTAGCTGGGCTTCCTGCTACAATCACATTATCAGGCACGTCTTTTGTCACCGTTGAATCAGCAGCAACAATCGAATTCTCTCCAATCGTAACCCCAGGCAAGACTGTGACATTTGCCCCAAGCCAAGCATTCTGCTTAATATGAATCGGCTCTACTTTGATTCCCCGTCTATTCTTAGGAGAAACTAAATGGTTAACAGTGACCAATCTAGAACCAGGACCAATCAAAACCTGGTCTTCGATCGTAATACCACCTAAATCTACGAAAGTCACGTTTTGGTTAATAAATATTTCTTTTCCAAATGTGATATGCTTGCCAAAATCACTATAAAAAGGCTGGGAAATTTTTACTGAGCTATCGATTGTTTTCCCCGTAATTTCCTCCAAAAGTGCTAAAACCTCTTTATTCGGATAATACTGCGCATTTAGTTTCATTATCAATTGTTCGTTTTCATGTTTTGCGTAATGAATTTCTTCAAATAAAGGAGAATCCTTTAAAATTTCTTTGCCAACAATTTTCTTTTGCAGCTCACTATTTAGCATTTTTATTCCATCCTTTCGTTTCTACTATCCAAATTATACCTGAATCGTTTATACTTAACTAATACCAATAAAACATAGCTAACTATTCGTAAAAGTTATAGGAAGGAGTGCTAAAATGGAACTTCGTGTCTTAACGTATTTTTTAGCAGTAGCAAGAGAAAAAACTATTAGTAAAGCGGCTGAAGTTTTAAACCTCTCTCAGCCAACACTTTCAAAACAATTAAAAGAATTAGAAGACGAGCTTGGTGTTACATTATTTATTCGTGGAAATCGAGCTATCTCATTAACAGAAGAGGGTATCTACTTAATGAATAGAGGAAAAGAAATTCTATCGTTAGTTGAAGCAACAACCTCAAATCTTACCAAAAATGATGTAATCAGTGGAGAAATAACGATTGGAGGCGGTGAAACGAGCGCTTTTGAATTTATTGGAAAACTGTTGGAAGAATTAAGAGAACACCATTCAGAAATCACTATTCATCTTTATAGTGGAAATGCTGATGATGTTTTAGAAAAAATTGATAAAGGTCTGTTAGATTTTGGTTTGGTGATTGATCCTGTTGAAAAACAAAAATATGAATATATCCGCTTACCTTTGTTTGATAGCTGGGGCATTCTAGTAAATAAATCACATCCTCTAGCTGAAAAACCAACAGTCCAACCAAAAGATCTCTTGCATACCCCTCTACTGATTTCCAATCAATCTTTAGTTGATAATCAACTATCAGAATGGCTTGGAGGAAATATAGAACACTTTACTATCATTGGAACCTATAATCTTCTTTATAATGCCTCTTTGCTAGTAAAACAAGGTGTTGCTAGTGCACTTTGCATTGATGGAATTGTGAATACCGCCGATACCTCCCTAACGTTTATTCCTTTTTCACCATCCTTGACTGCAAACATCAATATTGTTTGGAAAAAGAATCAAATTTTTTCCAATGCTTCAAAAGAGTTTCTGCGTTTGTTAAAGAATGCAAAATAATACAACAATGGCACAACGAGCGCAAGCTATTGTTGTATATAGTTTATTACAATGAAGAATCAATCATATGGACTAGTTTCTATATGATTGATTCTATTATTACCTCTTAAATTGATATCTCACTTCATAGTTAAATTTTCACTAGAAAGATTTTCTCCATTTGTCTCAATTACCCGTTGATACCAATAAAAAGATTTCTTTTTAGAACGTTCTAATGTACCTTTCCCCTCGTCATCACGATCCACATAAATAAAGCCATATCGTTTACTCATTTGACCTGTACTGGCAGCAACTAAATCAATACATCCCCACGTTGTATAGCCAAGCAATTCTACGCCATCAATCTCTACTGCATCTTTAAATGCTTGAATATGTTTGCGTAAATAATCAATACGATACTCATCTTCTACATAACCATTATCATCTGGCGTATCAATTGCACCTAAGCCATTTTCAACAATAAATAAAGGCTTTTGGTAACGATCATATAGTTGATTCAAAGAGTTCCTTAAGCCTAATGGATCAATCTGCCAACCCCATTCAGTTGAGGGTAAGTGTTCATTTTTTATTGATGCAAAGATATTACCAGTTGATTGCTCATAATCTTCTGAATGGGCACTCACAGTCCGTGAACAATAATAAGAAAAGGTTACAAAATCAACTGGTGATGCTGCCAAAATTTCTTCATCTCCTGCTTCCATCACAATATGTAACCCTTCGCGCGCTAATTTTTTCAAGGCATAATTGGGGTATTTCCCCCGTGCCTGAACATCAATAAAAAAGTAGCCTTCACGATCACGATTAATCGCTTCTTGATAGTCTTCTGGGCGACACGTATAGGGGTAATGGCTACCACCTGCCAACATACAGCCAACCTGATTTTTTGAATCCACTTCATGGGCAATTTTAGTTGCTAAAGCACTTGCTACTAGTTGATGATGCGCAGCTTGATATTTAATTTCTTCTTGATTTTCACCTTCTTTAAAGATAATTCCACCACCAACAAATGGCTGATGTAAGATGATGTTGATTTCGTTAATTGTCAACCAATACTTAACTAAGCCTTTATAACGCTTCAAAACAGTTTCAGCATACCGCGTATAAAATTCAACCAACTGACGGTTCTTCCAGCCACCATAAGCTTTAATCAAATGAACGGGAACATCAAAGTGAGCAATCGTCACTAATGGTTCAATCTGGTGCTTTCTTAATTCTTTAAAAATAGCTTCATAAAACGCAAGTCCTTCTTCATTTGGTTCAGCATCATCTCCATTTGGGAAAATACGAGACCACGACAATGACATACGATAAACTTTAAACCCCATTTCCGCAAATAATTGAATATCTTCCATATAACGATGGTACATATCAATTGCCTCTTTTGCAGGGTAATAATAACCAGCATGCCACTCTAGCATTTCTAATTCACCTAAAGCTACTTTCTTACGATCTTCACCACATGGTAATACATCAATATTAGAAAGCTTTCTGCCACCTTCTAATACACCGCCTTCTGCTTGGTTTGCAGCTGTTGCCCCACCCCACAAGAAATGTTTATCTAAAGTCATATATTTACAGCTCCTATTCTTTTTTCAAAACTATTAATCTTAATTATTATCCATTTAGATGATTATTCTATTATCTTTACACTTTAACGATCAATACTTCTTCGTTATTTGCTAATTGTCCTTTAGTTATTAATTCAATTGAAGAGTATTGAGGGGTATTGGTTATCACAACTGGCACTTGCGTTTCATAGCCAGCTTCTCTTATTTTTTCCAAATCAAAATTTAGGATTACCTGCCCTTTTTTTACTGTTTGTCCCGATTCTACCAAAGTATCAAAATATTGACCTTTTAACTCTACAGTATTTAAACCTACATGAATCAAAAGTTCTATTCCAGTATCCGACACAAGTCCAATTGCATGTTTTGTTGGAAAAATAGCCGCAATTTTCCCATTAAATGGTGCAATTACTTTCCCTTCTATTGGTTCAATAGCAAACCCCTTACCAAGAGCTCCCGATGCAAAAGCGCCATCTTGTACTTCACTCAAGGGCATGACATTCCCTTTAATAGGATTAGCAATTGTTGTATCCTCTAAAATAACTTCTTTAACTGTTGGTACTGTTACTTCTTTTTCAAATTTAAAACTTAACACATAGGTTAATACGGCTGATACGACTGCTGAAATGATCAAAGCTATCACAATATTCCAGAAAAAAGCCATCGAATTATCACCAATATAAAGTAAAATTGCAGGTAAACCAGATGATCCTGTTGCAAAGCGATGTGTATTCGTTAATCCAGCATATAAACCACCTGCTCCACCACCAATCATAGCTGCAATCAACGGGTATTTTTTAGGTAAATTCACACCATATAATGTTGGTTCAGTAATCCCCATGTATGCAGTAATTGAACCCGAAACAGCTAATTGCTTCAATTTTTTATCTTTTGTTCTAAATGCAACTACCGCAGAAGCCGTTGCTTGAGCAATATTTGAGCAAACACAGCCTGGCCCAAAAATACTATCATAACCAAGCTCTGCCATTTGCATCACCCCTAAAGGAGCAACACCATTGTGAAGACCAAACATCACCATAATCGGCAGAAAACCACCGATCAAGACTGCTGGTACCCAACTAGCATTTACACTTAAAAACGTAAAGAATGCTGCCAGATAACCACCAATAATACTGCCAATCGGACCTAGTACTGAAAACGCCAAAGTTCCCATAATTAGAAAAGTCAACATTGGTACAAAGACTAATTCAACTGATTTTGGTATCACACGATTGAGAAATTTCTCTACATAAGACTGAACGAAAATAATTAAAAGAATCGGAATAACAGAACCAGTATAAGTAGCTAAGGTAAAAGGAATAAGATCAAAAAATTTAACTTGCTCTCCTGCTGTGACTAATACACCCCAATTTGGATGCATCATCATTGCTGCGACAGATGCTGCCAAGATAGGATTGCATCTCAATTTTTGAGCAACTGTAAAAGCTAAGATCATTGGTAAGAAGAAAAATACGCCATCTGCAAATAAGTTCAATAAATAATACGTTTGTGATTCGACAGAAACAACGTTAAAAACAACTAACAACGCTAGAACAGCCTTCACCATTCCAGCTCCAGATAATGCAGGAATAATTGGCTGGAATGTACCAGCTACAAACTCAATAATGCTATTAAATATGCCTTTTTTCTCAGATGATGGTTCATTTTTTGCAGTAATATCGATTTTTTTCTCAATCTCTTCAAAGACATCTTTCACATGCGTTCCTATGACAACCTGATGAACACCTGCATTAACTAAATAAGTTGCGACTCCTTCTAATTCACCAAGACCTTCTTTGTCAACTTTTTGTTCATCTACTAGTTTAAAACGAAGGCGTGTTTGACAATGATAGGCATCTGCAATATTTTCCTTTCCACCTAACGTCTCAATAATCTCTTGGGCCAACTGTTCATATTTTTTACTCATGGATTTCTCCCTTCAATGTAACAAGCTCCTATTTTGAATCAACCGGTTATTCAACTCTTGTTTCTAATCGAACTTTACCATTTATTGATAGCGTTACCAATAGTTTCAAAACATCTCGAAACATATTTCGGAAAATAAAGGAAAAAGTTGGAATTATTGAAATCTGTTTCATATTTCCTTGAATTTTTAACGGAAATGATTGACTTAAAGCTCGCTTTAAGATTTATAATGAGCTTGAGGAGGTGTTCAAATGAAAAAACAGTTATATCTGATGCGTCATGGAGAAACACTTTTTAATCAGTTGGGTAAAATCCAAGGTGCATGTGATTCCCCATTAACAAATAAAGGAAAAAAACAAGCAAAGCAAGCAGCAACATTTTTTCAAGAAAATCAAATTCACTTTGATCATTACTACTCATCAACGCAAGAGCGTGCTTGCGATACATTGGAAATCATTACCAATAGCAATCACTTTTATCAACGTAAAAAAGGCTTGAAAGAAATGAATTTTGGACGATTTGAGGGAGAAAGTTCGGAGCTACAGCCAAAAGGTCCCCACAATTTTGAAACTTTCTATGAACAATTTGGAGGCGAAAAAGCTTCTGACGTTCAAAATAGAATGATTAAAACACTTCATTCGATTATGGAGCAGGAAGATCATCAAAAGGTTTTGGCAATATCGCACAATGGTGCGTGTTTTTACTTTTTAAACTCTATTTGGAAGCATTCTGATAGAAAAATTCCTATTCATTTTCCAAACTGTGCCATTTTTATTTACACTTATGAAAAACATCATTTTGAACTCGTTGATATCATTGACCCAACAAGTAAAAAAAGTATTCTTTAGTCTGCTCATGAAAACAGTTAAAAAGCACTTGGCCGAAAATCTCCAAATGCTTTTTTATGTTTAAAATTTTTCAGATAATTCTTTAAAAGTTGCTTGTCTTTTAGACTCTAATAATTTTGAATTTGTAATTTTATTCCTTCTATTGACTTCATAATCAAGTGAAAATACCTTTGCGAACAGAGCATCGAGAATAAATAGAATGGATTCCTGTGTCGCAAAATTGGCTATCTTGGAATATAATTTTTCTTTACTAGAAATATTAAGGACAACATCTGAGTAATCTCTTAAATAGTTTTCACCACCGCTTGTGATACTAATGATTGGTACAGAATTTTTCATTAATAATTTTACATTGCTGGTTGGGTTGTCATCAAAGCTACTTCCAGAATAAGAAATCATAATCGCACAATCTTTGTTATTTAGTGTTTGCGTGATAATACCACTTTCACCCGAATTGGCCATGATTGCTTTCTTTTGAATCGATAACAAATTTCTCTTAATCAGTTCACCGTAATAATAATTTGGACTCGTCCCATAAATCACAACGCTATTTGCACGATGAATAAGTTCTGCAGCTTTGTTAAGATCTTCTATAGCAATCAAAGAAACCGTATCTTTGATACTCTGAATTTTTAAAGTCGCAATACTTTCGATGATTTCTAACGTATCGTGTTGAGCTAAAAATGGAAAGTTAGGATCAACATCTACGTAAGCATTATCGTCATGATAAGCCACTTCATGAGTAAAAGCATACATGAATTCTTTCCAACCTGAATAGCCAAAATATTTCGCAAATCGAACTAAGGTTGGCTTAGACGTAAAGGTTTTCTTGGCAATCTCTTCCATCGAGTAAGATTTTAGTTGGTCACGATTTTCAAGAATAAATTCACCAATCACTCGTCGGGCATCATTTTGCTTAAAGACTGCTTCTTCAATTCTTTGAAAAAGATACATTTTCATTTCCCTCCCGTTTAAACTAGCCTAGTTCTTTTCCTTAAATATATTTTCCTCACACTCTTTGATTTTATAATCATAATTCTCGATTTTCTTCTCTAATTTAGCCACAGTACCATTAATTAATGCCTGTTTCTTTAAAAGTTTCTGATATTCATTCACCAAAATCTCTTTTCTTTGCACCAACGTTTGTTCCCCCATTTGATATAATTCTGAATATTTTGAAAGAGAATGAATAGACAAACCTGAATCCCTCATGCATTTAATAAATTCAACCCAAATTAAATCTTCTTCTTGAAAATCTCTAATTCCTGATTGGTTACGGGTAATTGCAGGCATTAATCCTTGACTCTCATAGTAGCGAATCGTAGCAGGTGTCATATCATATTTTGCTGCAACTTCTGAAATATTCATAGTAATCAATCCCTCTTCTATCATTTAAGTATTTGGTCATTCTATCTTACCAGTATTTCCACTTGATTTAAAGTGCACTTTAAGGTGTATACTTTAAACAGATGCAACATTAGGAGGTTATCAATTGTCGCTAACATTACAGCAAGATTTGATTAACTTTTACTATTGCTAAAAATAGTTATACAAAATAATGTTCTTGGACAGGAGAAAATAATGAACGAACAATCACAAGCGACACCACCAAAAACCATTCCGTTTGGCGCAGAAGCCTTTCAAGAGAATCATCATACTGAAATCCGCTGGCTAGGAAATTCAGGTATATTTTTAAATAGCAGAGGCTATTGTATGATGGTTGATCCAGTTTTAGAAGGATTTGATTTGCCTTTGTTAATTGAAATGCCAATCAAAACGGATCAAGTGCCACATCTGGATAGTATACTTATCACCCATGCTGACAATGATCATTTTAGTATAGCAACCTTAAAAAAATTACTACCGCTGACAAATGCTCTACACGCACCTAAATATGTAGCTGGACTAGTTAAAGAAAAAATGATGTTTGAAGCATTTGGTCATGAAATACATGCTTCTTTTAAAGAAGGTCCATTAAAAATAACATTAACACCTGCTGACCATTTATGGCAAAATGAAAGTAAAAAATACGATCGTGTCTTTAAATTAGAGGACTTTTGTGGATTTTGGATTGAAACACCAGATGGAACCCTGTGGATTCCTGGCGACTCCAAGTTATTAGCATCCCATCTAGAAATGCCTGAACCTGATGCGATTCTCTTTGATTTTTCTGATAACGAATGGCATATTGGCTTAGATAATGCGATTAAACTTGCTAACACTTATCCAAATGCTGCTTTACTTTTGTCTCATTGGGGAACAGTGGATGCTCCTCATATGAATGTTTTCAATGGAAATCCAGCTGATCTGATTCATAGAGTAACCAATCCTGAAAGAATTCAGATAATGGCTGCTGGAGATCGTTTTATTTTAGGAAAATAACAAAAAATGAGCGTGGGACAAAACTTAAAAAAAGTTTTGTTTCGCGCTCTAAATCCGAATAAACGGCGAGAAAAAAGCAGATCCTTCGGAAATAAGCTGAAATTCACAAAAATTTGAAAAGCAATTTTCGTGAATTCCCTCTTATTTCTCGGAGCTAAACGCTTTTGTCTCGGCCTCATTTTTTTAAACGTGTCCCACTACTTTGTGTGGGATATAAGGTTCTTCTAAATAAAGAACATCTGCTTGACTTAATTTGAAATCTACCGCGCCCACCGCTGTTTCGATATGATTCATTTTAGTTGCGCCAATAATGGGTGCAACTACTGGATTTTTTTGTAGTAACCATCCTAAGGCAATATTCACTTTATTCGTCTCATATTTGGTAGCCAATTCTGCAACCCGATCTATAATTATCTGATCTTTAGCAGCTGTTTCATCATATTTAGCTTTTTGTGCATCATCAGTGGTGCTTCGTTTGGTTGCTTCTGTGGCACTTCGAATTAATCGCCCTGATGCCATTGGACTATAAGGTGTAAGTGCAATTTTTTCAGAAAGACAATAGGGAATCATTTCACGTTCTTCTTCACGATAAATCAAATTTAAGTGGTTTTGCATAGAAACAAATTTTGCCCAACCATTCTTTTCTGCTATATTGTTTGCTTGTTGAAATTGATAAGCATACATCGCTGAAGCCCCAATATATCTTGCTTTTCCAGCTTTGACAACGTCATTTAGTGCTTCCATAGTTTCTTCAATTGGTGTATAAGGATCCCAACGGTGGATGATATATAAATCCACATAATCTGTTTGCAGACGCTTCAAACTCTGATCAATTTGAGACATAATCGCTTTTCTTGATAATCCTTGTCCATTTGGACCATCAAACATTTTTTGGTGAACTTTTGTTGCTAGTACAATTTCATCTCGGTTTGCATAGTCCTTCAATGCTTTGCCTAAAATTTCTTCACTTCTACCTAAAGAATAAACATTGGCAGTATCAAAAAAGTTTATGCCTAGTTCTAGGGCTCTTTTGATTAGCGGTCTACTATCTTCCTCTTCAAGTACCCATTTATGAATCCAATTTTTAGCGTCTCCAAAGCTCATTGCACCTAAACAAATTCTTGAAACATCTAGTCCAGTATTACCTAATTTCGCATACTCCATTCTTATCATCCTCTCAATCTACTACTTGTTTATTATTTATTATACAACTTAAAGTACACTATAATGCAAGAGGTAAATGTTAGTATAAAGGAAAAATAGGAACAGATTACTGCTTTGTTTGCTAATTATGGAAATGGCATTCAATACAAAAAAATAGACAATAGAAACGCTGTACAAACTTCTGTACATCAACGTTTCTACTGTCTGTCTCCATAAAAGTTATGGAGACGGCGTTCTTTTAACCTACTTTGAAAATACTGGGTTTTCCATCTTTTTATAAATAAAAATGCAAAATTAATGCAAATTCATTTATTCACTTCTTATCTTTTAGGAAAGTATCTTATGCTAGACAAACGAGAACAAACGTTTGCACAATGAAAGCACCTTAAATAAACGGAGGGTGTTTACGATGTCAGATAAACCAGATCTAAACGATACTTATTTTTTGAAATATGCAGATCGTGGGATGAAAAAATGGATGACCGCTTTTGCCTTGGGTGAGTTAACTGCAGCAATCAATAAAGTAAAAGCTGAAGCTATGAAAAACATCCCTCGCCTACCTCAGCAAGATTTACAATATATCGAACGTTGTCTTAAGCGATCAATCAAACAAAATAAAGTTCTTGAGATCCAACTAAACATTCGAGATCACCTTGGACGAGTTAAGGATCACGTAGTTGGCACATTTCGCGGTTTTGCAGATATCAACACTGCAGTGATAAACTCTACAGACGGGGCCAAGCAATACGATCAGTACATCGATTTTAATGACTTACGCCACATAATAGTACATAACTTCACCAAGTGGTCTAATAAACATGATGAGGATCCCTACAATAGTATGGATTTAGAGATTACTCAAGATATTAATGATTTTTGTGCCAGTTACTTTGATGATGGCGATTTTATAGAGTGACCTCTCCCCTACTTTTACAGTAGGGATTTTTATTTGTAAAAAGATTAATAATTTCCTCCCCTCCTTGCGTATATTATCGTAAGGGGGGTTTTATGTGGATCAGATAATTATATTAGACGGTAATGTAGTAGGCTTGGTTAGCGATGGTGGATCGGCTAGTTGGGAGTTTGAGGATCTAGAGGATGCTGCAGAGTTGTATAAATTGCTAGTGCTAAGTTGAGAATAAGATTGCCGAATTCTGCGAAAAAAGCATATATTGACAGACACAATAGAATGACATATAGTTATTTATGTAATACAATTGTTTGAATAAAATATTATTAAGGAGTGATTTAATTGTTTAAGAAAAAGTTGTTAGTATTAGGTCTATGTTTGTTTAATTTTATGTTGTTTGGAGAAAACGCTATGGCTGCGGAAAATCAAATCCATATTGCAACTCCTGAAGTCAGTGATGTTGTCAAAAATTATGCCAAAGATAACATAGAAAGTTATTTGACTGGTTATTTGTCTTTTGAAGGTAGAAGTATTAACATGGCAGATTATAAGTTATTAGAACCTTTTCAAATGATTAGCGAAAGTAACGAACAAAAAACAAATATATTTCCAGTTAGTGAAAACGGAATTGTAAAATATGTATTTTCCGTTAATTTAACGGAAGAGGGGAATTATTCTACTAAACTTTCAAAATTTTTAGCAAATGAAATTGAAAGTTTAAAGTCTACTTATGATAATGCAACAATAACATTTATAGAAAAAAATGGAGATATATACATTGAAAATGATGATTCAATTACTAAAATCTATACTTCTCCAATGAGACCAACTATTGAAGAAAATGTGAGTCAAGATACTTTGAGACAAGAAGTGGATTCCTCTTTAACTACAAGTGTCGAGCTTGACGAATTGAGTAACATTAAACAATCAAATATCGTTAATAGTCGATCGATAACGGTGGATCAAACTGGTACTAAAATTAATTGGAATGTAACAGAAACTCAAAAATCAGACGAGCAGTGGTGTTCAGCTTATGCCGCAGCAATGATTTTGAACAACAAAAATGATGCTAGACCAACCACTGCAAAACAAATGGCTCAATTCGCAGGAAAAAACAAAAATCAAGCTTTAAGCGCACAGAATGTTATTGAATACGCAAACTCTAGAGGTGTTTATCCTTATTATGTTAATCGCCCTATGAATTGGCAAGAAGTTCTAACACAAGTTAGAAAAAGTAATGCCATTTGGGGAGCATGGGAAGGCTTTGGTGGAAACTATCAAGGTAAATGGCATGCTCTTGACATTATAGGAACATACAAAGTTCCTGGATGGGGTGGTGGAGAACAAAGAGCATACTTTGTTTGGAATCCTTGGTATACTTACCCTGAACTTTGTAATTCAGATAACAATACTTATTATTTAGTTGGTTCGAGTTTTGTTTGGCGTTATTCTGTTACTAATTGGTAATATGAAATTTACATCTTTAAAAAAGAGACTATTCAAAGTCTCTTTTTTAAAGTTATAGGAGCCGAAACACTAGGAATATTTTCAGCATTTGAATGCTTAGAGCTCTCGGAAAAAACTAATGTACTATCGTCATTTAAGGTAAACGAATAGATCGTATCGTTATTTGTACCTAATACATCAATTGTATTATCTTGAATTCTATTGACTTTTAAATTTTCTCCTGAAATCATGTTATCATCAGAAAAATTTAAACTAGCTTTTTGTGAATTGTCTGACTCTTTAATTGTTACTTCAAAATCATCATTTTCATTATACCACTTGCCAAAAAAAGATTTATTAATGACATTAGTTTTGTTTGAACTTGTATTGTTGATATAAATTTCAGTATCTTTTGTATAATCTTCTTTCATTTTACACCCTCCAACGCCAATGAGAATCATAACCCCTACCAAAAGTATTATTTTAACTTTTTTCATCTCAACCTCCAAATAGTATAATCTGTTTTAGAAACACACATTAAGTATACTATATTATATATTAGAAATAAAGAACTAGTTATTAAGGTCGAATTAATTATAAACGAATCGAATTTAACGGATTTAGCTTATGAAACCAACCACATACAATGTTAACACTTTGCCTTTTTATTAAAAAAATGTAAACAAAAAAACCGCCTCGTAAGAGACGGTAAACAATAAATAATTATTCTAGGGAATCTTCTTACTTACACTGAAAGAAGATACTCCTATAATAAGTTAGGTACACCTAAAAGTCAAACGCAAAATAAAACCGCCCTGATGAAAGAGCGGCTGATGATTATGACGAACACATAGATAGGTGTTCTTTTTTTAGTTTATAGTGGTTGAGCGGAGTTGTAAAAAATGTTGAATGGTTAATGGTGGTACCATTTTACTAATATATTACTTAGTTTAATCTTTACAAAAAAATACAGGTACGCTTATACTCACTTTTGCGTTACTTTCTTTTTCTTAACTTTTCTCCAAAAACAAAAAACAGCTATAAACGCCTATACAAAAGCATTTATAACTGTTTTTACATTTCAACTTTTCTTCTCACATTTACTAAAAATGGAGACGGCGGGAGTCGAACCCGCGTCCAAACACATTGTCACTTAAACTTCTACGTTCATAGTCATACTATTTTAAGGTTTCGCTGAAGCTTATGCCGCATAACAGGCCCAAACTCTCGCTAGTCTGATGATCTCTTCTAAATTTTACAGACGGAAAAATTTAGCGTATCCCACTTAATTTGAGACCCTTACTCGAGCACATGGGCGATGCCGAGAGGATCTTCACCCGCTGTTTTTACGCAGCTAGAGCGAAAGTATTGTTTGTGTTTTTAGCAGTTATATTTAACTGTAACGTTTTTACGTAGACGTAACCTACGAAACGCGATTCAAGCTCAACTATGCCTGTCGAATCCGTAACGTCCCCGTTAAGATTAAATAGCATACTATACGCTTTTGTTAGTATAACATATTTTTTTAAACATTTAAAGGATCAAACGTTGCTTCTTCCACCTTTTAGCTGAACAAGATAACAAGCTTCTCTTATTTGACTTTGGCTCTAAAAATCAATGACCTGTTCCAAATACATTCACTAAAACCGTTCCAATCACAATAAAGCCAAGTCCGATAATCGTGGGTGTATTGATTTGTTCTTTCCAATAGACAACAGAAAAAACAGTAATTAAGATGATACCCACTGCTCCCCATAATGCATACGCTACATTTAATGGCATATATTTTATTGCTTTTGATAAACTGTAAAAACAGACTACATAAGCGATCAAGCATTCTACAGATGGAATTAATTTACTGAAACCATCCGTCGCTTTTAATAAATTTGTGGCAATGACCTCACTTATTATAGCTACAAAAAGATATAGATAACCAATCAAACTCGCTCACTCCTTACTATTTCCTCAATCATTATAGCAGAAATCAAACCAAATGAAACAATGATCTTAAGTACTTGCTACGAACATAAAAAGACCACCAATAAACGCAGCAGTTTGTGCTAGCTTGGTGATCTTTCATTAAATGTATAGTGTTAAACTTTAAAATCAAGCCTCATCAGAGTAATTAAGCATCCAATTGATTCCAAATTTATCAACGACCATACCATATTTTTTAGCCCAAAAAGTTTCCCCAAGCGGCATCGATATTTTACCACCTTCTGCTAAACGATTAAAAATTCGATCGATTTTTGCCTCATCATTTGTATTGATTACTAGCGAAACATTATTGCCTTCAATAAACGTCAAGCCCATACCATCTGGTACATCTGATACCATGACAGGTACACCTTCGATTGTTATCGAAGAGTTGATGACCAAGTCTTTCCAAGCTTCCGGCGTTGGGTGTTCGGGATCTGCCGGTGCATCTGCGAATGTCATAATGCCTTCATTTTTCACATCAAACACTGTTTCATAAAAAGCGATCGCGGCCTTTGCCTCATTCTTAAAATTCAAGTACACTTCTAACATGTTAATCATCCTCTCGCTCTATTTTTAATGATTATCTCATGGCAAAATAGATTACGCGAAAAGAACGCTCAACTTAAACTAGAAATCAGTATTCTTTAACAAGGCTTCAACAAATTGTTCCAAGTACGTTTGATCCACCTCGTCATAGCCGTGAGTGATCGAACTATCCAAATCTAACACACCTAATAGCTTCCCATCCTTAACCATCGGCACAACAATCTCAGAACGAGCAGCTGAATCACAAGAGATATAGTTTTTATGATTTTTAACATCTTCAACGATTAACGTTTCACGCTTTTCAGCTGACTCTCCGCAGACCCCTTTCCCCATCGTGATTCGTGTACAAGAAACTTTTCCTTGAAATGGCCCTAAAACTAATTCTTCCCCATTAAATAAATAGTAACCTGCAAAAACAGTATGAGGTAAGGCATCGGCTAATAAGGCAGAAGAATTTGCAAGATTAGCGATTTTATCATGCTCAATTTCAATGATTGCTGCTTGTTGCTGTACTAGCAATTGGTATGCTGCTGTTTTCTCTTCAGTTGTTTTCCACATTATTCCTGTCACGCTCTTTTCTAGTCATTTACTTTTTATTATAGCACAGAGTAATCCGTTTCCTTTCTAAGTCGTTTGTTTTTTTATTCGCAAAGATATTCATACTCTTCATAACAAGTTCAAACGAATTCACACTTTCTTCAAGCTTTTTTATGTTTGATTTAATCTATTAAGGTTATAGTTTAATCATAGTAAACAACCAATAACTTTGTGGATGAACGTGGTGTTAAAACTCTTTGAGGACTAACGGATGTTTATTCTCGACCTGATGAGGTGTAGGTTCGAATCCTACCGTCCACGTATGTGCAGTTTTTGCACTTAAGTATAGATAGACGCTTTTATGGAAAGGAATGATGTTTATGAAAAAAATTTTAGTTACAGGAGCAACATTATCTGCAATCACGCTGGCTGCCTATTCATTGTTGAAGCATACACCAAAACATCAACATGATTATGGCAAACTATAGTCAAAAAGTTGTCCTGAACGATGCTTGTTCAAGGCAACTTTTTTTGTTATTTTCGATAAATATTTCACAAATATAAATGAGGGCTAGTTATTTAAAAACTAAATGATACTCCCCTTCTTCAGCATTATCTAAATATTGATATAAAATCAATTCCATGATCGCCAACATTGAAATATGAGACGTAATTTCCATTTTATTTAAAAAAAGTTCATCTGTAAATACATAAAAATTAATATCGCTCATATTTTGTACGACGTTATTATCAGCTCCTGTGATCGAAACAAGCAGTGGATGAGCCGTATTTTTTAAGGATTGCATCAATTGAATCCATTCTTCATCTTTTCCTTGATACGTTAAAATAAATACCATATCCTCTGATTTGATTTGTCGTTGCACAACCGCCCGCATTGACTGATCTTCAGGAAATACGACTAAAAATCCAGCTGCGACAAATAGATACTTTACGTATTGCATTAGCTGTTTATTCATACCTTTCGCAAATAAATAAATGATCGGCTTTTTCTTCAAAAATTCGCCGACTTTAAGCAAACTATTTTTATCGATTACGCGAACTGATTCATTGATATTCTTTAAATACTCTTCCCGATAATCCTTTTGCGATACAACAAAGGGACTGACTTTCTCTTCTTTTTTCTGGTTTAAAAGAGTATATTTGATTACAGTTGTAAATTCACTATAACCTGAAAACCCAATTTTTCTAACAAATCTTAAAAAAGTCGTTGTTGAAACAAAACAATCATCAGCTACTTCTCGAATACTTTTATTTTTAATTTCATTCAAATTTTTCACAACATAGTCAAATAATAGGTGCTCATTTTTTGTTAACTCTGAAACATGAGGGTTTACCACTTCAAAAAAGTCCATCTATTTCCCTCCTACCTAATTTTAGGAATACTTTGTGCAATACAATGAATATTTCCACCGCCTAATAAAATTTCCCTAGCAGGAACGCCGATAATTTTGCGGTCTGGGTATAATGTTTCCAATAATTCTCCAGCTGCCTGATCATTTTTATCATTAAATAAGGGATAGATAATACCGCCATTCGCCGTATAATAACTAACATAGCTAGCAGTCAGTCGATCTCCAGGAAATCTTGGCAGCATGCCATTGACTGGGTCTACTCCCTGACTTTCTTCGGTTGTAATATACATGGGTTCAGGCATCAACATTTTGTGAATAGTCAGTTTTCGACCTTTGGCATCCGTTTCATTTTTTAATTGTTCATAAGCAGCTTTAGAAATCTCATATTGAGGATCTTCTGGATCATCTGTCCACGTCAAAACAAGCTCACCTGGTCGTACCACATTGAGCATATTATCGATATCACCGTTCGTCTCATCTAAAAAGAAGCCTTGTTTTAGCCAAATAATTTTTTCTACATTACAGTAGTTTTTTAAGATCGTTTCGATTTTCTCTTTAGAGAGTTTACCATTTCTACCTTCTGAAAGTAAAACTTCTTCAGTTGTATACAATGTTCCATCACCATCTAAATGAATAGAACACCCCTCTAAAATAAATTCCTTCAAAGAATAATAATCGATTCGATTGAACTCGCATAATTTTTCAGCAATCAAATCATCTTGATCCCAAGGAAAATATAGTCCATCTAATAAGCCGCCCCAAGCATTAAAGCGCCAGTCAACTCCACGAACTTCCCCTTTTTCGTTCGTTACATAAATTGGACCATAATCCTTGATCCAAGCATCATTATTGCTCATTTCCAGTACTCTGATTTTTTCTGGTAATGATTGGCGGGCATTTTTGTATTGTTTAGCAGAAACCAACATAGTAACAGGCTCAAACAATGCAATTGCTTTAGCTACTGCCGCATAGGCTGCTTGAGCAGGTTTCCCACCATTACGCCAATTATCAGCTCGCTCCGGCCAAATCAGATATGTTTCTTCATGTGGATCAAATTCTCCTGGTGCAAAAAAACCATCCTCTTTAGGATTGCTAGTTGTTAATTTCATACGAGCTGCACTCCTTTACTTTATCGGTCACTCTTTATTATTTCAGTATGTAAGCGATATATTTTTAATATATCAGAAAAAAAGAGTAGAAACTAGTTTTTGCCCCTACTCTTCTTATTAAAACTAAGCAGTAATGATTGTGCCGGTTTCTTCTTCTAATAAATTTTTGATATTTTCTAAGGAGGTAATCACCGCTTTACCTTTAGCATTTTCTTTAATAAAGGTTATTGCTGCTTGAACTTTTGGCAACATACTGCCAGGTGCAAACTGATTGTCTTCAATATACTTTTCAATTTCAGCGACACGAACTTTAGTTAAATCCGCTTGGTTTGGTTGATTAAAATTGATACTAACATGATCTACACCTGTTAATATAACCAACATATCTGCATGCACTAAAGCCGCGATTTTTTCAGAAGCAAAGTCTTTATCGATGACAGCTTCAACTCCTTGATAAATTCCCTCTTTGATCACTACGGGAATGCCACCTCCACCTCCAGCAATCGTGATAATCCCGTTTTCTACCATTTGTTGGATCACAGGATATTCAACGATATCGATTGGCTTTGGTGAAGGAACCACTTTACGAAAACCTCGGCCTGAATCCTCGACAAAAACGGCAGATGTCTGTTGTTTTTCGACTTCCATTTCTTCTTTACTTAAAAAAGGACCAATCGGTTTACTTGGTGCTTGAAATGCTGGATCAGTTTCGCTAACAACGACTTGAGTTAGAATTGTAGCGGTATTTTTAGAGAGATTTCTTTTTTTCAACTCAGCTACTAATGCATTTTCTAACCAATAGCCAATGCTGCCTTGAGTCATTGCAACAGCTGTGTCAACTGGCATAGCTGGATTTTTCTCTGTTGCTCCTAATTGCTGCTGCAGTAATAAGTTGCCAACTTGTGGACCATTGCCATGCGTGATGATCAATTCATGTCCTGCCTCAATAAAATCAGCTAAATAATACGCCGTGTGCGCTAAAGCCTTTTGCTGACCTTTAGCACTAGGATCCGTTGTCAGGATCGCATTTCCTCCTAAAGCTACTACAATACGTTTTTTCATAGGTTCCACCTCATTTTGGTACTTGTTGGGTGATACAATGGATATTGCCACCACCTAAAAGAATTTCTCTTGCAGGTACACCAACAACTTTTCTATCAGGATATAATTCTTGCAATAAACTTATGGCTTTTTCATCATTTGGATCATCGAATAACGGTAAAACGATCCCACCATTGGCCGTATAATAATTTGCATAACTGGCAGCTAAACGGTCCCCTTTTTCTCGCGGTAATGTACCTGCTACTGCATCAACACCGAAGCTTTCTTCTTCAGTAATCAAAATAGGTTTTGGTACATATAATTTATGGATAACCAGTTTTCGACCTTTAGCATCTGTTTCATTTTCTAAAATAGCTAAGCATTCTTTAGAAATTTCATATTGTGGATCATTTTGATCATCCGTCCAAGCCAAAACGACTTCACCTGGTTTTACAAAATTAACGATATTATCTACGTGACCATTCGTTTCATCTAGATAAATACCGCGTTTTAGCCAAATAATCTTTTCTAATGAAAGATATTCTTTTAAGACTTGTTCGATTTGTTCTTTTGAAAGTTGAGCATTTCGACCTTCTGAAAGTAAGCACTCTTCTGTCGTGATTAACGTCCCTTCACCATCCACATGAATTGAACCACCTTCTAAGACAAAATCATTTAGGCGATAACGATCTTTCCACTCTACTTCACAAATTTTTTGTGCTACTTGATCATCTTTGTCCCAAGGGAAATAAAGACCGTCGACTAAGCCGCCCCATGAATTAAAGGTCCAATCCACACCACGGATTTCCCCTTCGTCGTTTTTGACAAAGGTCGGTCCACAATCTCGAACCCAAGCATCATCATTCGCTATTTCAACAACCCGAACACTTTCAGGTAACATATGACGAGCATTATCATATTGTTCAGCAGATACACCAACCGTCACAGGTTCAAATTCACTGATTGCAACGGCTACCTCTACAAAGGTTTTCTGAGCTGGTTTACCACCATTTCGCCAATTATCTGGACGTTCCGGCCATAAGATATAGACTCCTTGATGAGGTTCAAATTCTCCTGGCATCCGAAATCCATCTTTTTTTGGTGAGCTATCAATTGTTTTCATGTTCGACACTCCTTTTATCTTGATTTTTTTCTACTTGTTTTTTAGCATATTCTTTATCGCCTAGACGAATACAAATTTCACCTATGATCGTGGCAACAACTGTTCCAATTAGAATCGGGATTTTCTCACTAAATTCCGTACTAGATAATGGTACGACTGAGAAAAATAAGGTAATAACTAATAAAACAAATGGTACATAGGCAATTATTTTTAGTAAAGTTGGCCCACCTGGTACTTTAAACGGTCGTTCTTGATCAGGATCGATTTTACGTAATTTTAAGAAAGCTGGGAACATCATAATATATGAAATTAATAATGCCACCACATTTAAAGCGAAGAAGGCCCAAAAAATATTTTCATTTGGAATAAAGGGTGCTGCAATCACTAAGACTGAAGCGACGATTCCATTGACGATAGATGCGCCTACTGGCATTTCATTTTTAGGATTTTCTTTTGCAAATACTTTTGGCATATCATGATTTTTAGCAGCGTAAAAGGCAACATAGTTGACTCCTAAAGCCCAAGAAATCAGATTTGCTGCTAATGTATACATAAACAATAACCCAATTATGATGACAAATGGATTGATTCCACCAACCAATAAAATAAAGCTATCGATCAAACCACCAGATGTCGACAATTGATCTGCTGGAACTGCTGCTCCCATCCCAAATGCAGCAAAGAGATAGAAGAAGGCAATTAAAATACCACCGAAAATAATGGCTTGAGGAATTTGTTTTTTTGGATTCTCCATATCACTGGCAAGTGTTGTGACCACTTCAAACCCTAAAAAGTTAAATAGTATCACCGAAATAAAACTTAAACTTTCCAAATCAAAACTTGGCAGTAACGCTCTACCAGAAAAATCGTTTGCCATCCCTTTGGTCACAGCGTGATAAATTCCTAAAACACCTAAACAAACCATGATGGCTACTTTAGCAAATGCTGCTAGATTTAAGATCCATTTACTATCACTAACTGGAAAACAACTAATAAACGTAACGGCCCAAATAAAGACTAACTGTCCTACGATCAAAACGGGTGTCCCTAATTCTAATCCGAAAATTTGAGTCATGACCTCTGTAAATAAAACAGCTAAACTTGCCATCCAAATTGGGAAATTGATCCAATAAAACCAAGCTACTCGAGCACCCCAGCGACGACCGAAGGCCATTTTTACCCAATCATAAATTCCTCCGTCTCCAGTATACGTCGTCCCTAGTTCAGCTGAAATTAAACCATACGGTAAAAAGAACAAAATAAGTAAAATCCCCCACCAGAAAAATTGTGAGGAGCCAATAGCAGCGGCTGGAGCGGCAGATTCCACAACAAGGATGACAACAACCGCCATTAGAACTGCGTCAAACAACCGAAATTTCTTTTTTTCTTTCATGCTTTGTACGCACCTTTCATTAAAGAAAATGGAAATAGAAGGAGAAAACAATTAACGATCAGTTCTGCTTCTATTCCATTATTTCTTTAAAATCACTTAGCAACTACAGCATTTCTTAACATTAATTCAAATTCCGCATCATACTGCTCACCAACTGCTTCACTGGCATAATCTAAATACGGATTCATGAAATAGACTAATAATGAACGCATGGCTGTTAAACGATTTTCAGCTTCATCTAAAACAACAGAGTAAGGAGCATCTAAGACTTCATCGGTGACTTCTTCTCCTCTGGTTGCAGGTAAGCAATGTAAAAATTTAACGTGAGGTGCAGCCATATCGATCAATGATTTATTAACTTGGTACTTCGGATAGAATGTCGCCATTCGCTCTTCTTCTGATAGTTCCGCTTCATATAAACCGTACCAAACATCTGTATAAATAAAATCAGCATCTTTCATCGCTTCTTCAGCATTTTCTGTAATTAAGACACTACCGCCAGAAAGCTCAGCATTTTTTTTGCCGATAGCAAGAGTTTCGGCTTTGATTTGAAATCCTTTTGGTCCGAACTGAACAAAATCCATCCCCATTTTTGTTGCCATAAACATTGTAGACACACAGACTTGAGTCGCATCTCCAACAAAGACAATTTTACAATCACTGAGTTTTTTACCTACTGGTAAATGTTCTGTCATGGTAATAATGTCGCCTAATTCTTGTGTTGGATGATTATAATCACTCATGCCGTTGATAACTGGAATCGTTGCGTCTTTAGCTAAATCAACGATTGTTTGATGGCGTTCAACACGAGCCATTAAAATATCGACTAATCGGGATAATACTCTGGCTGTATCTCCTAAAGACTCATGCCCACCTAATTGAATTTGACCCGGTGCTAAATATTGAGCATGTCCGCCGAGCTGGGTCATGGCGGTTTCAAATGATACTCTGGTACGAGTTGACGATTGTTCAAAAATCATTCCAAGCGTTTTATCTTTTAAGAGCGGAGGATAATAGCCATTTTTAATGGATTCTTTCAATTTTAAAGCCAATTGGATCATAAAATCGATTTCTGCTTTCGTAAAATCATTTGTATCGACAAAGTCTCTTTTTTTCATCATGTCTTCCACCAATCTATTTTTGATTTTTAATGTCGGAGTCCTCGAGTTTTCCTTTTGACGAGATAAGCATACCTCGAAGTCTACTCTTTTTAAAGCGGTTTCTAAACTCTTGATGAGAAGAACAGTAGCTTGTATTTTGTTCCATTTTGCGTAACAGGTTACACAGTTTCTAAAAAAAAACTGAAACCGTACACCAAAGGTACAATTCCAGCTTTCTGCTAATTTCTATTAAAAGGATTAATTAATTTTCTTATTTCTTCTTTCTCGTATAAAATTATTTGAACCAATCACTAAACAGATCAATCCACCAATCAATGGAGCTAGACCATTTGATAAAAAATAATCAAAATAATCATTTAAATTATAATAAATTCCTGTAATTAACCCTGTTAGGTAACTGCCAAACATTGAAAGAAATCCTAATAATGAACATGCAAGAAAGATATTTAATTTAAAAATACTTGCCGTAATAATAACGAACCAAATAATTAATAGCCAAATGATTGCTAACGGGATACCGAAATCTATAAGCCATTCTGTTTGGTTTATTTGTGAATAATAAAGTGAATATTGAATACTGGCTAATACAGGAATCAATAATAAACTTGCTGTGATAAAAGCCTTTAACACTTTTCTTTCCGTCGATTTATACAGGGTAATACCTATAGCCACTACATAGATCAAGCTACTTGTTACAATTAGCGACCATGATAAATGACTGGAAACTAGTAAATCAATTAATAAACAAATACCAACACTTGCTACACCTAAAATAACTAACGTCATGCTTACATATTGATAGACTGTTTTTTTCTTTAATTCTATCATTACCTTCTTATCTCCTTTCAATAGACTATCCAAAGAAATTTCATAAATGTCACTCAATATAATGATATTTTCAATGTCTGGATAACTTTTTCCTGTTTCCCAATTTGAGATTGCTTGCCTTGATATAAATAGTTGGGCCGCAACCTCCTCTTGAGTCATTTTTAGCTTTTTTCTTCGTAACTTTAATTGTTCCCCAATGTTCATATTTTCCCCCTTCTAAATCCACAGTAATGCTTTCTCTATCATTGTACCAGAAAGTATGACTTGCAAAAGATTAAATGTGTAATGCAAGCAACAGTTGCATCCTTGATTTAACAGGCTTTTATAAGC
>Ga0308156_1000330_pt1 | contig 112797 bp, 106 predicted proteins | sample PhyAR2_FD_201041 | JGI IMG/M metagenome (GOLD analysis project Ga0308156, IMG submission 201041) | Phyllosphere microbial communities from UC Gill Tract Community Farm, Albany, California, United States - DLSL A.R2 | ecosystem: Host-associated > Plants > Phyllosphere > Unclassified | place... | reverse complement strand
CGACCCGGTCAGCAAGCCGACCAGGCACGGGGTCAATAAATTGGCATTGACAATGTGCACGCTGTTGAGTTCTCAAGGACCAGACGCACCCCCCACTCGACTCCACAAGGAGTTCCGCCAGAGGGGCATTCGTTCTCGGTCACCACCGGCACACGTCGGACCGAGGTCCTGTGGCTCATCCCGAGGGGAGAGGGCCGGTGGAGTAGTCATCCTAAGCGTCGAAGCGATCCAGCACAAGGCCAGACCTGAACTTCGGTGGAGGATGGTCCCGCTTGAGGGCCGGCGTGCTCTGGGCTTTCGCTCCAGCCGCTCCGCCGCACCTTTGGGGTGACGAGTAAGAACTCTACGCAGCGATCCGGGTGAGCGCCAACCGCCCCGCCTCCCGGGCGTGTCGGGTTCTGCAACACGGCCGGTGGAACACGTCATGCCCGCCTCCGGACGGGAGGCGGGCACGGTCGGATGTGCGCGATCGATCGGACTGCGGTCAGGTGAGCGTCACGCCCGCGAGCGTCTTCTTGCCGCGGCGGAGCACGATGACACCGCCGGGTAGCGCCAGGCCGGTCAACGTCGTGGTGGCGTCCTCGACGCGGACGTTGTTCACGGACACCCCGCCCTGGTCGACCGCACGCCGGGCCTCCCCCAACGACTTCACGAGTCCGGTCTCGACGAGGGCGCGTGCGACGTCGGCGTCGCCGGTGAGCGTCGCCGATCCGGGCAGCTCCGCGATCGCCGACCGCAGGGTGTCCTGGTCGAGGGCGCCGAGGTCGCCGTTGCCGAACAGGGCGGCCGCAGCGTCGATCGCCGCCTGCGTCGCGCGCTCCCCGTGCACGGTCACGGTCACGTCGTGGGCCAGGGTGCGTTGTGCCTCGCGGCGGAAGGGTTCGTCCGCCACGGCACGCTCGAGCCGCTCGACCTCCTCGCGCGACAGGAAGGTGAACTCCCGCAGCCGGGCGATCACGTCGGCGTCCGACGTGTTGAGCCAGAACTGGTAGAAGGCGTACGGCGACGTCATCTCCGGGTCGAGCCAGACGGCGTTGCCCTCGCTCTTGCCGAACTTCGTGCCGTCCGAGTTCGTGATCAGGGGCGTCCCGATCGCGTGCACCGATGTACCCTCGGAGCGTCGGATCAGCTCCGTACCGGAGGTCAGGTTGCCCCACTGGTCGGACCCACCGGTCTGGAGCGTGCACCCGTACTGGCGGAACAGCTCCCGGTAGTCGAGCCCCTGCAGGATCTGGTAGCTGAACTCGGTGTAGCTGATGCCCGCGTCCGAGTTCAGGCGCGCCGCGACCGCGTCCTTCTTCAGCATCGTGCCGACGCGGAAGTACTTGCCGATGTCGCGGAGGAAGTCGATGGCGGACAGCGGCGACGTCCAGTCGAGGTTGTTCACCAGCCGCACCCCGTTGTCGCCCTCCGGGCTGAGGAAGCGCGACACCTGGGCCTGCAGGCGGCTGACCCACTCGGCCACCGTCTCCGGGGTGTTCAGGGTGCGCTCGGCCGTCGGGCGCGGGTCACCGATGAGCCCGGTGGACCCGCCGACGAGCGCGAGCGGCTTGTGGCCGGCCAGCTGCAGTCGGCGCATCGTCAGCAGCTGGAGCAGGTTGCCGCAGTGCAGGGACGGGGCCGTCGGGTCGAAGCCGCAGTAGTAGGTGACCGGCTCGCCGTCGAGGGCCTCCTTGAGCGCCGTCTCGTCGGTGGAGACGTGCACCAGACCGCGCCAGCGCAGTTCGTCCCACACCGAGGCGAAGGTGGGGTCGTTCCGCTGACGTGTCAGGACTTCGTGATCGGTTGCGCTGGACACACGACGATCGTACCGGCGCGCAGGGGCGCACCGGGATCCGGCCGGGAGGCACGGTGCCGGTTCACCGGTCGACCGCACCCTTGTGCCGGCGGTACGTCGACACCGTCGGGTCACCCGCCAGCCACCAGCGCCAGGGGAAGGACGCCCCACCGGCGATGCCGCCCACACCGGTGCGCGGCCCCCGCGCGATGCGCGGGCCCGCCCCGACGGCCGGCCCGGCGGGTTCGGACAGGAGCGCCTCGACGACCGCGGCGGGTCCGTCGGCGGCGAGCCGCGCCTCCAGACCGGGTGCCAGGGTGAGCACGAAAGGACCGGACCCGTCGAGCACCGAGCTGCCGTCGTCCGTGCCGAGGACCGCGCCGAGCGCGGTGCCGAGGTTGCCGGGTCCGCGGGCGAGCGCCGTGTCGGCGGGGCGGTCACCGCGGCGTTCCCGCGCGGTCGCGACGCCGTCGACGACCTCGGCGGCCCGGAGCAGCGAACCCGACGACGTGCCCTCGGGGCCGCTGACGACGTTGACGCACGTGTGGATGCCGTACGAGCGGTAGGCGTACAGGGTCCCCGGCGGTCCGAAGAGGTGTCGGTTGCGCGCCGTCATGCCGCGGTGCCCGTGCGAGCCGGGGTCGGTCGGACCCCAGTACGCCTCGACCTCGGTGATCCGCAGCGTGACACCGCGGCCCGCCATCGTCGCGCCGAGCAACGCCGGCGCCGAGGTCGGTGCCGGCAGCTCGAGCAGGGTGCGCAGCGCCGAGGTCATCGGGTGAACGGCGCCCCCGCGGCGAGGTCGCGCACGCGCCCGGTCAGCGATGCCAGCTGCTCCGCGACGCGGTCGGGGGCGGTCCCGCCGACGCCGGCGCGTGACGCGACGCTGCCCTCGATCGTCAGGACACCGCGGACCTCGGGGGTGAGGTGCTCCGACACCGAGCGGTACTCGGCGTCGGTCGGCTCGTCGAGCTCGATGCCGCGTTCCTCGCAGTGCCGGACGAGCGCACCCGAGATCTCGTGCGCGTCGCGGAAGGGCACGCCCTGGCGGACGAGCCACTCGGCGACGTCGGTGGCGAGGGAGAACCCCTGCGGTGCGAGCTCGGCCATCCGGTCGGTGTCGAAGGACAGCGTGGCGATCATGCCGGTGAACGCGGGCAGCAGGACCTCGAGCTGCGCGACCGAGTCGAAGACCGGCTCCTTGTCCTCCTGGAGGTCGCGGTTGTACGCGAGCGGGAGCCCCTTCAGCGTCGTGAGGAGACCCGTGAGGTTGCCGACGAGGCGCCCGGACTTGCCGCGCGCGAGCTCGGCGATGTCCGGGTTCTTCTTCTGCGGCATGATGCTCGACCCGGTCGAGAAGGCGTCGTGGAGCCGGACGAAGCCGAACTCCTTCGTGTTCCAGAGGATGACCTCCTCCGCGAGGCGGGACACGTCGATGCCGACCTGCGCCAGGACGAACGCGAACTCGGCCACCACGTCGCGCGCCGCGGTGGCGTCGATCGAGTTGTCCGCGGGGCGGGCGAAGCCGAGTTCGTGGGCGATCGCCGTCGGGTCGAGCCCGAGCGAGCTGCCCGCGAGGGCACCCGCACCGTAGGGGCTCACGCTCGCGCGGTCGGCCCAGTCGCGGAGCCGCTCGAGGTCGCGCACGAGGGGCCACGCGTGCGCCAGCAGGTGGTGCGCGAGGAGCACGGGCTGCGCGTGCTGCAGGTGCGTCCGACCCGGCATGATCGCCGCCGGGTGCTCGCTCGCCTGCTGCGAGATCGCGTCGACGAGGTCGATCACGAGCCGGCCGATCCGCCGACCGTGGTCGAGCATGTGCATGCGCCCGAGCGTCGCGATCTGGTCGTTGCGGCTCCGGCCGGCGCGGAGCTTCCCGCCGAGCTCGGGGCCGAGGTCCGCGATGAGCAGGCGCTCGAGGGCGCCGTGGACGTCCTCGTCGCCGTCGTCCGGCAGGAGGGAGCCGTCGGCGTGGGCGGCCTCGAGCCGGTCGAGACCACCGAGCATCCGGTCGAGCTCGTCCGCCGTCAGGTAGCCCGCGGTGTGCAGCGCGCGGGCGTGGGCGCGGGACCCGGCGATGTCGTAGGGGGCGAGCTGCCAGTCGAAGTGGGTCGACCGGGACAGCGCCGCGAGCTCGGCGCTGGGGCCGTCGGCGAAGCGGCCGCCCCAGAGGGCGCCGGTGTTCGTGGCGTCGGTCTTGGCGGGCTGGGTCGCGTCGGTCATGTCGTCCTGCCTGGTGCTGGTGTCGGGGTGGGGCGGGGTGGGCGGTGCGGTGCGGTGCGGTGTCGCGGTGCTGGTCAGTTGGCCCGGTCGCGTCGGGCGGCGATGCGGGCGGGGCGGGCCCACGCGGCGGCGAGGGTCACCGGCTCGTCCGTCGGTGCGGCGGCGAGCTCGTAGTCGTAGAGGCTCTGGGACGACCGACGCCCGACCACGGTCGCCGTCCCGCCGTGGAGCCGGAGCCGGACGTCCCCGGAGACGTGCTGCTGCGTCTGCTCGACGAAGGCGTCCAGGGCACGGCGGAGTCCGCTCCCCCACCGTCCGTCGTGCACCAGGTCCGCCCACTCGCGGTCGACGGACCGCTTGCAGCGGAGCACGTCGCGCTCGAGCGTCAGCCGTTCGAGGTCGCGGTGCGCGGTGACGAGCGCGGTCGCCGCGGGGCTCTCCGCCAGCCGTCGGACCTTCCGGCCGTCGAGCAGGTCGTCGATGCCGTCGTGCCTTCCGACGCCGTGCCGGCCGGCGAGGGCGTCGAGCTCCAGCAGCAGCCGGAGGACCGGGAACCGCTGTCCGTCGAGGGCCACGGGGACCCCGTGCTCGAACGTGATCGCGACCTCGTCGGGCTCCGGGGTGCCGGCGGGGTCCTGCGTGCGGACCCAGTCGTCCGGGTCGGTCCCGGCCCAGGGGTCGTCGGTCGCGGACGTCGTGACGAGTCGGCCCCACAGGTCCTGCTCGGTGCCCGACGCCGGGACCGCCCCCGCCGGGACGGGGAGGACGTCGAGGTCGGGGTCGACCCCACCGACCGCCGCCGCGAGGGCGACCTCGTCCGGTGCAGCGGTGACGTGCGCGACCGCGGTCGCGCCGAGTTGCCGGGCGGTCCGCACCAGGTGGCCGGCGACGAGCGGACGACGCAGCGCCGGCACGAGCGGCCGGTCGGCGTCGCCCGCGTTCGCGCGGACGGCCGCGACGACGTACTGCTCGGCGAACTCGGCCTTCGCGTCGACGACGACCGCGTCGACCGCGCCTGCGTCACGCGCACGGACCCGCACGGCGTCGACCTCGCGCGACCGGCCGCCGACGTCGACCACCAGGGCCAGGACCTCCCGGTCGGCACCGAACCGCTGCACGGCACCCGTCGGATCGATCCCGGCGGAGCACGCCAGCACGATGCGGTCGGTCACGGTCGAGCCTCCGGGACGGTCAGACGGCGGACGGCGCGGACGCCGTCGCACCGGCCGTCGCCGCTGCACCCGACCCGTCCGCTGCCAGGAGCCAGGCGAGCAGGGCCTTCTGCGCGTGCAGTCGGTTCTCCGCCTCGTCCCAGATGATGCTGCGCGGACCGTCGATCACCTCGGCCGTGACCTCGTAGCCGCGGTCGGCCGGCAGGCAGTGCATGAACACCGCGTCGTCGGCCGCGTGGGCCAGGAGCGCGTCGTCCACGCGGTACCCGGCGAAGGTCTCGAGTCGCGACTGCTTCTCGTCCTCCTTGCCCATCGAGACCCAGGTGTCGGTGACGACGACGTCCGCGCCGGCGACCGCTGCCACCGGGTCGGTGACCACGAGGACGGAGCCGCCGGTCTCGGCGGCACGGCGCTCGGCGTCGGCGACGACCTGCGCCTCCGGGCTGAAGGGTGCCGGCGCCGCGACGCGGACGTGCATGCCCGCCGTCGCACCCGCGAGCAGGTACGACTGGGCCATGTTGCTCGCGCCGTCGCCGACGAAGGCCACGGTCTGCCCGGCGAGGGCGCCCCGGTGCTCGCGGATCGTCAGCAGGTCGGCGAGGAGCTGGCAGGGGTGGAAGTCGTCCGACAGCGCGTTGACGACGGGGACCCGGGTGCCGGCGGCCATCTCCTCGAGCCCGGACTGGGCGTAGGTGCGCCAGACGATCGCCGACACCATGCGCTCGAGCACGCGGGCGGTGTCCGACGGGGTCTCCTTGCCGCCGAGCTGGCTGTTCGCGGTCGTGATGACCAGCGGGCTGCCGCCGAGGTCGGAGATGCCGACGTGGAAGGACACACGGGTGCGGGTCGACGACTTGTCGAAGATCACCGCGACGGACTGCGGCCCGGCGAGGGGCTTCTCGCCCCACCGGTCGGCCTTCATCTGGACGGCGAGGTCGAGGATCGCGGACTGCTCGGCCTGCGTGAGGTCGTCGTCGCGGAGGAAGTGGCGGGTCATGCGGAGGTCTCCTGGGTGGCGGTGCCCTGCTCGGCAGCGACGGCGTCGAGGCTCTGGCCGAGGATCGACACGAACTCGTCGATCTCGGCATCGGACACGATGAGCGGCGGCGCGATGCGCAGGCTCGACTCGTTCGGGGCGTTGATGATGAGGCCGCGCTCGAGGGCGGCGGCGTTGACCGCGGGGCCGACGGGGGCGGTGAGGCCGACGCCGATGAGCAGCCCCGTGCCGCGGACCTCCTGCACCAGCGGCGAGCCGAGGCTCGCGATGCCGGCGCGGATGCGCTCGCCCTTCGTCACCGCTCCGGCGACGAGGTCGGCGCGTTCGATCTCGGCGAGGACCGCGTTCGCGACACGGGTGCCGAGCGGGTTGCCGCCGAACGTCGACCCGTGCTGCCCGGCCGAGAACAGCTCCGACGCCCACCCGAACGTGACCAGCGCACCGATCGGGAAGCCGCCGGCGATGCCCTTCGCGATCGTGACCGCGTCGGGGGTGAACCCGTGGCCCTGGAACGTGAACCAGTTGCCCGTCCGACCGACACCGGTCTGGATCTCGTCGAGGATGAACAGCGCACCGTGCTCCTCGGTGAGGCGCCGCGCGGTCTGCAGGAAGCCCTCGGGGAGGTCGACGACGCCGGCCTCGCCCTTGATCGGCTCGACGATGAGCGCCGCCACCGTGTCGTCGATCGCCGCCTCGAGCGCCGCGACGGTCGAGTCGATGTGCTCGACCCCCGGGATCATCGGCAGGAAGTCCTCCTGCAGGGCGGGCTTCCCGGTGAGCGCGAGCGCGCCCATGGTGCGGCCGTGGAAGCCCTGCTTGAGCGCGAGGATGCGGGTCCGGCGACCGTCGGCACCCTTGTTCAGGCGGGCGAGCTTGAACGCGGCCTCGTTCGCCTCGGCGCCGGAGTTGCCGAAGTAGACGCGGCCGGCGTCACCCGCCCCCGTGATGCGCTTGAGCCGCTCGGCGAGCTCGAGCTGCGGGGGTGTCGCGAAGTAGTTCGACACGTGGACGAGCTTGGCCGCCTGGTCGGCGACCGCCTCGACGAGGGCCGGGTGCGCGTGGCCGAGCGAGTTCACCGCGATGCCGGCGAGGAAGTCGAGGTACTCGTTGCCGTCGACGTCCCAGACGCGGCAGCCCTGGCCGCGCTCGAGCATGATCTTCGGCGGGGTCAGGGATCGCATGAGCGACGCCCCGAACCGGTCGTTCCAGGTCTGGGTGTGCGTCTCGGTGCTCACTGCTCGTTCCCCTTCTGCGTCGTGCCGGTCGTGTCGGGCGCGGTGTGCCGGCCCGGGTCCGCTGCGGACTCGGGCACGCGTCGGCCGACCTCGGCGTGGGTGTTCTGGTTCTCGGTGCGTCGGCTCGGGTCCGGGATCACCTCGGTGCCCGCACCGCGGAGGGTGAAGACCTCGAGGAGGATCGAGTGCGGGATCCGACCGTCGATGATGGTCGCGCCGCCGACTCCGCCGACCACGGCGTCGAGGCACGCGGTCATCTTCGGGATCATCCCCGACTCGAGCGACGGCAGCAGTTCGCGGAGTTCCTCGACGGCGATGAGGTCGATGATCGAGTCGCGGTCCGGCCAGTTCCGGTACAGCCCCGGGACGTCGGTCAGCATCATGAGCTTCGCGGCGCCGAGCGCGATCGCCAGCGCCCCGGCCGCGGCGTCGGCGTTGACGTTCAGGGCCTGGTCCGGGTGGGCGTCGTCGATCGCGATGCTCGACACGACCGGGATCCGGCCCGCCGCGATCGCGGCGAGGACACCGGTCGGGTCGACGTGGGTGATGTCGCCGACGTGCCCGAGGTCGAAGTGCTCGCCGTCGACGACGACGCCCTTCTTCTCGCCCGTGAAGAGCGACCCGCCGTCGCCGGACACCCCGACGGCCAGGCCGTCACCGTGCTCGTTGACCAGGTCGACGATCTCGCGGTTGACCTCGCCGGCGAGGACGTCGCGGACCACCGTGATCGCCTCGGTCGTGGTCACGCGGTAGCCGCCCCGGAACTCGGACTCGATGCCCTGCTCCTTGAGCGCCGCCGAGATCTGCGGCCCGCCCCCGTGCACGACGACCGGGTGGAGGCCGGCGTACCGCAGGTAGACCATGTCCTCGGCGAACGCGCGCTTGAGGTCGTCGTTCACCATCGCGTTGCCGCCGAACTTCACGACGACGGTCTTGCCCGTGAACCGCTTCAGCCACGGCAGGGACTCGATGAGCGTCGCGGCCTTGACGGCGGCGAACTCGTGCTCTTCTTCCTTGGTGAGGTCGCTCATCAGCTGGAGTACGCGCTGTTCTCGTGGACGTAGTCGTGCGTCAGGTCGTTCGTCAGGATGGTCGCCGAGTGGGCGCCCACCCCCAGCTCGATGAGCACGTGGGTGTCGCGCGGGGTCAGGTCGACCTCGTCGCTCGGACGGTCGGGCGCCCCGGCGTGGCAGACACGGACGCCGTTCATGCTGACGTCGACGGCGTACGGGTCGAACGCCGCATCGGTCGTGCCGATCGCCGCGAGCACCCGGCCCCAGTTCGGGTCGTTGCCGAAGACCGCCGCCTTGAACAGGTTGTTGCGGGCGACGCTGCGGCCGACGGTGACGGCCTCGTCCTCGCTCACCGCACCGGTGACCGAGATGGTGATGTCGTGGGCCGCACCCTCGGCGTCCTGCTGGAGCTGCCGAGCGAGGTCGGCGCAGACCGCGGTCAGTGCTTCCTGGAAGTCGCCGACCTCGGGAGTCACACCGCTCGCGCCCGACGACAGCAGCACGACGGTGTCGTTCGTCGACATGCACCCGTCCGAGTCGACCCGGTCGAACGTGACCCGGGTCGCGGCACGGAGCGCCTGGTCGAGCTGGTCCGGCGTCTGCACCGCGTCGGTCGTGATGACGACGAGCATCGTGGCGAGCCCGGGAGCGAGCATGCCGGCACCCTTGGCCATGCCACCCACGGTCCAGCCGTCCTCGGTGGCCACCGACTGCTTCGGCTTCGTGTCGGTGGTCATGATGGCCGTCGCCGCGTCCGGACCACCGTCCGCCGACAGCGCCGCGGACGCCAGGTCGACGCCGCGCAGCACGCCGTCGCGGAACGTCTGGTCACCGACACCGATCAGGCCGGTCGAGCACACGACCACGTCGCCCGCCCCGATGCCGAGTGCGGCACCGACGGCTTCGGCCGTCATGTGCGTGGTCTGGAACCCGAACGGGCCCGTGAAGCAGTTGGCACCGCCCGAGTTCAGCACCACCGCGCGGGCGACGCCGTCGCCGACGACCTGGCGGGACCAGATCACCGGGTGCGCCTGGGCGCGGTTGCTCGTGAAGACGGCGGCCGCGGCCGCGTCGGGGCCGTCGTTGACGACGAGTGCCACGTCGGGCCGGCCGCTCGTCTTCAGTCCGGCGGTCACACCGGCGGCACGGAAACCGGCAGCCGCCGTCACGCCCTGGAGGCCCGGACCGACCGGGTTCGTCGAGCTCTCGTCGGTCACGGTGCGACTCCGTCCACGCTGAGGCCCAGGGTCTCGGGGAACCCGAGGGCGATGTTGGCCGACTGCACGGCGGCTCCGGCGGTGCCCTTGGCCAGGTTGTCGAGGGCGCTCACGACGACGACGCGTCCGGCTGCCTCGTCGACCGCGAGGCCGATGAGTGCGGTGTTCGCCCCGACGGTGTCCGCGGTCCGCGGGAACTCGCCCTCCGGCAGCAGGTGCACGAACGGCTCGTCGGCGTAGGCCTGCTCCCAGGCGAGCCGCACGTCGTGGGCGCTCACCCCTGGGGTCAGCTTCGCCGTGGTCGTGGCGAGGATGCCGCGGGACATCGGAACGAGCACCGGTGTGAACGAGATCGAGACGTCGCGGGCACCCGCTGCGACCAGGTTCTGCTGGATCTCGGGGATGTGCCGGTGGGTGCCGCCGACCGCGTAGGCGCTGGCCGACCCCATGATCTCCGACGCCAGGTAGGTGGTCGCGAGCTTCTTGCCGGCGCCGCTCGGACCGACGCTGAGCACGGCGACGATGTCGTCCGCCTCGACGAGTCCGGCCTGCACGCCGGGCTGGATGCCGAGCGTCACGGCGGTCACGTTGCACCCGGGGACGGCGATCCGCTTCGTCGCCGCGAGCTCGGTGCGCTGCCGTCCGACGGGTGCGATGTCGTCGACGTCCCGCCACTCCTCCGCGGTCCCCGGTGCCGGTGCGGCGTGCAGGAGCTCCGGCAGGCCGTACGTCCAGGCGCCGTGGTACTCGCCGCCGTAGAAGGCCTCCCACGCAGCCGGGTCCGTCAGCCGGTGGTCCGCGCCGCAGTCGACGACGAGGGTGTCGTCGTCGAGCTCCGCCGTGATCGCGCCGGACTGTCCGTGCGGCAGCGCGAGGAAGACCACGTCGTGTCCGCGCAGGCGCTCCGCCGTCGTCTCGACCAGGGTCAGGTGCGCCAGCGATCGCAGGTGCGGCTGGGTCGCGACGAGCGGCTGACCGGCGTTGCTGTGCGCGGTCACCGTCCTGACGTCGAACTCCGGGTGCGCGGCGAGCACGCGCAGCAGCTCACCACCCGCGTAGCCGGAGGCTCCCGCCACGGCGACGGATACGGACATGGGTTCCACCTTTGGTCGGACTGGTCGTCGAGAGAGTCGGAGGCGGCGACCCCGGGCGGTGCTGATCCGGTGGATCAGTCGCGCAGGGTCGCCCCGAATCGCTCGCCGGCACGTCGGACGGCGCCGTCACGGGCCTCAGAGGCCTCGGCAGCGGTCAGCGTGCGGTCCGTGGCGCGGAAGCGCAGCGCGAACGTCAGGGACTTCTGTCCCTCGTCCACGCCGGTACCGCGGTAGTCGTCCACGAGGCGAGCATACTCCAGCAGCTCGCCGGCGCCGGAGCGGACGACCTCGAGCACGTCGCCCGCGGGGACGTCGACGCCGACCACGAGGGAGAGGTCCTGCGTCGCGGCCGGGTACGAGACGATCGGCCCGACCGAGGCGAGCTCCGGTGCCGCAGCGACCAGGGCGTCGAGGTCGAGCTCGACCACGGCGACGACGCGCGGCAGCACGGCCGCCTCGGTGAGCGCCGGCAGCAGCTCGCCCGCGACGCCGACGACGGTGCCGCCGACGAGCAGGGACGCCGCGCGACCCGGGTGGAGCGACGGGTGCATCGTCCGGGCGACGGTGAGCTCCACGCCGACCGCCCACGCGACGGTCCGTGCGACGTCGAGCGCGTCCGCGATGCCGTACGGCTCGGGCTGCACGCCGGGCTGCTTCACGACGCGGTTGCCGGTGAGCAGGGCGGCGACGTGGAAGGGCTGGGCCGGCAGCGACGCGTCGAGGGCGGCGAGGGTGTCGCGGTCCGGTCGGGCCGCGCCCACCGGAACCGTGTCGGTCCCGAGCACTGCGTCGGCCGTCGGCAGGAAGACCCGCGACGTCTCGTACAGCGCGACGTCGACGAGCCCGCGGGAGACGTTGCGACGGGCCGCGTCGACGAGCGCCGGCACGGCGCTGCGACGGAGCAGGTCCTGCTCGCTGTCGAGGGCGTTCGCGAGCACGACGCTCGGCCCGCCCTCCCCGTCGATGCCGGGGTACGCGTCCTGCGTCGCCCGCGAGACGAACGGCGCGGTCACGACCTCGAACAGGCCGGCGGACGCGAGTGCCGCCGCGACGCGACGACGCGCGCGCTGGTGCGCGGTGAGCCCGCGGCCGGGCGGGGCGACGGGCAGCACGCTCGGGATCCGGTCGTACCCGACGATGCGCGCCACCTCCTCGACCAGGGTCGTGTCGTCGGTGAGGTCGGGGCGCCAGCTCGGCGGCGTCACCACGAGGAGCTCGCCGTCGACGTCGACCGTCGCACCGATCGCTCGGAGCGTGTCGACGACCTCGGCATCGGTGTACTCGACCCCGATGAGCTCGGCGGGACGGCTCGTGCGCATCGTGACGGTGTCCCGTGCGGTGGTGTCGACGAGGGTCGACCCGAGCGGGTCGGCCGTGCCTCCGGCGAGCTCGACGAGGAGGCCGACCGCGCGGTTCGCGGCGGCCTCGGCCACGAGCGGGTCGACGCCGCGCTCGAAGCGCTTCGACGCCTCGCTCGGCAGCTTGTGCCGACGGGCGGTGCGGGCGATCGACACCTGGTCGAAGCCCGCTGCCTCGATCAGGACGTCGGTGGTGCGGTCCGAGATCTCGGTGCGTGCACCGCCCATCACGCCGGCGAGGCCGACCGGGCCCAGGTCGTCGGTGATGACGAGGTCCTCGGCATCGAGCGTGCGGGTGACGTCGTCGAGCGTGACGAGCTGTTCACCCGCGGTCGCGCGACGGACGCCGAGCCCGCCCTGGACCGTCGCCAGGTCGTACCCGTGCAGCGGCTGGCCGAGCTCGAACATGACGTAGTTCGTGATGTCGACGGGCAGCGAGATCGAGCGGACCCCCGCGAGCGCGAGGCGGGACACCATCCACGCCGGTGTCTTCCGGGTGGGGTCGATGCCGCGGACCACGCGGGTCACGAAGGTGTGCGCACCGACGCGGCCACGGATCGGCGCCCGGTCGTCGACGGTCACCCGGAAGCCCTCGCCTGAGCGGGGCGTGACGCGCTCGGCCGGGTCGTGGAAGGTCGCACCGGTGGCGTGGGCGTACTCGCGGGCGACGCCGCGCAGGCTCATGGCGTAGCCGCGGTCCGGGGTGACGTTGATCTCCACCGCGGCGTCGTCGAGGCCGAGCAGGCGGATCGCGTCGGCCCCGACCTCGGGCTCCATGTCGAGGTCGGCGAAGCGCAGGATGCCGTCGTGCTCGTCGCCGAGCCCGAGCTCGCGCGCCGAGGCGATCATGCCGTCCGACACGTGGCCGTACGTCTTCCGCGCCGCGATCGGGAACGGTCCGGGCAGCACGGCCCCGGGCAGGGTGACCACGACGAGGTCGCCCACGTCGAAGTTGTGCGCACCGCAGACGATCCCCCGGGGCTCGCCGTCCCCGACGTCCACCTGGCACCAGTTGATCGTCTTGCCGTTCTTCTGCGGCTCCGGCTCCCGCGACAGGACCCGGCCGACCACGATCGGCCCGGTGAGGTCGAAGGTGTGGACCGCCTCTTCCTCGAAGCCGACCGACACCAGGGCGGCGTGGACGTGCTCGAGGCTGACGTCGTCGGGGAGGTCGACGCTCTCGCCGAGCCAACGGACTGGGACGCGCATCAGACCACCGTTCCGAACTGCTGCGAGAAGCGGATGTCGCCCTCGAGGAAGTCACGCATGTCGTTGAGGCCGTTGCGGAACTGCAGGGTCCGCTCGATGCCCATCCCGAACGCGAAGCCCTGGTACTCGTCCGGGTCGATCCCGGCGGCACGCAGGACGTTGGGGTTCACCATGCCGCAGCCGCCCCACTCGACCCACCGCGCGCCGCCCTTGGCGTTCGGCTGCCAGACGTCCATCTCGGCACTCGGCTCGGTGAACGGGAAGTAGTTCGGGCGGAGGCGGATCTGCGCCTCGTCGCCGAAGACCTGGCGCGCGAAGTGCTCGAGCGTGCCGCGCAGGTGCGCCATGGTCAGCCCCTTGTCGATCGCGATGCCCTCGACCTGGGTGAAGACGGGCAGGTGCGTCGCGTCGAGCTCGTCGGCGCGGTACACGCGGCCCGGCGCGATGACGTAGAGCGGCAGGTCGCGCGTCAGCAGCGACCGGATCTGGACCGGCGAGGTGTGCGTGCGCATCACGAGGTGCCGGTCGACCGGCTCGACGAACACGGTGTCCGCCATCGCCCGTGCCGGGTGGTCCTCGTCGAAGTTCAGGGCGTCGAAGTTGAACCACTCGTGCTCGAGCTCCGGGCCCTCCGCGACCTCCCACCCCATGCCGACGAAGATGTCGGCGACGCTCTCGTTGAGGAGCGACAGCGGGTGGCGGGAGCCTGCGGCGCGTCGGCTCGGCAGCGCCGTGACGTCGACGCGCTCCGCCTCGAGCCGGGCACGCTCCTCGGCCACGGCCAGGACCGACTCCTGCTCGGCGATCGCCTGGTTGACGCGAGCTCGGGCCTGGCCGACGAGCTTGCCGGCCGCTGCCTTCTGCTCCTTCGGCACGTCGCGCATGGCGGCGCTCATGCGCGCGAGGTCGCTCCGTTCGCCGGTGTGCTCCGCCCGGGCCTGCTTCAGGTCGGCGACACTCGTCGCCGACCGGACCTCGGCGAGCGCGAGATCGACGGCCGCCTCGACGGTCGCTTCGGTGATCGCAACTGGTTCTGACACGAGGCCCGATCCTACCGGCCGACGGGACACCGCCGTCCTGTACCGCTCGGACCGTGGAGGACCCCGCCGCGTCAGCTGCCCGTGGAGGAGGCCGCCGTGCGCTGGGCGAACGCGCTCTCGTACAGGCACACCGACGCGGCGGTCGCCAGGTTCATCGACTCGGCACGGCCGTAGATCGGCACCTTGACCGCACGGTCGACCAGGGCGAGGTCCTCGTCGGTCAGGCCGCGGGCCTCGTTCCCGAACACCCACGCCGTCGGCCCGTCGAGCATCCCGTCGGCGCGGACGTCCGGCAGGTCGTCGCCCGACACGTCGGCCGCGAGCACCGTGTAGCCGAGGGCCTTCGCCCGTGCGACGGCGTCGGCGAGCGTCACGCCGACGGACACCGGGACGTGGAACAGCGACCCCGTGGTCGAGCGGACGACCTTCGGGTTGTACGGGTCGACGCTGCGTCCGGTGAGCACCACGGCCTCGGCGCCCGCGGAGTCGGCCGCCCGGATGATCGTGCCGGCGTTGCCCGGGTCCCGCACCTCCTCGAGGATGGCGACCAGCGGCGGCAGCGCGACGTCCGCGCCGGACGCACCCCGGTCCTCCAGGCCGTCCGCGGGGTCGGGGAAGACCTCGCGCACCGACGTCGGGAACTGCTGGCAGACCGCGACCACGCCCTGCGGGGTCACGGTGTCCGCCATCGTGTCGAGCACCTGCTCGGTGACGAACCACGTGTCGACGGGCGCGTCGTCGAGCGCGTAGCGCGCGGCGGCCGTCGGCGTGACGTAGAGCTCGCGCAGCAGCTCGGGGCGGTACTCGATCGCCTCGCGCACCGCCTGTGGACCCTCGAGCAGGAACAGGCCGGTCTCGGCACGGACGTCCTTCTTCGCCAGGGCCGCAACGGCACGGACACGGCCGGACTTCGGGTTCTCGAGGAGATCGCTCACGACACCAGTCTAGGAACGACGAAGCCCCCGCTCCGGAACGGAACGGGGGCTTCGGGTGCAGCTGGTGCGACTACGCGGCCTTCGGGGCCGAGGTGTCGGCCGGGAGGGCGCCCTTGGCGGTCTCGACGAGCGCCGCGAAGGTCTCGGGGTTGTTCACCGCGAGGTCCGCGAGGATGCGACGGTCGACCTCGACGCCGGCAAGGCCGAGGCCCTGGATGAGGCGGTTGTAGGTCAGGCCGTTCGCACGCGACGCGGCGTTGATGCGCTGGATCCACAGGCGACGGAACTCGCCCTTCTTCGCGTGACGGTCCCGGTACGCGTAGACGAGGGAGTGGGTGACCTGCTCCTTCGCCTTGCGGTACAGGCGCGAACGCTGGCCGCGGTAACCCTCGGCGCGCTCGAGGATGACGCGGCGCTTCTTGGCGGCGTTGACCGCTCTCTTTACACGTGCCATTGATCTGTTCCTTTACGATTCCGCCGGCTCAGTGGCCGAGAAGCTTCTTGACGTTCTTCGCGTCGGCCTTCGAGAGGACCTGGTCCTCGTTGAGGCGGGCCTTGCGCTTGGCGCTCTTGACCTCGAGGTTGTGACGCATACCGGCCTGCTGCTTCATGATCTTGCCGCTGCCGGTGACCTTGAAGCGCTTCTTCGACCCGGAGTGGGTCTTCTGCTTGGGCATGGAGGTGCCTTTCCGTGGGGTGGGATGGGGGGCCGCGTCGTTGCGGTTCGACGAACTGCGCGGGGGTCCGGGGAGGACCTACTCGGCGGCGGGCGCCTCGGTCGGCGCGGACTCGGACGACCCGGTGGTGTCCTTGCCCTTCGAGGCGTGCTCCGTCGCGCGACGCTCGGCCTTCTCGGCAGCACGCTTGGCGTTCTGCTCGCCCTTGACGTCGGACTTGTTCTTGAGCGGGGCGATGATCATCGTCATGTTGCGACCGTCCTGGGTCGGACGCGACTCGACGACACCGAACTCGGCGATCTCCTCGGCGAACTTGTGGAGGAGACGGACACCCTGCTCCGGACGCGACTGCTCGCGGCCACGGAAGAGGATCATCGCCTTCACCTTGTCGCCACCGAGGAGGAAGCCCTCGGCACGCTTGCGCTTCGTCTCGTAGTCGTGCACGTCGATCTTCAGGCGGAACCGGACCTCCTTGAGGTCGGTGTTCACCTGGTTCCGACGTGCTTCCTTGGCCTTCTGCGCAGCCTCGTACTTGAACTTGCCGTAGTCCATGATCTTGGCCACGGGCGGCTTCGAGTTCGGGGCGACCTCGACCAGATCCAGTTCGGCTTCCTGCGCGAGACGCAGGGCCATGGCGATCGGGACAACGCCGACCTGCTCACCCTGGGGGCCGACGAGTCGGACCTCGGGAACGCGGATTCGGTCGTTGGTGCGGGGATCGGTGATGCGGAGCTCCTTCAATCAGGTGGTGGTCGTCCGGGGCTTCTGCCCTGGACGACGGCACGAGAGAGGAGATCTGACGCACGGATCGGAACCCGTTCGGCAGCCGCCCGACACTGTTCCGGTCGGAACAGCCGGCCGGCGCGGACGCCGGCGGAGCGGTTGGGACCCGGTAGCCTGTGGTGCACGGCCGCGGGTGGGAGAGACTCCTCTTCTACGACGCCGTCCGGGTGCCGGAGACCGACTCGAAGAGCGGGTCACCTGCGCACGGGCAGCATCTGCCGCCGATGAGTCTAGCAGAGGAGCACCGTGACCGACACCCCGCAGAACGAGGCCAGCGAGGCAGCCGCCGCCGAGGCCCGCGACATCGCCGAGGTCCCCGCGGTCGAGCTCATCAACACCGTGGCGGTGCACCTGCTCAGCGCAGCGGCCGTCAAGGTGGGACTGGCCGACGACCCGGAGGAGCAGACGGACCTCGACGAGGCGCGCAAGCTCATCACCGCGCTCGCCGGGCTCGTCACCGCCGCCGCGACGGAGATCGGCGACCAGCACGCCCGCCCGCTGCGCGACGGCCTGCGGTCGGTCCAGCTCGCGTTCCGCGAGGCCTCGAGCATCCCGGACGCACCGGGGAAGGGCCCGGGCGAGAAGTTCACCGGTCCCGTGAACTGACGGAACCAGCCACCGACGGACGGGAGGCGCGTGACCGGCTGGTCACGCGCCTCCCGTCCGTCAGAGGGTCACCGTCGTCAGGCGCCGCTGCACGCCCGGTCCTGCCGTCAGGCGTCGCCGCGCGCCGCGAGCCGCGCGACCGCGGCGAGCGGGATCCCCGCCCAGTCGGGACGGTTGCGGGTCTCGTAGACCACCTCGTACAGGGCCTTGTCGAGCTCGAAGGCGTCGAGGATCTCGCGGTGGCCTTCCAGGTCCGTGCCGGTCCCGCGCTGGTAGCCGTCGAGGAACGCCGTCCGTGCGGACTGCGCCCACGCACCCGCGTCGACGAAGTCGGCATCGTGCGCGAGCGACCCGGCGACGTAGTCGAAGGACCGCAGCATGCCGGCGACGTCGCGCAGGGTGACGTCGGGCAGCGAGCGCTCGGTGAGCGGGCGGAGCGGCTCCCCCTCGAAGTCCAGGAACACCCAGCCACGTGCGCCGGGAGCGGCCAGCACCTGCCCGAGGTGCAGGTCGCCGTGGATGCGTTGCAGGTCGGGCCAGCGCACCGCGGCGGCACGGTCGTAGACGGCGCGGACGGCGTCGACGTGCGGGGTCACGGTCGGGGCCTCGCGGACGGCGGCGTCGAGTCGCGCGTGCATGGTCGCGACGGCGGCCGCGCGCCGGTCGTCGTCGGCGGGTTCGGTCGGCAGGGCCTCGGCGAGGGTGCGGTGCACCTCGGCGAGCGCCGCACCGAGCGCGGCGGCCTGCTCGTCCCAGTCGGTCCCCGCCCGGGCGTCGTGCAGTGCGACCCGCCAGGCGTCCTCGAGTCCGGGCAGGAACTCCTGGGCGAAGGCGAGGTGCCCGCTGGCGGTGCCGTCGGGGCGACCGGAGTCCGGCCACGCCGCACCGAGCGCGCCGAAGACGGTGGGTACGCGGGTGCTGCCGGCCGCCGAGAGCGCGAGCTGCGTGGTGACGTCGGGGTTGTCACCGTGGTGCAGGACGCGGAAGACCTTGACGATGACCTGCGACCCGTCCTCGGTGTCGCAGATGACGGAGGTGTTCGACTGCTCGCCGGACAGCACCCGCGACGCGGTCACGCGACCGATCGGCCGGAGGCTCGACGGGTCGGCGTCGATGCGCGATGCGAGCGCCTGCACCCACGCGGTGTCGGTCGTGGCGTCGACGGGGTCGGGTCCCGCGCCGGCCGCCAGGGGCACCTGGTACAGCACCGGGCCGGTCGGGGCGTCGTCGATGACGAGCCGTGTGCCGTCGGACTCGGAGATCGTGCGCAGGGACGGCGTGCCGCCCTTCGCCGTGTACCAGCGCTGACTGGCGATCCAGCCCTCGAGCATGCGGTCGGGGACGCGGTCGGGTGCCTCGGCGCTCATGGCGTGGACGGTACGCGTCGGGACCGGAGAGCGTCCCGGGGTCGTGCGCGGAACGGGCTTTACAACGATGTACCCAGCCGTCAGCATGGGTGCATGAGCACCCACGACGGCACCGGCGCCGCTCCCTCTCCCCACGCGACCCTCCCCCTGGCGTCCGAACAGGACGGCACGTACCCGCGACCCCAGCTGCTGCGCGGGGACTGGGCGGACCTGGACGGCACGTGGTCGTTCCGGAACACCGGCGACGACCCGTCCTGGCGGAACGGGTTCCCCGACGCGCGGGACATCACCGTGCCGTTCCCGCCCGAGTCCCCGGCGTCCGGCATCGACGAGCCCGGCTTCCACCCGGTCGTCTGGTACGCCCGCACGGTGACCCGTGCCGAGCTCGACGCCGCCGGGTACGGCCCGGACGCCGACCGGCTCCGCCTGCACTTCGGCGCGGTCGACCACCGCGCCCGCGTCTGGATCGACGGGCAGTTCGTCGGCGAGCACGAGGGCGGCCACACCCCGTTCTCGTTCGACGTCACCGAGGCCCTCGGCACCGACCCCGACGGCGAGCACCTGCTGGTCGTCCGCGCCGAGGACGACCCGCACGACGTGACCCAGCCCCGCGGCAAGCAGGACTGGCACGAGCACCCGCACGCGATCTGGTACCGCCGCACCACCGGCATCTGGCAGACCGTCTGGCTCGAGGCCGTGCCGTCGCGGTCGATCGCGGCCCTGCGGTGGACGAACGTCGACCACGCCACCGTCCGGGCGACCGTGCGGCTCAGCGGCGAGCGCCGGGCCGCCGAGCGGGTCCGCGTCGAGGCCTGGTGGCAGGAGCAGGGCGAGCAGCTCGCCTCCGTCGAGGTCGTCGTCCCGTCGACGGCGCACGAGGTCGACGTCCTGGTGCCGATCACCCGACAGACCAACGGGCAGGCGGTGGACGAGCTGACGTGGAGCCCGGAGACCCCGCGGCTCGTCGACGCCACCGTGACGCTCCTCGACGGGGGCACCGGGTCCGCGGTCGACGCGGTGGCGAGCTACTTCGGCGTCCGGACCGTCGGGATCGACGGTGGTGCGTTCCTGCTCAACGGGCGCGCGTACGACGTCCGGAGCGTGCTGAACCAGGGGTACTGGCCGGAGTCGCACCTGGCAGCGCCGTCACGGGCAGCCCTCCGACGCGAGGTCGAACTCATCAAGGAGCTGGGCTTCACCGCGGCGCGCAACCACCAGAAGATCGAGGACCCCCGCTTCCTGTACTGGGCGGACCGCCTCGGGCTGCTCGTCTGGGGCGAGGCACCCGGCGCCTACGCGTTCACCCCGCTCGCCGTGCAGCGGCTCGTGCGGGAGTGGATGGACGCCGTCGAGCGGGACGCCTCGCACCCGTCGATCGTCACCTGGGTCCCCGCGAACGAGAGCTGGGGCGTGCAGCAGATCGCGACCGACCCCGCGCAGCAGGCGTACGCCCGGGCCCTCGCCGACGTGACGCGGGCGCTCGACGCGACCCGGCCCGTGATCTCGAACGACGGGTGGGAGCACACGAACTCGGACATCGTCTCGGTCCACGACTACGAGGGCGACGGTGCCCGGCTCGCGGCGACCTACGCCGACGACGCAGCCCGGACGGCGCTGCTCGGCGGCCGTGGCCCGGCGGACCGACGGATCCTGGTCGGTGGCGCGGTCGACGAGGGCCAACCGGTGATGCTGACCGAGTTCGGCGGGGTCGACTTCCAGCCGGGAGCACGGCGCGAGGACAGCTGGGGCTACACCTCGGCCGTCGACGGCGACGACTGGGTCGCGCGGATCACGGCGCTCTACGACGGGGTGCGGGCGAGCTCGTTCCTGGCTGGGTCCTGCTGGACGCAGCTGACCGACACGATGCAGGAGACCAACGGCCTGCTCACCGCCGACCGCACGCCGAAGGTACCGATCGAGCGCATCCGCGCGGCCGTCACCGGTCGCTGAGGTCGGCGCCGGCGCGGGCGGTCGACCGGCCGCGCCGGCCCGTCGGCTCCGCGAGACGCAACGAGGGCGGTTCCTCGCGGCGGGATGCCGCTGCGAGGAACCGCCCCCGTTGCGTGGTGCGGGGCGCTCCGGCGTCAGGACGCCAGGAAGCGGAGGACCGCCTCGTTCCACTCGTCCTTGTGGGAGGCGAGCACGCCGTGCGGGCCACCCTCGATGACGTGCGTCTGCGCGTTCGGGATCGCGGCCGCGGTGCGCTTGCCGGACGCCTCGAACGGCACGATGCCGTCGGCGTCGCCGTGGATGACGAGCGTCGGGACGTCGATCTTCGTCAGGTCGTCGCGGAAGTCCGTCGTGGCGAACGCGACCGTGCAGTCGAGCGTGCCCTTCGGCGAGGCGAGCTCCGCGATCGACAGGTCGTAGGCGCGCTGGTCGTCGCTGACGAGCGGCTTCTTGAGCAGGCCAGGCTCGCCGCCCGCCGTGTAGAACATGTCGACGAACTGGTGCAGGAAGGCCGGGCGGTCACCCGTGATGCCGTTCGCGAACCAGTCGGCCAGGTCCTGGTCGACCGCGCCGTCGGGGTTGTCGTCCGACTTCCAGAGGTACGGCGGGACCGCGCTGGCGAAGACGAGCTTCTTGATGTTCGAGGTCCCGTACCGCGATGCGTAGCGCGCGAGCTCGCCACCGCCCATCGAGAAACCGATCAACGTGACGTTCGTCAGCCCCAGCTCGGTGATGAGCTTGTCGAGGTCCGCTGCGAAGGTGTCGTAGTCGTAGCCGCCCCACGGCTGCGACGACTGCCCGAACCCGCGGCGGTCGTACGCGACGACGCGGTGACCGGCCTCGACGAGCGCCGGGATCTGACCCTCCCACGAGCGGCCGGAGAGCGGCCAGCCGTGGACGAGGACGACCGGGTCGCCCGAGCCGAAGTCGTCGTAGTGCAGGTCGATGTCGTGGCCGTTCTCGGCGCCGACGGTGATGAAGGGCATGATTCCTCCTGTTGGTGGATTCCAGGGAACGTAGCCGATGCAACGCCCGACGCCCTGGCGCTTCCTGGGGGTGCGGCGACCGGACACCGGACCCCGGCCGTGGAGGTGGGAGGATCGCCCGGTGACCGACGTGGCGGAGACGACCCGTGCCTCCCGGCCGTGGTCCGTCCTGGAGGGACGACACAGCGGGTGGACGGCTCCCCTGCTCGTGTGGCTGGGATCCCGTGTGCTCAGCACGGTCCTGCTGGCCACCGTCTGGCTGCTCGCCACCGCGAACGGCTGGCCGTTCGCGTCGTACCGACGCGAGCGGACCTTCCTGTCGTTCCTCGGGTCGTGGGACGCGTCGTTCTACCGGACGATCGCCGAGCACGGGTACCCGGGCACGCTGCCCACCGACCCGGCGGGGCACGTGCTGCCGAACCCGTGGGCGTTCCTGCCCGTGTTCCCGGCACTGGCACGTGCGGTGACGCCGCTGACCGGCGGGTCCTTCTGGGCGGCCGGCGTCGTCGTCGCGATCCTCGCCGGCGCCGGCACGTGCGTGGTGCTCTGGCGCCTCGTGCGGGCCGTGACGGACGAGCGACGGGCGACCCGGGCGACGGCGCTGTTCGCCTTCGCGCCGACCGGGTTCCTGCTGCAGGTCGCCTACGCCGAGAGCACGTTCCTGCTCCTGCTGTTCGGCGGCCTGCTCGCCCTGGTGCGGCGGCGGTACTGGCTCGTGCTGCCCCTCGGGATCGTGGCGGCGTTCACGAAGCCCGGGGTGCTCGCGCTGGCGGTGGCGCTCGGGGTGCACCTGGTCGTGCGGATCGTGCAGGAGCGGCGGGCGCTGCCTGTACGGGACACGGTGGCGATCGTCGTCGCCGGGCTCGGGGTCGCGGCGGCCGGGCTCGCGTGGCCCGTCGTCGCGTCGGCGGTGACCGGGCGGCCGGACGCGTACCTCGAGACGGAGCTGTCCTGGTGGGTCGGGTTCGTCGGACGGCAGCACTTCGCGCCGCTCACCCCGTGGTTCACGATGGCGTCGACGTGGCTCGGGCCGCTCGGCATCGTGCTCGTGGTGGCCGTGCTCGCCGGGGCGGTGTGGTGCTGGACCCGCCCGGGTGTGCGGGGGCTCGGCGTGGACGTCGTGGCGTTCACGGCCGCGTACGCGCTGTACCTGGTGGCGGTGTTCCTGCCGCAGCAGAGCCTGCCGCGGCTGCTCCTGCCGACGGCGCCGCTGCTCGGGGCGGACGGGTTCACCGGGACGCGGCGGCGGACCGTGGCGTGGCTCGTGGTCGGGGTGTGCCTGCAACCGGTCGCGATCGTGCTGCTCTGGTTCCTCGGGTACCCCTGACGCCGGGCGGCGCGTCGAGCGGCGCGTCGAGCGGCGCGCCGGGCCGCGCGTCGGGCCGCGCGTCGGGCGGTGCGTCGAACCACGATCCCGACGTGGAACCACGGCGACCGGCTGGTTCGACGTCGCATCCGTGGTTCGACACGGGCGCGCGTCGCCACGGCGCCACGGTGCCGCGGCGCGCGGCGCCGAGCGCCGGACGGGCTACGCGTCGAACGTGTGGAACCAGGCCGTTCCGCCCGGGTGCTGCACGGTGATCATCTCGTCCAGGTCGCGGTACGGCCCGTCCTGGTTGTGGCTCGCCGACTTGATGCGCACGGTGCCGTCCGGCTCGGTGAAGACCTCGGAGACGATCGTCACGTGGTCGGGCGACTGGTTGTCGTTCCAGTCGTAGAACACGATGTCGCCGACCTTGACCTCGCCCCGCTCGTCGAGGGAGCGCCGGGTGAGCCCGAAGGTCGCGGCGTTCTCCGTCATCCACGGGTCCATCGCCGGGCAGTAGGTCCACGTGGGGCTGTGCTGGGCCCCGCCGGCCCGGTTGTACCAGTCGTCGCGCTGTTCCCAGCCGCGGGCGACGAGCGTCTGGCTGACGTAGTTCGCGCAGTCGCCGCCGATCGGGTTCATGGTGCCGTACTCGGCGAGGTTGTAGTCGGACCAGTACCGCATCGCGTACGCGAGCTGCCGGTCGACGTCGGTCAGTGCCGCGTAGGCCACCGAGGCCGTCGCGACCGCGGTCGACGCGTCCGGGACGGGTGCCGCGGTGGCGGTCGGCGCGGCGGTGGCCTGGTCCTGCGTGGCACCGGCCTGGCCGTCGTTCGCGGCACTGCCGTTGCCGTCCGACGACCGGTTCGCCGAGGGACTCGGCTCGATCGCCGTCGTGAAGAGCGCAACGTCCGCCGACCCGGCCGTGTACATCGCCTGGTGCGGGGCGGTGAAGGTCACCTTCGACGCGGTCGCGCGCACGTCCCGCGCCGCGACACCGCCGACCGTGACGCCCTTGACCGCGGCCAGACCGGTCCCCGCCACCGTGACGGTGACGCCCCCGGCGAGCGGCAGCTGCGCGGGCTCGACCGACGACGCCGCCGGACGGGCGCCGGGCGACGACGATCCGTCGCCCCCCGCCGCGGAGCCCGAGGAGGTCGGCGCTGCGTCGTCGCTCCGCGAGCAGGCGGCGACCGCGAGCCCGATCCCGGCGACACCGGCGAGGGACAGCAAGGAACGGCGCGTGAACGAGGCAGTCATGACTCCCCCAGGGTAAGCGACGGTGCGGCATGATCACCGGGAGCACACCACCGATCGGAAGGATCGCCACCCGCATGCCCGAGAGCCACGACTTCTTCGTCGCCGCCGACCCCGACTCCACCCGTGCCCGCGTGCGCGACGCGCTCCTCCGTGAGGGCTGGACCGTCGAGGACGCCGAGCAGGGCGCCCTGCGTGCCACCCGCGGCAGCCTCGGCCTCACGCTGCTCGTCGGCGGTCTGGCGAACGACCGCACGTTCCACGCCCGTCTCGACGTGCAGCTGATGGTCACGCCCGACGGCCGCACCGTTGCCCGGCTGCTGCGCGGGTCCGGCCGGTCGGCACTGAAGGGCGGCGCCCTCGGCATCGCGCGCGGGAACCGCTCCTTCGAGCAGGCCGCGAACGCGATCCACGCCGAGCTCGCGCAGGCCGGCGTCCTGACGGACAGCGTCCCGGGCTGACGACGGACCCCGGGAACGAAGAAGGCCACCCGAGCGGGTGGCCTTCTTGCATCTGGTGGAGCTAAGGGGATTCGAACCCCTGACCTTCTCATTGCGAACGAGACGCGCTACCAACTGCGCCATAGCCCCAAGTGCTCGATCACACTAGCACCACCGTGCGCACGATCCGAAATCGGTCGCCGGTGTCCGGGCGTGCCGTGCCGTCAGACCGCGCGACGGCGGCGCATGACCGCGTCGAGGTCGGTCTGCCGGTAGTCGTCGTCACCGATGACGCCCATGCCGGCCCAGCGGCTGGGCGCCGCCGGCTGCTCGGGTGCGGGCGCGGGTTCCGGCGCGGGCGACGCACTGGCGGCCGGCGCAGCGGCAGCCGGTACGGAGGACGTCGGCGCACGCAGCCCGAGCCGTTCCGCCAGGCGCCCCTGGTCGTGCGACGACAGGGACGCCGCCGCTTCCTCGACGTCGGCCCGCATCCGCGAGACGCGCGCCAGCGACGGGTCGGTCTCCCCCGCACGGATCGCCGCCGCCTCGGCCTCCGCCTCGGCCTTCGCGGCGGCGACGCGCTCCCGGAGCCGCGCCGCGAGCTGTGCGGACGTCTCCGGCGAGGCCGCGGGCTTCGCGGGTCGCTCCACGTAGAGCGGCTTCGGCACACCGGCCGGCGTCCAGCTCCGGTCACGCACGGGCACGGCGGGCTGCTCGCTGGCGAGCGGCGGCGCCGGGTCGGTCCAGGTGCTCACCGGACGGGAGGCACGGGTCGTCTCCGCAGCGCCCGCCGCGGCACGCGCCTTCCGCGCCTGGGCCACCTGGTGCAGCTGCGCGAGGACCGCTGCGGACCCACCCGCGGCGACGAGCCCGGCGACGGCGACGAGCCACGCACCCGGTGCCGCGACGAGGACGACGGCCGCGACGACGATGCCGGCCGTGCCGAGCAGGGTCGCGCCGAGCCTGGACCGACGCATGCGCATCGCGGTGAGGGCGGGGACGGACGACACCCGCTCGAGCGTCGGCTGCTGCTCGGCCAGGCGACGGGTGATCTCGCGCTGCCGGGCGGCCTCGTGGGCGCGGACGATGGCGGTGCGCTTGGCCTCCTCCGACCGGGCGACGCGCTGCGCCTCGGCGAGGGACTTCGCGTTCATCTCGACCCGGACCTCGTCGGGGAGCTCGGCGGTCTGCGCGAGGATGCGGAGCGTCTGCTGCAGCCGGATCGCGTTCCGCTCGGTGGCGAGGTACTGACGACGGGCCGCCCAGGACGGCATGAGGTACACCACCCAGAGCACGGCCGCGATGAGCAGGACGATGCCGCCGCCCCAGGAGCCGATACCTGCCATGGGGACACGGTAGGGGCGCGCGTGCTCCCGCCCGCTCATTGCCGGACGCGTGTTGGGCGAGTCGCGACGGAATCCGTCGGCGGAGGGCGCGCCTCCCGGCCGTCAGCCCGCCGGCGTCAGATGCGGGGCCGCGTGTCGAGCGGGACGGCCGCCTCGTCGCGGGCGGCAGCGGGGATGCTGCCGACGCCGGCCGGCACGCGTCCGGCGACCCAGCGGTCGAGGACGCCCTCGCGGACCTCCTCGGCGACGAGCGCGAAGCAGAAGTGGTCGCGCCAGTCACCGTTGATGTGGATGTAGCGACGGCGGAGGCCCTCGAACCGGAAGCCGATCTTCTCGACGACGCGGAGGCTCGGTGCGTTCTCCGGACGGATGCAGATCTCGATCCGGTGGATGCCGACGACACGGAAGCAGTGGTCCACCGCCATCGCGACCGCGATCGGTGTCACGTTGTGCCCGGCGGCGTCCTCGACGACCCAGTAGCCGATGGACGCACTGGCGAGCGACCCGTAGGTGATGCCGGACACGTTGAGCTGTCCGACGAAGCGGCCGTCGAGCTCCATCGCGAAGGGCAGTCCGAGGCCCGCGCGGGCGTTCGCCTGGAGCGCGCGGATGCTGCCGCGGACGTCGGTGGAGACGTAGCCGGAGGGGTTCGTGGCCTCCCACGTGCGGAGCCACGAGCGGTTGGTGGCGAGGGCGACGTCGAGGTCGCGGGTGTCGCGGAGCCGGAGGGGCCGGATCGTGACCCGCCCGTGGGACAGGGTCGGGATCGTCGTCATCGCTGTGGTTCCTCCGGTGCCCGGTGGTCGGCCGGGGGGATGCACGAACGGGCCCGGGGACGTGCCCCGGACCCGTTCGTGACGGGGTGGCTACTCTCCCGCGTTGAAGTCCTTCAGCCAGGCCTTGAGGTCCGGGCCGAGGTCGTCGCGGTCCGAGGCGAGCTGCACGATCGCCTTGATGTAGTCCAGCTTGTCACCCGTGTCGTACCGGCGTCCACGGAACACGACGCCGTACACGCCGCCGGTCCACTCCTCGGCGCCCGCCATCTTCATGAGCGCGTCGGTGAGCTGGATCTCGCCGCCCTTGCCCGGCTCCTGCTTCTCGAGGACGTCGAAGACCTCGGGACGGATGACGTAGCGGCCGATGATGGCGAGGTTCGAGGGGGCTTCGCCCTGCGGGGGCTTCTCGACCAGGCCGGTGATCTTCACGACGTCGTCGGTGTCGGTCTCCTCGACCGTGGCGATGCCGTACATGTGGGTCTGCGACGCGGGGACCTCGAGGAGCGCGACGATCGTCGCGTTCTTCTGGCCCTGGACCTCGATCATGCGCTGCAGCAGCGGGTCGCGGGCGTCGATGATGTCGTCACCGAGCAGGACGGCGAACGGCTCGCGGCCGACGTGCATCTTCGCGCGGAGCACCGCGTGGCCGAGGCCGAGCGGGTCGCCCTGGCGGACGTAGTGCATGTCCGCGAGGTCGGTCGACTGGTTGACCTTCTGGAGCTTCTCGTGGTCGCCCTTCTTCCGGAGGGTCTCCTCGAGCTCCGCCACGTGGTCGAAGTGGTTCTCGAGCGCGTTCTTGTTGCGCCCGGTGATCATCAGCACATCGGTGAGACCGGCGCCGACGGCCTCCTCGACCACGTACTGGATCGCCGGCTTGTCGACGACCGGGAGCATCTCCTTCGGCATCGCCTTGGTCGCGGGGAGGAAGCGCGTGCCCAACCCTGCGGCCGGGATCACCGCCTTCGAAATCTGGAAGCCCATGCCCCGAACGTACCGGACGTGCCCAGGAGACAGGCATGGGCCTTTCGGAGGACACGGGATACCGCGTCCCGCGGCGTGAACCCGCAAACCGCGTCTCGGTAGACTCCCGGCCATGACCGCCGACCTCGGGAACGAGAAGCGCGCCCTGCGAGCCGAGCTCCGGCAGCGGCGGCGCACCCGGACCACGACGGAGCGGGACACCGACACCGCGGCCCTGACCGCGACGCTGCAACGCTTCGTGGCGGAGCGTCAGGTCCGGTCCCTCGCCCTGTACCTGTCGGCACCCGACGAACCCGACGTCCGCCCCTTCCTCGAGTGGGCGCACGAGCACGAGGTGCGGGTGCTGCTGCCGATCACGCGCGAGGACGGGCTCCTCGACTGGGCGGTCGGCGACGGGTCGACCGAGCACCAGGGCCTGCACGGGATGCCCGAGGTCGTCGGCGAGCTGCTCTCCCCGCTCGCGCTCGGCGACGTCGACGCCATCCTCGCCCCGGCCGCGGCGGTCGGACACGACGGCTGCCGGATGGGTTGGGGTCGGGGCTACTACGACAAGACGCTCGGGTCCATGGCGAACCGCCCGCCCGTCTATGCTGTGATCTTCGACGCGGAGTACCTCGACGAGGTCCCGCGCGAGGCCCACGACGAACCCGTCGACGGCATCATCACGCCGTCGCGCATCATCACCTTCCGGAGCTAGGGTGCCCACCTACTCGTACCGCTGCACCGAGTGCGACAACGCATTCGACGTCAAGCAGTCCTTCTCCGACGCCTCGCTGACCGAGTGCCCCGTGTGCGGGGGCGCACTGCGCAAGGTGTTCTCGCCGGTCGGCGTGACCTTCAACGGCGGGGGCTTCTACCGGACCGACTCGCGGGCCACGCCCAAGGCCGAGGGGTCCACGAGCGCGCCGAAGACCGAGTCGAAGCCGGCTGCTCCCGCGAAGACCGAGTCGAAGCCCGCGGCGCCCTCCGCGAGCTGACGGTCCCTCCGCGCTCTCGGTAGGTTGGGGCCGTCGCCGACCGGCGGCCGTCCTCGAACCGGAAGGGGGCCCGTCGTGAAGGGCTTCAGGGAATTCCTGCTCCGCGGCAACGTCATCGACCTCGCCGTCGCGGTCGTCATCGGTGCTGCGTTCACCGCGATCGTGACCGCGATCGTGAGCGCCGTCATCAACCCACTGATCGGTGCGGTCTTCAACGCGTCGAGCCTGGACAAGGCACTGCCGGTGGCCATCCCGACGACGTCGGGTGACGAGGCCGTGCTGTACTTCGGCGCCGTCATCGGCGCCGTCCTGAACTTCGTCATCGTCGCCGCGGTCGTGTACTTCGCACTCGTGGTGCCGGTGAACCACCTCAAGAAGGCCGCGTTCGAGCGGGTCAAGAAGAACGAGGAGCAGACGCCGCAGGACGTCCCGCCGACCGACGTCGAGGTCCTGCTCGAGATCCGCGACCTGCTCCGCACGCAGAACGGCACCGCGGCCGAGAGCGGCGGTGGCGCACACATCGCCCCGTCGACCGCGCCCGAGGGCCCGGGCATCGGCGGCTCGACGAAGCTCTGAGCCCCTCCGCGAAACGCAACGTGGGCGGTCCCCCGCAGCGACATTCCGCTGCGAGGAGCCGCCCACGTTGCGTCTTGCGGCACCGCCGCGTCAGGCCGTGCGCGTCCCGACGCGGTGCTTGGCGGCCAGGGCTGCGGCGTACTGCGCGCCCGCGATGACGTGGCCGATCGTGCCGAGCCAGACGAACACGAGCGCGAGCACCCGGATCCAGTCGTACTGCGACGCCCACGACGTCGACGAGAACAGCAGCAGCGGCAGGCCGACGAACAGCAGCGCGGACCGGATCTTGCCCGTCCAGGTGACGTCGAGGTCGGGGTTGCCGCGGAACCACAGCCACGAGAGCGCGACGAGCACCAGGTCGACGAGGACGATGATCGCCACGCTCGGCCACGGCAGCAGGCCGACGAGCACGAGCGAGAGCACGATCGCGATGATGGCGAGCCGGTCGGCGATCGGGTCGAGGGCCTTGCCGAGCTCGGAGCCCTGGTCGAACCGGCGCGCGATGAAGCCGTCCGCCCAGTCGCTCACACCGAGCACCACGAGGGACACGAGCGCCCACCCGGGGTGTCCCGCGACGACGAAGCCGATGAACACCGGGATGAGCAGGAAGCGCACGAGCGTGATCAGGTTCGGCCACGTCTGCCAGTCGGGTCGCTCCCGCACGGTGTCAGTCATCGTGCCCAGGCTACCCGTCACCAGTGCGGGGGCACGTCCCCCCGGAGTCGGACGTCGTTCTCACCGTCGCGGTGGCGGGCCGGTTCCGGCGGCGCGGCGGGGTCGTAGCCCGGCACCGACGGGGTGGTGACGCGTCGACGGGGGCGGGGCGCGCCTCCCGTCCGCTCCGCCGTGTCGTCCGCAGGACGGACACGGTCGTCCGCAGGGCGGACGGGAGGCGCGACCTGCGCCGTCTCGTCGGCCCGCGTCCACGTGCCCACCAGCTGGTCCGTGTCCGGCGTCACCGGCCCGGCCGCGCGGGAGGCGCGCCGGGAGCCGCTCACCGGCGGGCCGGGCCCAGCGCGGGCACGTCGGGGCGACCGTCGGACGTGTTCACCGGCGGGCCGGGATCGGTGGGATCGAGATCTCCTGCGTCGCACCGCGGTCGACACCGAGCACCGACGCCACCGTGTCCGCGACCCGGTCCGGGTCCGAGAACAGCTGGAAGGCGTGCACGCGCACGTAGTGCCATCCGAGTCGCCGGAGCACCTCGGGGCGCAGTCGCAGCGTCTCGCGCAGCGACCCGCGGACGAGCGAGGCGTCCGTCTCGATCGTCACGCAGACACCGCCGTGCGCGGCGACCAGGCCGAGCTTGCCGCGGTGCCCGAGCGCCACCGGGATGCCGCGCATCTCGAGGCGCCGGGCGAGGTCGACGAGCAGCGGGTCGGAGTCGTCCGGCACGTACTCGGCAGCGGTCCGGGCGCGCACCTCGGCGAGGATCTCCGCCAGGGCGACGGTGCCGTGGCCCATGCGCTCGGCCTCGATGTCCGACGGCTGGAAGCAGGTGACGATGACCATCGACCGGCGGGCACGGGTCATCGCGACGGCGAGCAGGCGCTCCCCGCCCGGCTTGCCGAGCGGACCGAAGTCGCGCAGGACGCGACCGTGCGGGGTGCGCCCGTAGCCGATGGAGAAGACCACGCGGTCGCGGCTCTGCGCCACCGACTGCTCGAGGGTCGCGACGATGAACGGCTCGGAACGGTCCCCGATGACGAACTCGGTGAGGTCCTTGTGGCCCTGCGCCGCGGTGAGGACGGCCTGCTCGACGCGGACGGCGTGCTTCGCCGAGGCGGTGATGACCATGAGCGACTCGGTCGGCCGGGTCCGGGCGTGGTCCATGACGAGCCGGACGACGCGGTCGACCTCGGCGTCGACGCTCTCGACGGCCCCGGACTCGGGGTCCGGCACGGCCTTGCCGTCGCTGACGTAGTCGATCGCGATCGAGCCGTGCCCGAGGAAGGAACCGGCCCACGGCAGCGACTCGATGCGCCCGCCGTAGAAGCGGCGGTTGACGAGCTCCGCGAGGTCCTCGCCGCCGGCGCGGTACGACCGCGTCAGGGACAGGGTCGGCAGGAGCGTCGACAGCTTCGCCAGGGCGGAGTCGGCGTGCAGGGCGTCGAGCGTGCCCTCGTCCACCTGCAGCGTGCGGCGGTCGGGGTCGACGGCGATGCCGAACGGCGACGGGGTCTGCGTGACCGGGTCACCGAAGACGACGGTCTGTCGGGCACGGCGGACGGCACCGACGGTCTCGGCGATGGTGACCGCTCCGGCGTCGACGAGGATCACGGTGTCGAACGGCATCGTGTCGGCGATGTCCGGCACCTCGTACGGCGAGGCGAGCCAGACCGGCGCGATCGACCGCGACAGGTGCGGCGCGGAGTCCTGCAGCAGGCGCGAGCTGATCGCGCCCTCCTTGAGCTGGGTCTTCAGCGCCGTGGACTCGTCCGGCCAGTCGACGAGCCCGACCTTCCAGTTCTCGGCGAGCTGCCACGCGAGGCCCTGCGAGACGCCGGCGGCGTGCGCGTCGTCGACCAGGCGGAAGTCGGCCTCGACGCGGTCGAGCATGTCGGTGTTGCCGCCGAGCAGTGCCCGGTCGGACTCGAGCATCGTCTCGAGCGCGGACTGCCACCAGGCGAGCTCGAGCTCCGCGGGCACCTGCAGGTCCGGCACGTGCCGGTTCGCCAGGTCGGTGATGAGCGGCTCGAGCTGCAGGTCGCGGAGCGTCTGCATGAGCTCGGTGCGCTCCTGCAGGTTGTGCAGCACGTCGGACTCGGCGGCGAGCTCGGCGACGGTCGGCACGAGCTCCTCGATCGGCAGGTTCGCGAGCTGCCGGTCGCGGTCGACGCGGCCGAGGGGCTCGTCGAGCCGGGCGAGGTCCTGCACGACGTTCGAGAAGAGCACCTGCACGTCACCGATGCCCGTGGGCACCTCGGGGTTCACGCCCGCGGCGACGTAGCGCTGCCAGAGCACACGCTGCTGCTGCACGCGCGTCAGCGCCTCGTGCAGGTCGGAGACGTGCACGCCGGGGCGGACGTACTCGCGCGCCAGCTTCTTCAGGCGACGACGGTTCGTCGACGACATCGGGGCGCCCTCGCCGCGGGGGGCGGTGGCGGCCACGAGCTCGGACACCGAGCGGTCGAAGACGACCGGCAGGAAGCGGTCGAGGGTGTCGCGGATCTCGGTGAGCAGGCGGAGGTAGATGCCGAGCTCGTTGATCGTCGTGAACTGCCGCATGCGGGTCGTCGCGACGAGGTCGTGCGCACGGCGGAGCAGCGTCGGCAGCCCCTCGGTGTCGAGGTCCTGCGCGGTCCGGTGCGCCCGCTGCGCCCCGTCGCTCGTGCTGAACCTCGCGCCGTACCAGGGCGAGTCGTCCGGGCCGTAGCGGAACTCGCCGAGGTTCGCGGCGCTGACCATCGTCTCGGCGACGCGCGAACGCCCCTCGACCATGCTCGTCACCGAGCGCTTCGACAGGCGTGCCGTGGTGGACGGCGGCACCGGCAGGAGCGACAGGCGCGACAGCTCGACCAGGCAGTCGAGCACCGAGACGCCGAAGTCCGGGTCGATGCGCGTGAGGGAGCCGCGGTAGTCGGTGAGGACCTTGCGGAGCCGGACGAGGGCGTCATCGACCTCGCGGAGGTTCGGACGCTGCGACTTCTCGTTGCGGGCGATCGCGCGCACGACGTCGCGGCGCAGCGTGGCGGGCGTCACGGCGACCCCGGGCAGCTGGACCTCGGCGAAGCGGGCCGCGATGCCCCGGAGCGTCGCACGGCGCGGGCTCACCACGAGGACGCGCTTGTTCGCGGCGACCAGGCCGCCGAGCGCGTTCACGATCGTCTGCGTGCCACCGGTGCCCGGCAGCGTCTTCACGACGATGGAGTTGCCGGCCGTGATCTGCGCGATCACGTTCTCCTGCTCGTCGTCGGCGTCGAGGAGCAGGGTGTCGGTCTCCGGGCTGCGCTCGTCCGACGGGGTCTGCTCGACCGGGTGGTACGACTGCTCGACCTGCCACTTCGCGCTCGGGTTGCCGGCGAGGGCGTCGAGCACCGGGTGGGACAGGTCGCCGGTGTCCTCGACCATGCCGCTGGCGACCTCGGCGAAGGTCGACACGACCAGGCGTGCGTGCACCGAGAAGCCGGGGATGTGCGCGGTCAGGCCACGCAGGCGGTCGATGACCGGGTTCGGCGTGAAGGAGCCGTCCTGCTGCGCGAGCGCGACGAACGACTGCGCGTCGAGGATGACGCCGTGCTGCTCGTGGAGCGCGTCGGCGAGGCCCGGGTTGAGGACGGGTTCGCCGAGCAGCCGGACCTCGAAGTCACGGCCGTGCCGACGGATCGCGAGCGGCCGGAGCAGCACCGGACCGCGGAAGTGCTCGTCGCCGTGCTGCCAGTCGGCCATGCCGATGCCGAGCTTCACGGCGTCGATGCCGCGCACGGTCGCGAGCTCGGTGCCCTTCGCCTCGACCCGTGCGGCCGCGATGCGGGCGGCGCGCAGCGCCACCTCGTCGCGGATGAGGCTCGAGAGCAGGGTGGTCTTGCCGGTGATGAACTGCGCGAGCCCACCCGGGTGGGTCGTCGACAGCTCGATCCGGGCGCGCGGGTGGTCGCTGAAGTGGGTGAGCGGGCTCGCGCCGCCGACACCGGTCAGCTGGGTCCGCCAGGCGTCCCACGTCGGCTCCGCGGCGTTGCCGGCCTGGAGGCGTGGGTCGCCCAGGCTGATCGCCTGCGGACTCGTGAGCTGCAGCTCGGGTCGCAGGGTGCGGTCGGGTTCGTCCGTCACGAGGGCCTCTTCCTGCTCCCCCTGCTGACGTTCGTCCGTGGGCTCGGTGGCGCCCTCGATGGGGACGTCGTCGTTGCCGTCGTCCGCACCGTCGGTCACCCTGTCTCGCCACACGTCTGACACTGTAGGCGGAAGCGGGCGACCACTCTGGCAATGACCCGAGGTTTCGGGGTTTCCGCCTCGCTGGCAGTGACCGGGGGTTCCGGGGCCCGCGCGGGCCCGATGCCGTGCCGGGAGGCCCGGTGTGGTACCAACGTGGACATGGCCACCGACGACCGCACCGATCCGTCCACCTCCGCTCCCTCGACGGCCGTGCCGGACCGCCGACGGTCGGTCCCCGCGGAGATCTCCCGCTCGTGGCTCCTCGTGCCCGGCACCGCGGCCGACCGGTTCGAGCGGGCACAGCGGTCCCGCGCCGACCAGATCATCCTCGACGTCGAGGACGCCGTCGACCCCGCAGCCAAGCCCGGAGCGCGGCAGACCGTCGCCTCGTGGCTCGCCGGCGGTGGTGAGGCCTGGGTCCGGGTCAACGACGTCACCACCGAGTTCTGGGAGGACGACGTCGAGGAGCTCCGGGGACTGCCCGGGCTGCAGGGCGTGATGCTCGCGAAGACCGAGTCGCCCGCGCAGGTCACCGACACGTGGCACCGGCTCGGCGGCCACACCCCGGTGATCGCGCTGGTCGAGTCGGCGCTCGGCATCGAGGAGGCCACCTCGATCGCGAAGGCCCAGGGCGCGTTCCGTCTGGCGTTCGGCTCGGGCGACTACCGCCGCGACACCGGCACCTCGGCCGACACCCTCGCGATGGCGTACCCGCGCTCGCGCCTCGTCGTCGCGTCCCGCGTGGGCGACCTGCCCGGCCCCATCGACGGCCCGACGGTCGGCTCGGCGCACGCGATCCTCCGCGAGCAGTCCCAGGTCGCGGTGTCGCTCGGCCTGACCGGCAAGCTCTGCCTGGACACCGAGCAGCTGCCGGTCATCAACGAGGTCATCTCGCCGACGCCGACCGACGTCGCGTGGGCCCAGGACTTCCTCGACGACTTCGACGCCCGCGGGCAGGTCATCCGCGACGGCTCGGACCTGCCGCGACTCGGCCGCGCCCAGAAGATCCAGCGCCTCGCCCGGGCGTTCGGCGTCGAGGCACGGTAGACCGGTCCCCATGACCTGGTCGCAACCGTCCGGCGGTCCGCCGCAGTCCTCGCCGCAGGGCCCGAGCGGCGCCGAACGCGCCGCCTGGGAACGCGGCGGCACCACGCTCTTCCCCGCCGGCCGCGTCGCCGACCGGGTGTCCACCGTGCTGCTGCTCGTCTTCGGCACCCTCCTGACCGTCCTCACCGCCGTGATCGCGGTCATCGTGGTCGCGTCGGCCACCGCCGGCTGCGACGCCGCCTCGGGGTGCTCGCCCGGCCGGTTCCTCGGCGGTGCCGCGGTCGCGGTCGGTGGGTCCTTCGTCATCGGGGTCGCCACCGTGGTGCTGGCGATCGGTGCCTGGGTGCGCCGTCGCTCGTCGTGGTGGATCGCCGCGATCGGGTTCGTGCTCGCGATCGCCGTCGTCACGTGGGGCGGGATCCTGTTCGCCGAGGCCACCGACGCGGGGCCCGTGGCCGGCCCGGTGTCCGCGCTCCAGCTGCCGTAGCGCCGGACGGGAGGCGCGTGGCGGGGCCGCCCCGAGCCTCCCGTCCGCCACCCCGCGGCGCTGTCCCGCCACCGCACGCTGGGCGTGGTGACGACCCGTCGGCGCATGCTGGGCCCATGAAGCAACGAGTCATCGGAGACGTGTCCGTCAGCGCCGTCGGCCTGGGCGGCATGCCCATGTCCATCGAGGGTCGCCCCGACGAACGTCAGGCGATCGCGACCATCCACGCAGCGCTCGAGGCGGGCGTCACGCTCATCGACACCGCCGACGCGTACCACCAGGTCGGGCACGGCGAGGTCGGCCACAACGAGCTCCTCATCGCGAAGGCGGTCCGGGAGTTCCACGGCGACACGGACGCCGTGCTCATCGCGACGAAGGGCGGGCACCTCCGTCCGGAGCCCGGTCCCTGGGCGCAGGACGGCCGACCCGAGTACCTCAAGGAGGCCGCGAAGGCCTCGGCGAAGCGTCTCGGCGTCGACGCCGTCGGGCTGTACCAGTTCCACCGACCGGACCCGGCGGTGCCGTACGCCGACTCGGTCGGGGCGCTCGCGGAGCTCCTCGACGAGGGCGTCATCCGGATGGCGGGCATCTCGAACGCCGACCCGGACCAGATCCGCACGGCCAACGAGGTCCTCGACGGCCGCCTGGCGTCCGTGCAGAACCAGTACTCGCCGGCGTTCCGGTCGAGCGAGCCCGAGCTCGAGCTGTGCGACGAGCTCGGCATCGCGTTCCTGCCGTGGAGCCCGCTCGGTGGCATCGCGAAGGCGGCCGACCTCGGCACCGCGTACCAGGACTTCGCGGTCATCGCGCGCGAACGCGACGTCTCACCGCAGGTCGTGGCCCTGGCGTGGGAGCTGCGGAAGAGCGACGTCGTCATCCCGATCCCCGGGGCATCGCGACCGCAGTCGATCCTCGACTCCGTCGTCGCGGCGACGGTGAAGCTCCGCGACGAGGACGTCGCACGGCTCGACCGGTCACAGCCCGCGGCCTGAGCCGCCCGCACCCCGACACGACGACGCCCCGTCCACTGCTGCAGTGGGCGGGGCGTCGTCGTGCGGCGTCAGGACAGCGGGCAGACCTTCCGGAAGTCGTTGCTCGCGCCCTCGATCTCCTGCGTCGCTGCAGTGAAGGCCGACATGTCCGCGGCTCCCGGGTCCTTCGTGATCGCCTTGACCTCGGCGAGGAGGTCGCGGTACGCACTCTGGAAGGCCTCCGCCTTCGGCTTGACCTCGTCGTTCCGCACCGCGTCGACGCCGTCGGACACCGATCGGTCGAGCTCGTCCAGCTTCGCCACCGCGGCAGCCGGATCGGCCTGCAGCTCCGTCGACTGCTCCTGCAGGTCCTTCGCGGCGTCCTCGACCTTCGACTGGAACGCCGAGCACGCCTCGGCCTTGGACTGCGACGCGGCCTCCGGCGTCGCCGACCGCGGTGCCGAGCTCGCGCTCGATCCGGACCCGGCGTCCGAGCCGCCCTTCCCCGAGCCGTCGTCCCCCGAGCCCCCGGCCGAGCAGCCGGCGAGCAGTGCGACAGCGAGTGCGGCGGTCGCGACCGCGATGGTCTTCCTGGGCATGTCTGTCCCCCCTGTTCGTGTCCGCGGACGACGTCCCGACGCGGATCCGCCCCGACGCTACCCGGGTCGCGCCCAGGGTGCCGCGGCCCCGGGCGTAGCGTCGGGAGCATGCAGGCGATCACGGCACACGACGGCGGACTCCGACTCGACGAGCACCCGGACCCGGTGGCAGGACCCGGCGAGGTCCTGGTGGAGGTCGCCGGCGCGGGCGTGAACAACGCCGACCTGCAGCAGGTCGCCGGCAACTACCCGCCGCCGCCCGGTGCCTCCGAGGTGCTCGGGCTCGAGGTGTCCGGCACGGTCCGCGCACTGGGCGCGGGCGTCGACGCCTTCGCCGTCGGGGACCGGGTCTGCGCGCTGCTCTCCGGCGGCGGCTACGCGACGCTCGTGGCGGTGCCCGCAGCCCAGGTGCTGCCCGTGCCGGAGGGGGTCGACCTGGTCGAGGCCGCCGGACTGCCCGAGGCGGCGTGCACGGTGTACTCGAACCTCGGCATGATCGCCGGGCTCCAGCCCGGGCAGACGCTCCTCGTGCACGGCGGTACCGGCGGCATGGGGTCGCACGCCGTGGTCTGGGCGAAGGCGCTCGGTGCCCGGGTGATCGCGACGAGCGGCGGCGAGCGCAAGGTCCGGGCGTCCCGGGAGCTCGGCGCCGACCTGGTGGTCGACCACCGGACCGAGGACTTCGTCGAGCGCGCCCTGGACTTCACCGACGGCCGCGGGGTGGACGTCGTGCTCGACGTCGTCGGCGCGGACTACCTGGCGAAGCACCTCGAGGTGCTCGCGCCGAACGGGCACATCGCGGTGATCGCCGCCGGCAGCGGGCAGAAGGGCGAGCTCGACTTCGGCGCGATGATGCGCAAGCGGGCCACGATCAGCGCGACCACGCTCCGCGCCCGACCGGCCGACGAGAAGGCGGCCATCGTCGCCGCGGTCCGCGAGCACGTCTGGCCCCTCGTCGCCGACGGCAGCGTCCGTCCGGTCGTCGACAGCGTGCTGCCGCTCTCCGAGGTGGCCGAAGCGCACCGCCGGGTCCGCGACGGCGAGGTCATCGGCAAGGTGCTGCTGGCGCCGTAGCGCCGGAGCGCCCGTCAGGCGTGCACGCGGGACAGGAACTCGACGAGCGCCGGGTGCTGCGGGTGGTCGAGCACGTCCGCCGGGGCGCCCTGCTCGACGACCTCGCCCCGGTGCAGGAACACGATCCGGTCGGCGACGTTCCGCGCGAACGACATCTCGTGCGTCGTCATGAGGATGGTCGCGCCCTGCTCCTTGAGCTCGCGCACCAGGTCGAGCACCTCGCCCACGAGCTGCGGGTCGAGCGCGCTCGTCACCTCGTCGAGCAGCAGCAGCTCGGGCGAGGTCGCGATGGCCCGCACGACGGCGACGCGCTGCTGCTGTCCGCCGGAGAGCCGGTCCGGGTACGCCCCGGCGAAGTCCGCCAATCCGATCCGGTCGAGCAGCCGCCGCGCGGTCGCCTCGGCCTCGGCCCGGGCGATGCCGTGCACCCGCCGCGAGGCGAGCGTCACGTTGTCGAGCACGGTCATGTGCGGGAACAGGTTGAACTGCTGGAACACGACGCCGATCCGCGCACGGGTGGCGTCGACGTCGGTCCGCGGGTCGGCGATGTCGACGCCCTGCAGCAGGACCTCGCCGTCGTCGATGCCCTCGAGCAGGTTGACGGTCTTGAGGAGCGTCGACTTGCCGGACCCGGACGCACCGATGACGCAGATGACCTCGTGCCGGTGCACGGTCAGGTCGATGCCGCGCAGGACCTCCTGGTCGCCGAAGGCCTTGCGCAGACCGCGGAGTTCCAGGACGGTCACCGGTGCGGCGGACGCACCACGGGCCTCCCGGTCGTCCGCCGGTCGGGAGGCGCGACCCGCGCCCGCCTCGGATGTGCCGCTCACACGGTCCCCCCGATCTGCTCGCGCTGCTGCTGTCGACGCGCGATCGCGTCGGTCACCCGGATGAGCGGGAGGCTGATCACCACGAACAGCAGGCCCGCGACGAGGTACGGCGTGAAGTTGTAGGTCTCGGCCTGCGCGATCTGTGCGCTGCGCACCGCGTCGACGGCCCCGAGGATCGACACGAGACCGACGTCCTTCTGCATCGAGACGAAGTCGTTCATGAGCGCGGGCGTGACCTTGCGGACCGCCTGCGGCAGGACGACCAGGCGCAGCGTCCCCGCGTGCGAGAGACCGAGCGACCGGGCGGCCAGGCGCTGGGACGGGTGCACCGCCTCCATGCCGGCGCGCAGGACCTCGGCGACGTACGACGAGTACGTCAGCACGATCGCGATGGTGCCCCAGACCTCCGGGGGCTGCCGCGGGAAGATCCCGAGCCCGGGGATCCCGAAGCCGACCAGGTACAGCACGATGATCAGGGGCAGGCCGCGGAACAGGTCGGTGTACCCGGTCGCGAGCATCCGCAGCGGGAAGAAGACCGGGTTCCGCAGGCCCCGCACCACCGCGAGCAGGGTGCCGAGCACCGCGACGCCGATGGCACTGAAGAACAGGATCCGGACGTTCAGCCACAGGCCGAGCAGGACGTCCGGGAAGGTGTCGATCGCGGTCTGCGGGTCGAAGAACGACTGCTGGACCGCGGCCCACCCCGGGGTGTTGACGACACCCAGCCACACGATCGCGACGACGACGAGCGTCGAGACGACCGAGACGACGACCGAGCGGCGGCCGCGCTGGCGACGGTAGAGCCGCCGTTCGGCCTCGACCTGGCTCGGTGCGGAGGTGGCGACCGGGGTGCCGGCGCCTGCGGGGGCGGTCACGCGGTCACTTCAGGACGGGGGTGTTCGTCTCCGAGGAGAGCCACTTCGTCTGCAGGTCCTGGAGCGTGCCGTCCTGCTCGAGCGCGGCGAGCGCGGTGTCGACCTTGCTCGTCAGCGCGGAGCCCTTCGGCAGGACGAAGCCGAACTGGTCGCCCTCGCCGTCGGCCGGGAACTGCGCCGACACCGCGCCGTCGTCGAGCTGCGCGGCGGACATGTAGAAGGCGGTCGGCAGGTCGGTGACGATGGCGTCGATCTGGCCGGACTTGAGCGCGAGCACAGCGTCGTCGTTCGAGTTGAAGACCTGCGGGGTGACGCCGAGGACGTCCTTCACGGCGGTGATGCTCGTCGAGCCGGAGGCGACGCCGATGGTGTCCTTCGCGAGCGCGCTGATCGTGGTGTCGTCGACGGCCTTCGAGCCCTTCGTCGTCACGACCGCCTGCGTGGTCGTGTAGTACGCGGTCGACATGTCCACGGCCTTCTTGCGTTTCGCGTCGATCGAGAACTGCTGGACGTTGAGGTCCCAGTCCTTCGGCCCCGGCGCGATCGCGCTGTCGAAGGTGCTGCGCTTCCAGACGACGTCGGACTTCGCGTAGCCCATCTCCTTGGCCACGGCGTAGGCCACCGCCGACTCGAAGCCCTTGCCGGACCGGGGGTCGTCGTCCTCGACCCACGGCGAGTACGCCGGCTGGCCGGTGGCGATCGTGAGCTTGCCGTCGGTGACCGTGTCACCGCCGCTGCCGCTGCCACCGGCGGAGCAGGCGGCGAGCGCGAGGGCGGCGACCGCTGCGGTGGCGACGGCGAGGGACAGACGGCGGGTGCGGGTCACGGGAGGGCCTTCGTCAGGAGGGGCGGGGGCAGACGCAGTGTACCGGCGCGTGGGATACCAGCGCGAAGCCGACGACGGCTCGCTACGCCATCGTGAAGTCGTCGAACGAGAAGCCCGGCGAGACCAGGCAGCTGAGGAGGACCTCGCCGTCGCCGGGCAGGGTGCGCTGCCACACGCCCCCGCGGACGAACGCCTGGGCGTCGTGCACGCGGTGCCGACCGGCGTCCGGCCCGAGGGTGATCCGGTCACCGGGCTCCGGCTGGTCGCCGGACCCGCCGAGCTCGAGCACGACGGTGTCCGGGCCGTGCCACATCCAGATCTCGTCGCTCGTCACGCGGTGCCAGGCCGAGGCCTCGCCCGGGGGCAGCAGGAAGTGGATGAGCGTCGCGGCGGGGCGCTCCCCCGCGGCGGTGTCGACGGTGGCCGGGGACGTCCAGGTGCGGGTGTACCAGCCGCCCTCGGGGTGCGGCTCCATGCCGAGGGCGACGGCGCGCTGCGGCACGTCGAGCCACTCGATCAGTTCGCCGGTGACGGTGCGGCGGGCGACCATGCCGGGGCGGGGTGCGGTGTCGGTCATCGTTCCTCCAGGGGACGGGTGGGGGTCGGGTCGGCGGCGTGACCGTCGGTGGGGCGCGCGGCTGTCGGGGGCACCGCCGGCGGATGCGCGGTCGGCTGGTGCCCGGCCGGCTGGTGCGCGGCCGGCTGGGGCACGGCCGGCTGGTGCACGGTCGGCTGGTGCACGGCGCCGTCGCTCGCCCGGACCGTGCCGCGGACGATCGTCGCGACCGCACGGCCGGCACCGTCCTCGACGAGTTCGGCCAGGGCGTCGGGCACGGTGCGGGCGTCGACGTCGAACACGGCGAGGTCCGCACGGGCGCCGACGGCGAGGTGTCCGGTGCGGTCCGGGCCGACCGCGAGCCCCATCGCGTGCGCGCCGCCGAGCGTCGCGGCGGCGAGCAGGCGTTCGTGCAGGTCGCGGTGCCCGTACCCCTGCGCGCGGGCGATGCGGTGCAGCGCCGTGACGTCGGCCATCGGGTCGAGGGACGGCGAGGACGACAGCGAGTCGGTGCCGATCGCGATCGGGCTGCCCTCGCGCAGGTAGTCGGCCACCGGCGGCGGGTCGAGCCCGATCACCGCGTTCGACCGGGGGCAGAGCGCGACCGCGGTGCCGCGGGCACGCAGCAGCGCCCGGTCGGACGCCGTCACGTACACGCCGTGCGCGATGTGGCAGTCGGGGCCGAGCACCCCGAGGCGGTCGACGAAGGCGGTAGCGCTCGCCCCGAACCCCAGCGCGCGCATGGCCCGGAAGGACGGGACGTTCGCCAGGTGCCAGTCGGCGGTGTGACCGACGCCGTCGACGCCCTCGAGCCCCGGGACCGGCCCGAGGGCGATCCGCTCCCCCTCGAAGGCCGCCTCGCCGAGGTGCAGGTGCAGTCGGAGTCCGCGCTGGCGCACGAGGTCCGGCAGTTCGAGGAGCGGTGCCACGTCGAGCGAGTACGGCGCGTGCGGCGACAGGCCCGCACCGGGGGTGGTGGGGATGCGCGCGAGCTCGTCGAGGACCTGGTCGCGTCCGCGGGAGCCCCACGCCGCGTTCTCCCAGTCCATGACCTCCCAGTAGGTGATCCCGCCGAGGCCGTACTCGGCCAGGACGTCCGCCGCCTCGATGTCGGTGACGACGTCCGCGATGCTCGTCACGCCCGCCGCGATCGAGGCGACGGCACCGGCCGACGCCTCGGCACGCCAGTCGTGCGGCAGGGCGTAGTCCTCGTTGAAGGCCGCCGCCCAGTCCTCGAACCCGGTGTACTGCCGCCGCCCGACACCGGACATGCCGGTGTACTGCAGGTGGGAGTGCGCGTTCACGAGGCCCGGCAGGAGGGCTCCGCGCCACCGCCGTTCCGTCCACGGACGACCGACCGCGTCGAGCTGTTCGGCGACCCAGGAGCGGTCACCGACGTGCAGGATGCGGCCGCCCTGCACCGCCACCGCACCATCCGCGATCGGCGGCGCGGTCATCGGCACGACGACACGGGCCGAGTGCACGACGACGGGTGCTCCGCTCACGACGGGTCTCCGAAGCGGTGCGTGCGGGTGTCGGGCTCGCGGGCTGCGGACTGCGCCGGGTGACCGACGGGAGGCACGGGCCGGCTCCCCCACGCGGCGAGCGCCGCGCGGGCGGTCGCCTCGTCCACCGCGGGGTCGACCGGCACGACGGCGCGGTCGAGCTCGTCGCCGTGCTCGAGGAGCATCCGCAGCGCGCCGAGCTGCACCGCGAAGGACAGGTCCATGACCTCGACGGGGTTCCCCTCCGCCGCACTCGTGTTCACCCCGTGGCCGCCGGCGAGCACGACGACGTGGTGGCCGTCCGGCCAGGTGGTCCGCTGCACGTGCGGCGCCTCGGTCACCGTCGCGGCTCCGACGGCCGCGGCGTCGACGAGCGCGACCTCGTGGTCGACACCGCCGGCCACCGAGACGACCGCCCCGGCCGCGCAGGCACGGAGGACGGCGTGGTCGATCGTGTCCGCCACACCCGTCGCGCTCACCACGAGGTCGGCGGAGCGCACGGCGTCGACGAGCGGTTCCGCCGCGTACCCGGCGAGCCGCGCCTGCAGGGCGCGCACCGGGTCGACCTCGGCGACCGTCACCCGCATGCCGAGCGCCGCGAGGACCTGGGCGACCCCCTCGCCGACGGGACCGTACCCGGCGACGACCGCCGAGCCTCCCGGCCGGACCCGGTGCGCGCCGGACGCGAGCCCGTCGACCAGGTCGAACGTCGCGAAGACCGTCGACTGGCCCGTGCCGTACCGGTTGTCCGGGAACGTCTTCGTGAGGGCGTCGTTCACGGCGACCACGGGGATGCCCAGGGTGCCGCGCTCGGCCATCACCCGCAGGGGCCGCAGGCCGCTGGTCGTCTCCTCGGCAGCGCCGAGCATCGTCGGCAGCAGGTCCGGTCGTTCCTGGTGGGCGAGCCGGATCAGGTGCGAGCCGTCGTCGAGCAGCACGTGCGGACGGGTGTCAAGCATCGCGAGCGCCAGTGCCCGTTGCTCGTCGAGCGACGCCGTGCTGCTGGCGTGGACGGGCAGGCCCGCCTGCCGGAGGGCCGCGACGACCCCGTCGTCCGTCTCGTCCGCGTGGGCGTACACGACCACCTCGGCACCGGCGTCGCGGAGGAGCAGGCTGAGCACGGCCGTCTTCGGCTCGAGCACCATCGACACCCCGACGCGCGTGCCGCGGAGCAGACCGCCGTCCCGCAGCTCGGCCGCGACGGCGCGGGAGACCGGCATCCCACGCCGTGCCCACCGGATCCGCGCGGCCGCCGCAGACTCGTGCTCGGGCTCCCGGCCCGTCGACACGAGGAAGACGTCGTCGGAGAGCACCGGGACCGCCAGCACGCCGGGGCGGGCGGGGGCGACCGGGCCGAAGGCGTCCTCGTCGACGGCCGGGGCGTACCGACCGGCGTCGACGACCACGAGGGTGGCACCGCGGGGTCGGTCGGCCTCGCGTTCGACGGCCGCGGTGGACTCGTCGGGGTCGCCGAGGCACCAGAGCTGGTCGACGGGTTCGTGGCCCTCGGCCCCGCGCGCGCCGAGCGCGGTCAGGAGGCCGGTGAGTGCAGTGGCGTCGCGGGGGTCGCCGCCGAGGACGCGGAAGGTGCGTGCGGCGACGAGCAGGTTCGTCGCGCCGGCGAAGCGGCGGACGGCGGCCGAGGCCCAGGCGGCCCGCTCGGGGTCGGGTCGCTGCGGCATGGGGACATCGTAGGGCGCGTGGGTGACGGGGGCGTGCCGGTGCCGCGACGGAGGCGCCTCGGCCACCGGCGCGCCCGTCGCTCCGCCGTCCGTCAGACGGCGTGCGGCGGCGGGGTCGTCTCCCAGACCGGCGCGGCGGACCGGTCGTCCGCGCGGGCACGGTCGAGCCGCCGGTGGTGGAGCAGCACGGCGACCAGGACCGCGACGCCGATCAGCGTCACGACGACCAGCCCCACGACGTAGAGGGTCGTCGCGAAGCTCGCGAGCCCGGGTGGGACCGCGCCCGAGGCCGCGGCGGAGAAGGGCGTGCCGGTCAGCACGAAGGCGAGGACCGTCGACAGGGTCCCGTTGCTGTCCCAGAGCCCGTGGAGCACGGCGACGACGACGTACGCCACCGGGATCCACCACGACCAGCGGAAGCGCACCCCACCGCGGGCCGCGCCGAACAGGACCGCGCCGACGACCGCGGTCCAGAGCACGTGGCCCACCGGGGACAGCACGGCGCGGACCACCTCCGTCTGCAGCAGGGACACCAGGTCGATGCCGCGCTGGGTGATCGCGGCGTTGAACGCGTAGCCGGCGGACTCGAACGCCGCGAAGCCCGCGCCGATCGTCGCGCCGAGCAGGGCACCCTGCCGGGCCGTCTTCGGCCGCACGCGCCACCCGACGACCACCAGCAGGACGGCCTTCACGAACTCCTCGACGAACCCGACGACCACGTACGTGAACGCGCTCTGGCGCAGGTCCGCCTCGAGCAAGGACGCCCCGAGGACGCCGAGGATCCCGCCGACGAAGAACGCCGTGACGAGCTGCAGGGTGCTCACGGTGCCCGTCACCCGCTCGATGACGAAGAGCACCACGGTGAAGGGCACCAGGAAGCTGCCGAGCAGGATGATCGTCGGCACGAGGTTCGTGTTGCTCGTCACGACGGTCACCACGATCGTCACCACCCACAGGACGAACCCGGCGAGCAGGGTCTTCCACCACCAGCCGTGGCGGTGGTGCGGGTGGACGGCGCCGTCCGGCATCGCGGTCATGGCGCCATCGTGCTCCGCACCGCGAGCGCCGGTCGCGGGAATGTCCGGTCCGTGCCGGACGTACTGTACGGACATGACCGATGCGACGTACGACAAGGTGACCATGTTCGGCGCGGACTGGTGCCGCGACTGCCGGCGGTCCAAGGCGCTGCTGGACCGCCTCGGCGTGGACCACGACTACGTGGACGTCGAGGCCGACCCGACCGCTGCCGAGCGCGCCGAGTCGATCAGCGGACGCAAGAACATCCCGGTCGTGGTGCTCCCCGGCGGCGGCGTCCTGGTGGAGCCGTCGGACGCCGAGCTCCAGGGCCAGCTGGAGGCCACCGGAGTGCTCTGAACCGCCGTCGTCCGGCTGCCCGGGGCTGTACCTCCATGCAGGCTGAGTACGCGCTGATGGCAACTGGAGTTCAATCGGGCTCCGACCACGACCGCGGACACCCCTGACCGCGGCAAGGCCCGACCCAAGGAGGACACCGTGCTCGGTCTCATCATCAGCCTCATCATCATCGGCCTCATCGCCGGTGCCCTCGCTCGCCTGATCATCCCCGGCAAGCAGCACATGTCGATCCTCATGACGATCGTGCTCGGGATCATCGGTTCGTTCGTCGGTGGATTCCTCGGGTTCCTGATCTTCCAGCACGACCCGATGGACGGCTTCTTCCAGCCCGCCGGCATCATCGGCTCGATCATCGGCGCCGTCATCGTGCTGTTCCTCTACACCCGATTCGCCGGTCGCGGCGCCCGCCGCTGAGCGCACACGCGCACCGGTGACCGTCGCGGGGGCGACGGACACCACGACCACCCCGGGACCACGTCGACGACGTGGGACCGGGGTGTCGTCGTCCGTGGCCGTGGTCGCCGCGGACGCCGTCGGACACAGGGTGCGGGGCGTAGCGTCCGCGACATGACCGACGACACCGAACACCCCCGTCCGGAAGACGACGCCGCGCGGCTCGGGCTCGTCGTCGTCGGCGAGGCCGCCGCCCTGCACGCCGGGGACGACGCCTCGCTCGACGCCAGCGAAGCGAACATCCGCGAGACCGTCGACAGCCTGGTCGACGAGCCCCTCACGCCCCGGCAGGAAGAGGTCGTCGAGCGCCTCGCGTCGGCCGGTGGCACGCTCACCGCGGGACTGAGCGGCGCACTCGCGGCGAAGACCGGTGGCAACGTGGACGACGTGCTCGCGGGTGCCGCACGCAGCGTCGTCTGGCAGCAGCGACTGGCGGCGGAGCGCGACGCGGCAGCATCCGGCGGCCCGCAGGAGTCGACCGACGTCGATGCGCAGACCACCGTGACCGACGAGCACGCGGGCGACCACGACACCGCCGACCGTGGTCAGCGTGAGGACGCGGGCGGTCAGCAGCACCGCCGCGACGACGAGGGCCGCGACCAGGACTGATCGACCGGGCCCGGCACGACCGGAGCACGGCACCGACACCACGACGGGCGCGACGGGGGCCTCCCCGTCGCGCCCGTCGTCGTCCGGCCGTGCACGGTCAGGCCGTGCTGGGTCCGTGCTCAGTCCGTCGCGACCGACTCCTGCTCACGCACGACGGCACGCGCCGCTGCCTGGCCGGTCGTCGTGCTCTTCACGATGTCGCTCAACGTGAAGCCGGCGGTGGTGCCGAGGAGCGCATCGACCTCGCTGAACTGGCTCACGACGCTCTTCGCCAGGGCTCCGGCACCGTCGGACGACACCACGGTGAGCTTGTCGATGTTCCCCATCGGTGCCGCCAACTCGCGAGCGATGCTGGGCAGCGTCTCGATGACCTTCACCCGCAGCACGGCCTCGGAGTGCCGGGGGCTGTGGAGAGCGTCCCGGAACGCACGGGAGGCGCGGTGCAGGTCCGACCTGCACCGCGCCTCCCGTCCGTCAGCGCTCGAGGACTACGCGACCTGCTGCCACCAGCTGTCGGCGGGTGTCGCGGGGACGCGACGCTTGTGCTCGGTCGCGCGGTAGCGCGTCTCGATGGCCTCGGCCACCTCGTCCGGCACGTCGTGTCCCTGCAGGTAGGCGTCGATCTCGGCGTAGCTGAGACCGAGGTTCGCCTCGTCGGTCTGCCCGGGCGTCTCGTCGAGCAGGTCCGCCGTCGGCGCCTTCTCGTACAGCCGGGCCGGCGCACCGAGGTGCTCGAGGAGCTGCCGCCCCTGGCTCTTCGTCAGGCCGGTGAGCGGCGTGAGGTCCACACCGCCGTCGCCGTACTTCGTGAAGAAGCCGGTCACGGCCTCGGCCGCGTGGTCGGTCCCCACGACCAGGAGCCCCTGCTGCCCGGCGATCGCGTACTGGGCCACCATCCGCATCCGGGCCTTCACGTTGCCCTTGACGAAGTCGCTCAGCTCGACGCCCGAGGCCGCCGTGTCCTGCACGACACCGTCGACGCCGTGCTCGATGTTCACGACGATGCCGGGCTCGGCGGCGATGAACCGCAGGGCGAGCTGCGCGTCGTCCTCGTCCGCCTGCACCCGGTAGGGCATGCGGACCGTGACGAAGCGGGCGTCGTGCCCCTCGGCACGCAGCGACTCGACCGCGAGCTGCACGAGGCGCCCGGCGAGCGTCGAGTCCTGGCCACCGCTCACGGCGAGGACGTAGCCCCTCGCGCCGGTCGTGGTCAGGTAGTCGCGGAGGAACCCGACGCGTCGGGCGACCTCCTGCTCCGGGTCGATGGTCGGCTGGACGTCGAGGTCCGCGGCGATGGTGGCTTGGAGTTCACGCACGCGACCAGTATCGCGCGCCGCCCGCACCGGTGCCCGGATTCACCGCGAGCACGCGGCTCCCGTTCACCCGGGCGACTCACGCCCCGGTCGGGGCGGGCTCGTGGCGGATGGTGTTGTCGTGGTCCGCACCGATCGCACACGTGCAGACGACCTGCAGCATCTCGTCGGTGCGGCTGAGCCGGAACCGTTCGACGTGCGGCGGGCCGATGTGCCGGTCGAACGGGTGGGTGTCGTGGTCGTGCACGTCGGGTCCCCTCTGATCCGGTGCCCGCTGGTCAGGCGGAACGCTCCCGGGGCATCGTCTCGCGGGGATCCGTCGGAGGCGATACCCCCGTCCGAGGGCCGATCCTCCGCCCACCCGGCGCGCCGACGCGGACGGTGCCTAGACCTGCTCGCCGAGGAAGTCGGCGTACGACGGCTCGTCGTGGTCGGCGCCCGTGGGCACGACGGCGTCGGAGGTGCCGCCGACACGGTCGGCGATCATCGCTGCGACCTCCTCCGGCGAGCGGAGGCCGTGCCGGTGCCAGTCCTCGGTGAAGCGCGGCGTCACGAGAGCACCGCGAAGACGGACGAGGCGAACGGGGTGGAGACGGGGAAGCGGGTCTGGCCCGCGGAGAAGTCGAGGTGCTCGGAGCACGTGCAGTACGTGGCGGTCATCGGGACCAGCCCTTCGTCGGGGTGTCGCGCACCCCGGATCCGACCGGGCCGTCCCGCTGTGCCAGACCTCGCAGACCGCGAGGGCATCGTGACGACGGGACCCTGAAGGAGAACCCGGTGACTCCAGGGTAGGAGTGGGTGCAGACCGCGTCCACGTCGATGCGTTTACCGGCGACCGCCGACGCGGTTCCCGGCTGCCCGTCGACCGCACCGGACAGCCGCGGCGGCGCCCGGCCCGAGGAGCCGTCGCGTCGGTAGCGTGGTGGCTCCGCACCACACCGAGGAGCCCCATGCCCCTGTTCGGCAACACCGCCGCCACCCCGTCCGACGCCACCCCGGGCCCGTTCGTCCGCAAGTGGACCGACGGGTTCGGCAGCCTCGCGACCCGGTGCCTGCAGGTGATCATCGTGCTCGTCGTCGCCATCGGCATCGTCTACGCCGCCGCGACCCTCAGCGTCGTCACCATCCCGGTGCTCCTCGCGCTCATCATCGCGTCGGCAATGCACCCCGTGGTGTCCTGGCTGCGCCGCCACAAGGTCCCGTCCGTGCTGGCGACCCTGATCGTGCTGGTCGGCGTGCTCATCGTGCTGGGGCTGGTCGGGTGGCTCATCGTCGTCGCCGTGATCTCGCAGTGGCCCGACCTGCAGAAGTCCGCGATCCAGGGCTTCGGCCAGCTGCAGGACTTCGTGGCGCACCTGCCGTTCTCGATCTCCGACAAGCAGGTCGACGAGGCGGTCAAGGGCGTCCAGGACTTCCTGACGAGCTCGCAGTTCGGATCCGGCGCACTCGCCGGGGCCTCGGCCACCGCCAACTTCCTCACCGGCCTCGTGCTCATGATCGTGGTGCTGTTCTTCTTCCTCAAGGACGGCCCGGCGATCTGGGAGTTCCTGCTCCGACCCTTCACGGGCGCGCGGTACGAGCGTGCCCGCCGCGTCGGTGACCGCGTGGTGCAGACCCTCGGCGGCTACGTCCGCGGCACCGCGAGCGTCGCCGCGGTCGACGCGATCGGCATCGGCGTCGGCCTGGCGGTCATCGGCGTCCCGCTGGCACTCCCCCTGGCGGTCGTCGTGTTCATCACGGCGTTCATCCCGATCGTCGGCGCCACCGCCGCCGGCATCCTCGCCGCGCTCGTCGCCCTCGTCGCGAACGGGCCGGTCGCCGCGCTCATCGTCGTCGGCATCGTGGTGCTCGTGAACCAGCTCGAGGGCAACCTGCTCCAGCCCGTCCTCATGGGCAAGACGCTCAAGCTGCACGGCCTGGTCATCCTCATCGGCCTGACGGCCGGCACGGTCCTCGCCGGCATCACCGGCGCGATCATCTCGGTCCCGCTCCTCGCCGCGGCCTGGGGCGCCGTGCAGGTCTGGGACGCGCCGGGACAGCCGGCGCTGCCGTGGCGGCAGAAGCGACCGGAGACGGCCGAACGGCGGTAGTCGGTACCGGAACGACGGACGGGAGGCGCGGTGCCGGCTGGCACCGCGCCTCCCGTCCGTCGTCGGGTCGCCCCGGGCACACGGGGTGCCGTACCGACGAACGGGGGCCCCTGCGATCCGCAGGGGCCCCCGTCCGATGGTCGTGCGGTGCGGGTCAGTCCGTACCGGAGTCGAACGCGGCACCCTCGGACGCGGCGTCGGTCGCACGGCCGAGCGCCTCGTCCTCGCGGGAGACGATCGCGCCGCCGAGGATCTCCTCGGCCTCGCCCGCCTGCAGCTCGCCGACGAGTTCGCCCGTCGCGCCGCCGATGAGACCGGCCGCCGCGTACTGCTCGAGGCGTGCGCGCGAGTCCGCGATGTCGAGGTTGCGCATCGTGAGCTGCCCGATCCGGTCGTCCGGACCGAACGCGGCGTCGCCGACGCGCTCCATCGACAGCTTGTCCGGGTGGTACGACAGCGCCGGGCCCGTCGTGTCGAGGATCGTGTAGTCGTCGCCGCGGCGCAGGCGGAGGGTGACCTCGCCGGTGACGGCCGAGGCGACCCAGCGCTGGAGCGACTCGCGGAGCATGAGGGACTGCGGGTCGAGCCACCGACCCTCGTACATGAGGCGGCCGAGGCGACGACCCTCGTTGTGGTACGCCGCGACGGTGTCTTCGTTGTGGATCGCGTTGAGCAGGCGCTCGTAGGCGATGTGCAGCAGCGCCATGCCGGGCGCCTCGTAGATGCCGCGGCTCTTCGCCTCGATGATGCGGTTCTCGATCTGGTCGGACGCGCCCAGGCCGTGGCGGCCACCGATGGCGTTCGCCTCGTACACGAGCGCGACGGCGTCGGCGAACTCGACACCGTTGATCGCGACCGGGCGGCCGGCCTCGAAGCGGACCGAGACCTCCTCCGTCGCGACCTCGACGTCGTCACGCCAGGCGGCGACACCCATGATCGGCTCGACGATGTCGAGGCCGCTCGAGAGCTCCTCGAGGCTCTTCGCCTCGTGCGTCGCGCCCCAGATGTTCGCGTCGGTCGAGTACGCCTTCTCGGTCGAGTCGCGGTACGGGAAGCCCCGGGCGACGAGCCACTCGCTCATCTCCTTGCGGCCGCCGAGCTCCTCGACGAACTCGGAGTCGAGCCACGGCTTGTAGACGCGCAGGCGCGGGTTGGCCATCAGGCCGTAGCGGTAGAACCGCTCGATGTCGTTGCCCTTGTAGGTCGAACCGTCGCCCCAGATGTCGACGCCGTCGTCCTTCATGGCGCGGACGAGCATCGTGCCCGTGACGGCGCGACCGAGGGGCGTCGTGTTGAAGTACGTCTTGCCGCCGGAGCGGATGTGGAAGGCGCCGGTCTGCAGGGCGACGAGGCCCTCCTCGACCAGGGCGCTCTTGGCGTCGACGATGCGGGCGATCTCGGCGCCGTACTCCTTCGCGCGGTCGGGGACGGCGTCGATGTCCGGCTCGTCGTACTGGCCGATGTCGGCCGTGTACGTGCAGGGCACCGCTCCCTTCTCGCGCATCCAGGCGACCGCGCAGGAGGTGTCGAGACCTCCGGAGAACGCGATGCCGACTCGTTCGCCGACGGGGAGACTGCTCAGGACCTTGGACACGGGGTCAATCGTACGGGGCGCGCGGACCCGGCGACCGTCCAGGGCGACGGTTGTGGAGGAGTCGGGCCGACCGAGCGATCTGTGGTGCCCCTCGACGGCGCTGCAGGGATCCGGACCCCCGATCGACCCGTGGTGCCCCTCGACGGCGCTGCAGGGATCCGGACCCCCGATCGACCTGTGGTGCCCCTGGAGGGATTCGAACCCCCAACCGTTTCCTTAGGACGGAACTGCTCTTCCGTTGAGCTACAGAGGCTGGCCCGACCACTCTAGCGGCGGTACGGCCCCAGGAACGTGCGGAGCTCCTCGAGGTACAGCTCGGGCACCTCGAACGGCGCGAAGTGGCCCCCGCGGTCGAGCTCGTGGTGGTGCACGAGGTTCGACGTCCGCTCGAGCCACTCCCGCGGCGCCCGCACGATGTCGCCCGGGAACACCGAGAACCCGGACGGCACCTCGACGCGTCGGGACAGCTGCGCCGCGGGGATCGCCGCGTTCGCGTGGTACATCCGCATCGCGGACCCGATCGTCGCCGTTGCCCAGTACTCGGTCAGGAGGGCGAGCACCTCGTCCCGCGTGTACACGGACCAGAGGTCGCCGCCGCAGTCGCTCCACGACCGGAGCTTCTCGACGATCCAGGCGGCGAGTCCGGCGGGCGAGTCGGTGAGCCCGACCGCGGCCGTCTGCGGCTTGGTGCGGTGCATCATCGCGTAGGCGCCCTCCGCCGTCCGCCACCGCTCGGTCGCGCGGACGAACGAGCGCTCGGCGGGCGACAGCGTCGCCTCGTCGAGCCCCGGCCACGCCAGCCCGCCGTCGATCCGGTGCACGGCGACGACCCGGTCGGGGTGGTCGAGCGCGAGGTACCGGGCGACGTGCGTGCCGATGTCCCCACCGGAGACGGCGAAGTGCTCGTACCCGAGCTCGGTCATCAGGGTCGCCCACATGCCGGCGACCTCGCGGGCGTCGAGCACGCGCGGCGGTGCGTCGGAGAACCCGTACCCGGGCATGTCCGGCACGACGACGTCGAACCCGGCGTCGACGAGCAGCGGGAGCGCCTTCCGGTACCGCCACCCGGAGTCCGGCCAGCCGTGCGCGAGGAGCACGGGCAGCGCGCCGTCCTCGGCGGCCCGGGCGTGCAGCACGTGCACGCCGATCCCGTCGACGACGACGCGGCGCGACGGCAGCGCGGCCAGCGTCGCCCGGTGTGCGTCGAAGTCGAACCCGTCCGCCCAGTACTCGACGAGCGGTCGGAGCTCGTCGACGTCGACGCCGAGCGACCACCCGGTGCCCGCGGGGGCGTCCGGCCAGCGGGTGGCACGGAGCCGCGCCCGGAGGTCCTCGATGGTGGCGTCCTCGATCACCGGCGTCTCGCTCATGCCGCGCACGCTACGCCCGCCCGTTCCTTCCCACGCGCCCCCGCACCAGGGACCCGGGCAGCGCGCGCAGGCACACCAGGGCGACCGCGCGGCGGACGGGAGGCACGTGGCGGCCCCGCCACGCGCCTCCCGTCCGTCACGGCGCCAGCCGGCGCTAGGCGGCCACCAGGTAGTCGCGCCACTCCGACTGCGGGCGCTCGATGCCCCGCACCACCCACGAGGCCCCGTGCGGCGCCTTCGGGCGGATCCGGAGCGGCCACCCCATCTCCTGCGGGGTGCGGTCGCCCTTGGTGTTGTTGCACGCGAGGCAGCAGGCGACGAGGTTCTCCCACGAGTCCTGCCCGCCCCGTGACCGCGGCTGCACGTGGTCGATCGTGGTGGCGTGCCGCCCGCAGTACCCGCAGTGGTTGCCGTCGCGCCGCAGGACACCGCGACGGGAGACGGGGACGAGCCGCGAGTGGGGGATGCGGACGTACCGGGTCAGGATGATGACGGACGGACGGTCGAAGCTGGCCGTCGACCCGGTCACGGGGTGGTCGGCGTCGGCGGCGACGATGGCGGCCTTCTGGTTCATGACCAGCACGAGGGCCCGTCGGTCCGAGATCACCGCGAGGGGCTCGTAACCGGCGTTGAGGACGAGAGTGCGCATGGGTTCCCTTCCGACGGTGCCTGGACGGCTTCCAGGCGCTGCGGGTGCGTCGCTCCGGACCGCGCCGACAGGGGGCCGCGACCTGCGATCACGTCCTGAACCACGAAGAGCACCACCCGGATGGGCAGTGCTCTCGTCAGACAGGGGCGTGATGGTGCACGCAGGGGGCGGTCGACCGTATGTCCACGAGCGCGCGCCGACCCGTGGTGCGGGTCGTGCGGAACGCTGACATGAGGTCTCCCGTGTTCGGACCGGACTCGGACCGGTGCGGGACCAGGCTACGACAGGAACCGGCCCAGCACGAGGGTGTGCGGGCCGGTTTCCGGGAGTGTTCACGGGAACGACACGTCAGGTCGTCACCGCTGTGCGGACGCTGGGTCAGATGCCGAAGCGCACGATGTGGTAGTCGCTCGTCCACAGCGGGCGGATCGACACCGAGCCGCCGGGCTTCGGCGCGTCCATGATCATGCCGTTGCCCATCCAGAACCCGTCGTGCGAGCCGTTGTTGAAGATGACGACGTCACCGGGCTGTGCCTCGGACTCGGGGATCGTGGTGCCGGCGGCGCCCTGCAGGGGCACCGAGTGCGCCAGGCTGATGCCGTACTGCGCGTAGACGTACATGACGAAGCCGGAGCAGTCGAAGCCGGACGGGTCGGCGCCGCCGAAGACGTACGGGGTGCCGATGTACTGCTTGGCGGTCGCGACGACGGCCGGCAGCGAGAACGGCGTGTTCGCGGCGGTCGCCGAGGTGGCGATCTCGTTCGCGCTCGGGCCGGTGTACGCCGAGTACTGCTTCGCCGTCTGCGCACGTGCGGTCTGGGTGGCGGCGGCCTGCGACGCCTGCTGCGCGGCTGCCTGCTGCGCGGCCTGCTGTGCTGCCTCGGCGGCGGCCTTCTGCGCGGCCTGCGCGTCGAGGGTCGACTGCGCGGTGGCGCCGAACCCGTCACGCGAGGTCCCGGCGAGGGCGACGGCGTCGGAGACCGAGAACTGCTGCGCGTCGGCGGTGCGGACCTGGCGCTGCGCGGTCGCGGCGTCCGAGGCGGTCTGCTGCGTGGCGGCGAAGGCCGGGGCGACGGCCACGGTGCCGAACATGCCGGCGGCGACGGTGAGCACGACCGGTGCGAGGAACCGACGCTTGCGCGCCGAGCTGCTCGCCTTCGCGGCCTCGGCGGCACGGGCGGTCTGCGCGGCACGACGACCACCGGGCAGCGGGGCGTCGCGGACCGGGGTGACCCGGCGGGCCGGTGCGGAGACCTCGCGCGCTGCACGCCGGGTCAGCGGAGCGGCGTCGGAGGTCTGCACTGCGGCGGGCAGGGAGGCGTTCGCGGGGGTGGCGTTCGCGGTGTTCGTCGGGTTCGCGGGCGTCTGGGCGTCCGCGGCGGAACCGGTCTGCGTCAAGGGTGGTGTCTCCGGCGCCTCGTCACCGTCTCCGCCTGGGTGGGGCGGAGGGGCGGACCCCATCCGTTCGTCATCGTTTCCGATCGAGGCAGGAGACGGGTTCGAGACGTCCTGCCACGGGTCCTGGGCCTCGTGGGCGGCCCGGGGACTCGTCGAGTGTACGTGCGGGCCGTTACCTTGTCGAGACGAAACGGCCCGTCAGTAACAGAACGATCACGAATCCCTGGTCAGAGGCCTGTCAGGGCATCTAACTTGAGTCGTTTCTCAGGCTCAGGAGGGGTCGCGGCGGATCGCCGCGGGCGTCAGGACCGGTCGATGTAGACGTGCTGCGCGACCTCGGTCGGCAGCTCGATGCCGGCGTCCTCGCCCTCGACGCGCACGGCGACGTACGCTCCGGCACGCTGCACGCTGGCGACCCGTCCGGGCATCACGCCGGCGGTGCGGAGCTGGTGCAGGAGCTCGGGCTCGAACTGCACGGGCTCGCCCAGGCGACGGACGACTCCGGTCGCCACCGCGTCGGTGCCGTCGGTGGCCGCGACGATGTTCTGCACGCCGTCGAGGAAGTGCGGCGCGGTCGGACCGCCGATCTCGGCCAGCCCCGGGATGGGGTTGCCGTACGGCGACTCGGTGGGGTTGCCGAGCATCTCGAGCAGCCGGACCTCGACCTGCTCGCTCATGACGTGCTCCCAGCGGCAGGCCTCGTCGTGCACGAACGCCCAGTCGAGCCCGATCACGTCGGCGAGCAGGCGCTCGGCGAGCCGGTGCTTCCGCATCACGTGGGTCGCGCGGGACCGCCCCTCGCCGGTGAGCTCGAGGTGCCGGTCACCGGAGACGACGACCAGGCCGTCGCGCTCCATGCGGGCGATGGTCTGCGAGACCGTGGGGCCGGAGTGCCCGAGCCGCTCGGAGATGCGCGCGCGCAGCGGCACGATCCCCTCTTCCTCGAGGTCGAGGATCGTCCGCAGGTACATCTCCGTGGTGTCGACGAGATCGGTCACGCCTGTCGCCTCCCATGTCTCGGCCCAGCGCGCCCCACCCTACTTGTTCGGGGTGACGTCGCGGGACCGACACCCGCCCGCCGTGGAGTGCCCGGCGGGCGCTGTCCGACGACCGCGGCGACCCCTCGTCGGGCTCGTCGGACGGCCGGGAGGCGCGCCCCGCCTCCGCCCCGTCCGGCCGGTGCAGGGACGGCTGGGTTGGGATACCACTGGCTAGGATCGGCGCATGGCAGACATCGTCATCCCCGCTGAACTCCTCCCGACCGACGGACGCTTCGGCTGCGGCCCGTCCAAGATCCGTGGCGCACAGCTCGAGTCCCTCGTGACCCGCGGGGCGACGATCCTCGGCACGTCGCACCGCCAGAAGCCCGTGAAGGACCTGGTCGGCAGCGTCCGCCAGGGCCTGGCCGACCTGTTCCAGCTGCCGGACGGCTACGAGGTCGTCCTCGGCAACGGCGGCTCGACGGCGTTCTGGGACGCCGCCGCGTTCGGGCTCGTGGAGCGCCGGGCCGAGAACCTGTCCTTCGGCGAATTCGGCTCGAAGTTCGCCAAGGCCGTCCGGACCCCGTGGCTCGAGGCGCCGCACGTCGTCGAGGCCCCCGGCGGGTCCCTCGCCGCGCTCGAGCCGGTCGAGGGCGTCGACGTCTACGCGTACCCGCACAACGAGACCTCGACCGGCGTCATGGCCCCGGTCGTCCGCGCCGCCGGCGACGACGGAGCACTCACCGTCGTCGACGCGACGAGCGCCGCCGGCGGTGCCGCGTTCGACGTGTCCGCCACGGACGTGTACTACTTCGCCCCACAGAAGAACCTCGCGTCGGACGGCGGGCTCTGGCTCGCGCTGTTCTCCCCCGCCGCGCTCGAGCGCGTGGAGCGGATCGCGGCGAGTGACCGGTACATCCCCGAGTTCCTGTCGCTGCAGAACGCCGTCGACAACTCGCGGCTCGACCAGACCCTCAACACCCCGGCCCTCGCGACGCTGCTGATGCTCGACGACCAGGTGCGGTGGATCAACGAGTCCGGCGGCCTGGCCTGGGCGGACACCCGGACGAAGGCGTCGTCCTCGACGATCTACGACTGGGCGGAGGCATCCGACCACGCGACGCCGTTCGTCACCGACCCCGCGCACCGGTCGCAGGTCGTCGCCACGATCGACCTCGACGACGCGATCGACGCGAAGGCCGTCGCCGCGACGCTCCGCGCGAACGGCATCGTCGACACCGAGCCCTACCGGAAGCTCGGGCGCAACCAGCTCCGCGTCGCCACGTTCACGGCGATCGACCCGGACGACGTCGCGAAGCTCGTCCGGGCGATCGACTTCGTCGTGGACGCCCTGCGCGGCTGACCTCCCCCTTCCGCAAGAGACGCAACGAGGGCGGTTCCTCGCAGCGGGACACCGCTGCGGGGAACCGCCCTCGTTGCGTGCTGCGGGACGGGTCAGGGTCTTGCGGGGGACGGCTCAGGCGCCGTGGCGCTCCGGATCGGTCTCGGCCGGGTCGAGCCGGTCGAGCTCGAGGTCCTCGTCCGGGGTGGTCGGTCCGACACGGGTCGCCCGGCGGCGCGCGCCGCGAGACCGCGTCGGGGCGGGCGCCTCGGCGACGGCGTCGTCCTCGGTCCCTGCTGCGTCGTCGTCCTCGGCGTCTGCGTCCGCGTCGCCGGCTGCGTCGACGTCGACGCCGTCGAGCTCGTCGTCGTCCGACTCCCCGAGGTCGTCCTCGTCGTCCTCGAACTCGTCGTCGTCGTCCGACTCGTCGTCGTCGGACTCGTCGTCGTCCGGGTCCTCGTAGTCGGCGTCCTCGTCGGAGTCGTCGTCCTCGGAGTCGTCGTCCGAGTCCTCGTCGTCGTCCGACTCCTCGTCGTCGTCGGACTCGTCGTCCTGACCCGCGCGGTACTCCGCCATCCGCTCGGCCCACGGCACCCAGTCGGGCGCGACGAGCGAGCCGTCGCCCGGCATGAGCTCGACCTCGAGCACGGTGGGCTCGTCACCCTCGACCTGCGCGACGGACACCGTCCACCGCCAGCCGGGGTACCCGGGCATCCGGTTCGAGAACAGGACCGAGACGACCCCGTCGCCCTCGTCCACCGTGCCGACCTGCTGTCCGACCGTCGACTCGGGCGTGACCTCGAGCAGCGCCTTGCGCGCGAGCTCCGTGACGTCGCCCATCAGGCGTCCAGCTGGTCTGCGACGTGGCGCAGGATCGCGGCGATGCGCTCGCCGTTCTTCGGGTAGTGACCGTGACGGAGGTCACCGCTGATCCGGTCGAGCTCCTTCACGAGGTCCTCGACGATCACCGCCATGTCGTCCGCCGAGCGGCGGGACATCCTGGACAGCGACGGCTGCGGCTCGAGCAGGCGCGCGGACAGTGCCTGCGACCCCTTCTTGCCCTGCACGACGCCGTACTCCAGGCGCGTGCCGGCCTTGACCGAGGTGACTCCGTCCGGCAGTGAGGACGCGTGCAGGAACACGGGCTCACCGTCGTCGCCGGTGATGAACCCGAACCCCTTCTGGTCGTCGTAGAACTTGACCTTGCCGGTGGGCATGCGTGGACTCCTCGTGGTCGTGGAACGGCCGTGGTGCGTCGGATATCCTGGGTCGATGGCCAAGCCGACCCGATCCACCGGGACCCCCCGCGATGCAGCGGAGCCCTCGGTGACGTTCAATCGTACCGAACGCGTCCTCGGGTTCATGATCGGTGGGATCTTCATCGCCGGGATCCTCTGCATCGCGGCCATGGTCGTGATGTGGCTCACCGTGCCGAGTGCCAACGGTTCGATGCCCTGGCCGGTGATCATGGCGGTCCCCCTCGTGGGTCTGCCCATCGGCATGGTGCTCGTGTTCGTCCTGCTCGGCATCACCTGGTCCAAGCGGGCCCGCGAGAACCGATCGGCCCGCTGATCTCCCGCGCCGACCGTTGCGGTGGACGATGACGACCACCGCCGACCTGGCCACCCGACTCCGGGCCATGCCCGACGACGAGCTCGCACGGCTCGTCGTCGCCCGACGGCTGCCCGCGGCCGTCCTCGCCGACACCGGGCCGCAGCACGCGACGGACTTCTTCGACCTGGCCGAGGCGCTCCGTGCCGACGACGCCGTGGACGCCGCCCTCGAGCACCTGCCGCGCGCCACGCTCCTCGCCCTGCGCGACGGCTCCGACGACCCGGACGCGCTGGCACCGGCGGTCGCGCTCGGCCTCGCCGACGCCGAGGGCGCCGTCGACGACGCGGTCGCAGCCCGCCTGTCCGCCCACCCGGACGTCGCCGGCGTCGAGCCGGGAGGCCCGGACCAGGCCCGTCCCGCGGCTCCCGCCCCGGAGACGGCCGACCAGGACCGTGCACGCGCCACCGGCGCGGAGCGCGCGTTCGCGACGATGACGGTGCTCGCCGAACTGCTGCGCGCCGTCGCCGCCGGCGACGTCCGCGAGCTCGTCAAGGGCGGCATCGGCACCCCGCTCGCCCGCACCCTCGGCGAGCGCGTCGGCGCCGACGCGGAGGTCGTCCCGGACCGGCTCGCCCTGCTCGGTCGCATCGGTCTCGCCGACGCGGGTGAGGGCCGGTGGCGCGTCACGGACGACGGGCGTGCCTGGCTCGGCACGGCCTGGCCGGAGCGCTGGGTCGACCTGACGACACGGTGGTGGCGCTCGCTCGACCCCGCCGTGCACGACGTCCTCGGCGCCGCCGGTGACGACCTCGGCGACCTCGTGGCCGTCGGCCGCTGGGCGTTCCCGGCCGGCGCGCGCTGGCTCGACGCGGTCCTGCTCGACGTCGCCGGCACCGCGGAGGTGCTCGGGATCGCCGTCGAGGCCACGGTGACCACGACCGGCCGCGCCGTGCTCGGCGGCGACGTCGCCGCGGCTGCGGCGGACCTCCCGCCGACGGTCGAGGGCGTCTACCTGCAGCACGACCTGACGGTGATCGCCCCGGGTCCGCTCTCCCCCGCGGACGACGAAGCGCTCCGCAGCGTCGCCGACCTCGAGGCACCCGGACTCGCCGCCCGCTACCGCGTGTCCGAGGACTCCGTGCGCCGGGCGTTCCGCGCGGGCACCACGCACGACGAACTGCTCGCGCTGCTCGACCGGCTGTCGGCGACCGACGTGCCCCAGCCGCTGCGGTACCTGGTCGACCAGGTCGCTGCGCGGGACGGTGGCATCGTGGTCGACCTCGACCCGTCCGGCACCGGGACCCGGGTGGTCGGGACGCCCGACCAGCTCGACCTGGTGGGCGTCGACGCCGAGCTGCGCCAGCTCGGGTGGGACCGCGTCGACCTGACGACCCTGGTGACCACCCACCCACCGCACGTGGTCCACGCGGCGCTCGAGGAGCAGCGCTACCCGGCCGTGCTCACCCCCGCGGCCCGTCCCGTGACGCAGGCCGCGCCTCCCGTCCGTCGCCGTGCCGCGGGTCGGACGCCGGAGCAGGCTGCGCGCGCCCTCGTGGACCGGCTGCGCCTGACCACCGAGCGCGGCGAGGCGGAGCCGGAGCAGGAGTGGCTCGGTCGGCAGATCGACCTGGCGGTGCGGGGGAAGACCCCGATCCGCCTCACGGTGCGGATGCCGGACGGGTCGGAGCGGCCGTTCTCGATCGTGCCGACGTCCGTCGCTGCCGGGCGGGTGCGCGGACGGGACACCGCGGTCGACGTCGAGCGGACCCTGCCGCTGTCGCTCGTGGTGGCCGTCGACAGCGAGGCGTGAGGTCCCCGTCCTCCTGCACACGCGTGTCGGACGGGCCGGTTCTCCACCACAGCGCGCTGGCGGCGAGTGCTCGCAGGCGGGCCGCCTAGGCTGATCCGTCATGAACGGACCGCTGATCGTGCAGAGTGACCGCACCGTGCTCCTCGAGGTCGCCCACCCCGACGCCGAGGACGCGCGACACGAACTCGCGGCCTTCGCCGAGCTCGAACGCGCCCCCGAGCACGTGCACACGTACCGCGTCACGCGGCTCGGACTGTGGAACGCCCGCGCCGCCGGACACGACGCCGAGTCGATGATCGGCACGCTCGAGCGGTTCGCGAAGTTCCCCGTCCCGCAGAGCGTGACGGTCGACATCCGCGACACCGTGTCGCGCTACGGGCGGCTCGTCATCCGCCGCGAGGAGCGCGAGGACGCCCCGGCGATCGCGAACTCCCCGACGGAGGAGCTCGAGCGCCAGCCCGTGCTGCTGCTCACGGCGGAGGACCCGTCCGTCCTGGCCGAGGTCACCCGTTCGAAGCGCATCAAGCCGCTGCTCGGCGACCAGCGCTCCCCGAACGAGATCGCCCTGCAGCCGTGGGCCCGGGGCCAGGTCAAGCAGGAGCTCGTCAAGCTCGGCTGGCCGGCGGAGGACCTGGCGGGCTACACGCCGGGGCAGCCGCACCCGATCGACCTCGACACCGAGTCCTGGCAGATGCGCCCGTACCAGGAGCAGGCGGTCGACACGTTCTTCGCGCAGGGCTCCGGCGTCGTCGTGCTGCCCTGTGGCGCGGGCAAGACGCTGGTCGGCGCGGGTGCCATGGCCACCGTGAAGGCGACGACGCTCATCCTCGTCACGAACACCGTCTCGGCACGGCAGTGGCGGACCGAGCTGCTCCGGCGCACGACGCTGGCCCCCGAGGACATCGGCGAGTACTCCGGCACGGTGAAGGAGATCCGTCCGGTCACGATCGCGACCTACCAGATCCTGACCGCGCGGCGGAAGGGCGAGTACACGCACCTGTCGCTGCTCGACGCCCTCGACTGGGGACTCATCGTCTACGACGAGGTGCACCTGCTGCCGGCACCGGTGTTCAAGCTGACCGCCGACCTGCAGGCGCGACGCCGCCTCGGGCTCACCGCGACGCTGGTGCGCGAGGACGGGCGCGAGAGCGACGTGTTCTCGCTCATCGGTCCGAAGCGGTACGACGCCCCGTGGAAGGAGATCGAGGCCCAGGGGTACATCTCCCCCGCGGCCTGCTACGAGGTCCGGATCGACCTGCCGCACGAGGACCGCCTCGAGTACGCGGCGTCCGGCGACGACGAGCGCTACCGGCTCGCCGCGACGTCACCGGCGAAGACCCCCGTCGTGCGGGAGCTCATCGGCAAGCACCACGGCGAGCAGATCCTGGTGATCGGGCAGTACATCGACCAGCTCGACGAGCTCGCCGCCTCGCTCGACGCCGCCGAGATCACCGGTTCGACGCCCGTCGACGAGCGGGAGCGGCTCTTCCAGGCCTTCCGCGAGGGCTCCATCGACGTGCTGGTCGTGTCGAAGGTCGCGAACTTCTCGGTGGACCTGCCCGACGCGACGGTCGCGATCCAGGTGTCCGGCTCGTTCGGGTCGCGGCAGGAGGAAGCACAGCGCCTCGGCCGGCTGCTCCGGCCGAACAAGGACGGTCTGCCGGCGTCGTTCTACACGCTCGTCGCGCGAGACACCGTCGACCAGGACTTCGCGCAGAACCGCCAGCGGTTCCTCGCCGAGCAGGGGTACGCGTACACGATCCTCGACGCCGACCAGGTCCTGGCAGCCGCGTAGCCACCACACGACCCGCTCCCAGGAAACCTCTAGGGAACAGTCAGAGGATGGGTCCATGACCGATGGCCCCAAGATCCTGATCGTCGACGACGAACCGAACATCCGCGACCTCCTCACGACCTCGTTGCGCTTCGCCGGGTTCGCCGTCCGCGCGGTCGGCAACGGTGCCCAGGCGATCTCCGCCGTGCTCGAGGAGGAGCCCGACCTGATCATCCTCGACGTCATGCTCCCCGACATGAACGGCTTCGGCGTCACCAAGCGCCTGCGGTCGTCGGGGTACACCTCGCCGATCCTGTTCCTCACCGCGAAGGACGACACCGAGGACAAGATCACCGGGCTCACCGTCGGCGGCGACGACTACGTCACCAAGCCGTTCTCGCTCGACGAGATCGTGGCGCGCATCAAGGCCATCCTCCGTCGCACGATGAACGACGAGGAGGACGCCATCATCCGCGCCGGCGAACTCACGATGGACCAGGACACGCACGAGGTCACGATCGGTGACGCGCAGATCGAGCTGTCCCCGACGGAGTTCAAGCTCCTCCGCTACCTCATGCTCAACCCCAACCGCGTGCTGTCGAAGGCGCAGATCCTCGACCACGTGTGGGAGTACGACTTCAACGGCGACGCGGGCATCGTCGAGTCGTACATCTCGTACCTCCGCCGCAAGCTCGACCAGTACTCGACGGAGCCGATCATCCAGACGAAGCGCGGTTTCGGCTACATGCTGAAGGCGACCAAGGCGTCCTGACGTCGGGCACACGGCGACCGTCCGGTTTCACCGGGCGGTCGCCGCTTATCGTTGGGGCAGCATGCACACGCGAATGAGCCGCTGGTGGGACGGGATCTCCCTGCGCACCAAGATCACCGGGATCACGGTGCTCCTCGTCGCGCTCGGGCTGCTCGTCGCGGGGCTCGGCACCATGACGGTGCTGTCCACCTACCTCATGCAGCAGCTCGACAACACGGTCAAGCAGACGACCGAGCAGCTCGAGGGCCAGAACATCAGCGACGGACAGCAGTACTGCACGCTCTCCATCGTGCTGTCGCAGAGCGCCTACGTCGCCGCCTACGACGCCCGCGGCGACCAGATCTGCCAGACCCGCGCCTCCAGTCGGCCCGACATCCGCAGCCTCGACTTCACCGCGGCGTCGCGGACCTCGCAGCGGTTCTCGCTCTACGACAGCCAGCACAACCACGAGTGGCGCGCGCAGATCATCCCCGCCTCGCTCCAGAACCAGTCGAGCGGCAGCAACGAGACCGGCTTCGTGCTCGTCGCCGTGTCGAGCGCGGACACCGACCAGACCATCGCCCGCTTCACGGTGATCTTCCTGGGCTTCGGCATCTCGGTCATCCTCCTCGGCGCGATGCTGACCCGACTCCTGGTGACCGCGACCTTCGACCCCCTGCGCGACGTCGAGGACACCGCTGCACGCTTCGCCGCGGGCGACTTCAACCAGCGACTCGAGGCCGACACCCCGAACACCGAGGTCGGCCGCCTCAACCGGTCGCTGAACGCCATGCTCGAGCGCATCGACTCGGCGTTCGAGGACCGCGAGCGCACCATCGCGCAGATGCGTCGCTTCGTCGGTGACGCCTCGCACGAGCTCCGCACGCCGCTGGTGTCGCTGCGCGGGTACGCCGAGCTCTACCGGATGGGCGCACTGCGCAAGGAGGAGGACGTCGCCCAGGCGATGGACCGCATCGAGAAGGAGGCCCAGCGCATGGGCCTGCTCGTGCAGGACCTCCTCCAGCTCGCACGCATCGACGAGTCGAAGCCGCTGGAACTCGGGCCGGTCGACCTCGTCGCCATCGCCCGCGACTCGGCGCTCGACACCATGGCGTCGAACCCGGACCGCGAGATCCAGGTGCTCGTCGAGGACGCGGTGACGGGCATGAGCGTGCCGCAGGCCGTGCGCCCGCTGCCCGCCGGCACCTCGGACACGGGCGAGGCCCCGGTGTCCCCGCAGTCGGCCAACACGACCGGGCCGATAGCGTTCTCGCGACAGACCATCGCGCGTCTGCGTGCACGTCGTGGCCGCGCGATGGGCGTGGACGACGAGACGCCGACCGAGGACACGACACCGCTGCCCACCGTCGTGCTGCCGGCCCGTCCGCCGATCGTGCTGGCCGAGGAGAACAAGATTCGCCAGGTCGTGACGAACCTGATGGGCAACGCCATGCGGTTCACGACGTACGACGACCCGATCGAGATCGGCATCGGCGTGGACGACGACCGCGGCATGGCGCACATCGACGTCATCGACCACGGCGAGGGCATCCCCCCGCAGCTGCGCGAGAAGATCTTCCAGCGCTTCTGGCGGGCCGACACCTCGCGCGCACGGGACACCGGCGGCTCGGGCCTCGGCCTGGCGATCGTCTCCGGCATCGTGCACGCACACCGCGGCTCCGTCGAGGTGTTCGACACCGAGGGCGGCGGCGCGACGTTCCGCGTCTGGCTCCCCCTGCTCCCCCGCGACTACACCCCGGCGCCGAAGTCCCCCGCGGCCTGACCGGCGCCCGGCGCCGGCGGCTGCTCCCGCTGAGCGGGCGCGATCGACTACGTTCACCTCACTCCGGCGACGACTTCTGCCCGAGCGACGGATCACGCGTGGCGTGTCCTGCCCGCTCGATCGGCGAACGCCCGCCGGAGCCGCTCGAACAACACCGCCGGGCGGGCGAGATCGACCGCTGTGGCGTGGATGACCAACCAACCGTTGACCGTGAACCCGTTCCCCCGGCGCTGATCGTGACGGAACGTCTCCCGCTCGCGGTGGTGATCACCGTCGTACTCCAGCGCGATCCGGTACGCCGTCCAGGCCATGTCGACCCGCCCCAGGAACTCTCCCGAGTCTGCCCGGACGTCGATGTTGAGTGCCGGTTCCGGGAAGCCCGCGTCGACGACCGCGAGCCGCAGGTGCGTCTCCATGGCCGATTCCGCGCCGACGCGGATGCGCTCGAGCGCGGCCCGCGCCGGTCTTGCTCCACGCGATCCGGGACGGACCGCCGCGGCCAGGTCGTCGATCGTCACCGACCCGTGCCGACCGACCAGGTGATCGCCGAGCGCCACGAGGTCCTCGACGGCCAGGATGGTCGCGCACTCGAACCACGTCTGCGCCGGACCGCTCACCGGTCCGAACGTGCTGTCACGCACGTCGCTCGTCGGCGACCGGTGCCCGACGACACCGGAGCGCCGCATCGCGACGTCGTCCGAGGAGGAGACGTGCACGGTGTCGTCGTCGCGGAACACCGGCGGCAAGGGCGCTCCCCAGATGCGCGCCGCCGTGGTGTGGCTGAACCGCTGTCCGGGACGGAGGACCGCGGCGACGGCTTCGATGCGGCCGACCGCAGCTCCTCGAGGCGCACGCACTCCGTGGATCGGCGCGACGAGGTCACGTCGACGGAGGCGCTCCGGACGGACACCAGCACGGAGGGCATCGCCCACGGCGAATGCGGTCTGCCCGAAGGGCGCGGGTAACGGGGACGGCGTCGACATGCCGTCGATCGTCGGCCGGCCTCCACCAGGACCAGCCACGGGCGAACCGAACTGTGGATGACGACACTGGACGAGCCTCATGTGCGGGAAGAGCGCGGCCACGCGAGCGGGCACAACACGCCGCGCGTGTTCCGCCGGGCGAGCGGAAGTCGTCGCACGGCGACCCCGAACGTGACCGAGATGGCCCGCTCGGCCCCCGCCCGCGCCCGCCGACGCAGAAGGGCCCCGCACGCGAAGCGTGCGGGGCCCTTCTGACAGGACTGCTTAGAAGTCCATGCCACCGGTCGGGTCGCCGGCCGGCATGGCCGGGTTCTTCTCCGGCTTCTCGGCCACGACGGCCTCGGTGGTCAGGAACAGACCGGCGATCGACGCGGCGTTCTGCAGCGCGGAGCGAGTGACCTTCGCCGGGTCGATGATGCCCGCGGCGACGAGGTCGACGTACTCACCGGTCGCGGCGTTGAGGCCGTGGCCCGACTCGAGCTCGCGGACCTTGGCGGCGACGACGCCCGGCTCGAGACCGGCGTTCAGCGCGATCTGCTTGAGCGGCGCGTCGATCGCGACGCGGACGATGTTCGCGCCGGTCGCCTCGTCACCCTGCAGGTCGAGCGTGTCGAGCACGACGGACGCCTGGATGAGCGCGACGCCACCACCGGCGACGATGCCCTCCTCGACGGCAGCCTTCGCGTTGCGGACGGCGTCCTCGATGCGGTGCTTGCGCTCCTTGAGCTCGACCTCGGTCGCGGCACCCGCCTTGATGACGGCCACGCCGCCGGCGAGCTTCGCGAGGCGCTCCTGGAGCTTCTCGCGGTCGTAGTCGGAGTCGGTCGCCTCGATCTCGGAGCGGATCTGACGGACGCGGCCCGCGATCTGCTCGTCGTCGCCGGCACCCTCGATGATCGTGGTCTCGTCCTTGGTGATGATCACCTTGCGGGCCTTGCCCAGCAGGTCGAGGGTCGCGTTCTCGAGCTTGAGGCCGACCTCTTCCGAGATGACCTGTCCACCGGTGAGGATCGCGATGTCCTGCAGCATGGCCTTGCGGCGGTCGCCGAAGCCCGGGGCCTTGACGGCGACGGACTTGAAGATGCCACGGATCTTGTTCACGACGAGGGTCGCGAGGGCTTCGCCGTCGACGTCCTCGGCGATGATGAGGAGCTGCTTGCCCGCCTGGATCACCTTGTCGACGACCGGGAGCAGGTCCTTGATGTTGGAGATCTTCGAGTTGACGATGAGGATGTACGGGTCCTCGAAGACGGCTTCCTGGCGCTCCGGGTCCGTGACGAAGTACTGCGACAGGTAGCCCTTGTCGAAGCGCATGCCCTCGGTCAGCTCGAGCTCGGTGCCGAAGGTGTTCGACTCCTCGACGGTGACGACACCCTCCTTGCCGACCTTGTCGATCGCCTCGGCGATCAGCGCGCCGATGGTGGGGTCAGCGGCCGAGATCGACGCGGTCGCGGCGATCTGGTCCTTGGTCTCGATGTCCTTCGCGTTGGCGAGGAGCTGGTCGGAGACGGCGGCGACGGCCTTCTCGATGCCGCGCTTGAGCGACACGGGGTCGGCACCGGCGGCGACGTTGCGGAGGCCCTCGCGGACGAGCGCCTGGGCGAGCACGGTCGCGGTGGTCGTACCGTCACCGGCGACGTCGTCGGTCTTCTTGGCGACCTCCTTGACGAGCTCCGCGCCGATCTTCTCGTACGGGTCGTCGAGCTCGATCTCCTTGGCGATGGAGACACCGTCGTTCGTGATCGTGGGGGCGCCCCACTTCTTCTCGAGGACGACGTTGCGGCCGCGCGGGCCGAGCGTCACCTTCACGGCGTCGGCCAGGATGTTCAGGCCGCGCTCGAGGCCACGACGGGCCTCCTCGTCGAAAGCAATGATCTTAGCCATGTGAGTTTCTCGTCCCTCCCGGACGTCGTGCATGGGGGTCGTGCTGGCACTCAGCGTGAGCGAGTGCCAACGCCGATTCTGGCACTCGCCGGGTACGAGTGCAACACGGACGGGAGGCGCGCCCCGACTTCCCAGCACCGGTCGCGTCCGGAGCGGACGACGGGGTCGCGGGGCGACACGCACCACCTCCGGGAACGACGAACGCGCCGCCCCCCAGGGGACGGCGCGTTCGCGGTGGTTCCGGGTTCAGGCGGGACGGACGGACTCGGCCTGCGGCCCCTTCGACCCGGTGCCGACGTCGAACGTGACCGCCTGGCCCTCCTCGAGGACCTTGTAACCCGACATGTCGATCGCCGAGTAGTGCACGAACACGTCCTGGCCCCCTCCATCGACGGTGATGAAGCCGAAGCCCTTCTCGGCGTTGAACCACTTCACGGTTCCGTTGGCCATGATCTCTTGCTCCTTGGTGCTGTTGCGGACGACGCAGTCGTCGCCTGGCGACGACTCTGCTCGAACGGCGTCGGCAGGGCAAGAGGTGTGACGTTCTTCCACGATGATTCCGACAGAAATCAACGTGCCGGAAACACGACCGTCACACTCCGGTCCGCAGGACGCGTCAGCCGGCGTAGTCCGCCCCGAGCACGACGCTCACGGCGGCGTTCGGGAACGCGGCGGACTGCTGCACGCTCGTGATGCCGAGTGCGTTCGCGACGCCCTGCGCCACCGCCTGCTGCTCCGGCTGCTGGTAGTACACGACCGAGGCCGTCGTGCCCGTCGTGCCGGCGTCGCCGGTCGAGGCGACCTGCCACCCGGCACCGGTCAGCGCGGCGCTGGCACGGGCCGCGAGCCCGGACGTCGTCGTGCCGTTCAGGACGACCACGGTGGTCGCACCCTGGGCGGCCGGCGCCGCTGCACCGGGCTCCTCGGACGCGGACGGCGACGAGGACTCCGACGGCTCACCCGACGGCTGGGCCGAGGCGGACGCCGAGGCACTGGACGAGGGCCGCGGCGACGTGGTGGACCCCGGGAACGAGTAGCTGCCGTTGAGGAGCGCGAGCACGAGGACCCCGACGAGCACGAGCACCCCGGTGGCGAGCGCGGCCCAGGCGAAGGCGATCCACCCGCGACCACGGCGACGGGCACCGCGGTGCGCGCCGACCCGGGGGCCGTCGGTCGCGTCGTCGAACCGGTCTCGCGGGAATCTCTCGGTCATCGTTCCTCTTCACGGGGATCGGGTGCGGGGGCGACGAAGGCGCGTGCCGCTCGTGCGCGGGTGCGGTCGTGCCGCAGTCGCTGCAGGCGCCCGACCAGCTGCGGGTCGAGGACGAGTGCGGCGGGCAGGTCGATCACACGGTTGAGCACCTGGTAGTACCGCGCCGGCGACATGTCGAACTGGACCCGGATGTCGGCCTCCTTGGTGCGGTCGTGCTGCGCCCGGTCGTGCTCGAACGCGAGCACGCGCTTGGCGAGCTCGCTGAGCTCGTCGGTGGGGAGGGCGGTCACGGCACTTCCGGTCACGGTCGGGTCACGGGTCTCGCACATCGTAGGGGTGGTCGGCATCCGGACCCTGGCACGCGGCTGGACTGTCGCGAAGCCCGGTTCAGCCGAGCGGCCGGCGGAACCACCGCACGCGGACGCCGAACGGGTCGCAGACCCCCACCGCGACGCCGTCGAGCGAGACCGTCGCGAACGCGTCCGGGTCGGTGGCGTCCACGTCGTCGGGCAGCGTGGCGGCGACGTCACTGAGGATCCCGGTGCGCTCGAGCGCGACCCAGTGCACGCCCCGCTCGCGGAGCCGGTCGACCACGCGCTGCCGGTCCGCACCCGGCACGTAGACCAGCGTCCCCGTCGTCAGGACGACGGGTCGGACGCCGTCCGGCAGCGCGTCGAGTGCGCGGTCGAGGTCACCGGGCAGCGTGCCGCGGATCCGGACGGGAGGCACGGCGAGCGTCGCGCGCGCCGCCTCGCGCATCAGGGCGACCCGGTCCGTCGCCTCGGGCGGGACGGCCTCGACCAACCGCGCGAACGCGTCCGGGTCCCCCGGGTCGATCGGCTCCGGGTCGAGCGCGACCCGCGCACCGATCCGGATCGGCGTCGTGGCGGGTGCGGGGGCGGTGCCACTGCCCGCGACGACGAGGTGCAGGGCGGGCTCGGCGACCGCGGTGTGCAGTCGGACCGCGCCGGGTCGCACCCTGTCGCCGGCGTCGCGCCCCGGTGCGGCGGGGTGCGACGCCCGCAGCGGGGCGCGATCCGGAGCCGTGGTCGACGCCGGGACGCGAGCGTGCTGGACGCGGTCGAGCGGGACGTGGTCGAGCGTGACGCGGTCGGGGATCGAGCACAGCCCGGCGGCCGCGCCGGCGTCGACGAGGCCGAGCGGCCGCTCGTCGGCGGCGGCGAGCGCCGCGAACAGCGGGACGACGGGCCCGAGCCGCCGCGGGTCGTTGGCCTGCACCGTGGCGGTGGCGAGGGCCGTCGTGAAGGCGGGGCGGGCCTCCCGTCCGAGTGCGCGGAGCGAACCGGGGTCGAGCGGGTCCGCGCCCAGGCGCCGGGCGACCGCGAAGACGAGCTCGGGCTGCCGCTGCCGCGCCGGCACCGCGTCGAGCAGGGCGACCAGGTCGTCGTCGAGGGACCGTGCCCACGCGGCGTAGGCCGGCGACAGCCGGGCGGTGCGCTCCGCGTAGGCGGCCCAGCGTTCGCGCGTGCCGGTCACGGGCGGTGCATGCCGACGTGGCGGATGCCGGCCTCGTCGTACGGGGTGCCGAAGCGGACGAACCCGTGCCGCTCGTAGAGCCCGGCGACGTGCTCCTGTGCGTGCAGGACGAACGGTTCGTGCCCGTGCGCGTCGAGGACCGCGGCGACGAGCCCGCCGGCGATGCCCTGCCCACGGTGGTCGGGGTGCGTGGCGACCCGGCCGATCACCCACGCGGGCGGCTCGGCGTCCTGCGGGTGCGCCTCGTCGGCGGCGGGTCGGACGAGCCGCAGGTACCCGACCGGATCGCCGTCCGCTCCGAACCACCAGTGCTCCGTCGCGGGCTCGCGGTCACGGCCGTCGAAGTCCTCGGCGGTGACGCGTTGCTCGAGCGCGAAGACGCGGTTCCGCAACCGCACGATGCCGTACAGTTCGTCCGTCGTCAGGCGGGTCCAGCGGGCGTGGCGCACGGAATGCTCGGACATCGTGGCGAGTTTACTGAAGGGGTCGGGCACCACCATGAGCCTCGACCGGAAGCAGGAGGAAGCAATGGCGTACAACGTCGACAAGTCGGACGCCCAGTGGCGCGAGGAGCTCTCCCCGGACCAGTACGCCGTGCTCCGGCAGGCCGGGACGGAGCGCCCGTGGACGGGTGAACTGCTCGACGAGGAGCGCGCCGGCATCTACACGTGTGCCGCGTGCGGCAAGGAGCTGTTCAAGAGCGGCACGAAGTTCGACTCCGGCTGCGGCTGGCCGTCGTTCTACGAGTCGGTGGACCCCGAGGCCGTCCAGCTCATCGAGGACAAGTCGCTCGGCATGGTCCGCACCGAGGTCCGCTGCGCGAACTGCGGCTCGCACCTCGGGCACGTGTTCCCGGACGGGTTCGGCACCCCGACGGGTGACCGGTACTGCATGAACTCGCTGTCGCTGAACTTCTCGGCGGAGTCGTCGGCCGAGTGATGGCCGGACGCGTCCGCCGCTAGGATGGGCGCGTCAGCCGGCATGGCGCAATTGGTAGCGCACCGTACTTGTAATACGGGGGTTGCGGGTTCAAGTCCCGCTGCCGGCCCCAGCACGAAGACGAAGGGCCCGGACGGAATCCGTCCGGGCCCTTCGGCGTGCGGAACGCGGATCAGGGGGCGTTCCGTGCGCTCGACGCGGTAACCAGCCGGTCGTACCTCGATGGTGACACCGTTCCCGACGACGTGTCCACGGTCCTGTCCGCTTCCGCGGCTTCCCGCACGGATCTGCAGGAAGCGGCTGCCGCGTCCGCGCCCGCGCTGGGCGGTCGCCGTGGAGTTGCCCGACGACCGACCAGCGCGAGCGAGCGGTCAGCGCCCGCCCGTGGTCAGCGCCCGCCCGCGGTCAGCGCACCCCCGTGGTCAGCGCATCCCCGTGGTCAGCGCCCGCCCGTGATCTTGCGCTCGCGCTGGGCGACGCCCGCGGTGCCGTACGGGTAGTCGTCGATGCGCGGGGCGCTGGCGTCGGTCAGGCGCCGGAGCTCGTCCTCGGTGAGCACGAGGTCGGCGGCCCCGAGGTTGTCCTCGAGCTGCGACACGGTGCGGGCGCCGAGGATGACGCTCGTGACCGCCGGGCGGGCGAGCAGCCAGGCCAGGGCGACCTGCGACTTCGAGGCGCCGTGCGCGTCGGCCACGGCGGACACGGCGTCGAGCACCTGCCACGTGCGCTCGTCGGCGTTGCGGGCCTCCCACGCCTCCATGCCGCGCTTCGGGTCCTCACCGAGACGCGTCGCGCCGGTCGGGGCCTCGTCGCGCTGGTACTTGCCGGACAGCCAGCCGCCCGCGAGCGGCGACCAGGGCAGCATGCCGATGCCGGCGTCCAGGCAGGCCGGCACGACCTCGTGCTCGATGTCGCGGACGAGCAGGTTGTACTGCGGCTGCAGCGTCACCGGCGGCGTCCAGCCGTGGGCCTTCGCCTCGTAGACGGCCTTCGTCACCTGGTAGCCGAGGTAGTTCGAGAAGCCGTACGTGCCGATCTTGCCGGCGGAGACGGCGTCGTCGAGGAAGCGCAGGGTCTCCTCGATCGGGGTCAGGGCGTCCCATGCGTGCATCTGGTAGAGGTCGATGTGGTCGACGCCGAGCCGCTCGAGCGAGGCGTCGAGGGCGACCCGGAGGTGCCGGCGCGACAGGCCGAGGTCGTTCGGGCCGTCGCCCTGGGGGAAGCGGCCCTTCGTGGCGAGGACGACCTGCTGCGCCTCGGTGGGGTGGGCTGCGAGCCAGCGTCCGATGATCCGCTCGGACTCGTTGCCCGAGTAGACGTCGGCCGTGTCGACGAGCGTGCCGCCGGCGGCGACGAACGTGTCGAGGATCTCGTGGGAGGTGGGTTCGTCGGCTTCGCTGCCGAACGTCATGGTGCCGAGGGTCAGCGTCGACACCGATGTCCCGCTGTTGCCGAGGAGTCTGTATTCCATGGGCGGGACGCTACGCCCGGTCGCCCCAAGCCGAGGGGACCCGGGAGTACCTGTCAGCGCCCCTGGGACAGGAAGCCGATGGCCGCTTCGCGGAAGTCGCGTGAGGCCGGTGCGCCGAGCGGTGTCACGGTGTGGTTCCGCCGCTCAGGAACGCGATCGCCCGCTCGCGGAAGTCGCGTGACGTCGGCGCATTGAAGTGGTTCCGCCGCGGGATCTCGAAGAACCCGGCGTTCGGCGCCGCCTCCGCCAGGCGCACCGCGCTGTCCCGGATGCCGTCCTCGCTTCCCGCGGCCATCAGGATCGGCTGCGCGGGCGCGTTCTCCGGCGTCGGCTCGACGCTGTTCCGCATTCCCTCGACCATCGCCACGAGCGCCCGCAGGTCGTTCCCCTCGACGTTCGCCGCCATCTGCAGGTACCCGTTCGTGACGCGGTCCTCGACGGGGGTGCCGTCCGCGATGTACGCCTTCGCCTGGTCGACCGCGACGCGCCGCATCGGGTCGGCGTCCGGGATCCCGCCGAGCACGGCGCGGGAGATCCGGTCCGGGATCCGCTCGGCGGTGTGCCAGCCGACGCGCGCGCCCAGGGAGTAGCCGAGGAAGGCGACGTCGGTGAGCAGGTACGTGTCGATGACCGTCGTCACGTCGGCGACGAGCAGGTCCATCGAGTAGGCCGACGGGTCGTGCGGCTTCGACGAGGCGCCGTGGCCGCGCTGGTCGAGCGCGACGACGCGGTACCCGGCGCGCACGAGGTCGCGGGTCCACCCGGAGGCGTGCCAGTTGAGGACGGCGCCGGACGCGAACCCGTGCACGGCCACCACGGTGGGGGCGTCCGGGTCGCCGAAGTCGTACGTCGCGAGCTTCAGGCCGTCCGGGGACATCACGGCACGGGGACGGGGCGCTTCGGGGACGAGTGACATGTCCCGACCAGGCTACCGGGGCATGGTGGTCCGCATGAACGGCTACGGCGGCGATCAGGTCCGGGCGGCGGAACGACCGCACCTCGAGGCGGGGGAACCCCTCATGCAGCGCGCGGCGGACGGGCTCGCCCGGATCGTCGGCGACCTGCTCGACGATGCAGCGGTCCGCCCGCAGGACGGGCCGGGTTCGGTCCTGCTGCTCGTGGGCAGCGGCGACAACGGCGGCGACGCCCTGTTCGCGGGCGCGCGGCTGGCGTCGGCCGGGAGGCACGTGACGGTGCTGCGCGTCGGCTCACGCGTCCACGAGGCGGGCCTGGCAGCGGCGCTGGACGCCGGCGCGCGCCTCCTGGACGGCCCGTCCGACGCACGGGGCGCGTCCGACGCGGGGGCGGCGGACATCCTCCGCGCCGCCGCGGTGCCGGACGCGCAGCGCCTGGCGGCGGTCGCCGCCGAGGCGGCGGCGGGGACGGACCTGGTGCTCGACGGCATCCTCGGGATCGGTGCCGGCGGCGGGACGCCGCTGCGCTCCCCCGCCCGCCAGGTCGTCGACGCGATCCGTGAGCTCGCCCGCGACCAGCGCGCGCCGTTCGTCGTGGCGGTCGACGTGCCGAGCGGCATCGACGTCGACACCGGTGCCGTCGCGGACGACCACGTGCTGCACGCCGACGTGACGGTGACGTTCGGCGGCGTCAAGGCGGGGCTCCTCACCGGGCCGGGGGCGACCCTGGCGGGGCGGATCGAGCTCGTCGACGTCGGCATCGGTGCGGACCTCGCGGCGGTCGAGCCGCTGATCCGCACCTGACGCCGACGGGCCGGACGCGACGGCCCGGACACGACGGCCCGGACGCGACGGCCCGGACGCGGCTGTCCGGATGCGTCAGACCGCGCCGGCGTCCACACCGTCGACGACGTCCGGTCGCGCCTCGAGCCACGTGTCGACGAAGTGCCGGTAGTTCGCGGCGATGACCTGCTCGGCGGTCTCGTGGTCGAGGCCGCGCTGCACGACGTCGTCGAGCGCGTCCTCCCAGTTGCTCCGACCGATCGCGAAGCCGACGAACCCGTCGACGGGCGCGGCGGTGCGGAGCCAGTGGTCGAGCTGCTCCTCGGGGGCGTCCCGACCGAGCACGATGCACTGCACGCCGTCACGACCGCCGGCACGGGCGGCGGCGACGACGCGCTCGGCGTCCTCGGTGCGGTCGAGGCCCTCGAGCTTCCAGACGTCGGCCTCGACGCCGTGCTCCTGCAGGAAGCCGATCGACTCGACGACGAGTCCGGGGCGGACGTCGCGGTCGTAGTCGTCGGCCTGCGCCTGCTGCTCGTCGGTGCCGGGGACGAGCAGCTCCACCAGGAACGCCCGGCCGGCGTCGTGCAGGGCCCGGGAGACCGCGGCGAGCCGTTCGGCCTGCGCCGTCCGGTCGTCGGCGTCGAACGCGGGGTTGTCGCGGACGAGCACCTTCACGAAGTCGGGGTCGAAGGCGTCGACGTGGGCGAGCCAGTCGTCGCCGTACTCGAGCTCGAACCAGTCGCGTCCGGATCGCTCGATCGGCATCGCGAGCTGGAGCCCGGCCTCCCGGACGAGCCGTGCGACGTCGGCGCCGAACCGCTCGTCGACGAGTACCCCGGTGCGCGCCCGGGACGCCCCCGCGGCGAGCGCCGAGAGGACCCCGCGGTACACGAGCTGCTTGCCGGCTCGCACCCGCTGGGCGTCGGCCTCGTCGGCCGGTTCACCGGACTCGTCGCCGTAGGTGTGCTCCAGGAGCGAGGACCGCTGGTCCATCGCGAGGAGGAAGAGGGGGTGCTGTTCGTCGAGGTCGGCCATGCCGCCATGCTGCTCGCACCCCCTCTGCGCCGACTCAGTGGGCGCGGTACAGCTCCGGCTCCGGCAGCCCGTGCGCGGCACGGATGCTGCGCGCGATGCCCTCGATCGCGACGAGGGCGTCGACGACCGCCTCGGCGGTCACCGGGAACGGCATGTTGTGGATGGTCTCGCCCTCGACCGTGGCGGCCTCGGCGACCGCCTGCAGCACGTCGCGGTCGTCGACGGTGAGGCCGATCTCGGTGAGGGTGTTCGGCAGCCCGACCTTCGTGGTGAAGACGACGAAGTCCTCGATCTCCTCCGCCGGGGCGCCCTCGAGCACGAGCTGCGCGATCGTGCCGATGTTCACCTTCTGGCCGTGGGCGAGCCCGTGCGCCTGCGGTGCGGCGGTCAGGCCGTTGTGGATGGCGTGCGCCGCGGCGAGTCCGCCCGACTCGAAGCCGAGGCCGGAGAGCAGCGTGTTCGCCTCGACGACCTTCTCGAGCGCGGGCGTGACGACCTTCGCCTTCACGGACTCGATCGCCTGCAGCGCGTTGTCGTGCAGGAGCTCCCAGGACAGCTTCGCGAGCGCGACGCCGGTCTCGGTCTGCAGCCCGCCCGCCATCGTGTCCGCGTTCGCGCGCTTCGCGGCCCGGGCCTCGACCCAGGTGGCGAGGGCGTCGCCGATGCCCGCGACGAGGAACTGCACGGGGGCGTTCGCGACGAGCTTCGTGTCGATGAGCACGAGGTCCGGGTTGTGCGGGAAGAAGCGGTACTCGATGAACTCGCCCTCCTCCGAGTACACGACGGCGAGCGCCGAGGTCGGGGCGTCGGTGCTCGCGGCGGTCGGGACGCTCGCCCAGCGGATGCCGGCGAGGTGCCCGGACGCCTTCGCGGCGTCGATCGCCGAGCCACCACCGAGGCCGACGACCACGTCGGCGTCGGTCGCACGGATCGTCTCGACGAGCTCGTCGATGGCCTCCGGGGTCGCGAAGCGGCCGAAGCCGACGCGCTCCACCGGCAGGTCGGCACCGGCGAACGAGGTGCGCACGGCGTCCTCGACGATGCCCCACACGACGTCGTCGGCGACGAGCAGCGGGCGCTCCCCGATCGGGGCGACGAACTCGCCGACCCGGGTGATCGCGTCCTTGCCCTGCACGTAGCGGGCGGGGCTCATGACGGTGCTGATCGGAGTGGCCATGGTGCTGCTTCCTTCCGGGTGGTGACGAGCGCTTGCGCGACAGGTGTCGGGCTTGCCGACGAGCCCGACGCTACGCGGGCCGGCTCCGGGTACGGTCGGCGGCATGACGTTCAACGACGACTCCCGACTCTCCGGCGGCAAGGTGCAGCGCCGTGGCCGCACGGCGGCGATCGGCGGTGGCACGGTCGGCATCGGCGCGATCGTGGTGTTCCTCATCGCGCAGTTCACCGGGGTCGACCTGAGCGGGGTGGTCGGCGGCGGCGACGGCACGACGCAGATCCAGCAGCAGGACCAGGCCGTGCAGCCCGCCGAGGAGTGCCGCACCGGTCGCGACGCCAACCTCCGGGTGGAGTGCCGGATGGAGGGGGCCGCCGAGTCCCTCGACGACTACTGGACCGACGAGTCCCGTGCGCTCGGCATCTCGTACTCGACCCCCGGCTTCGTGCTCTTCGACGGCTCGACGACCACCGGGTGCGGGCAGGCGTCCGCCGCGACCGGGCCGTTCTACTGCCCGCCGGACCGGTCGATCTTCCTCGACACCGCCTTCTACGACGACCTGCAGTCGCGGTACGGCTCCTCCGGCGGTCCCCTCGCGCAGATGTACGTCGTCGCGCACGAGTGGGGACACCACGTGCAGCAGCTCGAGGGGACGTTCGCCGGCACCGACCGCTCCGGCACCGGGGCCTCGTCGGGCAGCGTCCGCGTCGAGCTGCAGGCCGACTGCTACGCCGGCGCCTGGGTCGGTTCGGCCGCCACGACCGAGGACGCCGACGGCAAGACGTTCTTCGAGCCGATCAGCCGGTCGCAGATCGCGGACGCCCTGTCCGCCGCGAGCGCCGTGGGCGACGACAGCGTCCAGGAGCGGGCGACCGGACGCGTCGACCCGGACTCGTTCACCCACGGCTCGAGCGAGCAGCGCCAGGCGTGGTTCACCCGCGGCTACGAGCGCGGCGCCACCGCGTGCGACACGTTCAGCGTGCCGGGATCGTCCCTCTGACCCGCTGTCGGATCAGCCGGCGGACGCGCTCGGCGACTCGCTCGGCGTCGGACTGACCGACGGGGTCGGCGTGGGCGTCGACTCCGTCGCCCCGGCCGCCGACACCACGAAGGTGCGGAAGTCGTCGTTCGTGATGGGCGACGTCAGCTCGTACTGCTTGCCGTTGACCAGGACCAGCGGCGGCCCCGGGAACGTGTCGAGCGACGAACCCGGGATGTCGCCCCCGGCGACGGCGGTCGACCGCTCGTCCACCCACTTGGCGAACGTCTGGTCCTCGATGCACTTCCGGATCGCCGATCCGTTGCGGACCCCGCTGACGCCGGTGACGACCCGGGTGAGCTGTGCGTCGGTGAGGCCGGACGTGCCCTGCTCCGGCTGCTCGGCGAAGAGCGCCTGGTTCACGGCCCAGAACTGCCCGGGCGAGCGGTCGGCCACGCAGGCGGCGGCGTTGGCGGCGCGGAGCGAGTACTTCGTGCCCTGCGACCGGTTCGTCAGGACGGCGACCGGGTGCACGTCGACCGTCGCGGCGCCGGAGTCGACCAGGCTCGCGATGTAGTCGCCGTTGGCCTGCTCGAACTGCGCGCACGTGTCGCAGAGGTAGTCGACGTACATGGTGATGCGCACCGGGTCGGACGCCTCGGTCGTGCTGGGCGACGGCGACGCGGAGGCCGACGCAGATGCACCGACCGGCTGCAGGCCCTGCCCGATGGTGATGCCGCCCTGCGACATGGTCGACGGACCGGGCCCGGCGGGGCCGGTCGAGTCGACCAGCACCAGCGTGACGACGGCCACCGCGGCGAGCAGCACGGCCCCCAGGCCGATGCCCAGGCCCAGGCGGGTCCCGCGCTGGCGGCGCTTCTGCTGGGTCCGTGCTCGGCGGGCCCGCTGCCGTGCAGCTTCCCGTCGTTCGTTGCGCGCGGCGCGTGCGTCACCCTCGGGGCCGTTGGTCATGCGTCGATGGTCCTCACGTTGATCCTGGTCGTCCGCACGGCCTCCCCCGCGCGCCGGACGGACCCGCCGATCGTAGTGGTCCTTCCTGGGACCAGCCAACCAGGTCGCCCGGGACACTGGCGCCGCCCGGGGAAGTCGTGTTGTATGAGCACCGATGGTCGACGACGACCATCCGGGGCCCCCACGGGCAACCGCTTCACAACGGATCGTCCGGCACGTACCTGCCGGTGAAGGAAGGATCGAACGCTCATGGCGTCCGTCACCTACGACAAGGCAACCCGTCTCTACCCCGGAGGCAACCGTCCCGCGGTCGACTCCCTCGACCTGGACGTCGCCGACGGCGAGTTCCTCGTCCTCGTCGGCCCCTCGGGCTGTGGCAAGTCCACCTCCCTGCGCATGCTCGCCGGCCTCGAAGAGGTCAACTCCGGCGCCATCCGCATCGGCGACCGCGACGTCACCGACGTCCCGCCGAAGGACCGCGACATCGCGATGGTCTTCCAGAACTACGCGCTGTACCCGCACATGACCGTCGCCGAGAACATGGGCTTCGCGCTCAAGATCGCGGGCGTCGGCAAGGAGGAGCGCGCCACCCGCGTGCAGGAGGCCGCCAAGCTCCTCGACCTCGAGGCGTACCTCGGCCGCAAGCCGAAGGCGCTCTCCGGTGGTCAGCGTCAGCGCGTCGCGATGGGCCGTGCGATCGTCCGTCAGCCGCAGGTGTTCCTCATGGACGAGCCGCTGTCGAACCTCGACGCCAAGCTCCGCGTCCAGACCCGCACCCAGATCGCGTCGCTGCAGCGTCGCCTCGGGGTCACCACGGTCTACGTCACGCACGACCAGACCGAGGCACTGACCATGGGTGACCGCATCGCGGTGCTCAAGGACGGCATCCTGCAGCAGGTCGGCTCGCCGCGCGACCTGTACGAGAAGCCCAACAACGTGTTCGTCGCGGGCTTCATCGGCTCGCCGGCCATGAACCTGCTGCCGGCCGACGTCATCGAGGGCGGCATCAAGTTCGGCTCGCTGAACCACCCGCTCGACCGCGACACCCTGTCGAACGCCCGCTCCGGCAACATCACGGTGGGCATCCGCCCCGAGGACGTCATCGTGTCGTCGTCGGGCGACGGCCTGCCGGTCACGGTCGACGTGGTCGAGGAGCTCGGCGCCGACGGTTACCTCTACGGTCACGCCGACGTGAACGGTCAGCGCACCGACATCGTCGCCCGCGTCGACGGCCGCTCGCACCCGTCGATCGGTGACACGATCGTCATCTCGCCGAAGCAGGGCCACGTGCACGCGTTCGACACCGAGTCGGGCGAGCGCCTCGACGACAAGGCCGTCATCAGCGCGTAGGCGGAACCGGATCGGACGGGAGGCGCGGTGCCGGCTGGCACCGCGCCTCTCAACGTCCGTCGCCCGGTCCCGTACCATCGCCACCACCGCCGTCCGCCAGGACGCCCGTCCGAGCACCGAAGGAACCTCTCGTGCCCGACTCCCTCGCCATCACCGCCGCCACCGTCGACCCCGGCCTGCTCGACCTGCCGTGGGACGTCCCGCTCGAGGACTGGCCGGACGACGCCATCGTCGCGCTCCCCAAGGGCATCTCGCGGCACCTCGTGCGCTTCGTGCACCTGAGCGGGTACGTCGCCGCGGTGAAGGAGACCGGCGAGGAGGTCGCCCGGTCGGAGTACGAGATGCTCCGGACGCTGCAGCGGATGGACGTGCCGTGCGTCGACCCCGTCGCCGTCATCACCAACCGCGTCGACGAGGACGGCGAACCGCTGCACCCGGTGCTCGTCACCCGGCACCTGCGCTTCTCGCTGCCGTACCGCGCGCTGTACTCGCAGACCCTCCGCCCCGAGACCGCCACGCGCCTCGTCGACGCCCTCGCCCTGCTGCTCGTCCGCCTGCACGTGATCGGCTTCTACTGGGGCGACGTGTCACTGTCGAACACGCTCTTCCGGCGCGACGCCGGCTCCTTCGCCGCGTACCTCGTCGACGCCGAGACCGGCAAGCTCTACCCGGGCGGCCTGTCGAACGGGCAGCGCGAGAACGACCTCGAGGTCGCACGGGTCAACATCGCCGGCGAGCTCCTCGACCTCGAGGCGGGCGGCCGCCTCGACGAGAACGCCGACCCGGTCGACGTGTCGAACCGGATCGTCGCGCAGTACCGGATCCTCTGGAAGGAGCTCACCGGGACCGAGCAGTTCGACATCAAGGAGCGCTGGCGCATCAACGACCGGGTCGAGCGGCTCAACGCGCTCGGCTTCGACATCGAGGAGCTGTCGATCCACACGACCGAGGGCGGCTCGCAGGTCCGGATCCAGCCGAAGGTCGTCGACGCCGGCCACCACCAGCGCCGACTGCTGCGCCTGACCGGCCTCGACGCCGGCGAGAACCAGGCCCGGCGCCTGCTCAACGACCTCGACGCGTACCGAGCCCGGAACGGCCGCGACCTGCTCGACGAGGAGATGGTGGCGCACGAGTGGGTCTCCCGGGTGTTCGAGCCCGTCGTCCGCTCGATCCCGCGCGACCTGCGGGGGCGGCTCGAGCCCGCGGAGGTCTTCCACGAGCTGCTCGAGCACCGCTGGTACATGTCGCAGGAGGAGGAACGCTCGGTGTCGCTCCCCGAGGCGACGACCGCGTACATCAACGACGTGCTGCGGCACCGCCGTGACGAGCGGCTGCTCATCAACCCGCCGACGTCGTCGATGACGCTCCCGATCCCGGTGGTCGACGACGGCTCGGACGACGCCGACGACGACGTCGAGGACTGGCGCGCCTCGGTCTGACGCGCGCCGCGCGCCCGTACCCGCGCACGCCCGTCGACCCGCACACGCCCGTTCCGTTCCGCCGAGGTCCCGCGATTCCGGGACCTCGGCTCGCGGGGCGGCGGTGTGTGGAACCCCGGCACGACCTCCGCGGCGAGTGGTGGAACCTCGGCACGACGCACGCGGCGAGCCGCGGGACCCGACGGACGCACAGGAGGCCCGGTGCCGGTCTCAGGGACCGGCACCGGGCCTCCAGGCAGTGCCGTCGACGGCCCGGCGGCCGGGCAGACGCTGGTTCGGCTCCTGGGCTACTCGGCGCGACGGCGCCGAGCGACCTCCCACAGGGTGACGCTCGCGGCGATGCCCGCGTTGAGGGACTCCGTCGCGCTGGAGATCGGGATCGACACGACCGCGTCGCAGGTCTCGGTGACGAGACGCGACAGGCCCTTGCCCTCGGAGCCGACGACGATGACGATCGGCCGGTCCGCGAGCTCGAGCTGGTCGAGCTGCACATCGCCGTCGCCCGCGAGACCGAGCACGAACAGCCCCATCGACTTGAGCGACTTGAGGGTCTGGGTCAGGTTCGGTGCCATCGCGACCGGCGTGCGGGCCGCCGCACCGGCGGACGTCTTCCACGCGCTCGCCGTCACGCCGACCGAGCGACGCTGCGGCACGATGACGCCGTGCCCGCCGAACGCCGCGGTGGAGCGGATGATCGCGCCGAGGTTCCGCGGGTCGGTGATGCCGTCGAGGGCCACCATGAGCGGGACCTCGTCCTTCGCGAAGGCACGCTCGACCAGGTCCTCGGCCACGGAGTACTCGTACGCCGGGACCTTGAGGGCGACACCCTGGTGCACGCTGTCGTGCCCGGTGATGCGGTCGAGCTCCGGGCGCATCAGCTCGATGATCGGCACGCCGCGGTGGTTCGCCAACGCCAGGATCTCCTTGACGCGGTCGTCGACCTCGATGCGCGACGCGATGTACAGCGTCGTCGACGGGGTCTTCGTGCGGAGGGCCTCGAGCACCGAGTTGCGGCCGGTCACGAGCTCGAAGTCGTCCGACTTCCGCTGCGGCGGGCGCCCGGTGCGCTGCTGCGGCGCGCTCGAGGCACCGTGGCGGCTGCGGGCGCTGTCGAGCCGCTCCTTGGCGGCCTTCCGCTTGCCCGCGGGGTGGTACGGCCGGTCCTCGGCCTTCGGCGTGGGCTTGCGACCCTCGAGCGCCTGCGCGCCCTGGCCGCCGGAGCCGACCTGCTTGTTGCCCTTGCGGCCGGAGCGGACGGCGCCGGGCCGGCCCTTCCTGCTCCCCGAGACGTTCTTCATGCGTAGCTCCTGTTCGGCACTGCCGTTGTCAGGCGATGCTCCAGCGTGTTCCGGACGGTGTGTCCTCGATCGTGATGCCCGCTGCTGCGAGATCGTCGCGGTACCGGTCGGCGGCCGCGAAGTCGCGTGCTGCCCGGGCGTCGGTGCGCTCCTGCAGGAGACGCTCGACCAGGGCGGCGAGCGGTGCGGCAGCGACGTCGTGGCCGGTGCCGGACCAGTGGGCTGCGCGCGGGTCGATGCCGAGCACCTCGACCATCGCAGCCACCTGATGGTACGCGGTTCCGAGCGCTTCCGCATCGTCGGCGTCGAGGGCGGCGTTCCCGGCCCGGACGGTCTCGTGCAGCACGGCGAGGGCCTGGGGCACCGCGAGGTCGTCGTCCATCGCGGCGCCGAAGGCCTCGGGCACGCCCGGCGCGTCCGGCAGTCGGACCCCGGTCAGCCGGGTCGCGGCGCGGTCGAGGAACCCCGCGATGCGGTCGTACGCGGCCTCGGCCTCCACGAGGGAGCCCTCGTGGTGGTCGATCGACGACCGGTAGTGCGCGGCGCCGAGGAAGTACCGGACCACGGCGGGACGGGCGGCACCGAGGAAGTCGGCCGCGAAGATCGAGTTGCCGAGCGACTTCGACATCTTCTGGCCCTCGACGGTCACGAGCCCGTTGTGCAGCCAGTAGGACGCGAAGGCGTCGCCGGCCGCGGTGGACTGCGCGAGTTCGTTCTCGTGGTGCGGGAACCGCAGGTCGAGCCCGCCACCGTGGATGTCGAACGCGGCACCGAGGTAGCGCTTCGACATCGCGGAGCACTCGATGTGCCAGCCAGGTCGGCCCGGGCCCCAGGGCGAGTCCCACGTTGCCGTGGTCGGCTCCCCCGGCTTCGCGCCCTTCCACAGTGCGAAGTCCCGCGGGTCCCGCTTGCCGCGCGGGTCCGCGTCGGTGGCCTCGACCATGTCCTCGCGACGCTGCCGGGTCAGGGCACCGTAGGAGTCCCAGCTGCCCGTGTCGAAGTACACGTCGCCCGAGCCGTCGGCCGCGGCGTACGCGTGGCCGCGCTCGATCAGGCGCGCGATGATGTCGTGCATCTGCGGCACGCTCGCGGTCGCCCGCGGCTCGTAGGTCGGCGCGAGGATGCCGAGGGCGTCGTACGCGGCGGTGAACTCCCGCTCGACGCGGTACGCCCGGGCGAACCACGGCTCGTCGGTGCCCGCCGCCAGGTCGAGCACCTTGTCGTCGATGTCGGTGACGTTCCGCACGAGGGTGACCCGGTAGCCGCGGTACGTCAGCCAGCGGCGCCAGATGTCGTAGACGAGCGCGGAGCGCAGGTGACCGATGTGCGGCGACGACTGCACCGTGGGACCGCAGACGTACATGCTGACCTGTCCGTCGACCAGGGGGACGAGGTCGACGACGGCTGCGGCGCGGGAGTCGTGGAGGCGAACGGTCACGCCCCAAGCCTAGGACGTCGGACCGGTCCGGCGACGGAGGCTCAGGCCGGTCGGACGACCGCCGTCGCGATCGCGGCGAGCCCCTCGCCGCGCCCGGTCAGCCCGAGGCCGTCGGTCGTCGTGCCGGACACCGCGACCGGAGCCCCGACGACCGCGGCCAGTGCCGCCTGCATCTCCTCGCGCCGACCGCCGATGCGCGGCCGGTTGCCCACGACCTGCACCGTGACCGAGGTCGGCACCAGCCCGGCCTGCCGCAGGAGCGCGACGGCACCGCGGACGAAGACGTCGCCCGACGCACCGGCGTAGCGCGGGTCCGACGTGCCGAACCGGCCGCCGATGTCGCCGAGGCCGCCGGCGGACAGCAGCGCGTCGCAGACGGCGTGGGCCACGGCGTCGCCGTCGCTGTGCCCGGAGAGTCCCGGTTCGCCGGGGAAGTCGAGCAGCCCGACGCGACAGGGCGACGCCTGGTCGAAGGCGTGCACGTCGACGCCGAGTCCGATGCGCACGGCGGGTACGGCCGCGCCGGCGACGATCGCCTCGGCCCGGGCGAGGTCCCACCGCGTGGTGATCTTGAAGGCCTCGGCGTCGCCCGCGACCGTGCGGACGGTCCCGCCCGCGGCGCGGAACACGCCCGCGTCGTCCGTCTCGGACCGCTGCGCGCTCGCGTACGCCGCACGCAGCGGTCCGAGCGGGAAGACCTGCGGCGTCTGCACGCCGACGAGGGCGGACCGGTCGACGGTCTCGACGACCCGGTCCCCGTCGACGCGCTTCACGGTGTCGGTGACCGGCAGTGCCGGCACCACGCCGTCGCCGGTCTCGCGCGCCCGGGCGAAGACCGCGTCGAACTGGGCGGCCGGGGTCAGGCACCGCGCGGCGTCGTGCACCCCGACCCACTGGACGCCGTCGGGCAGGGCGTCGAGACCGGCCTGCACCGAGGCGTGCCGGTCCGCACCGCCGGCGACGACCGCGGTCAGCGCGACAGCGTGCCCGGCGACGGCGGTCACCAGCGCCCGGCACTCGTCGAGACGGGCGGCGGGAGCGACGACGACGACGAGCGTCGGTTCCGCCAGGGTGAAGACCGTGCGCACGGCCCGGGTGAGCATGAGCTCGCCCGCGACCGGCACGAACGCCTTCGCGTCCCCGATGCCGAGCCGGGTACCGGATCCTGCCGCGACGACGACGACCGCCCTGCTCACCCGGTCGGGGAGCAGGGCGGTCGTCGTCGTGTGGTCCAGCGTGGTCCGCGCTAGGAGGCGAGGACCTCGTCGAGGACGGTCGATGCCTTGTCCTCGTCGGTCTTCTCGGCCAGGGCCAGCTCGGAGATCAGGATCTGCCGCGCCTTGGCCAGCATCCGCTTCTCGCCCGCGGACAGCCCGCGGTCCTGGTCGCGACGCCAGAGGTCGCGGACGACCTCGGACACCTTGATGACGTCACCGGACGCCAGCTTCTCCAGGTTGGCCTTGTACCGGCGCGACCAGTTGGTGGGCTCCTCGGTGAAGGGGGCTCGCAGGACCTCGAAGACCTTGTCGAGGCCTTCCTTGCCGATCACGTCACGGACGCCGACCAGGTCGACGTTGTCCGCCGGCACCTCGATCGTCAGGTCGCCCTGCGTGACGCGGAGCTTCAGGTAGATCTTCTCCTCGCCCTTGATGACGCGCGTCTTCACTTCAGAGATGGTTGCCGCCCCGTGATGGGGGTAGACGACGGTCTCGCCGACCTCGAATTGCATGTATCAGGCTCCGTTCCCAGGACCCCCAGTTTACCACAAGGCCCCCTCGGGTAAGGGGGCCTGGGCACGTGCCCTCCCCGGCGATCGCTAGGATGGAGCCGGACCGTCCGGTCCACAACGTGATCTTCCGGAGGAATCTCTTGCGAGCTCGGGTACTCGTGTCCGTCGCCGTTGCGGCATCCATCGCGCTCGGCGCCACCGGCTGCGAGTTCATGTCGCCCGCCCACACCAAGGAGATCAAGCAGATCACCGACGGCGTGAACGTGTCGACGGGTTCGGTCGACATCCGCAACGCGCTCCTCATCTCGGACAACGGCGACGCGGCACGCTTCCTCGCCACGCTGGTGAACACCTCGTCCGACGAGGACGTCACCCTGTCGATCGAGGTCGGCGGGGACACCCAGACCGTCGAGGTTCCGGCGAACAGCCGACTCGACCTGGCGAACCCGACGGACCCGACCAGCGACGACAGCACCCAGCAGGGTGCGTCCGAGCAGGGCTCGCAGGTCGCCACCGGTCGCGAGGTCCTGTTCGACCAGGCCGACGCCGCCCCGGGCTCGCTCGCGAAGGTCTACTTCTCGTACTCCGGCGCCGAGGGCGTCTCGGCCACCGTCCCCGTGCTCACGAGCTCGCTCGAGGAGTACCAGACGCTCGCGCCGACGCCCACCCCGTCGAGCACCTCGACCTCGCCGTCGAACAGCGGCACGCAGCCGACCGGCGGTGCGACGGCTCCCGGCACGCAGTCCGGTGACTCGCAGACCGACTCGTCCGAGGGCGACAGCGGCTCGAACTGATCCCGGCGCGCGCGGCGCGACCACGGACCACACGCACGACACCGGAGGCCCGGTGCCGGTTCTCGGAACCGGCACCGGGCCTCCCGTGTGTCAGCAGGACCCCGTCGTGGGACGACCCGACCGGGTCAGCCCTCGATCCGGTACCCCAGACCGCGGACGGTGACCAGGACCTCCGGCGCACTCGGCACCCGCTCGATCTTCGAGCGGATCCGCTTGATGTGCACGTCCAGGGTCTTCGTGTCCCCGAAGTAGTCGGAACCCCACACCCGGTCGATGAGCTGCCCGCGGGTGAGCACGCGGCCGGCGTTGCGGAGGAGCAGCTCGAGGAGCTCGAACTCCTTGAGCGGCATCGGCGTCTCGGAGCCGTCGACCGACACCGTGTGGCGCTCGACGTCCATCCGGATGCCGCCGACCTGCAGGACGCCGGTGTCGCCCGGGTCGTCCTCGGTGCGACGCCGCAGCACCGCACGGAGCCGGGCGAGCAGCTCCCGGGTCGAGTACGGCTTCGTCACGTAGTCGTCAGCGCCGAGTTCGAGCCCCACGACGATGTCCACCTCGGAGTCCTTCGCGGTGAGCATGATGATCGGCACGTTCGACCGCGTGCGGATCTGACGGCACACCTCGGTGCCGCTGAGCCCCGGCAGCATGAGGTCGAGCAGCAGGAGGTCCGGGTTCTCGGCGTCGAACTTCGACAGCGCGGTCACGCCGTCCGCGGCGACGGCGGTCTCGTACCCCTCGCGCTGCAGGAGGAACTCCAGGGGTTCGCTCAGGGCCGGCTCGTCGTCGACGATGAGGATCTTGGTCACGATGGCTGCTCTTCCAGTTGCTCTTCGAGTGCGGTGGTGAGTTCCGGATCCGCCTCGGGCAGGCGGATCGTGAAGGTCGAGCCCTTGCCGGGCTGCGACCAGACGCGCACGTCGCCGCCGTGGTTGCCGACGACGTGCTTGACGATCGCGAGCCCGAGGCCGGTGCCACCGGTGGCGCGCGAGCGGGCGGGGTCGACGCGGTAGAACCGCTCGAACACCCGGTCGAGGTCGGACTCGGGGATGCCGACGCCCTGGTCGGTCACCGCGATCTCGACGAACCCCTTCGACGACCGGACGCCGACGCCGACGCGGGTGTGGTCCGGGGAGTACTTGACGGCGTTCGCGATGAGGTTCGACACCGCGACCTGCAGCAGCCCCGGGTCGCCCACGACCCGCAGCTTCGAGCGCTTCGCCCGCACCAGCTCGATGCTCCGGGCGCGCGCGACGACCTCGTTCGCGTCGACCGCGGCCTGCACGATCCGGTCGATCGACGTCTCCTCGCTGTTCTCCAGCGTGTCCACCGACTGCAGCCGGGACAGCTCGATGATGTCCTTCGTCAGGGCGGCGAGCCGCTCGGACTCGGAGATGAGCTGCGACGCGAACCTCTTGACGTGCTCGGGTTCGTCGGCGGCGACCACGAGGGTCTCGGCGAGCAGGCCGATCGCGCCGATGGGCGTCTTCAGCTCGTGCGAGATGTTCGCGACGAAGTCACGGCGGACCTCGTCGATGCGCCGGCTCTCGGTCAGGTCGTCGGCGGTCACGAGCACGTACCGGTTGCCGAGCTGCGCGGCACGGAAGCTGAGGTAGCCGATCAGCTCCCCCCGTCGCCCGCGCGGGAGCTCGAGGTCCTCCGACCCCATCTCCCCGCTCCGACGCACCCGGTCGACCAGGTCCGCGAGCTCGGCGTGCACGAGCTTCCGGCGCACGACCAGGCCGACCGTCATCGCCTGCGGCGAGGCCGCCACGACCGTGTTCGAGGGGTCGACGACGACGGCAGGGTTGTGCATCGTGGCGATGACCGCGGCGACGCCGTCGGGCAGCGTCCGGTCGGCGACGTCGGCTGCCCGGGCCGTGCGCTCGGCCGTGATGACCAGCACCACGACCCCTGCGCCGAAGACCCCGCCGAGGAGCATCGACAGTGGCACGAGCCACGCGTTGTCCATGCCGCCAGTGTAGGGATGGTCACGCTGGGTTCCGACGCCGTTCACCGTCGCAGGGCCGTTCCACCGCAGCACACGACGAGGTGTTCAGCCGCACGTCACCGTTCGTTCACCTGGGCTGACGACACTCGTCCGGTACGCATCAGAGAGGCACATCCCCCATGCGCGAAGTCTTCCAGCAGGAGCTCCAGGACGTCCAGGAGCGTCTGACCGAGATCGCCGGACTCGTCGAGTCCGCGATCACCCGTGCGACCCAGGCGTTCAGCGAGTCCGACGTCGCCCTCGCCGAGGAGGTGATCGCCGACGACGCCAAGATCGACCACGCCGCGAACAGCCTCGACGAGATCGCCATCGACATCCTCGCCCGCCAGGCGCCGGTGGCCCGCGACCTCCGCGTCGTCGTCACCGCGCTGCGCGTCAGCTCGTCGCTGGAGCGCATGGGCGACATGGCCGAGCACATCGCCCAGCTCGCCCGCCAGCGCTTCCCCGAGAAGGTCGTGCCGAAGGGGCTCCGTCCCACCTTCAAGCAGATGGGCGCGCACGACGTGCAGATGGCCCAGAAGCTCACCCGTCTGCTGGCCACCGAGGACATCGCGCTGGCCGCGGAGATCCGCGACGAGGACGACGCCGTCGACGAGCTGCACGCCAGCGTCTTCGACTTCGTGCTCGGCGAGACGTGGAAGGGCAACCCGATCGACACGGTCGACGCGACCCTGGCCTCGCGGTACCACGAGCGCTTCGCCGACCACGCGGTCTCGATCGCGAAGAAGGTCGAGTACCTGGCGACGGGCGACTGGGCCGGCGCCGCGTCGGTGACGACCTCCCCGGCCTGACGCCCGGCCGGTCCTTCCGCACGACGCAACCTCGGCGGCTGCCCGCAGCGACACTCCGCTGCGAGCACCCGCCGAGGTTGCGTTTTGCGGTGCGGGACCGGGGACGGGAGGATCGGGGCATGGCTCAGGTCGCGATCGTCGTCAACGGGATGCCCGGTTCGGGCAAGAGCACGGTGGGGGCTGCCCTCGCCGAGGTGCTCGGGTGCCCCTTCCTGTCGAAGGACCGCATCAAGGAGCCCCTCGCCGACCTGGCCGGTCCGATGATCGCCTCGCGCGAGCTCGGCGGGATCGCCATGGACACGATGTGGTCCATGGCGCGGGCCGTCGAGAACGGGGTCGTCCTCGACGCCGTCTGGCTGCCGTCGCGTGACCGGGACCGCCTGGAGGCCGGGCTCGCCTCCGCAGGACCGCCCCGCGCCGTCGAGGTCTTCTGCGACGTCGACCGGGCCACCGCCGTCGACCGGCTGCGCGACCGGTACGACCCCGGCACGCTGCCGGTGCGGCACGAGGTGCACGGTGACCTGACGGACGTGCTCGCGTTCTGGGACGAGCACGGGCCGACGGCCGGGCCCGTCGCACTGCCCGGCGTGCCCGTCGTGCGGGTCGACACCGGTCGGCCCTACGACGTCGGGGCGCTCGTGCAGGAGATCGCGGCGCACTTCGTCTGAGCCCGCTCCGCCCGGACGCCGCGGACTCTGCCAGCTCGCCGGTCGGCGGTCGCCGGTCGCCGGTCGCCGGTGAACGCCGCAGTGGTACGCGAAAGCGACAGTCCTCGGCCGGATGGTGCGGGAGGACTGTCGCTTCCGTGGAGGAGTCGTGGGGCGCGGCCCCGCGGCTCGTGCTACTTCTTGGCGCCCTGCGCGGCGACGGCGGCGGCACCGGCCGCGGCGGCCTCGGGGTCGAGGTAGTACGAGGGCTTCGTCGGGCGGAAGTCGTCGTCGAGCTCGTAGACGAGCGGGATGCCCGTCGGGATGTTGAGGCCCGCGATGTCGTCGTCCGAGATGCCGTCGAGGTGCTTCACGAGCGCCCGGAGCGAGTTGCCGTGCGCGGTCACGAGGACGGTCTTGCCGGCCCCGAGGTCCTTCGTGATGTCCGACTCCCAGTAGGGCAGCAGGCGGTCGATCACGAGCTTGAGCGACTCGGTGCGGGGCAGCTGGTCGCCGAGCTCGGCGTAGCGGCGGTCCCCGGCCTGCGACCACTCGGCGTCGTCGGCGATGGGGGGCGGCGGGACGTCGAACGAGCGCCGCCACTCCATGAACTGCTCCTCGCCGTACTGCTCGAGCGTCTGGGCCTTGTCCTTGCCCTGCAGGTCGCCGTAGTGGCGCTCGTTGAGACGCCAGTCGCGCTTCACCGGCAGCCAGGCCAGGTCGGCCTCGAGCAGGGCGATGTCCGCGGTCTGGATCGCACGGGTGAGGAGCGACGTGTACAGGACGTCCGGCACCATGCCCGAGTCGGCGATGAGCTCGCCGGCGCGCTTCGCCTCCTTCTCGCCCAACTCGCTGAGTCGGACGTCGACCCAACCGGTGAACAGGTTCTTCTGGTTCCAGTCACTGTTGCCGTGACGCAGCAGGACGAGCGTGGAGGTCATGCCCCCGAGTCTACCGAGCGCCGTGCCGCGGGTCCGGGCGCCCGTACCCTGGGGTCATGCCGATCGGGAACGTCACGCGCGGGACGACCGGGGTCAACCGGCTCCGACGCGTCGACCGGTGGATCGCGTCGCTGCCCGCGCTCCGCCACACCGCGGACCCGCTCGTGGCGGACGTCGGCTACGGCGGCCGCCCGACGACCACGCTCGAGCTCCGCGACCGGCTCGCCCGCGTGCGCCCCGACGTGGAGGTCACGGGCATCGAGATCGAGCCGAGCCGCGTCGCCCTGGCGAACGCGGGGACCCGCGACGGGGTGACCTTCCGGCTGGGCGGTTTCGAGACGCCGACGCCGGACGGACGGCGGCCCGTCGTGATCCGTGCCTTCAACGTGCTGCGGCAGTACGACGAGTCGGCCGTGGTCGACTCGTGGCGGATCATGCAGGACCGGCTGCAGCCCGGCGGGGCGCTCGTCGAGGGCACGTGCAACGAGGTCGGCCGGGTGGCGTCCTGGGTCACGCTCGACGAGCACGCCCCGCACACCTTCACGGTGTCGCTCCGGGTCGCGGACCTCGACCTGCCGAGCATCGTCGCCGAACGGCTGCCGAAGGCGCTGATCCACCGGAACGTGCCCGGCGAGCAGGTGCACGCGTTCCTGCTCGACCTCGACCGGTCGTGGGCCGTCGCCGCCCCGCTCGGCACGTACGGTCCCCGGCAGCGGTGGATCGGGACCGTCCGCGGCATGCGCGACCGTGGGTGGCCGGTCCTGCACGGGGTGTCCCGGTGGCGCCTCGGCGAGTGCAGCGTCCCCTGGTCCGCGGTCGCCCCCGTCTGACCCGCGACGCGCCTGGCCGGGTCCCGGCCCGGCGGCCGGCCGGGCGGAGGGCGCGCGGGACAGGGGGTCGCGCGGGACAGGGGGTCGAGCGGGACTAGGAGCGGCGGACCGCCCCGAGGCGCGGCAGCCGCGGCACGTTCGCCGTCGCACCGGCACCCGGGGGCACGATGACCTCCTGCGCAGCGGTGACCACGACGTCGTCCGCCGTCAGGGTCAGCGTCGCCGCGGGGTCGAGCGAGCGCTTCACGACCGCGAGCCCGACCGGCCCGAGCTCGTGGTGGAGCGCCGACGCGGTGAGCCGCCCGACGGGGGCGCCGTCGAGCTCCACCGGGGTCCCCGGTGCCGGCAGCACGCCGTCCGACCCGTCGAGGTGGAGCATGACGACGCGACGGGGCGGGTGTCCGAGGTTGTGCACCTTGGCGACGGTCTCCTGTCCGCGGTAGCAGCCCTTCGACAGGTGCACGGCGGAGCGGAGCCAGTCGAGCTCGTGCGGGATCGTCCGTTCGTCGACGTCGGCGAGCGTCGGACGCCAGGCGGCGATGCGCAGGGCCTCGAACGCCAGGAGCCCGGCGACCGGCGCGTCCGTCGCTGCCAGCGCGGCCGCGGTGTCCGGGGCGACCACGTCGATGCGGAGGGTCCAGTCGGAGCCGGGGTGGGCCTCCAGCGCGGCGTAGCCCCACCCGCCGGGCGCGACCGACGACCACGGGTCGACCCACTCGACGACGACGTCGGTCGGTGCGGACGAGCCGTCGAAGCGACCGAGCGTGACGAGGTCGGCCGAGCGGTCGGCGACCTCGACACGGAGCATGAAGCGCATCGAGTCGAGCCAGGCGGCGAGGGGCGCCGCGTCGGCGGGCTCGGTGAGCAGCCACGCGACCGACCCGTCGTCGACGACGCGGGCGGCGTGCTCGACGCGGCCCGACTGGTCGAGCACGAGCGTCTCGGAGCTCACGCCCGGCGCGAGCCCGGCGAGCGCCTGCGAGGTGATCGAGTTGAGCCAGGACAGGCGGTCCGGCCCGCTGACCGTGACGATGCCCAGTCCGAGCTCGACGACCGCCCGACCGGACACCAGCGCACGCTGCTCACCGGTCGGGTTGCCGAAGTGCGCGGCCGGACCGGCCGGTGTGGCGACGAAGCCCGGACGACCGGCGAAGGCGGCCATCAGTCGACCTTCGCGAGCTGCCCCGAGGCGTGCGAGGTGAGCTGCTGCCCGAGCGCGGCGATGTCCCACGCCCAGAAGAGCTTGCCCTCGACCAGGCCGTAGAGCCGGGTGGCGGCGGAGTAGTCCTTGGCGTTCGGCGAACGCATCACGGCGTCCGTCGCCAGGTCGATCCGGCCCTTCTTGACGCGACCGACGTAGAGCTCGTTGACGCCCGTGGGGTGGATGATCGCGGCCTCGACGTCGAAGCCGTCGGTCGTGTTGCGGAGCGCCTCGACGCTCTCGACCGAGGTGAACGGCACCGGCCCGTCGCCCATGAGCATCGCGGGACCGCGGTCACCGGGCTCGCTCGGACGGTCGATCCGCCAGTACCCCATCTCCGCCGCGAGCGGCGTGTGCTCGTCGTCGAGCAGCCACGAGGTCGAGGAGTAGTTGAGGTAGGGCAGGCCGTCGTGGCTGAAGCTCACGCGCTGGCCGAACTCGTACTTCCGGGGTTCTTCCTCGTCACCCACGGGGTACTCGACCACGCCCGTGCCCTCCCAGACACCGACGAGCCACGACAGCGGGACGAGCTCGGGCGCGAGGCCCTCCGGCAGTTCGATCAACGCTGACCCTTGAAGAGCTTGACGACGACGACGACCGAGATGAACGCGATCGCGAGCGACGCCAGGCCGAGGAGGCCCACGTAGAACAGCTCGAGCGCAAGCAGCGAATCCATGCCGCGAGTCTACGCGGGACGCCTGACGACGCCAGGCCCGCGGCCGCGCGGCGTCGCGGCCGTGCGGCTCAGCGGACGAGGAGCACCACGGCCGTGACGAGCACGACGACGAACGCCCCGGAGGACGCGATGCTGATCCGCTCGACCAGCCCGTCCTTCGTCGCGGTGATGAGCTGCAGCACGAAGCTGACGAACACGCAGAGCACGAAGACGAGGAGGAGCCACGCGAAGGAGTCCTTCTGCGTGAGCGCGAGGACGAGCACGGCTCCCACGACCGCGAGCGCCCAGACCGGCAGCACGGAGGTCAGCCGCAGACGGCGCTGGTCGAGGGGCGGGACGGGCTCGGTCACGCGCCCCATCATGACAGGGCGACGCCCGACGTGAGCGCCCGCCCGTCCGGCCGGTCGGCAGGCGGCTCCCCGCACGTCACTAGGATGGCTCCACGACGCCCCCCCTGTTCTGGAGGTCCTGTGGCCCAGCTCCTGGTACTCACCTCAGCCGCGCCCGGCGACGTCCTGCCGAGTCTCGGCCTCCTGAGCCACCGGATCCGTCACGTCCCCGCCGAGGCCGCCCAGCTGGTCAACGCCCCGCAGAGCGACCTGATGTTCGTCGACGCCCGCGTCGACCTGGTCAGCGCGAAGGCCCTCTGCAAGATCCTGGCGACGAGCGGCTCGACGACGCCGATCGTGCTCGTCGTCACCGAGGGCGGCCTGACCGCGGTGAACAGCGAGTGGAACGTCGAGGACGTCGTGCTCGAGACCGCCGGTCCGGCCGAGGTCGACGCCCGCATCCGCCTCGCCACGGGGCGCGCCGCGAAGAACCCGACGGGCTCCAAGATCCAGGCGTCCGGCGTCGTGATCGACGAGGCCAGCTACTCGGCGAAGGTCCGCGGGCGGCCGCTCGACCTGACGTTCAAGGAGTTCGAGCTCCTCCGGTTCTTCGCCACGCACCCGTCGCGGGTGTTCACCCGCGAGCAGCTCCTCAGCGAGGTCTGGGGCTACGACTACTTCGGCGGCACCCGCACGGTCGACGTGCACGTCCGGCGTCTCCGGGCGAAGCTCGGCGACCTCGAGTCGCTCATCGGCACCGTCCGGAACGTCGGCTACCGCTTCAACGTCCACGACGACGAGGCCGACCGGCCGGCGGGACAGTAGTGCTCGCCGTCGTCGAGATGCTCGCGGCCGCGACGGTCGCCTCGGGCGAGGCACCGCCGTTCTCCGACCAGACCATGGTCGACGTGCGCGCCGGTCGCGCGACCGTCCTCGGTGACGAGCGCGGGGTCGCCGTCGTCCGTGACGGCGAGCTGGAACTCGTGGTCGCCCGGGAGGCCCGTGGTCGCGGCGTCGGCTCGACCCTCGTCGCGCAGGCGCTCGCACTGGGCGGCGGGGCCGCACCCGCGGGTACGTCCGACGGGTCCGTCGTCGCGGCCCCGCGGCTCGCGTGGGCGCACGGCGACCACCCGGCGGCACGGGTGCTCGCCGACCGGCACGGCTGGACCGCCGCCCGCACGCTGCTCCAGCTCCGCGCGCCGATCGACGCGCCCCAGGACCCGCGCCTGCCGGCCGGTTCCACGCTCGCCGGCCTCCGCGCCGGCGACCCCGCGGACGAGGACGCCTGGCTCGCCCTGAACGCCGCGGCCTTCGCCCACCACCCGGAGCAGGGCAGCATGACGCTCGACGACCTCCGTGCGCGCGAGGCCGAGCCGTGGTTCTCCGGCGACGACCTCCTGCTCCTCCGCGACGCCGACGGTGCGCTCGCGGGATCGTGCTGGCTCAAGGTCGAGGACGGCATCGGGGAGTTCTACGCGGTCGCCGTCCGGCCGGACCTGCAGGGTCGGGGCATCGGCGGCGTGCTGATGCGTGCGGGGACGGCGCGTCTGGCGGGCCGGGGCCTGTCCGCGGCGGCGCTCTACGTCGAGGGCGACAACGAACCGGCGCTCGCGCTCTACCGCCGGTCGGGCTTCACCCAGCACGCGATCGACGTGCAGTACGCCGCGGGCCCCGGCCGGTAACATGACGCGAGGTCGACGAGGGGTCGACCAGGGGCACTCGGGGGCAACGTGACGGAGCAGGGGCGGGCGCAGTACGGCCGCGGCGAACCACTCGGCGCCTCGTACCGCCTGACGGACCTGCTCGGCACCGGAGCGACCGGCGAGGTCTGGCGCGCGGAGCACACCGCGACCGGCGAGCACGTCGCGGCGAAGCTCCTCCGCGTCGAACTCGCCGCGGACCCCGCCATCGTCGAGCGCTTCGTCCGCGAGCGCACCGTGCTGCTCGGACTGCAGCACCCGTCGATCGTCCGTGTCCGCGACCTCGTCGTCGAGGGCGACCGGCTCGCGATCGTCATGGACCTGGTCGGCGGCGGTTCGGCCCGCGACCTGCTCGCCGCCGTCGGCACACTGCCGCCCCGCGACGCGCTGACGATCACCGCGGAGACGCTCGACGCGCTGGCCGCGGCCCACGAGCGGGCCGTCACGCACCGCGACGTGAAGCCCGACAACGTGCTGCTCGCGACGCCGTGGACCGCCGGCGCGACGGGCGACGTGCGGGTGTCGGACTTCGGCATCGCGTCGGTCGTGGCGGACCGGCAGCGCACCACCACGGGCCTGCTCGGCACCCCGCAGTACATGGCGCCCGAGTCGATCAGCCAGGGCCGGTCCGGCCCGTCGGCGGACGTCTACGGCGCCGGTGTCATGCTCTACGAGCTCCTGGCCGGGCGCACGCCGTTCGCCGGACCCGGCACCGACTTCGCGGTCGCGTACCGCCACGTGACCTCGGACCCGCCGCGGCTCGACGTCCCCGAGCGGCTCTGGGCGGTGCTCGCGACGATGCTCGCGAAGGACCCGACGGCACGCCCCGCCGCCCCGGACGCCGCCGCGACCCTCCGCCGGCTCGCCCGGTCGCTCGCCGACGCCCCTGCACTCACCCCGACCACCGACCCCGAGGTCTTCAACGAGGTCGAGCGGCCCGCGACCGTGGTCCGTGGCCTCCGCCCGGACACGGCCCCGTCGACGCCGCCGGCGCCCGCCGAGGACGCCGGCCCCACCCCCGAGCTCGGCGCTCCCGGGTCGCAGACCGTCATCCGGCCCCTGGCGCGTCCGACACCGCCGGCAGCGCGCGAGCCGGAACCCGCTCCGCGCCGTCGCTGGCAGCGCCCGGACTGGCTGACGAACCGCATGCTCGGGCTGGGCGCGCTCGGCGTCGTGCTGGTGGCCGCGCTCGTCGTCGGCGGCGTGGTCTGGCTCCCCGGTGCTCTCGGTCGAGGCGGCGAGCCCACCGAGGCGACGACGGCGCAGGCCGCGAGCGCCTACCAGCAGGACCGCCCCCTGGCGACGGGGCTGTCGACCACGCGCAGGGCGACCATCGACCCGGAGCGCGGGACGGTCGACCTCGCGATCACGTACGCCGCGCAGTCGACGGCGTTGCGCGGGCAGCTGCTCGAGGTCGTCCCCGGCGCCGACGACCGCGCCGACTGCCCCGCGGTGACGTGGACCGGCGACGACGTGTCGGCCGCGCGGAACCAGCCCTCGCTGACGGGGCTCGACGCCCGGTGCGGGTGGACGCTGACCGACGTCGTCGTGCCCGCGGGCGAGGACCTGACGGTGGAGGCGACCGTCCGGCTCGCCGACCTGTCGGACCAGGCCGGACTGCAGGAGTGGCTCGACGCCGCAGGGGCCGCGACCACCGCGGCCGTGACGGACGCGACGGTGTCCGGGACGGCCTACCCCGTGCAGCGACTGCAGGGCATCGAGGTCCGTACCCCGGACCGCACCGTGAGCCAGACCACGCTGCCGGTCACGCTGGTGCCCGTGTGGCCGAGCGGTGCCGACGAGCTGAACCCGCTCTACCGCAGCCCGTCGACCGGACGGCCCTCGACGATGCTCACCGACGTCGCCGGTGGGGAGTCCGGGGTCCGCTTCGCCGACGGGTGCTCGGGCGCGCTGGCCGTGTCGTCGGACGGGCTCGTCGTGACGGCACTGTCCGTCGCACCGTCCTGCACGGTCCGGGCGACGGTGGGCAACTTCACGGACCTCGAGAGCTCGCCCTTCGGCATCACGACGCGCGACTGACGGGGCGGGTCCCCGGTCCGGTGGGCATGTGGTCGGCACGCGACCACACGACGGACGGGAGGCGCGTGGCGGGCCTGCACCGCGCCTCCCGTCCGGTGCCGGGCCGGGTCGTCAGGCGCCGGGGGACGCGGTCTGCACGAGGCGGACCGCACCGCCGGACGCGGCGTAGCCGCGCCCGACCGTCAACGCGACCGGTGCCCGGCGTGGCAGGGCGACCCCGAGCAGCTCGCCGTCGTAGTCGACGTCGGGCTGGAGCACGACGCCGCAGCGCGACTTCCGGACCGCGCGCGTCCAGTGGCTGTAGAGCGAGCGGAGGTCGACGGACCGCCCCGCGGCGACCACGCAGAGCCCGGGCCGTTCGGACGCGAGCAGCGAGGCGAGGGCCTGGTCGCCGTCGTCGAACCGCTCCGCGTCGTCGACGAGCAGCAGCACGGGGCCGCGCTCGAGGCGGAGGCCCGCGAGGAGCGCGGGGACCTCGTCGGCCCCGACGGCCACCCGGTCGAGCGGGGCGTCCGCCAACGGGGAGCGCCGGTCGCAGATCGCCCACACCGCCGGCCGGACACCCGTCGCCGAGCGGGCGAGGTCGGCGATCGCGAGGAGCACCGTCGACTTGCCGGAGCGGGCGGGACCGGCGACGAGGACGTGCTCACCGTCGTAGACCTCGAGCGTCGCCGTACCGAGGTCGTCCTCGGCCACACCGATCGGCAGGCACCAGGGCTCGTTGTCGAAGCGTGCCGGGACGCCGAGGTCCTCGACGCGGACGACCTCGGGCAGGCGGCCGACCGCGCTCGTCTTCCGGGCGGCGTCGGGCCAGGCGGCGCTGACCTCGGCCACCGCGTCGGCCAGCGACGTCGACGGTGTCGCGATGTGGCTCTGCAGCTTCGTCGAGCCGTCGATGAAGCGGCCGGGGACCGGCGGCGGGACGTCCTTCGGCCGGACCCCGATCGTCGCGTAGTCGTACGGGTCGGCGAGACGGAACAGCCACTTCTGCGTCGTGACCTCGTCCATCGCCGACGGGACGGCCTTGGCGCGGGTCGTGGAGACCGCGAACGAGATGCCGAGCGCGGGGCCCTCGGCGTAGACGCGGTAGAACGCGTCGAGCAGCTGCTGGCCCTCGAAGTCCTGGTACTCGTCGCGCAGCGCGGCGAGTCCGTCGACGAGCACGACCGCACGACGGCCGCCGGCAGCCGACCGCCGACGCTCGAGGTCGGCGCGGAGGTGGCGGAGGAAGCGGGCCTGCAGTTCGCCGGCACCGGCGCCGGACCCGACGTAGGCCGTGGTGTGCGGGAGTGCCGCGAGCGGGGCGAGGTCGCCCGGCCCCATGTCGAGCACCAGGAGGTCGAGGTCGTCGGGGCTCGTCGTCGCGGCCAGCCGCAGCGCGACCGCGGCGAGCGCCGTGCTCGTGCCGCTGCCGGGGATGCCCATGAGCACCACGTTGCCCTCGTCGAGGTCCCAGCCGCCGGCGACCTGACGCTGGTGGTCGGGGTCGTCGGCGAGCGCGACCGGGACGAACCGGGTGTCCCGGCCACCGGAGGCGGACGTCGGCGACGTGGCCGCCGGCAGTTCCGGTACGTCGTCGAGCGCGACGCGGTCGCCGAGCGCCTCCGGCCAGATCGCGCGCGGCGGGGCGAACCCGGCGGCGTCGTTGGCCCCGCGGATCGCCTCGATGAGGACGTCGAGGTCGGTCTCGTCGGACGCGCTCGGCGCCGGGCCGGGGTGCGGGGCGGGGACGCCGAAGACGTCGGTCGGTCGGGCCGCGACCGGCAGCTGCTCGCGCTCGTCGCGGGCGCGGCCCGTCACCAGGGCGGTCTGGACCGGCGTGATGTCGTCCTGCCCGAGCTTCACGTAGGCGCGGCCGGTCTGCTGCCGACCGATGCCCGCCGCTGCGGGGACGCCGATGACGTTCGTGGAGTCCTCGCGGCTCTGCACCCGCAGCGCCACGCGGAGGTTCGTGTTCGCGAGGATGTCCTCGCTCACGACTCCGGCGGGACGCTGCGTGGCGAGCACCATGTGCACACCGAGGGTGCGGCCCACGGCGGCGATGGCGACGAGCGAAGTGAGGACGTCGGGGAACTCCTTCGCGAGCATCGCGAACTCGTCGACCACGAAGAGCAGGCGTGGCATCGGCTCGGCCGGACCCGTCGCGAGGTAGGCGTCGAGGTTGTCGATGTCCGCCCCGGCGGTCGCGAACACCCGCTGGCGTCGTTCCAGCTCGGCCTCGAGCGCGCGGATCGCCCGGTCCGCCAGCTGCTCGTCCAGGTTGCTGATCGTGCCGATCGTGTGCGGCAACCGCTCGCACGCGGCGAAGGCGGCGCCGCCCTTGAAGTCGACGAGCAGGAAGTTCAGCCGTGTCGGGTCGTTGCGCGCGGCCAGGCCGGCGATGAGCGACCGCAGGAACTCGCTCTTGCCCGAACCGGTCGTGCCGCCCACCAATCCGTGCGGGCCGTCCCGGACGAGGTCGATCTCCAGCACCCCGGACTCCGACGAGCCGACCGGCGTCGAGGTGCCGGTGCGGGCCTCCCAGAGGGCGCGGATCCCCTCGGGTGTCGTCGGGTCGACCGCCCCGACCGCGGCGCGCGTGCGGTCGAGGAGCTCGGGCAGGCGGACGAGCGACGGCAGCGAGGCGCCGGGCACGGTGAGCTCGGGATCGTCGAAGTGGGCGACGGCACGGGCGGTCCGCTCGGCGGTGGCGGCGGTCAGCCCGGCGACGACGACGTCCTCCACCCGGGTCCGGTCCTCCGGCCGGTGGACGGTCGCCGCGGCGTCGGCGGCGACGGTGACGATCGTCGTGCAGGCCGCGGGCAACTGCTGTTCGTTGGTCGCGATCACGATCCCGCTCACGCGCTGCCGACGCTCCCCCGGGCGCGGCGACGTGCCGGGGACCGTCCGGCCCTCGCCGAGCAGGCTCCGCGCGGGGGCGTCCCGTCCCTCGGTGAGGACCTCGGAGTCGACCACGACGAGCAGGTTCGGCGTCGGGAGCTCGTCGAGCGACTCCCGCAGGCCGCGGAGGACCGCCGCGCTCTGGTCGCGCTGCGCCGACATCCACCGGGCACCGGTGCTGCTGCCCGCCACGCGGGTGTGCGGCAGCCAGGAGGCCCACGACCAGTCCTGCTCGCGGCCCGCGTCGCAGAAGACCCCGACCGTCAGGTCCGCGGGGCCGCAGTGCACGGCCGCCTGGGTCAGGAGGCTGCGCGCCAGCGCGAGCGCGCCGTCACGGTCGCCCACGATGCCGACGACGCCGGCGTCCGACAGGTCCGCGACGACCGGGGCGGCCGTCAACCGGCTCTCCGCGATGGCGGCCTTCGCCTCGTCCTCGAGCTTGGAGGACGCCGCACGCTGGTCGACCTGCGGCCGCCACGGTGCGTCGCCGGTCCCCGCGTGCAGGCTGAGGAAGTCGTCGTCGTCCGACCGGCGCTGCCAGAGGTCGGTCGTCGGCAGGAGCGCGCGGCGGACCACGGTCGCCGGGTCCGGTACGAGGTCCTGACGCCGGGCCGCCTCGACCGACGCGGCGGCGGTGATCTCGCCGCGGAAGGACTCGACCGCCTCGGCGAACCGGGTCTCCTCCTCCTTGAGGTTCTTCGCGCGGCGGTGCTTCTGCTCGAACCACATGCCGATCGCGGTCACGGGGCTGAGCAGGGCGAACAGGGCGAAGCGGGCGTCGCCGAGCAGGAGCACCATCGCCCCGGCGAGCACGAGCGGTGCGGCGACCGTGATCCAGCTGAACTTCGACGCGGGCGGGACCTCTCGACGCGCGGGCGGTGCGACGGTCTCCTCGTCGGTGAGCCGGCCGGGGCGGGGCGGGCGGTTGAACGGGGCGGTCGACGCCGGGGTGAGGTTCGCCAGTGACCCCGCCGGCGGGACCGTGGTCTCCGGGAGCTCGGGGCGCAGCAGCAGGACCGCGCCGCCGACGATGACGCTGGTCGTGCCGGTGAGCAGGACGCCCTCGTCGTCGATCCGCTCCCCCGCGATGACCGTGCCGTTCGTCGAACCGGCGTCACGGACCCGGACACCGTCGTCCTCGTGCTCGATCGTGCAGTGTTCCCACGACGCGCTCTCCGTCGGCAGCACGACGTCGGCCTGGGGTGCTCGGCCGACCACGAGCTTCCGGCTGCGCGGGACGGGGAGCACGAGTCCGGCGTCGAGCCCTCCGGCGAGGGTCACGGTCCAGCCGTCCACGGTGCGCGGGCGGTCCTCGGCCGTCCGGGCGATGCGCGAACCCTCGAGCAGCACCAGGTCGCGCAGGGGCGTGTCCGAACTGGTGTGGTGGCCGTCGACCGCCAGCGCCGTCCCGGTGTCGAGCCGGTCACCCGTCGTCGCCGCGACGAGGTCGCCGAGCGTGGAGGTCCCGGCCCAGCCGTCGACCTCGACGGTCTCGTGGCGGTCGTCGAGCTCGATCAGCAGACGCATGGGCGGTCCTCCCTCGGCAGTGCGGTGGTGCTGTGGTGCAGTGGTGCCGTCGTACGGCGGGGTGGTCTCGCGTCAGTCCGCCGTGTCGGCGAACCAGACGAGCGCCGGGGCCGCTCCGCCGTCGTCGGTCGGCGCCGCGGGCCGGAGCCCGAGGTCCTGCGCCGAGGCGGCGAGCACGCCCGCCGGGTCGCGGAGTGCCTGCTTCGACCCGAAGTCGAGTGCGGGGCCGGCGAGACCGTCGCCGGCGTCGAGGTCCAGTCCGGCGAGGGCATCCGACACCGCCGTGCCGTCGGTGCTCCGTGCCGCACCGACGGCGGTGACGAGCGCGACCACCGCGTCGTGGCTGCGGGCGTCGGCGACCGTGGCCACCGCCGCGAACGGACGGTCACCCGTCAGGTTCTTCGCGTCGGGGTCGTCGGCGAGGACCCGGACCCCGCCGAGGAACGCCGACATGGCGCGTCCCTCGGCGTCGGAGGACAGTGCGCGGGCGTCGTCGGTCTCGACGCCGACCGTGCGGAAGGTCCCGCTGAGGCTGCCACCGGCCTGGGCGAGTGCTGCAGCGAAGGCGGGGCTGGTGGCCTCGGGGGTGAGCACGACGGGCGCCGTGACGTTCGCCGCCTGGAGCGCCGCGACGAGTGCACCCTGGCGGTCCGCGGGGCCGCTGACCACCACCGCGTCCGAGTCCGGCGCAGCCCCGGCGTCCGGATCCCCGGCCGCATCGGCGTCACGCTCCGCGTCGGTCGACCCGGCGGCCGCGCCCGTCCGCTGCGCGATCGTCTCGCCGAGAGCCGTCAGGTCCGGGGTGCGCGTGGCGTCGAGGACGTGGGCGAAGTCGACGCCGGCGGGTGCCCCACCGCCGAGGTCGACGAGCAGCGTCGACCGCGAGCCGACCAACGCGTCCTGCGTCGCCGTCGTGACGGAGTCGGAGGACGGGGCGGTCGACCAGGCGTCGTCGTCACCGTCCGCGTAGGGCGCGACGACCGGGACGCCGGCGTCGGCGGCTGCCGCGGTCACCGCGCGCACGTGGTCGCCGGAGGTCGCGACGACGATGCCGGCGACACCGTCGGCGACCAGTGCGTCGACGGCCTTCCGGGCGCCCTCGACCGAGCCGCCGTCGTTCTTCGTCACCAGTCGCACGTCCGTGCCACCGAGGGCCAGACGCCGCTGGGCGACGAGTGCGCCCTGCGCCGCGTCGTCCCACTGCGCGCCCTCGCCGTCACCGAGGGTGACGACGACGCCGATCGTCGTGGCGTCGGGCACGTGGGCGACGGTGATCGGGACCGGTGCCGTCGCCGAGACGGCCTCGGCGGGGGTCGCCGAGGAGGCGCGGACGGCGAGCACCGCGGTCACGACCGCCGCGACCGCGAGGACGGCTACCGAGGCGACGACGGCGGTGCGGCGGCGGGTCCGGCGTGCGGTGTCGGTCGGCTGCTCGGTGCCGTGCTCGGTCGCGTCCTGCGCGGCGGTGTCCGGCTCGACGGTGTCCTGCGCGGTCGTGCGCTGCTCGTCCCTGCGGCTCATCGCTCGGTGCCGATCCGGAAGGCGTAGAGCGTCGTCGAGGTCGCGCTCGCCGGGACGTCGTAGCGGAACGCCGGGAGCGTCGCTGCCCGGTCGAGCGACGCGCGGAACTGCTGCTGCTGGAGCAGGATGCCGGCGACGTCCTCGGCGCGGACGTTCGCGTAGCCCGAGGCGTTCTGCGACGCGAGGGCGAGCTGGTAGTCGGCGGAGTCGGACTTCGCCGCGCTCGTGGCCATCGCGCCGAGGATGCCGGAGCCGTTGACCTTGCGGTCGCCGAGGTCGAGCATCACACGGTTCAGGTCCCCGGTCAGGAGCGTGCTCGCACCCTGCACGTCACGGATCGAGGCGCTGGTGCTCGCGTCGATGCGCTGCAGGCTGGCCGCGGTCTGGCGGTCGACCGCCGAGGCGAGGCCGCTGCTCTGCTGCTCGAGCGAGCCCTTCTGCTGGTCGATCGTGCCCTTGGAGTCGCTCGTGACCTCGCCCGACGTGGTGCGGAGGCCGGCGATCGACTTGTCGAACGCGTCGACCACTGCCTTGCGGCTGTCGCCCGCGGTCGCACTGACCTTGCGGACCTGCTCGTCGATCAGTGCCTGCACCTGCTTGCCCGAGTCGTCGGAGGCCTGTTGGAAGGCCTCGCGCACCGCGTCCTGCAGTTTCGCCTGCTGGTCGCTCACCTGCTGCAACTGATCGCTGACGACGGTCCCGGAGCCCGCGGCGGTCTGGACCAAGCCCTCCAGCTCCCGGACGGAATCCTCGACGGAGCCGCCGTCCTGACGGACTGCGGTCCGGACCTGCTCCACACCCTGCCGGAGTGCGCCGACGGCGGTGGCGAGGTCGGTCACCGCGGCCCCCAGGCCGGTCGTCGACCGCTGGTCGGTCTCGGCGACGAGGGCGTCCCACGCGGCGGCCTGGCCGTCGAGCCGCTCGTCCATCGGTGTCGAGAAACCGAGACCGGGCCGGAGGGTCGTCCCCTCGGGCTGGTCCGTCCCCGGGCACGGCGTCGCGGTGAGGTACCCACGGAGGGCATCCACCTCGTCCTGGTCGAGCCGCTCCGTCCCGAGCAGGTCCGGGCGAGCGAGCTGGCACAGGCGGTCGGCGAGCACCCGGTTCTGCGCCTGCAGTGTTCCGTCGAACCGGGAGTCGAGTGCGCCGAGCTCGCCGCGGGCCGCTCGCGCCCTGCTGTTGACGTTCGCGACGGCCTCCTGGACCGGTCGCACCGCGTCCGCGCTCGTCGCGACGAGGGCGTCGAGCTCCTGCAGGGCCTGGTCGACCGCCCCGTCCTGGTCGCTCCCGAGGCTGGCCAGCTCGTCGGAGATCGTCTGCAGTTGCGCGTTGAGTGCGGTGGACTGCTCGATCGCCTTCTCCGACAGGTCCGGGTCCAGGCCGTCCGCGAGCTGCTGCCCCTTGCTGACCAAGCCGATCAACGAGGTGTTGACCGCAGCCGACGACTCCCAGAGGGCGCAGGTCAACGAACCACGGGCCTCCTGGGCGGCGCACGCCTCGGCGGACGGCGCAGCCGGACCGACCGACGACGCGAGTTGCGCACTCACCTGCTGCTTGCACGCCTCGCTCGCCTCGGCGTAGCCCTCGAGCTGCGCGGAGACGCGCAGCAGGTTCCCGTAGACGCTCGACCCGGCCGCGTCCGTCTCGGGTGATGCCTGGCACCCCCGCCCGTCGAGCACCGGCCGCGGCGCCGGCGCCGAGGTGTCGCCGAGGAGCGCGTCGAGGCTGCCGGTGGTCTCCTGGAGCTGCTGCAGGACGGTCGACTGGGTCGCCTGCACGGTGGAGCCGAGGTCGCCGTTCAGCGAACCGAGCTGGCCGGCGAGCGAGCGCATGGTGCTCGCGAGGGACGCGCTGCTCTCCTGCAGGCGCTCCGCGGTGCGGACCCCGAGGGTCTCCGACGTCGACTCGAGGTTGGTGCGGACCTCGGTGATCGTGCCGCCGGCACGGGCGAGCACCTCGTTCACCTGCGCGATGAGGTCGATGGTCCGGCGCTGCAGCGCGAGTTCGGAGTCCGTGTCGGAGCCGAACGCTCCGTCCAGGAGCCCGGTGGTCGACAGGTCGGTCGTCAGACCCGGCTGCGCGGCGATGTCGATGTCCGGCGTGGAGAAGTCACGCACGTCCGCGACGAGGTGCAGCGTGCTGCTCGCACCCGAGGTCGGTGGGGCGAGCAGGCGACCCCACTGCACGACCGCGTCCCCCGAGGGGTTCGTGCTGACGACGCCGTCCGTCGCGGCACCGCCGTCGACCGACTCGGTCACGATCCGGTCCGGAGCGACCCCGGTCAGCACGGTCGAGGCCGCGACGCTGAAGGGAGCACCGACGAGTGCTGGCGTCGACCGGGAGGCTCCGGCGACGTCGTACGACAGGTCCTGCGACCGGACCGTCAGGTTCTCGAGTGTGACGTCGATCTCGACGCGTCCCGAGAAGCCGTCGAGGTCCGCGAGGTCCGTCCCCGAGCGCTCCGCCGTCGTGTACTGGGTCGTGACGCGCAGCGGCAGGTCAGCTGCCGCCTTCGCGACGTCGTGGTCGATCGTCCGCGATGAAGACCGCTTCCCGGCGACGGAGATGGTGGTGTCCGAGACGGCGGTGACGGAGCCGTTCGTGGTGAGCGACGTGTCGACGGTCTGGAGCACGCGTGACGGGTCGGTCACCTGGTCCTGGTCGGCGGTGCACCCGGCGACCACGAGTGCCACCACCCCCACGACCGCGGCCACGCCGATCACCCGGCTGCTCCGCCGGACCCCGGCACCCCCTGCGCACGAAACGACCACGATCTTCCCCCTGAGAATCGACTGCGCCGTCCACACTAGCGGCTGAAATACCGTGAGGTTCCGTCCTCCCCAGGTCCTGCTGACCCCCGTTCGAGCGACACACGACATGTGGACGCGGGTGGACAGCAACGCTGAAATTGATACTCTGCTCTGGCGAGTGGGGGGATCTCGATCGCTGTCACCGCGATCGGGGTTGCATGGTCCGGTGACCGGTGGACCCGTCGAGGCCCACCGGTCACCGGATCGAAGGGGGAAGCCATGTGGATCACGATCATGTCCGTGGGGATCGCGGCGATCGCCGGGTTCGGCATCACGCTGGGGGTGACCGCGGCGACGAGGCGGAGCGACCGAGCCCGCCGCGCTCGGGGCGAACCGCTGCCCAGCGAGGGCGGGGCGCTGGTCACGGTGCGCCTGCGGACGTTCCAGTGGGTCGTCATCCGGGTGGTCGCGATCGCGTTCGTGGTCGTCGGCGTGGTCATGTCGCTCGCCTGCATCGCGCTCGCGTCCAGGGGCGTCGAGGTCGGCATGGTCATCGCGGCGGTGGCGATCCTGCTCGCCGGCGTCGGCGGCATCGTCCTCTCGACGTCGATGCGGCGTACACGGGTGCTGGCGATGGAGGACCACCTGCTCGTGCGCCAGGGCCTCCGGCAGGAACGCCGTGTCGACCTGGGGGAGATCGCCGCGATCCTCCCCATCGCGAACCAGTACGGGGGCCTGCAGGCGCGGGACGCATCGCGTCGACGGCTGTTCTCCGTGATGGGGCTCGCCCGCGGCTACGCCGAGCTCGAGGCGTACCTCGACGAACGGGTCGTGCGCCCCCGCACGGCAGCGCCGGCGACGCCCGGTCCGGACGGCGTGTCCGTCCCGACGTGGCGGGGCGCCCACGTCAGCGCCGACTGGACGACGACCCCGCTCGGGTACGGCGGGCGACCTCGACCGACCGTCCGGCTGTTCGTCGACGGCCTGGTCGTCGTCCTGCACGTCGCCGACGTGCAGGCGGTGATCGACGGCAGGGCCGCAGCGGCCGACTCGGTGTCCCAGCCGCTCGTGTTCCTGGCGACGCCCGCGTCCGCCGACCCGTCGTCACCCGCCGGTCAGCAGATGGCCGCGCTCCCACCCGAGAGCCTCGTCCTCCTGCCCGACGCCGACGAGCCGCTGGTCGCCGTGCTGCGCGACAGCGACGCGTTGACCTTCCGACGGTGGGTGAGCGGTCTTCCTCGCTGACCCGTCGGCCCGCGCGCGTTTCCGGGTCGAGCCGGTCGAGAGGCGCGGCGCACCTCCTGCAGCACGATCACGTGTGCAGTCGGACAGCGCTCGCCCCGTCGTGCGCTCGGCAGATCGGCCTGCGGTCAGTCGGCCGAGGCGCGCCGCGCTCGGCGCGACCCCGCGACAGGTCCGGACCGACGCGCTGCTGCGGCGCCCCGTGCCTGCCGCCGAGCCCGGCGTCGCGCTGAGAGGACCTCGCGCCGAGCACGACTCCACCGTCGCGTCTTCCTGGTACGGATGCGTCGGACGATGCCCTCGACCGTCTGCACGGCGAGGAGCAGCACCCCGACCACGAACAGCGGCAGCGCGGTGAAGGCGTAGTCACGACCGTCATCGACGTTCCGCTCGAACATCTCGTGGAGGTCCTCCGACCGCACCCCGGCGGTGGTCGGGTCGTCCGGATCGACCATGACCCGGAGACGCTTGCCGACCCGGTAGTAGTCCGGGTCGCTCGACACCGCGTACTCGTCGAGGGTCGTCTCGTACTCGACACCGTCGAAGGACTGCCGCGTGACCGGGGTGTACTCGGTGTGCCCTCGCCCCTTGTAGCCCGTGAAGTGGACTCGCTCGACGTCGACGATCTCGCCCGTGACCACCACGCCTGTCCGCCGCAGCGCGTCGTCGTACCGCAGGGCCGCCACTCCCTCGCCGTGGAGGATCGCTCCCAGTGCAGCCACACAGAAGGCGAGGATGCACAACATGATCGGGCCGACCTCGCGCAACCAGCCCGATCCCGCCGTCCGCAGTCCACGACCCAGCGTCTCGCGGCGCCGCTTCGGCCCGACCGCCGGCAGGAACACGCGGCCGAGGAACGCGCCCGCCAGGACGGCGGGGAGCCAGCCGTACTGCAGCGGACCCCAGCTCGACGCCTGGCTGACGAGGACACCGAGCACGACGAAGCTCCCGAGGAACAGCACCGTCGGCACGAGGCAGCCCGCAGCGCCGACGCGTACGAGCGCGGCGCCGTAGACGAGGCCGACCACGGCGACGACCGCGAACGCCCACACCGGGACGCCGAAGTGACCGAGACCGATCAGCCCGCTGCACACGAGCGCCGTCACGGCCAGGAACGAGTGGAAGACCCGGCGTGCCGTACCCACTGCTCCCGCTCCGCCCCGTGCTGTCGTCAGCAGTCGGCGGTGGTGACCGCGAAGTCGATGGTGCGGTCGGTCGCGGCTGCGAACGTGTACGAGTACTTCATGACGACGGCCTTGCTCAAGAGGTCCCGCGACTCCTTCTTCTGGCAGACGTTCGAGACGACCGAGGAACGGAGGTCCGCCTTCGTCACGGCGTCCGGGTCGACCGACGCGTCGATCGTGTAGGCGTAGTCGAGCTCCGCCCCGTCGGCCGTGACGCCGTCCCACTTCGTGACCTGGTCGACGTCGATCGGGAAGGTGTAGTTCTCGTTGACCTGCTTCGCGGCCTCGGTCGCGAGCGCCGAGGGAGTCGGCTCCGACGTGGCGTTGAAGAAGGCGCGAACGCCGAGCGAAGCGCCGACGGCTGCCACCACGGCCACGGCCACGACCGGGATGAGGATGCGGAGCGCGGTGTTGCGCCCCTTCTTCTCCGGAGGAGCGGGCTGCCAGGCAGGAACACCGCCGACGGCGGCGCCCGGTCCGGCCTGCTGGTGGTTCGGCTGCTCGTCGTGCGGCATCGTCATGATGGTCCTTCGTGGTCGGCACACACACGCCGAACGTCCCCGAAGTTCCGTGCTGACCAGCGACTGCTCACTGGTCGGCCACGCCCCCTCGAGCGCCGGCGCCCCCTGTGCGCGGTACTCGATCGTCGGTGCAGGCTGACCCAGCACCGGGGTTCACGGTACCAGCGCGGAAGCCATCGTCCCGCGTGCTTCCGCGGATGATCCTCCCGGTTGCTCCGCTCGGAACCGGCCGGTTCATGAGTCGTCCTGTCGGCATCTCTCCACGAGGCGGCTCCTGGACACGGCCAGACTCCGCGCGCACTCCAGGACGGCCTGCCCGAGCCCGTCCTCGAACGGCCAGGAGTCCGAGACCAGTCGCGCGGCCTGCGCGACCAGATCACACTGAGCATCGCTCCCGGCGGTTTGCTGGTGTGCGCGTTCGAGGACCTGCCGGACGGCACCGATCCGATCCCGATCAGCGGTGCTGCCGCACTCGGCCTCGGCGAACGCAGTGACGAGTCCGCGCAGGTTCACCTGGACGGCCTTCCTTCGGGACGTACGGGGATCCGTCCGCGCTCGACCGACTTGCTCGACTCACTCGACTTCGTACGCGGAAGCGGTCGGCGAGACACCGAAGACACCCAGGGCCTCCCGGAGGCCGTACGACGCTGCACCCACCGTGAACCGAACCCGGTCAGTTCGAGCGATCTCCTCGGCGACGTCCGCTGCGTTCGACGACGAGACGCCGTCCTGCAGCAGCACCTTGCCGCACTGCTCGGTCACCACCACGACCTGCGTGCCCGACGCCCCACCTCCCCTGAAGGACCCGCCTGACTCCGCGCCTGTCGAAGCGCTGCGGACGGCGCAGGTGACGGTCATCCGGTGCCCGTCGTCGTAGGTGGTGATACCGAGCGGGATCACGAAGAACAACAGCCCGGGGACGACGAACAGCAGCAACACGATGACGACCCCGACGAGGGGTCTCCGCCGATCGGCCACGATGTCCGACGAACCCGGACCGCCGATCTCCCCGCTCATCCCCCGAAGCTACGCCCGCCGAACCTCCTACGTCGATGACCGTTGCTCGACATCAGCGCCATGGAAGCACGGATGAGGGCTGGAGATCTGCTCTGTGCCACCGCGATGAGTAGTTCCGCCCGTTGTCATCGTGATCACCCCGTGAAGGAGCGAATCCAATCCCTGAGCCGCGATGTCCTCGTCAAGTCGTACAGACGACTGAGATCGCGATGGAAGGCGCGAGTCGCTTGAACAACCGGTTGACGCAACTCGTTGAGAATGACCACTCCCTGCGGGCCCACCTCAAGGGCAGCGCCTCGTCAGACCGAACCTGACGGATGCTGTGTGGAAGGTCGGTTGACCAGAAGTCGGCAGCGTGGAAGCCGTTGAGGTCCCCCGGGCGAAACATGGTCACGCCTTCCCGGACGTACGTCGCGGGGTAGAGCTGTCCCTTGCATGTTGCCGCCTTCTCCGCGGCGCGCGGATTCGGGCCTTGGGCATGGGCTTCATCGCCCGTTCGACCGAAGTTTGCGAGACCGACGGAAGATCGGGCTGGTCAAGCGCCCGAGTTCTTTCTGCAGGTCGATCATGCGCGCGGACGCAACGCCGTCGATACGTCCTGCATCATCCAGCACAGGCTCATCAAAGGGGCCCCCTCGACCTGCGGAAACGAACTCGAACAGCCGAACCATCACCCGCCTTGCCTCCTCGTCCGAGGCATCCCCCCGCAGCGCCAGAGCACTTTCGCGAAGGAACCGCACGGTCAACGTGGTGGCCTTCCGATCAAGGACAGGGGCGAGAGCTTCGCACGCCTCCGCAACACGCCGCCAACGGTCACGATCGGACCAGGGCTTTCCCAACATCTGATACCAATTCTGTTCAAGGACGAAGTGGCCACGTATCGGTCACCCGAACGCCGCCTCAACCATCCGGCATGAATGTGCGATCACCGCCCCCAGGTCTGCCGTGCGAGAAGGCCGGTCGATTCCCGGTGTCGTACACCGCAGCGCACCGCCGCTCGTCGTCGGCGGGACAACGGGGCTCCCGCGTCAGCCCAGCTTCGGCCGCACAAGAAGGACGTCCTCGCCGCGGAGCACGCCCCCGCTGCTCTGCACCCGTTTTCCGGCGACGAACGCCTGCGCGATCGTCAGCACCTCGTCGGCCGAGAGCGTGAGGCCACGTGCGATCGGTGCGCTGACGTCGCCCATAGCGATCTCCACCGGATCCGACGGATCGACCACACCACCCTTCGGCAGTTCCCAGCGCGACGGGTCGCCGACGTCGTCGGACAGGAAGACGATCATCCGACCGCGGGCATCCCCGCAGATCTCGAGCTGCCGCGTACCGTCGCGCAGCACCACCAGGGAGCGATCGTGTCCGTCAAGACTCGTGACCTTCGCCTCGAGTTGGGCGATCGTCGGCGCAGCCTGCTCGAACCGCTTGCCCCGGATCCACCACCGCAGGACAGTGGGTGCCGCCCGCTCTCGTCCGGTGAGCCCTCGGTCGGCGAACCGCCGCAGGAGGGCCCCACACGTCCACCCCGCGATGAGGCCCATGAACCAGGCGCGGATGGACAGTTGCGCGCCGACCAGCACGAACCGGGTTGCGATCGGCCCGGCGAAGAGCAGGACGACGAGTCCGGCCATCGCCCAGCC